>Ga0316197_10004355_pt1 | contig 10061 bp, 7 predicted proteins | sample OudBiesiAoxic_MG_FD_204939 | JGI IMG/M metagenome (GOLD analysis project Ga0316197, IMG submission 204939) | Coastal sediment microbial communities from Oude Bieten Haven, Netherlands - site A oxic | ecosystem: Environmental > Aquatic > Marine > Coastal > Sediment | place: Netherlands... | reverse complement strand
CAATGTAAGCAACTACTTTTTCTTGATGTTGTTTTGTAATAACAGGTCCAAAGTCGTTATCGGTATTATCAAAGGCGCCTACTTTTAGGGCTTTCATCGCTTCAGTCATTTTTTCAATCAGTGCTTCGGCGGCTTTATCACCGACAGCAACAACCACAGACAAAGCCATACAACGCTCACCTGATGAGCCATAGGCAGCGCCCAAAAGCTGATTTACGGCATTATCAATATCCGCGTCGGGCATAATTATAGCGTGATTTTTAGCACCACCCAAAGCTTGGCAGCGTTTACCGTTGGCACTTGCTTTGCTATAAATATGCTCAGCTATCGGTGTTGAGCCTACAAAACTCACCGCTTTTACGCGCTTGTCTTGCAAAATTGCATCAACAGCTTGTTTATCACCATTAAGCACATTTAAAACTCCTTTGGGTAAACCAGCTTGATGCAATAGTTGAGCTAAAAATAATGGTGCGCTAGGGTTTCTTTCAGAGGGTTTAAGAATAAAACAATTACCGCAAACAATAGCTAGTGGGAACATCCACATTGGTACCATCGCAGGAAAGTTAAAAGGAGTGATACCTGCAACAACACCAAGTGGTTGGAATTCACTCCAAGAGTCAACATTCGGTCCAGCATTTTTACTGTACTCACCTTTTAATAATTCTGGCGCACCGCAGGCATATTCAACATTCTCGATACCACGCTGTAACTCACCAGCAGCATCATGTAAAATTTTACCGTGTTCTTTTCCTAAAAGGTGACAGATTTTATCTCGATTTTCTTCTAACAACTCTTTAAAACGAAACATAATGCGCGCACGCTTTAAAGGAGGCGTATTACGCCATTCTGGAAAGGCTTTTTGTGCAGAAGAAATAGCCATTTCAACGATATCTTCTGATGCAAGAGCAACCTGTTTAGCTACTGCACCTAGAGCTGGGTCGAATACATCTTGCGTACGTTGAGTATCTTGTATTACTTTACCATCAATAAAATGGCCAATTATTTGTGTCATAACAATCTCCATGTGATATTCACCACGTTATTCATTTTTAAGCTATTTCGTTAAAGGTTTCACCCAGCGCATTAATTAAAGAATCAATTTCCGCTTTCTCAGTCGTGAAAGGTAAACCTAATTGAATAGTGGATCCTCCATAACGAATAAAGAACCCTTTCTGCCACATTTTGATGCCAATTTGATAGGGGCGTAATATAGGATCACCATTAGCAGGTGCAATAGTGAACCCAGCAGCGAAACCATAATTACGAATATCTACAATATGTTTACACCCTCTTAAACTATGCACAGCTTGTTGAAAATAATCGCTCATCGCGTTTACTCTTTCAGGCAATTTCTGTTGTTGAATTATGTCTAATGTTGCAAGGCCAGCCGCACAGGCAACGGGATGTGCAGAATAGGTATAACCATGTGGGAATTCAATCATATGCTCGCTACCACTGTTATCCATATAGGTATCGTAAATTTCTTGTTTCGCAACTACAGCCCCCATTGGTATTGCACCATTCGTCACCTGTTTAGCAATATTGATCATATCCGGCACTACACCGAAAGCTTCTGAGCCTGTTTTTGCGCCCATACGACCGAAACTACAAATAACTTCATCAAATATGAGTAGAATGTTGTTATCTGTACAAATCTCTCGCAAACGATCTAAATAACCAACAGGGGGAGGAATAACCCCTGCAGATCCCGATAGAGGCTCAACAATCACAGCCGCGATATTAGATGCATCATGTAATGCAATAATATCCAATAACTCTTCCGCTAACGCTTTACCGTTCTCAGGTTGGCCTTGGCTAAATAAATTTTCAGGCAGTAGGGTATGACGTAAATGGTCCGCCTCAACAGCAGGGCCAAACATGGCTCGATTACCGCCAATCCCACCGACAGAAATACCGCCAAAGTTACTACCGTGGTAACCTAAACCACGGCCAATCAGCTTAGTTTTAGTCGCCAAGCCTTTTTTACGCCAATAACCACGAGCCATCTTTAATGATGTTTCAGCGGCTTCAGAGCCTGATCCTGTATAAAAAACACGGTTTAACCCTTGTGGCATAAATTCAGTGATTTTTTCCGCTAGTTGAAACGACTTTTCATGGCCAAACTGAAAGCCAGGTGAATAGTCAAGCGTTTTCAGCTGTTGGCTAACTGCCTCCGCAATCTCTGGTCGGCAATGCCCTAAGCCAGTACACCATAGGCCAGACAAACCATCAAAAACTTTGCGACCGGTATCATCAGTAAAATAACGACCTTGAGCAGAGGCGATGATTCTTGGGTCTTTTTTAAATTCACGATTAGCCGTATAAGGCATCCAATGTGCATCTAATTGTGACTGTGTCAGGCTATGGTTAACGTGTTTGTTGTTCATAATTCACCTCAAAAAAATAAATTAAATGGTAATGCAAATAGCAAGGCTATCAGCGGTTATGCTTCTTCTCTATGAGGGTTACGCACATCTTCCATCCAATTCATATATGGTTGGCCCGTAGAGCGTTCATCCATCGTGATGCAATCATCAACAGGACAAGTGATCTCACATAAATTACAACCAACACAGTTATCATCAATAATGCCAAAGGTGTTGGTGCCATCATCATTAGACGTCACCGTAATAGCTTGATGTGAAGTATCTTCACAAGCTTGATAACAACGTCCACAACCAATACATTTATCTTCATCAATAGTCGCAACTACTTTGTAATTCATGTTTAGCTTTTTCCAATCGGTTGTATTTGGAACCGCTAAACCTTTAAAGTCATTGATGTTTTCATAGCCTTTACTGTCCATCCAATTTGATAGACCTTCTTTCATTTCTTGAACAATGTTAAACCCGTAAATCATGGCTGCTGTACATACTTGAACAGAGCCCGCACCTAATGCAATAAACTCAGCCGCATCTTTCCAGTTACCAATACCACCTATACCAGAAATTGGCAGACCAGCTGTTTCAGGGTCACGGGCAATCTCACTAGTCATACTCAGCGCAATAGGTTTCACTGCAGGACCACAATAACCACCATGGGTACTTTTACCATCCACCATCGGACGAGCAGACATTGCATCAAGGTCGATACCGGTAATTGAATTGATTGTATTGATCAGAGAAACCGCATCAGCCCCACCACTTTTAGCAGCACGAGCCGGAAGGCGTACATCGGTAATATTCGGCGTTAATTTTACAATCACTGGCATTTTACTGTGTTGTTTACACCATCGAGTGACCATTTCAACATACTCAGGCACTTGTCCGACCGCTGCACCCATACCACGTTCAGGCATACCATGCGGACAACCAAAGTTAAGTTCAACACCATCGGCCCCCGTAGCTTCAACCAGTTTAAGAATACGTTTCCATACTTGCTCTTCACAAGGCATCATCAAAGAAACTACTAATGCGCGATCTGGCCAGCGCTTTTTAACCTCTGTAATTTCACGTAAATTAATCTCTAAACTACGGTCGGTGATTAATTCAATATTATTAAAACCAGAGACATCACCGTTATGATCATAAAGTGCAGAATAACGAGAAGAAACATTCACCGCAGCAGGATCTTCACCTAATGTTTTCCAAACCACCCCACCCCAACCTGCTTCATAAGCACGTTCAACGTTATACGCTTTATCTGTTGGCGGCGCAGATGCGAGCCAAAATGGATTAGGAGATTTAATACCTACGAAGTCAATTGATAAGTCAGCCATGTTATTTCTCCCTTTTATGCGCTAAGTGCTGTTTGTAATGGTGTAGTAGTTGAGACATTAAGTTGCTCATTAATCGCGATTGCCGCTAATTTTCCTTGCTGTACAGCTTCAACGGTGAGATCTTGTCCAACCCCAGTACAATCCCCACCAGCAAAAACACCATCGATACTGGTTAATTGATTATGAAAAGTAGCAATTTTTCCGTTACTAATAGTCGGAATTAATTGTTCTGTATCTGGGTAAGCCATTTTTTGACCTACCGCTTTAAAAATTGCACTACACGCAACGTCAAACTGCACATCACCGCCTTTAAGCTTGCCATCTTCTAAATAGGTTTTACGAAAACTCATTCCTGTGACTTTGCCATTATCATCGACATCAATGCTTTCTGGTTGACTCCATGTTTTAATTCTTACTTGATGATTTTTAGCAATTTGTTGTTCATGCTTAGTCGCACTCATTTGCTCTTCACCACGACGGTAAACCAACGTCACTTCTTCTGTGCCTAAACGTTTTAACTGACAAGCGATATCGATCGCTGTATTACCAGCACCAATCACCACTGCACTATCTTTAGGGACAGTTAATTGTTCAAGATCGGTTGCTTGGCGTAGCTCTTTAATATAATCAACTGAGTTAATCACCATCTCATTATCTTCGTTATCTAAATACAATGATGATGTGTCTTGTAAACCAATACTTAAGAAGACAGCATCGAAATCTGCTTTTAATTTATCTAGGGTAATATCTCTACCCAATGCAGTTTCATAATGCACGCTAATACCACCAATACTTAAAATGAAATCGACTTCTTTTTGTGCAAAATTTTCAGTCAGTTTATATTTAGCAATACCATATTCATTTAAACCACCCGCCTTATCTTCTGCTTCAAAGACTTCTACATCATTACCTAATAATGACAAACGATGAGCACAACTTAAGCCTGCTGGTCCCGCACCAACGACTGCTATTTTTTTGCCTGTCGATGCCGCACGCGCAAAAGGATGACCTTCGAACTCAGCATTATCGGTTGCATGACGTTGTAGTAAGCCAATTTTAACGGGGGCTTTCTCTTCTTCTTTATTTCTAACACAAGCTTGCTCACATAGGATTTCAGTAGGGCAAACTCGTGCACAACTGCCACCCATGATATTTTCTTTGTAAATAGTTTTTGCAGCCCCAGTCAGGTCATCTGCATGTATACTAGCGATAAAACTAGGGATATTAATTTTAGATGGGCAAGCTTTAATGCAGGGAGCATCGTAGCAATAATAACAACGGGAACTTTCAATACCGGCTTGGCGGGCACTGAGGGCGGGGTTAATATCTTTAAACATCTGATTTAATGCCAGTTGTTGCTGCGAATAATTTACTGAATTGTCCATATTCATCTCGATGATCTCCTGTTGGTAATTAATGATCAGCCTTGTCTAAGTTTTAATTTAAGTTTGAGTTACAATTAGACAATGCAATCAGCAAGCCAACTAACTGACCACAGGGTCAACAAGTTAGATCAAAAAACAAACTAATAGTTAAACCTTTGTTTTATATGAAATAAATATAAATATAATTTTTATTGAATTTAACCGCCCAAAAAGAGAATAATTATCACTATTATTTACAAATAAAAAATATGAGATGATATCGCACCATGAAGTATCCGATTGCAACATAACAGTGCAGAGAAAACTAAATGAAAGAAAATAAAAAAGTCAGTTCCACACGTCGTAAATCAGCAGATATTCGTAAAGATAACCTGCAACTTATTCTGTCTGTCGCAGAACAACGCTTTGCTGAATATGGATATAATGGCACCACTATTTCATCTATTGCAGAACAAGCACTGTTGCCAAAGTCTAATATTCTCTATTATTTCAAAACAAAAGAAGTCCTATATAAAGAAGTCTTAATTCAAATTTTAAAAATTTGGTTAGTAGACATGGAAGGTATGAGTGCAGACCAACACCCTAGGGAAGCGCTTAGACACTACATTTTGCTAAAAGTAAAACAGTCTAAAGACCACTCAAATGCGTCACGCATATTTGCTTCAGAGCTTCTACACGGCGCACCTTTCTTACGTGAAAAGCTACAAACAGACTTAAAAGATCAATTCGTGAAAACCTGTCAGGTATTTCGAGAATGGATAGCAAAACAATGGATGAACCCAATCAGTCCGGAGCATCTATTATTTATGATCTGGTCATCAACCCAAGCGTATGCTGACTATGGCCTACAAAGTAGTCTTTTAATGGGTAAAACTGAATTAGAAGAAAGTGACTTTGAAACGGGTGCAGAATTAATCACGCAGGTTGTATTAAAAGGCTGCGGTGTGAAGTTGCTTTAACACGAATGAAATAACAGTAAGTTAATGAATTTAGCTAACTTACTGTTATTTAAAATATTATAGATACGATTAAGGATATAAAATAAGTTTTATAATCTAAACCACCTCAGCCATTGTTAACATGGCATTAAGTAAAACTGAACACCCGCCCTCGCACTCTTCTTGTGTCGTACTTTCAATTTCATTATGGCTAATACCGTTCAAACACGGCGTGAAAATCATACTCGTTGGTGCAAAATCTGAAACATAACAAGCATCGTGCCCAGCACCTGCAATAATGTCCATGTGACTGTAACCCAAGTCAACAGCGGCTTTGCGCACTGCACCAACACACTCAGTGTTAAAGTGAATAGGCTCGTAATACCAGAATGGGTCTAATTCAACAGAAACACCTGTCGCTTCAATTTCAGCAATTGCCTCTGTTAATGCTTTATCCATCAAGGTTAACTCACCATCAATAGGATGGCGTAAATCGATACTCATTGAAATAGAGCCCGGAATAGTATTGCGCGAATTAGGTGTAACTTGCATGAAGCCAACGGTGCCGCATCCTGGTGGATGTGCTTTTGCAATCTCCTCTACCTTCAATACCAATTGAGAAGTTGCAATTAATGCATCATTACGTAAATGCATTGGTGTTGTGCCTGCATGTGACTCACGACCCACTAATGTGGCATTGTACCAACGTTGCCCTTGACCACCTGTTACTATCCCGACTTGCTTGTGCTCAGCTTCTAAATAGGGCCCTTGCTCAATATGCGCTTCAAAAAAGGCATGGAAGTCACGCCCTGTGACTGGTGTTTCACCAGCAAAGCCTATACGTTCCAATTCATCACCTAAACGTAACCCATCTACATCGGTTTTATCTAAAATTTCTTCAAGGGTAAAACGACCCGATACAACGCCAGACCCCATCATTGCAGGTGCGAAGCGAGATCCTTCTTCATTCGTCCATACTGATATTTCGATTGGATGTTTGGTTTTAATGCCTTGATCATTCATTGAACGAACCACTTCTAAACCCGATAACACACCATAAACACCATCGAATTTACCGCCAGTAGGTTGCGTATCCAAATGACTACCTGTGCCCACTGGTGGCAAGCTCATGTCTTCGCCTGGTCGCGTACACATAATATTACCAATAGCATCGACCTTAACAGTACAACCAGCCTCTTCAGCCCACTTTATATAGAGTTCTCTTCCTTGTTTATCTAAATCAGTCAAGGCTAAACGACAACAACCACCTTTTACTGTTGCGCCTATTTTGGCCATTTCCATCAAACTATCCCATAGACGATCACTATTAATTTTTAAAGCTTCCATGATTGACTCCAATAAAGTTGAATAAATCTACATTCCAAAAAACATAATCAATTAAACATAATGCAAAATACTGACCAATAGGACAGGAATATTTAATTTTACTTAAATGCCGTATTTCAAAGGCTTTAAGTACCATAAAATCAATTAGGTTTTATATCGACCGAAATCAGTACAAATTTAACGCACCAAATGAGGGAGTAAATGCGCTAATAATGAGCAAACTGTTATTTCAATATCAACAACACCATCAACAATAGCAACCTCCCAATGAATTAAAACGCTAGTAAACACGCCATCTCACAATAAAAAGTAGTCCAATTGGTCAACAAGTTAGTTGTTGGCTTGTTAATTGCAACTGCATAAAGAGACATATTTATCGTTACAAAAATAATGGTTATATAAGATTTTTTGTAACAGATGGCGATAAAAAATATGCCATCAAGATGCACAACTCACTTTTAGCATCTTAACTATTTTAAAAAGTGCAATACCGGCACTATCACGGAGGAATGAGTCACTATGAATTTATTAATAAAAGGCGGCAAACTAGTTAATGCAGATAACAGTATCTTTGCTGATGTTTATTGTGAGAATGGAATCATTAAAGCGATAGGTCATGACCTCGAGATTCCTAACAATACTGAGATAATTGATGCGACGGGTAAACTAGTCATGCCAGGCGGCATCGACCCTCATACGCATATGCAACTCCCTTTTATGGGAACCGTTGCCAGTGAAGACTTTTATTCAGGTACAGCTGCAGGTTTAGCTGGCGGTACCACTATGATCATCGATTTTGTTATCCCAAGTCCACAACAACCATTAATGGAAGCCTTTGAAACGTGGAAAGGTTGGGCATCACGTTCTGTAGCAGATTATTCATTTCACGTAGCGGTGACATGGTGGGATGATTCAGTTTCAGATGATATGAAAACCTTAGTAGAAGAAGAAGGTGTTAATAGCTTTAAACACTTCATGGCTTACAAAAATGCAATCATGGCTGAAGATGAAACCTTGGTAAACAGTTTTAACCGTTGTTTAGAATTAGGCGCAATGCCAACAGTGCACGCAGAAAACGGCGAATTAGTGCATCACCTTCAACAAAAAATGTTAGCTGCTGGTATCACAGGCCCAGAAGCTCATCCGCAATCAAGACCCCCTGAAGTCGAAGGCGAAGCATCTAATCGTGCTATTCGTATTGCACAATCGATCGGCATTCCGCTGTACTTAGTGCATGTTTCTTGTAAAGAAGCGATTGATGAAATTGCACGAGCAAAATCTGAAGGGCAACGAGTTTACGGAGAATGTTTAGCAGGACATTTAGAGTTAGATGATAGCGTTTATAGTAACCCAGACTGGGCAACAGCAGCGGCGCATGTCATGAGCCCTCCCTTCCGACCTAAAGGCCATCAAGAAGCATTATGGAAAGCCCTACAAGGCGGCACTATTCAAACCACCGCCACAGACCACTGTTGTTTCTGCGAAGACCAAAAAGCCATGGGTAAGGATAATTTCACACAAATACCTAACGGCACAGCAGGAGTTGAAGACAGGTTAATGGTGTTATGGGACTCCGGCGTAAATAAAGGACGTTTAACTGAGAATGAATTTGTAGGCGTAACCTCTACTAATACCGCTAAAATATTTAACCTGTACCCTCAAAAAGGTTGCATAGCGGTTGGATCCGATGCGGACATCGTGATTTGGGATGCACAAAAAGAACATACCCTTTCAGCTAAAACACACCATCAAAAAATCGACTTCAATATTTTTGAAGGTCGAACAGTCGTCGGCTCTCCTTACATCACTATTAGCCAAGGGAAAGTGGTATTTAAAGACGGGAAATTAAACGTTGAAGAAGGTGCTGGACGCTATATTAAACGCCCTGCTTTTCCCACTATTTTTGAAGCTGTCAGTAAATTTAACCAAACACATGCACCTTATAAAGTTGAACGTTAATCTATCGATTAACAAGCTCAATAATTCACAAGATCAACAGAGAGTAAGTTAAAAGTTAATAAGATAAGAGAGGTAATATGTTAGCAGTTGAAGAGCAAACCACACTGACAGAGCCGAGCCTAACTGTTAAGCGAAAACGTGAAATGATATCGGTGCAGGATTTATCGTTGATTTTTCCAAGTAAAGACGGCGATGTACACGCGTTATCTAATATTAATTTAAGCATTAAGAGTGGTGACTTTGTCTCTTTTATTGGCCCTTCCGGTTGTGGAAAAACCACTTTATTACGTGTCATTGCTGACTTAGAACGTCCAACATCAGGTAGCCTCAAAGTGAATGGGACCGATGCAGAAGATGCGCGTTTAAATCGTTTATACGGTTATGTTTTTCAAGCGCCTGCGTTACTCCCTTGGCGAAATATAAAGCAAAATTGCGCACTTCCTATGGAAATTTCAAAGCAATCTGATGATCATAAGAATAAACAGATTGATAAATACCTACAAATGGTTGGGTTACAAGACTTTCATAATAAGTTCCCTTGGCAGCTTTCAGGCGGTATGCAACAACGAGCCTCGATTGCACGCGCATTGTGCCTTAATCCAGACTTATTACTAATGGATGAACCTTTTGGTGCACTAGACGAAATAACCCGTGATCACATGAATATTGAGCTACTACGGATTTGGAGTGAAACACAAAAAACCGTCGTGTTTG
>Ga0316197_10004354_pt1 | contig 10062 bp, 8 predicted proteins | sample OudBiesiAoxic_MG_FD_204939 | JGI IMG/M metagenome (GOLD analysis project Ga0316197, IMG submission 204939) | Coastal sediment microbial communities from Oude Bieten Haven, Netherlands - site A oxic | ecosystem: Environmental > Aquatic > Marine > Coastal > Sediment | place: Netherlands... | reverse complement strand
TTTCCCGAAGCTGGCGTTTGAATTCCTGCTTGTCGACGGCATCCACCAGTCTGCCTGTATGGCCGAGCTTCAGGCCACGTGCCGTCCCCTTGCTGAGCTTCCCGGAGCGAATCTCCGCGGCCTGCTCGATGCCGGCTATCGGCTCACCATCGGCTGCCAGTACGCGGTCGATATCCTGTTCGTCGCGTAACACCCTGAAGTGGCCCTGTGACCAACCGTACAGGGGGTGTACCTGGTTGCGGCCGGGTGCTTCCACGAAATATATGCCACGCTCATAGAGTACCGGCATTCGCATCTCCGAAACCGTCGTCTGCCTGTCCCCATAGGTGCCACCCAGAAATCCCAGCGTGATCCTTTTTTGCGGTACCCTGCCCTTGATGACATCGATGACCTCGAACGTGACCCGGGTCTGTATTGCACCGTTCCCGAGTTCATGCACCTTCAGGTCAACAACCTCCCCTTCGAACACCAGTTCGGAGTTCTGCAGCATCTCATCCAGCGAGACCTCCATGACGCTGGTTGCATACGCACGTGTGCAGAGCAGCACCTGCAGGCTCAGCAGGACAGTTAAAAGCGGGATTTTTTTGTGACAAGTAATCTGCATCAGGCTATAACAGTGAAGGAATGCCGGAATAAGTACAGTTCGCGCAAGCTCTTGGAAATTTTATTAGAACACAGGAATATGCATGATTGATAGCCGCCAGGCTGCCCTCGAGGTCACCGTACCCAAAGTTGCGGTTATATCTGCATGAATTCAGCAAATGATCCGTATGGCAAACGCTTTAGGCAGCTTATTTAGACAATGAGCCACATTTCGGCAATAATGTTGCTATAGAATTATAGTCACCCCCCACGCGGTAACGACATGGACAACACTACACATTCTCTTCGCGCCCTGCTGCGCACAATCGGACTCGCCATTATCGGGCTCATGCTGAGCGCGAATGCGCTGGCAGACAATTACAAGGTCAAGATCAAGTCACTCCGGGTGGAATCCATCTCCGGCAACATCATCATCCAGGTCAAACCCGGGAATAACGAGAAGGGCTTCTCCGGCAAGGCGCGCGTCATGCTGGCCAATGCCGACAATGGGACCAACAGGGCTATGGCCCTGCTGCTGAGTGCCATATCACTCAACACGGAGGCAATAATCAATGTGACGAACCCTCCCAGCTATGATGATATCCAGTCCATTATCAGTATCAGCCTGGTCGCCCGCTGAGATATACGCGCACGCCATACCCGGTGCTGGCCGCGCCCAGGTGTCTCGATAATAATCGAATGACCGCGTACAACCCATGTCCAGAAGATTCGTAATTCTTTGCCACCCCCGAACAGGCTCTTACCTGCTTACTGACATCCTGAACAGGCAGGATGGGGTTATCTGTCACGAGGAAATATTCAAGAGAAACCGTGTTGAACTGGAAGAACAGTACCTTGAGAAACTCGGCCTTGCCCGGAACGACATGGAAAAACGGGATGCGGACCCGCTGACTTATCTTGAATCCGTCTACTCGATTTCGCCGGATCAGGTTACAGGTTTCAAGATCTTTCCTTTCGAAAACGAGCAGATTCTGCCCAGACTGATTCACGACAAAAACACCAGGAAAGTCATACTGGTCCGCAATCCAGTTCAGTCCCACATCTCGGCACTGGTTGCGCGCGAATCCGGCGCATGGACCAAGACGCATCATTCAAAGCCTGAAAAGGACGTGCGGGTAAAATTCCTGAGGGGTGATTTTTTCAAACGCTTGAACCAAAAAAGACGTTTCTTTGAACGCATCATGCTCGTCTCAAAACTGGAGCCCGGCAATCCCTATCACATCATTGACTACTCGGAACTCAAGGATCCGACACACATGCAACGTCTGGCTGACTATCTGGAAATTCAATCATGGAATGGTGATGTTATCCCGAAGTACAACAAACAAATAACAAAACCCTACGCAGACGTGGTGGAGAACTGGGAAGAAGCCCTAAACATGTTTGCGCTACTCGGCGTCAATGAAAACAGCTCGTTTCTCGATTTCATGAGGAACTACAATAGGGTGATCTATCCGGATTAACAGTCCGCGCAGCGACAACTTGCCTGGTTAACGGATACTGCCCAGAAAAGCCTCGCCGAACCGATCAGCCAGATAGCTATATTGTGGCTCGGCCATTAACCTGAGCCGCTCATTGACTTCCGGCGGGATCGTGATCTTCTTTTTGCCGGTTGCATTGACCTTTTTCGTGACAACCGGGTACTTGTCATAGTGTTCAAGCCCCAGGTAAGTCTCAACATCACGCAACACTCCATTGGGGTCCGACTTGACGCGACCAAACGGGATATAGAGTATTTGCGCGGGGTCGAAGGCTTCCTCCCAGACAGGGATATTTGCTGCATAGTCGCCTTTCTTTACGAAAACAGGCTGCTCGACGAGTTCTGCCGGGGTTCTTTTTCTGACGTTACCGCGTTCGAGTATCATCCGCATTGACGACATGGCCCGCTCATAGGGGTCTCGGACCATATAGATCAGTTTAACGTCCGGCATGAGCCGCCTGACGTGTGCAACACCGCGACCACCGATGGCACAGTAAGCGGGCGTGAACTCACCTTTAACAGAATTCTTTTTCTTGCTGAAGATATGTTCGTACCACTCGTCGGTAAAGGCGATATCCGGATCATATATTCTCCTGAAATAGGCCTGTTTCTCATCGCTCAGTGCGTTATCCCAGTCCGACTTGTTAATGAGCGTTTCCATTTTTCGTCGGATCCGGTTCAGCTGTGATTTACGACCGTACCCGAGATAGAGCACATCAAAATAATGCAGTTCCTTGATCAGTCGTGGTGTCCACACACCTGGATGGCTGCGCAGATTTTTCATCAGCCAGGTCGTACCTGACTTTTGGGCACCAATGCCAAGAAAATCAATCACGCGTAGCATCCTTTTTAAAGGCTGGAAAAATATTTGCTGTCATGGCTAGATTCTGGAAGTAAATTCTGCGCCGAAATACGATTGCAGAAATTCTCTCTGCTGTCGCAATTCATCTACGAGCGGTTCAATAACCGTGTCTGGTATTTTTGTCTTCCTGGTCACATGCACGGCCTTGCCGGGAGATGAGTAAGCCTTGTAGGAAGACACACCCAGGAATTGCTCTACACTGGCCATGATCTTGCGCGAGTCGCGCTTGATCCTGCCAAACGGGATAAACAGGATATTTTCCTCTCCGAACACATCCACCCATTCCGGTATGTATTCGCGGTAGTTTCCCCGGTTACTGACCGGCGTCTTCTCGAGAATCTCATGCCACTGTTGTTCTTTCAGCTTGCGAACGCGTTTACCGTACTGGCGATCTACAGTCATCCTGATCTGGGACAAGGCACGACTGAGAGGATCCCTGATGATATAGATGAGCTTCACACCACCCAGCAGGTTCTTAACATACTCGATACCCTCGCGCGGTATCGTGCAGTACTCGGGTGTAATGTCACCGATTACTTTTCCCTGCGCAGCCGGCCTGGCAAAGGCTCGCTCGTACCAGGACTCGCTGAACACATCCACAAGCGCGAGGTCACTCAGGTAATGAACATAGTCAAGGTCGACAAATTCCCCGTGACTGACGTGCCAGCTGATCGCATTCCTTGCACCCTGCTTGATATGCTGATGCGTCCAGACGCGATTCTCCGGCACATAGAGGTGATCGAAGTAATGCAGCTCCTTGATAGGCGGCATCCAGACATCCGGATGCTCCACGAGTGTCTGATACAACCAGGAGGTCGCAGCCTTTTGGGCGCCAATGCACAGAAAAAAAGGTAGACTCATAGAAAATGCCGTTCAGTGTCCTGCAGGCGATACCCCGGCCCGCAGCAACTGCGTGAAGATCGTATACAGTCGCATTTTATCAATGCCAGCCGTAATATACACAATGAACCTGTCAGGACCCAACTGAATATGAACGAACAGCAGGACAAGCCCATTGTACATTTCCTGCACATAGGTAAAACCGGTGGGTCAGCTGTAAAATATTCCATCAATCACAACTGCACCGAGAGCCCTTATCAGATCATGTTTCACAGTCATGGCGTAAAACTGCGCAACATCCCGGGGGGAGAGAAAGTCATATTTATTCTCCGAGATCCGGTCAGCCGGTTTGTCAGTGGTTTCTATAGCAGACTAAGAAAAGGAAAGCCCCGGTATTACAATCCATGGAATTCAGGCGAGAAAGCAGCATTTTCGATATTCACCACCCCCAATCATCTGGCGGGCGCACTGTCGTCCTGGAACCTGATCAGGCGGTACAAGGCTCATGCGGCAATGTCTCGCATTCAGCACCTGAGAAATTCGTACGTTAAATGGCTAGAGAGTGAGGCATACCTGCTTTCCAGGCAGGATGACATCCTATTTATCGCATTTCAGGAACGACTGGTAAACGACTTCGAAATTCTCAAGAAAATACTGGGTTGTCCTGCATCCGCGTCACTACCAGTAGACGACAGGGCGGCACACAGAAGTCCTGATGACCATGACACCCGAATGGATAAAAGAGCCGTCTCCAACATCAAGAAATGGTACCGTCATGATTACCACTTTATTGACGTCGCCTGGCAAATCCGTAACAACCTGGAAATATGATCCCCCGTTCACCGCAATTGTTAAAAATCATCAGGCTGGCATATTAGTCTGCGTCATTAATCGACTGTAAACGTCCATGGTTTGTTCTACGACATATGCCTCGGTCAGGTCCCTCTCGATCAGTTCACGTCCCTTGCGACCCATGCGCTGACGTAGTGCCGGGTCACGCACCAGCTTCTCCAACGTCGCGGTCAGCGCCTCGACATCACGCGGCGTGACCAGGTATCCGCTCACACCTTCCTTCACCACCTCGCGGCAACCGGGCATGTCGGTCGTCACGACTGGACGACCACAGGCCGCTGCTTCCATCAGGCTACGCGGAATACCCTCGCGGTAATAGGACGGCAGCACCGCGATATGCGACTGCCGCCAGATCTCCGGAATATCGTCGCGATGCCCGAGCCACTCCACAGCACCCTCGGCAGCCCACTGCTCCAGCGTGGCCGCGGGAACGGCCTGTCCGCTGGTCACATCCGGCATGCCCACGATCTGTATCGTCACCGGAAGACCATGCGCCCTGAGACGACGACCGGCCTCGACCAGTTCACCGACACCTTTCGGCCAGAGCAAGCGTGACACCAGGGTTATCGTGACCGGCTGACCGGCCGCGACAGCCTGCTCTTCCGTACAGGCAAAGCGCACCTCGTCCACACCGATGCCGCGAATCAGGATAACGGCCTTCCCGGGCAGCCCGACCTGGCTCACAAGAAAGTCACGGTCATCGGCATTCTCGACGATGGTGACGGATCGTTTTCTTCGGAACAGCCGGCGAATCGCCGTCTTGAGCACACCGCTCACCGCACTGCTGACCATGCCACTGTCAGCAAACCCCCGGCCCAGTCCGGCAAGGTTGTTGACGACGGGTGCACGCAGGGCAACCACTGCGGCAATGCTGCCGTACAGGCTGGGCTTCAGGGCCACATGGTGCACGATGTCAGGCCGGTAACGACGGTAGATGCCGATGATGCGCGATATTTCGAGCACGGCGCGCAGTGGATTGCGTGATTCCCGTCGCCAGTCCAGCGGTATGACGTGAAAACCCTCGTCCTGCAGGACCTGTCCATGGTCTTTCACACGCGCTGCAATATAGACGGTATATCCAGCGTCCCGTGCCGCCCGTGCAATCGGCAGGCGATGCAGGCAGAAATACCAGTCTTCCGTGACGAGATAGAGAATCGATCGGCCTGCCTGCATGTGTTCAGCGGTCCTGACTGCTGTATCTGAGGGCTGCCCGGATCGCCACGCCCCAGCCCTGGCTGCGGCCGACGCGGACAAAGCGCCTGATCATGCCGCTTCTATCGCCACCGCCGGCGAATCCCCGCATCAGTTTCAGCAGGGCAGCCGGTGTGAATCCTGCACCGCCTCCTGCCTGGCGTGAATGCTCCTGCCCAAGTGCCAGCAACAGAACCGGTCGCAGCTCCTTCGGCACCTGCTCCAGGTAGGGCCGCAGGCTCCTGGTGAGGCTGGCCTCCCTGTTCCCGCCAAGCAGCATGCCGCTGCCACGCACCCGGTAATACAGCAGCGGTTCCGGCACGGTTTCCAGCCGGTAGCCCTGCAGGACGGCACGGGCATAGAGCTCCCAGTCCTCATGACCGATACCGTAATCCTGTGTAAAACCGCCCAGCTCGTCGAACACATGCTTGCTTATCAAGCCCGTGGCATCACCGAACACGTTGCGGAACATGCCCGAGGCGACACTTGGACCCAGTGGGACCCAGTGAGTTCCATGCGCCGCGCTCTGCGGTGCCGCACCCTCTCCCTCGAACACGTTGGTGGCGCAGGTCAGTATATCCACATCTATGTACCGCATGACCCGCACGAGCGTGGAGATCAGCTGCGTGGTCGCTACGTTGTCGTCATCCAGAAACAGCAGATAGTCACCCCGGGCATGATTGGCCGCGTTGTTGCGCGCGGTCCCCAGGTAGGCGTTCTGCTGGCGGATTATGCGCCAACCCCGCTCCGCAAAAACCGGTTCCAGTGTTGCAAGGTAGTCCAGCGCATCCTGCCGGGTGCTGCCGTCATCGACCAGGATTACCTCAAAATTGTCATAGTCCTGCAGATAAAGGGACTCGATCATCCTTGCCAACAGCCGCGGCCGGTTGAAGTGGACCAGGCAGACACTGACCAGCGGCAGACCGGACTCCACACCGGGTCCATTGCTCGCCACAGATACCGGCAGCTGCCGGTACAGCGCCAGCCAGTCCTCCATGTTCGGAGACAGACCGGCACCCTCTGCATCCCCGCCGGCCTTTGGAGGCGGCGCCGGGATCACATAGGTATGTTGCGGAAGCGACCAGCCCTCGTCTCGCAGCCACGCCAGTTGCGCCTCGTCTGTGCACACCACCGTGTCGGCCAGCTCAACGCTGCGCTGCTCCAGGTACATCTCGTCCAGCAGCGTGACGTCTTCGACCAGCTGGTTGTCCTGCTGCACGGCCGCGGACCGTGTAGCACCAAACCGCACGATAATGGTGGCTTCGTCAAAGGCAATACCCTGCCATCGTGCCAGCTGGGTGTAATAGCCGATGCCGGCATGCGCCGGAAACAGAATGGCATCGAAGTCCTGCTGTCGCAATTGCAGGTAGCTCAGGTAGGAGATTCGTGCCGCATAGGGTAACTGCACGAACAGATTCCCGGGTGCAGCAAGTTGTTCGAAAATCACCTCTGCGTCCAGGCCGTCAGCGTCGATGCCGGAACCCGTTGCATCCAGCAGCGTAACCCGGTAACCCTGGTGGGCGAGCGAGCCAGCCAGGGTTACAACTGTCTCATCATGTCCCGCAACCACGAGGCACACACGCTGTCCGGGTGCCGATTTGCTACCATTGTCTGTATCAATCATGGACGCTTCATCGGGAGGCCGTCTTGGCCGATCCGCCCTGGATGCCTGCGCCATTCAGGAGGAACACCAGACCCACATCAACCTTGCAGAAATTCTTCATCCGGCTCCTTCATTTCCTTAAGCAGGCCAGGCATGTACTGGTTCACGTCTTCACTCGTCATGAGCAGGTAATCATAGTCCGTGGATGCTGTAATTCCGGTGGCGAATAGCAGCGGATCATTCCCATCGTCTGCACGTGACAATTCATCGAATCGTCCATGATAGAAGGCCAGCAGGTGCTCAGCGGTCAATGACATCCCGGCCTGCCCGACATCGCCATGCAGATGCAGCGTGGCAGTGTCCCATTGTTCGCACATCCGGTTCAGCACGTGCAGGGACTTCCTGGAAGATTCATAGTGTCCGGTAAACAGTTTCCGGACAGCGTCCTGCTCGGTAACCAGTCCCTTGTGCATCCGGTCATCGTTTACACCGGGGATGTTGCTCGCCTCCCCCGATTCCAGAAAGGCCAGCACCGGGTCGCCATCGAGAATAATAACCCGAGCCTGCGGATCACGGAGCAATTTGTGGAAGGTCCCGATCTGGGTGACCGTGTTGACCAGGAAACCGGTCATTCGTTCACCCTCATGCTGCAGCAGCTGGAAGAGAAAATTCTGTATATTGTTATCCCGCAACGCGACATCCTGCCGGGAGAAACCCGCATGGCGATCCGCATCGTCCAGGAAACCGATGTGATCGGGATGCAATAACTGGCCATGGCAGACCCAGCCGTCCAGACTGTTGAGATATGACTGAAACGCCGCGAGTTCTCTTGACGAAAATCCCGCCACTATGAAGTAGGGTGTATGGTTCCACACCAGATCACCGAGCTTGTCATCCTTTACCCGGCCTATGACCTGTTTACCATAAAGGCCGTGCCCGTATACCGAGCAGTGATGCTCGTACTCGGAAGACAGATTACCTGCCTTTTCGTCATCCATCTGATATGCCTGACGGTCGCCGGAGGAGAGTTCGTCCAGCCTGTCTCTGAGCTTGTCGGCCCATGGCGATATCTTCCTCGCAAAAAAGAAATTCTGCCGGGCGAGATAGTCTTCATGGCCATTGCAATAAACAACGGGCGTGCCGCTGTCGCTAAACTGGTAAAGCGTCAGCGGGTGGTTGCGAATGCGCTTCGGCCTCGCAATGTGCCTGATCATGGTCTGGAAGAACAGCTCATCGGGGACCCACGTTCCCCGGAAAAACTGCACGAGCGCCGGGTTGTCGCAACATTTCAGTATCGCTTCGCAGGACACCCAGGTCAGGACCCACCACTGGGAGCCAAAATGCGGCTCGATACCGGCCGGCATACGTCGCGTCCAGCCCAGCATTTGCTGCAACTTCGTTGCCAGAGAGAACAGCCGCGGATTCTTTCCCCAGTTAAACGGAAAGCGGTACAGATAACGCTCTGACTGGATCCCCCTCTTTACCCAGCGATGCTGCCTATCGTCGAAGGATTCAATAAATTCCATTCCACGGTTGCGTTCAAGAAATTCGTCCAGCTCGTGTAACGGCCGGATCGGGTAGTCCGAACCACTGAGCAGGTAGACATAATCCGGCTGCTGATCCAGCTGTGAAATGGCCCTGAGACCGTTCAGCGTCGCCTCAACCAGTGACCATTCACCCCAGACAACTGCAACCCGGTCTACCAGCACGAGCCGCCCGAAGTCCTGCCCGAGCAACGCGCGTAAATCACTGACGAACGCATCCCCGCAACTGGCATCAAAGTGAATAGCCACAAGACCATTGGCATCCAGCAGGCGTCTGATGAGGCGTGCCAGAAGTTCAGGATGCTGGTGTGCAAGTATCAGGTAGGCAACTTTCATTGATTCTCGTCGCTATCTTCAGAACCACTTGCCAATATTCATCAGGCCAAGCCTGACCAGTTGTTTCCAGCCCTCGTACCTGACAGAACCTTCATAAGTCATGGGCTGATAATCTGTACTCGTATGGCTGTTGTAATGGCTGTACTCCAGGGAGTCCATGAAGTGCTCTTTGCGCACCTGCTCCTCGGCCGCCTTCTCCTGCAGCACGGAGAAGAACTTGAAGTGCAACAGACAACCCGTTGGGCACAGATAGCTGCCATGATGAGGGACGTTCAGATGTCGCGGCACCAGCGCGTGCATGGATGATATATAACTGTAGTTCCATTTCCACTTGACCAGTGGTGTCTTGTTCAGCGCCGGGGCAGCAGAGGGATTGTCCCTGAAGATGACCCGGCGCCGGACGCCTCCCTGCACCCAGACGTTGAACACGCGTGTATTGATCCTCTGCACATAGCCGCTTGCATCAAAATACGGGCACACGGCCAGCGGCGAACGATCCGCATCGTAGTGGGTATCATTGACAGCCCGGTCACTGTACATATCCAGCAGCAGACAAAAGAACGACTGCCGGCGCTCGTCATCCAGGTAGCCGCATAATTCATACAGGTTGCGCTGATCCGAGTATGGGAACACCAGATACTCGTCCGGATCACACACCACACACCAGTGGCCGCTACCATACCTGCGCAACAGGTAATTCAGCCAGTGCATTCCGAAGTTGGCCCGCTTGTAGCTCGCCGTCGAATGCCAG
>Ga0316197_10004353_pt1 | contig 10062 bp, 5 predicted proteins | sample OudBiesiAoxic_MG_FD_204939 | JGI IMG/M metagenome (GOLD analysis project Ga0316197, IMG submission 204939) | Coastal sediment microbial communities from Oude Bieten Haven, Netherlands - site A oxic | ecosystem: Environmental > Aquatic > Marine > Coastal > Sediment | place: Netherlands... | reverse complement strand
CACACCCCAGACCGAGCGCTCGGGAACCAGGGTCGCCAGCTTGACGGTGGTAGGTCGCTGGGCGAAGACCGGCACGGCGAGACTCAGCAGAAGGCCGACCAGGGCAAAGCCGGGCAAGATGCGAAGGGCTATCGATCGTCGGGTAGTGCGCATGACGAGCTCCTGGCTTCGATCGGGTCGTGTCAGGGGTCCGAGTGGCTCGATCATACTGCCTGACGGCTTCGATCCCGAATGGGGGTTCTCACTTTCCACCGAGGGCACCTTGTCCGACGTCAGAGATCCTTCTCGTCGACGACCGGCTGGAAGCTGTTCTGGACCGCCGAGTGAAGGTCCTTGGCCAGGGTCTTCCGATCACCACCCTGGAACTGTCGATCACCGAAGGCGACCGTGGCGTCGATGCGGCGCAGCTTGAAGAACTCGAATGCATGGGGGACGAACGAGGCTCCGCCCCACCAGCACACGGACAGGTGAGCGGGTTGCTCTCGCTCTGGAGTCCGGTAGCTCAGAGACGCGTAGGAGACGGGCAGGTTGGATCGCGCTGCGGGCTCGAGGAGAGCGGGTCGGAAGGGCATCACAGAAGCACCGGAAGAGCTGGTCCCTTCGGCGAAGAGAATGACGCCCCGCCCGTGGCCGAGCTGTCGCTCGATCTCTCGCATCACGCCGGGGATCTGCCGCCGTATCTCGCGATCGATGAAAATGGTCTCCACCGATCGACAGAGAAAGCCGATGGCCGGCCAATCGGAGATCTCGGCCTTGGCCACGAAGACGCCTCCCACGAGACTGCCGAGGACAGCTATATCCACATAGCCGAGGTGATTCGAGACCAGCAGGAAAGGGGCTTTTGGGGGGTCGCCTACAACATTGAGCCGTACTCCCAAAATGATCAACAGGCCTCGGGACCAGGTCTTGAGGATGAAGCTCTTCCACCGTGCTGCCAGGTGGGGAGACGCAAAAGTGAACAGGAAACCAAGGTGAAGGGTCACTTCGACGCCGAAGGTCCAGAGGCTGACCAACCCGATCTTGAGCGACGCCCGTAGCCACTTCATGAAGCTCACACCGAACCTCTCGCTGGGCCCTCGGAAGAGGCTCCGACCTCTCCCAAGAGCTTCTGCTATCGACGGCGACAGTTTACTCTGGCAACTTGGTCTTCGAGGGTTAAGTCTGATTCAATGGGGCAACATTCGGCCGACAGGAGGCAGCACCGATGAAGAAGGTCCAAGTCGCAAATTGGAACGAGCTCGAGGATCGCAAGCCGACCCATGCGCTGGTTGCCGGGGTCGATCTCGTCGTAACCCGCCTCGATGACGAGGTCTCGGTGCTCTATGGGCGTTGCCTGCATCGGGGGGCGCTGATGGCCGATGGCTTCGTTCGGGGAGAGGACCTGGTCTGTGGGGTCCACTTCTGGGATTATCAGACTCACTCCGGCATCAGCTCCTACAACCCCAAGGAGTGTCTGCAGAAATTCGCAGCTTGGGTCGAAGAAGGCGGGGTCTGGGTAGACGCTGACGAGATCGCAGCCTGGGAGCGGCGTAACCCACAGAACTTCGACCGCAACAGCTACCAGGGCGCCTACCAGGACCCCCACGGAACACCGGTAGAGCCCCATGTCCGATTTATCCGGCAGCTAGCCGATGATGGGTTAGAGCAGCTGGGCCACCACGGACCGATGGCAGCGATGGGAGTTCCCTTGACGGAGCTGCCGACCTGGGATGACCTCCAGTTCGTCACCGCACAGCTCGCTCGACTGCCGCAACTCGACGAGGTTCCCATTGGCACCGAGTTGGTGATCGGCCCCAAGGCGGCAAAACCCCTGACGCTAGAGATTCCGATCTTCGTGTCGGACATGAGCTTCGGCGCCCTCTCGTTCGAGGCCAAAGTCGCCTTGGCGAAGGGGGCCGAGCTGGCCGGCACCGGTATCTGCTCGGGAGAGGGTGGCATGTTGCCCGAAGAGCAGGAAGCCAACAGCCGCTACTTCTACGAGCTTGCCTCGGCCCGCTTTGGGTTCTCGATGGACAAGCTCTCTGCCGTCCAGGCCTTCCATTTCAAGGGTGGGCAGGGGGCGAAGACTGGCACAGGCGGTCATCTGCCGGGCACCAAGGTGCAAGGCAAGATCGCCGAGGTGCGAGGCCTCGAAGAGGGTGAAGCGGCGATCTCGCCGGCCCGCTTTCCCGACTGGGAGAGTCTCGACGACTTCCGCCACTTCGCTGCGCAGGTGCGAGAAGTGACCGGGGGGATTCCGGTCGGCTTCAAGCTCTCCGCTCAGCACATCGAAGAAGACCTGGATGCGGCGTTCGAGATCGGGGTCGACTATGTGATTCTCGATGGCCGTGGCGGTGGCACAGGGGCGGCTCCCCTGATCTTCAGGGACAACATCTCGGTCCCGACACTGCCCGCCCTGGCACGGGCCCGACGGCATCTGGAGCAGAGTGGCAAGGGTGGTGAGGTCACGCTGATCATCACCGGAGGCCTGAGAACAGCAGCCGACTTCGCCAAGGCCCTGGCGCTGGGAGCCGACGGAGTGGCCGTTTCGAACTCAGCTTTGCAGGCCATCGGTTGTCTCGGGATGCGAGCCTGTCACACCAACAACTGCCCCGTGGGCATTGCCACACAGAAAGAGCATTTGCGGGCCCGATTGCCTATGGAGGAGGCGGCGCGACGACTGGGGAGGTTCTTCACCGCCTCGGTGGAGTTGATGGAGCTCCTGGCCCGGGCCTGCGGACACACCCACCTGAATCAGTTCCGGATCGATGACTTGACGACTTGGAAGCGAGAAGTCGCTCTTCTTACCGGGGTTGATTTCGGTGGCGTCGTTCAGCTGTCTGAAGATGACGGGGTATGACCCTCGAGGACCGCTGCTGTCCCGTTCGAATCGGACCGAGTTCGTGAACCAGAAAGGAACGCATTCCGATGGCTGATGACGATACGAAGTCCGGCGAGGATTTAGGCGGTCGCGTCTGGGAAAAGGCTCTCGAATCCGGCGATCTCGCAGAGGGGAGGGTCCAGGCCGTCACCTGTCGCAATCAAACGGTGTGCATGACCCACTTCAAGGGCCAGTTCGCAGCCCTGGACAACGCATGTCCCCATCAGGGAGGGCCCCTGGGAGAAGGCTCGATCGAGGAGGGTCTCCTGCGCTGCCCTTGGCATGGTTGGGATTTCGATCCCCTGACCGGCAAGGCTCCCGGCTTCGATGACGGCGTGGCAACATTTCCCGTCGAAGTTCGCGAAGACGGCATCTACGTCGGATTCGATGATGCCGAGACGCACGCGACAACCGTCTCGGATGTCATGGTGGAAACCATGGTCAATTGGGGAATCCGTCATGTGTGGGGCATGGTCGGGCACTCGAATCTCGGCCTGGCAGATGCCGTACGACGCCAGGCGGAGAGGGGGCGCCTCGCCTACTACGGAATCCGCCATGAGGGTGCGGCATCGTTCGCGGTATCGGCTTACGGCAAGCTCACGGGCCGGCCTGCGGCCTGTCTCTCCATCGCCGGACCCGGTGCGACAAACCTACTGACGGGGTTGTGGGATGCCCACGTTGACCGCTCGCCCGTGCTGGCACTTACGGGCCAGGTGGATACACAAGTCCTGGGCCCAGGGGCCTTTCAGGAGGTGGATCTGTCGGCCGCTTTCGGCAAGGTGGCGCAGTGGAGCCAGCCGGTTCTGCAGACCAGCAAGCATGCCGAGCTCGTCAACCTGGCGGTGAAGAGCTCCATCCTGAATCGCGGTGTATCCCACCTCATCTTCCCAGACGAAGTGCAGACCCTCGACGCACCCGAAGGCGTAGCCGCAGGTGGACCGGAAGGTCGCATTCCGAAGCGTGAGATCGTGCCGCCGGCTGAGTCCATTGAGAGCGCGTTGGCGCTGCTGGGTAGCTCGAAACGGCCGACGATCATCGTCGGACACGGAGCCAGTTCTCATATGGAGCCTGTCCTCACGCTGGCGGAGAAGCTCTCGTGTCCTGTGATCACCACTTTCAAGGCCAAGGGACTGATCTCCGACCACCACCCCTTGGGCTGCGGAGTTCTGGGGCGCAGTGGAACTCCCATCGCCAGCTACTTCATGAACGAAGCGGACTGCCTTGTGGTCTTTGGTGCCAGTTTCAGCAACCACACCGGCATCACGCCGAAAAAGCCGACAATCCAAGTTGACTTCGACCCCATGGCGCTGGGCAAGTTCCACCAAGTCGAGGTACCGGTCTGGGGCGAGATCGGGGTCACCGCCGAGATTCTGGCCAGCTCCCTACCGGACATCGTTCATGCCGAGAGTCAACGTGAGTCGATCGCCGAACGTTGGGCGATCTGGCGCCAGGAGAAATCGAGGCGCATGGGCGAGGGCCGAGGCGAGGGAGTCTCCTCGGCGGCTATCTTTGCCGCCCTGACGAGACAAGTAGCGGACAACGCCATCATCGCCGTGGACGTGGGCAACAACACCTACTCCTTCGGGCGTTACTTCGAATGCCAGGATCAGGCTGTTCTCATGTCCGGGTATCTGGGCTCGATCGGGTTTGCCTTTCCCGCCGCGATGGGTGCGTGGGCGGCCACCCAGGAGGAGGATCCCCGGTTTCAGGGCCGCCCGGTCGTCTCGGTTTCGGGTGATGGGGGCTTCGGCCAGTACCTTGGTGAGCTCACCACAGCGGTCAAGTACGGCATGAACATCACCCATGTGCTGCTCAACAACAGCGAGCTCGGCAAGATCTCCAAGGAACAGCGTGCCGGCAGCTGGGATGTGTGGCAGACGGATCTCCACAATCCGAACTTCGCCAGCTACGCTGAGCTCTGCGGCGCACTGGGTATTCGAGTCGAGGACGGCACCGAGCTCGACGATGCCCTTGGTCGGGCCTTGGACCACGACGGGCCGGCGCTGGTGGAGATCATGAGCGATCCAGAGCTCATCTAACCGGTAGGTTGAGAGGACACGATCCGTGTCAGGTAGTCCATGGATGAAGTTGAGCCTGGCAGCACTGCTCTGTTTGTGCTGGCCTGGTTGGCTGGTGGCGGAAGAGCCTGTCCCGCAGCAGGTGGAGGTCCGAGTATCACGGAGTGCCGACTCTGCTTGGACACTGGATCGCGAGCCCGCGGCGCACCGGATTGTGGCCCGCCTGGACGACGGAGCCGAGGTAACTCTGGAGATCGACTACGACGGCCCGGCGGACGACGGAACCCTGGTGGGAATTACCCCTACTCTCGGGGACCGGCGCTTGGAAGGAGCGTTCTGGGGCTCCACGGCACCTCTCATCTATCCACAGCTCGACCCAGAGGAGCACCAGATCGAACGCCTGGACATCCGTGCGGAAGGTGCCGCTTTATGGGTCAGATTCGTTGGGGGCAGTTACCAGATCCTCGATCCGGCGGGCCCTGCTGCACCCCTGTTCATGGAGGCGATCTTTCGCCGACAGGACGATCGCCTCGTGGTGAACCTCTACGGCCTCTACTATCTACTGCCGTCTCTGGCAGGAACACGTCTCGAACTCGTGGTTGCTGGTGAGCGATTGACCCGTACAGTCGAACCCAGTGAGCAGGAAGGAACAACACTGGTTCTCGATGACTCCCAAGTCATCGGCACGGTCAGCGGTGCCGAGAGCCGGCACCTCGAATACTTCGATCAGGTCACCAGGGTGGAGATTGACGACTCCCGTTTCGGCCAGATGGCTCTCGAGACCTATGTAGAGAGGCTGCAACTGCAAGTGAGCCGGCAACCCGGCGTCGATATGGATCTCTTCGAGCTGGACTTCGATCACACCTTCAAAGACCGGGGACAGCGCCGGGTCATGAGCCGCCTTACGATCGAGCTGCACTGAGCCGCAAGCGCTCTGCTATCTTGTAAGTGGACAAGAACCTCAGGAGGGGTGTCGTGATCGGTGAGACACTGGGTCACTATCGGATCGTCCAGCTGCTGGGCAAAGGGGGGATGGGTGAGGTCTACCTGGCCGAGGACACGAAGCTCGATCGCCAGGTAGCTCTCAAGATCCTCCCGGCCGAGTTGGCCGAGGACAGCGAAAGGCGAGCCCGCTTCGAGCGCGAGGCGAAGGCCGTCGCTTCCTTGAACCACCCCAACATCGTCACCATTCACTCGGTCGAGGAGGATAAGGGCTTCCACTTCCTCACCATGGAGATGGTGCACGGCAAGTCCCTCTCGGAGATGATTCCCGAGGGCGGCCTCGCGCTGACTCGATTCTTCGATTTTGCGACCCCTCTGGCCGACGCTGTCAGCACAGCGCACCAGAACGGAGTCACCCACCGGGACCTCAAACCCGACAACATCATGATGGGCGACGATGGTCGCCTGCGGGTGCTCGATTTCGGCCTCGCCAAGCTCGCGGAAACGGCCAGCGGAGAGGAGGGTCCCGCCGAAGCACCGACCCAGTCAGTGACGCAGGAGGGCAAGGTCCTGGGCACCGTGGCCTATATGTCGCCGGAGCAGGCCGAGGGTAAACCCGTCGACCAGCGCAGCGACATCTTCTCTCTCGGCATCATCCTCTACGAGCTGGCCACGGGCCAACGTCCTTTCAAAGGCGACACCAGCCTGTCGGTGCTCTCGTCGATTCTGCGTGACACGCCCGACTCCGTCACCGATCTCAACACTCGACTCCCTCGCCAGCTGGGTCGCATCGTCCGTCGCTGTCTGCAGAAGGAGCCGGACCGTCGGTACCAATCGGCCCTGGATCTTCGCAACGAGCTCGAGGAGCTGCAGGAGGAAGTTGCCACCGGAGAGGTAACACCGGTAGGCCAGGCCGGCCTGCCGGCTGCCGAGAGTGGCTGGAAGAAGCTGGTTGTTGCCGGTGCCCTGATCGCGGGTGCGCTAGGACTCGGCTTCGGTCTGTGGAGCTTGTCGGGCCGGCAGGAGGAGCCGGCACCTCCCGAGACATCGAGCTTCGAATCGATGCAGATCCGACCTCTGACGAGCACCGGTAACGCCTCATTTGCCGCTATCTCCCCGGACGGCAAGTATGTCGCCTACGTGGACGACCAGGGCAGCGAGAAGACTCTGCGGGTCAAGCAGGTCGCCACGGGCAGCGATGTCGAGATCGTTGGTGCCGGCATCACCTGGTACAGCGATGTCCGTTTCTCGAACGATGGAGACTATGTCTACTACGTCGCACAACCGGAGTTCGACGCGCAGGGTGAGCTGTATCAGGTACCCACCCTGGGTGGTGCACCTCGTAAGCTGCTCGAAGGCATCTCCACCGGGGTCGGCTTCTCTCCAGATGGTTCGAGAGTCGTCTATCTCAAGGGCCTCGGCGGAGGTTATGGCAGCGAGATCTGGGTTTCGGGGCTGGACGGCAGCGACGCCAGGCGGGTGGCCTCCGTGGAGATGCCCAGGGTCCTTATGGGGACTCCTGTCTGGTCACCGACGGAAGAGTTGCTGGTCGTCGCCCAGGGCGACGCAAGGGATTTCAGATCACGGCTGGTGGGCGTCCCGGTAGAGGGAGGCGATCTGGAGCTCATCACGGAGCGCGAGTGGAGAGGGCTCTGGGAGCTCGCCTGGCTCCCCGATGGCTCGGGTCTGGTCTTGATCGCCCTCGAGGATGGGTATAGCGGCTGGCAACTCTTCGAGATGCGGTATCCATCCGGTGAGGTGCACCGGATCACCAACGATCTGAATTCCTATCAGGGAGTGAGCCTCACTGCCGACGGCCAGCGGCTGGCGGCTGTACAGGGCGATCGGCATTCGTCGATCTGGGTTCAGCCGGTCGATGGGTCGAGCCCGAGACGGCAGATCGAAACCACCACGGGAACTGCAGACGGCGCGGACGGCGTGCTGTGGACTGCGGACGGCAGGATCGTCTATGTGGCCGACGAGGGAACCGAAAAGCACCTCTGGTTGATGAACTCGGACGGCAGCGATGCCCGGCGCCTCACGGTGAAGGGTGTCTTTCAGGAGGAGCCATGGTTGCATCCCGATGGCGAGAGGGTTGTCTTCGATTCGTTGGATGGAGACCGGGTCAGCGTCTGGTCGATCCGTTTGGACGGTACCGGACTCGAGGACCTGATACCCGACGCCACGGTCGGCGGTCGTCCGGCGATCTCACCCGATAGCGAATGGTTGTTCTTCGACGGGATCTTCGAGGGCGACTTCAAGATGGTGCGGCGATCTCTCGCTACCGGCGAGACGAAATCAGTGCCCTTCGGAGACAGCCATTCCCCGTCCTGGTCGCCCGACGGGAGCCGTATGGCCCTACACTTCCGGGGTGAAGGAGAACGTCTCTGGAAGACGGGGATCCTCACTCCCGACGGTAGCGAGATTCTGGAGACATACGATTTCCACTCCGAGCTCGAGTCACCGTGGAGTGCCGATGGGCAGAGCCTCTTCCATGCAGAGACCCGTGAAGGCGTCGGGAACATCTTTCTCATGCCCCTCGACGGGGGTGAGCCGCAGCAGGTGACCGACTTCAGCGAAGGCGAGATCTTCCACTACGATGTCTCGGCCGACGGCTCGACTCTTCTGATCGCTCAGGGCCGCCGGATTCGCGACATCGTCCTAGTCGACAATTTTCGATAACGCAGGCTTTCAGGGCACGCTGCCCGACCAGGCCGTGAGGTTGCCGGACTCGAAGCCGTCAGTGAAGATCCTGGCGTCCACAACTGTCACCATCACAGTGCCCAGGTTCGAATCGGTCCAACCGTCCCAGGCTGCAAAGGTGAAGGTGTCGACGCCACTGAACCCGTCGAATGGGAAGTAGGTGGCGGTCGTGCCGCTCAGCGCCACCGTCCCGTTGGCCGGTTGCGAGACGATGCGCAAGGTCATCAGGTCGCCGTCCTGGTCGGTGGCCCCCAGGGGGATATCCACAGGAATCCCGTTGTCGGCTTCCGCCGAGGTGTTCTGAACGACGGCTGGGTGATTGGGGCTCGGTGCCTCACTGTCGGGTCCGTTGTGGCAGGCATAGCAGCCGATTCGGAAGCCTCGCCAGAAGTGCTTGTCCCCGAAGTCGTCGGTATCGGCGATCCAGTCGGCTTGAGAGTAGGAGAGCACGGTGCCCTTGTAGTCGGTGCCGTGGCAGCCCTGACAGGGTGTGTCGTCCTGGTCAGCGGCGTCTTTGTGACCCTGGATCCAACTCTGACCGATCGGATGCAGGCCATGGGGACCGCCGGTGACGGTGTTCGGTGTCGTGGCATGGCAAGCAGTGCACTCCGCCAGCGTGCCTTCGTGGCCCTGGAGATCCTGGTTCTGGATGTTGTCGTTGGGGTGTGAGGCCGGGAAGATGGCGTGCGTCGAGCCGTGACAGGCTAGGCAGGAGAGCTCCCCGTGGCCGAAGGAGAATCGGTACAGCGAGAAACCCGCCGCCGGCACGTCCGGGTCCGTGGCAAAGGTCTGATTGACGGCCTGCCGCACGTCACCGTTGGGCTCGAACACCGATTCGTAGCGAATCTGGCCGTTGTTGTCGGTGGCGGTGCCCGTGTGGCAGCTCTGGCAGTTGGGCTGCTCTAGCCAGCCGACGCGGTTGTCGTCGCCGACGGCGAGCATGTTGCCGTGGCATCCCTGGCACTGCATGGCGAGAGTTCCATCGTCGGCAACGGCCTTGCCCATGGCACCCCGCAGGCACCGGGTGTCGCTACCCGGGTGGCAGCGATAACAGGCGGTCCGATTGTCACTCGAGTTGAGCGTCATCGAGTTGGTCGGGTCGATGACGAAGGCGTGGAGGTCGTGCACAGCGTTGGTCAGCGGCGGAATCCCTGCGATGCCAGTTCCTGGCAGGGCATTCGAGGCGTGACAGCCGGCGCAGAGCACGGAGGTGCCATCGGTGACGACCGTGTCATAGAGACCGCTGCTGTTGTAGCCCATGGTGGCCAGGGCATCGGTGTATTTGGTGGAGCTACCGTTGTAGTCGTCGTGGAGCAGGAGAATATTGAGCCGGTAGTCGCGCTCCGGATCGGCGTCCCAGATCCAGCCATCGAAAGGCTCGGCGTCGTCCGGGGAACCCGAGGCATGACAGGCCGAGCAATCCATTTCGTCGGAGACCGGCAACACGATCGCGGTCTCGGCCAGAAGGGCCCCGCCGTTGTCTCGTGCCACGAGACGCATCATGGGGTAGTAGTTCTTCTTCGCGGCATCGTCGTAAGG
>Ga0316197_10004351_pt1 | contig 10063 bp, 8 predicted proteins | sample OudBiesiAoxic_MG_FD_204939 | JGI IMG/M metagenome (GOLD analysis project Ga0316197, IMG submission 204939) | Coastal sediment microbial communities from Oude Bieten Haven, Netherlands - site A oxic | ecosystem: Environmental > Aquatic > Marine > Coastal > Sediment | place: Netherlands... | reverse complement strand
AAAATTGATCCGAATCTGCCAACTATATCCTATATTCAATACGAGTCCTTTGACTTTTTTACTCCCGAGCAGAAACTGAGCGTGGGCGGGCAATTGCGTATACCGGCTAACGCTGGCGAAGCGATACCTGCTGTAGTCATTTTACATGGAAGCTCCGGGGTGGACAGCCGCGGCGCGCTTTATGCCCGAGCACTGAATGACGCTGGTATCGCGACTCTTGAGATTGACATGTGGGGAGCACGCGGTATAGCAGGCGCTGGACAGAGGCCTCCGCTGCCGACTTTCACATTGCCAGATGCATTCGGGGCTCTGGCTTACCTCGCCAGTACCCCTGGAATTGACGCGCAGCGCATAGGCGTACTTGGTTTTTCCTGGGGTGGTGTTATGAGCCTACTCTCGGCTGAGCAGACCTATTCCAGCGTCCTAGGCAATGGTCTTCAATTTGCAGCGCACGTGGCTCATTATCCAGTATGCTGGGGTTACAACAATGTACCGAGCATCATATTTAACGAGTTGACTGGTGCGCCGGTACTTATACAAGTTGGAAGCCTGGATGACTACGATGAGGGTGGAGCGCCTTGTGAAAACCTGGCAGCGTCTTTTCCCGAAGTCTCAGCCAAGGTTTATCCCAACGCTCATCATGCCTGGGACCGTTTGCAGCCGCCCCTTATCGTTCAGGATCCATTCTCTCACCTCGGGGAGGGCGCAATGATGGGAAGCTGTGAGACCGCCAATTGTGAAGTCAATATCATTCCTAATCCTGGAAAGGCCAATCAGTCTAGTAAGGCTGTATTGAAGCTATTTTCGAGTGCATTCGGGCTTAACGGTAAGTAAGTATTCCCCGGCAGAGCCGGGGGCTTTAGATTATGGGTCGCTCGAACGGGTTCAGAGGCCTGATGTTTGGCGCACCAAGCCACAGAGCGCTTCTCTGACTTACGGTACGCTTGATTAGGAAAGCAGGCGTACAACCACTCCAGATACTGCTCCCAGAGGGCCGGACTCACCTCTGGGTTTGCTCCGATTTGATGTTAGGTTTTATATAGTCCGCAGAGGGGCCTGTGGATGACCGTTAACGGGGCGACAGCGGACGGGAGGTGCCGGATTGCCCGATGGCAGCTAACGACGCAAAGCGGCCGAAATCATATGGTATTGTATGGGGCGAAAAGCTACTAAATCTTGTCAGTTATTCTTGATGAAATAGGTGGATATATGATGGTTGGTTTTAGAGTGTTCATGGTCGTAATTTTCGTTTCACTAGTGGGATACACTGCCATCACGATTTCAAATCATGGCTGGAATCTCGTGCCCATTTTCTTTGGCGACATGCAAGCTATGACATGGCCGGGGCAGTTTAACTTTGACTTCATGGGTTTTCTTCTGCTGTCTGGGCTTTGGGTCTCTTGGCGTCACCAATTCTCCGCTATTGGTCTGCTGCTCGGAGCTGTCGCAGTTTTCGGCGGGATGATGTTTCTTTCTTTGTATCTGTTCATCGCTAGTACTCAGGCGAAGGGCGATGTAAACGAATTACTGTTGGGAAAATCGCGTCTGAGTGCTTAATGTCGCATCCGCTTTTGGCACTTTGCGACCTGGAGAGGGGTGAATATCGGGGTGTGGCTACTACCGCTTTGGAGCGGATAACTGTCGTTTGAGCTATCATGGCTTAATTACCGCGTCCGACGCAGAACGGCCATAATGACTACAATGGAGTACTCTAAGGGCCATTCGCGTCAGTCTATTGCGTGTAGCTCAAGCTAAGATGTTAACCCTCATATTAGCCACCGCGCCATCAATGAATAGGCGACTGGTATCACCACCAAGGTTAACAATGTTGAACTGATCACGCCGCCTATCACTGCGACCGCTAACGGTCCGTATTGTCCGGCGCCGACACCAACGCCCAGCGCAGCTGGTGACATGGCCAAGACAACCGTCAATGAGGTCATCAGCACCGGGCGCATCCGTCGGGGGCATGCAGTACGAATTGCAGTGCTGGTATCCATACCCTGCGCGCGATAACGATTGATCAGATCCACCAGCAAAATCGAATTCTTTGACACCAGACCCACCAGCAGAATCAGTCCGATCATGGAATAAATGCTCAGGGTGTAGCCCGCCAGCCATAGGGCGAACACGCCACCGACAATCGCCAGTGGCTGCGCCAGCATCACCAGTATCGGCTGCAGGAAGGAGTTAAATTGGCTGGCCAACACCATGTATATCAGCAGCAGGCCGGTACCAAACACGAATAGCAAGTAGCCCTTGGACTTCTCCAGTTCGTCTGCCTGCCCCCCAAGTACAAGCTGGTATCCTGGTGTCAAAATCTCGCTGGTAACTCCGCGAAACATAACCATGGCTTCAGCCAGTGACACGTCCGGCGTACTGAGGTATTCAGCGGCGAAGTTGAGATTCATGCGATTTACCGCAGCCGGACCATAGTCCTCAAAAATGTCCACTACCGAATCAAGACGAACAAGGTCCCCATCGGGGCCGCGCAGGTAAATATTTTCCAGGTCACCTGCATTGCGCATCCCTGCACGCTGTGCGGTCAGGCGAATATCGTAGCGCTCCCCATCCCCTGGCAGTTCGCTGTACTTTGCAATATCGGCACCACCGGCCAACACGCGTAGGGAATCCCCGATGGTGCTGGTGTCGATGCCCAGAGCCTTGGCGCGATTGCGGTCGATATCAAAGCGCAGCATCGGGCGATCCAGCTGCAGGTCCATACGGATGTCACCCATGCCCACAAGACCCGCCAACTGCTTGAATACCAACTGGGACTGCCGCGCCAACTCATACAGGTCGGGCCCGGTCACATAGACCTGCAAGGGCGCATCGCTCATGCCGGAAATGAACGGAAAATTTGCGACGTAGGACTGCAGGCCAGGTACTGAGACCAGCTCACTACGCACCGTGTTCATCAGAGCTCGCTGAGAAACTTCGCGCGCCCCTTTCGGTTTTAGCATGACGTTGACAGTGCCTTCATTAACGTCGCCAGAGCGCGCGGAACCGATGGTCGAGAAGATATGGTTTACTTCCCCGTGACGTGCGACCAGCGCTTCAACCTGGTCGAGTTTTGCTTCCATGTAGTCCACGGAAGATCCAATGGGTGCTTTCAAATTGATCATAAAGCGGGATTCATCGTCTTCCGGGAAAAACTCTGCGCCCAGTTTCTGGGCAAAATAGCCACTGCTTAACACAACCAGTGTGGTGGCCAACGTCACAGCCCAGCGGTATCGAAGACACCAATCCAGTACAGAGCTGTAAACTCGCTCGGTCCGGGAATGAAAACGGTGCAGTAATGCAACAAGCCCTTTGTTTCCGCTGCCCGGCGCCCTCAGAAAACGTGCGCACAATGCCGGCGTCAGCGTCAGGGACACAAACAGTGACGCGATCACGCCGGCCACCACGACCACCGCAAACGAGCGCATGAAAATACCAACCATACCCGGCATGTAAATCACTGCGGTGAACATGCAAACTAGTGTCAGCGATGCCGCGATAACTGGAAACAGTACTTCGCGAGTACCCTCGCTGGCCGCCTGTTCGGCACTGACACCTCCGATTTCATGTTGCCGGTGGATATTCTCCAGAACTACAATGGCATCGTCGACCACCACCCCGATGAGTAACAGCAGACCCGACAGGGTCAGAATATTGAAGGTGTAGTCACCAAAATACATCACCACCACGGCACCGGCCAGGGAGACAGGAATAGCCGTGGCGATGATCAGGGTCGCCGGTAGATTTAACAGAAAAAACAGCACCACCAGCGCTGCCAAAAGCGTCCCCTCGAGCACATGATTTTGCAGGGCGGAGACAGTACCTTCGATGATATCGGATTCATCGGTGGCGACGATCAATTCCACCCCATCGGGTAATGACGGCCTGACAAGTTCGTCAAGCCGTGCGGACACTTCACGGACTAACGCGACCGTATTGGCGTTTTGCACCTTTTGGATACCGATGGCGACGCCCTCGCGTCCATTGAAACGAGCCAGATTGCGTTTGTCCGATAGGCCGTCACTGATAGTGGAGATATCCCCGAGCTTCACCGGGATCTGATCACGCCACATGACCACCAGATTCCCAAGTTCCCGCACACTGTGATATTCCAGGTCTAGGTGTAGCAGTTTTTCAAGGTTACCGCTGACCAGGTAACCCCCTGGAATCTGGATATGCTCTCGGGCGAAAGCCGCAATTACATCCTGTGTGGTAATTCCAAGTCCCGACATTTTTGCAAGGTCGATGTCCACGCGTATCTTGCGCTCACGTCCACCGCCGACCAATACCTCGCCCACACCATTGATGTTCTCCAGCAGCTTTTTGACCTGTTGCCGGGCTATCCTGTTGAGTTCATTGAGGGGACGATCACCCTTGAGCACCAGCCACATCACAGGAATAGCATTGGGGTCGATCTTGGCAACGATAGGTGTTTCCGCTTCATCGGGCAGATCGTTGATAACCTGGTTGACCTTGGCCTGTACCTCGTTGAAGGCTACGTTGGCGTCCTTGCTGAGCTCGAACGCTACCCGCACCTGTGACACGCTGGGCACAGAGCGTGAACGCACATAGTCAATTGCTGAAATCGAGTTAACCGAAGCCTCGATAACACTGGTGATACTGCTGTCCATGATCTCTGGGCTGGCGCCCGGGTTGACCGTAGTTATGGTCACCACAGGTGGGCTGACATTGGGCATGCGATCCAGTCCGATATCCCTCAGTCCGATAAGGCCGAACAGGATGATGGCGGCGCTAAGCATATAGGCCAAGACACGGCGACGGACAAAAATATCCACAAAATTCATTGCGCGGGATTCTTCGCACTGATGACCAGCTGGCTGCCGTCGCTGACTAGTGAGGAGCCTTCGGTTACCACCTGGTCCTGTGCCGTCAGGCCCTCCAGCACTTCCACCCAGTCGTCTTCTCGCCAACCCAGCCTGACTATGCGTTTGCTGGCATGGTCGCCGTCGACGACAAATACAACATCATCGTCATCACGTCTCACTACGCTGAGCATCGGCACCGTCAGGGCGTCAGGGCTCTGCCCCACGATCAGCGTGGCATCGACGCTGGCACCCGGGTACCACCCACCGGGGTTATCAAACTCGACAAGGACATCAAGGGCTCGGCTCCTCGGATTGATCCGTGGGTTTATACTGGTTACCGTACCGATAGCAGCAGTCGCCTGCGACGCTGGGGATTGCAGCCTAACTTGTTCGCCTACGCGGATACTGGCGGCATGGTGTTCGGAAAAGGCCAGGCGTGCTTGCAATTTTTTGACTGAGACCAGATCGAACAGCGGCTGCCCCGGGGTAACGTAGTCGCCTATCGAGACATGTCGTTTGGCGACCAACCCCTCCCTCGGCGCCTGTACCCGGGTCTTGGATTCAAGATACAGCGCCTGCTGACTTTGCTTTTTCGCCACCTCCAGCATGGCTGACAACATCTGCAACTGCGACTGCTCATCATCCAGCTTGTCCTTAGAAACTGACTGTGACTTCGCCAGGCGCAGCAAGTGATTGACTTCTCGCTGCTGGTTGTCCAGTAACACTTTCTGGCGCAATAATTCACCTGCTGCCTTGTCCGCCTCTATGCTGTGCAAGGTGTTGTCTATGGTCGCGAGTAGCTGCTGTGCAGCGATAGACTGTCCCTCGCTGACCTCAATACTGACAATCTGACCCGAGGTTTCCGCGGAGATGGTCGGGTTATGAATGCTTTCAACGGTGCCAAGTGCGGTCAATATGTAGTCGATGGACTGCTGTTGCGGGCTGGTGACAATAACGCGGGTGCCGGCTACGGCCTCTGTGACTCCAGTATCAGTATCCACAGAGTTCCCGCATCCAAACAGCGCCAGTCCGAAAACGCTCAATACCATCCATTTCATGAGGGAATTACCCCGTGCAAAAACAGATTGGTGATATGCCTTGCCAGTAAAGGAATTCCAGTATTGCCTTCGGCTGCATGTGGCAAATGGGGGGCGAGCTTACGCGCCTCGAGATGATGGAAGATCATCCCAGCCATTGAGAAGATAAGGAGTTGTGGGTCACTGTCGGGCGCCAGTTCACCCATCAGTGCGTACAGCGGCTCATAAAATGCGATAAATGCATTCTCGGCGATTGCTGCCAGTTTTTGCTCGTCGCCCTCCAGTAGTTCGCGCATATAGATACGTCTGAACCGAGGGTCTTCTTCCGTAACCTCCAGCATGGTGCCAATTAGCAACTCCAGCCGCTGGGCGGGGTCATCGATTGCTGCCATTTGTTCGCTGATTCCGAGGGTGTGTTGTTCAAACACGTAGGTGATAGTCGCAATGTACAAAGCTTCTTTGTTGGGGAAGTGGTGGTAGATTGCAGCCTGCGTAATGCCCACCACTCGGGCGATATCGCGCATCGACACACCGGCGTAACCTTGTTTCGAGAACAATTCCGCAGCCGCATTAAGAAGGCGCTCTTGAGTTTGCTCCATACAAAGCCCTTGCTAAACGTTCGTTAAGAATCTAGTCGAGGGAGCCGGGATAGTCAACTGAGAAGTCCACACTTACGTTCTTGGTAAATTACTCGAATTGAAAAATGGCCTCTTCTGGCTGCGATCTCAACCGGTCGATGCAACACCCTGCTATCTTTTAGCAAAAGAGGAAGAGATCGGTCAGTTGCATTTCCATGGCCGAGCGAGAGGATATATCCAGGGGCCTTGTCGCAGGTTTATCTATCCGATGCATTGCGTCTGAACTAGGGCGAGCCCCTTCTACAATCAGCAGAGAGGTCAACAGAAACGGGGTTAGAAGTGACTACAGGGCCACCGTAGCTAACAAGAATGCCTGGGACAGGGCTCTAAGGCCCAAACCATGTAAACTGGTCAGAAACCGAAGACTGTGCCAGCAGGTAGAGTCCAAACTGCGGCGAAAATGGTCGCCAGAGCAGATTGCAGGTTGGCTGAAACGAGCGTATCCGGGGGACGACTGGAACCAAGTGTCACACGAAACAATCTATCGTAGCCTCTTCATACAAGCCCGCGGAGCTCTGAAAAAAGAGCTCCAAAACTACCTGCGGTCGAAGCGTCACATCCGTCGCGCACGAACTTCCACGCTAAAAGATGACGGCCTAGGAGGTATACCAGGTGCCGTCTCGATCCGCGAAAGGCCAGCAACGATAGAAGACCGCGCCGTTCCGGGGCATTGGGAGGGCGACCTCATTGAGGGGTCCAGAAAGACGTGTGTTGCCACGTTGGTAGAAAGGCATTCCCGCTACGTGATGCTCGCCAAGATAGACAAAAAGGATAGCGAAACGGTTATTGACGCCCTCATCAAGCAAGCCAGAAAACTCCCGACTGAATTGTACAAATCGCTAACCTGGGACCGAGGCTCTGAAATGACAGGGCACCAACGATTTACACTGGAGACAGATATCAAGGTGTACATTTGTGATCCGCGGAGTCCTTGGCAGCGGGGCTCTAACGAGAACACGAACCGGCTGCTCAGAGACTATTTACCCAAATACACAGATTTATCCATCTACTCTCAGGCACAGCTAAATGCAATTGCACGCGAGCTTAATGAGCGCCCAGGAAAACTCTGGACTATGAGACACCAGCTGCTAGATTTAATGCATGTGTTGCATCGACCGGTTGAGGTCGCAGCACAAAGCGGACATGGCACCTGGCGCGTAACCTCTCGCGCGGACGGCGGCAGGTGCCATATAGGCCATTAGGAAAGCGCATCATCGACAGCGTCAACGAAGCTTCTGTCGAATTCGACTTTATGATTGCTCCACCATTCGCGCCCCCCCGATGAGCCAATTATGCGACTAATCACTGGGAGCTGGCGTGACCATATTTCTTTATCTAACCCTGACTGAGTCAGCTGAAGATGAAGTGATTCCAATAGCTGAACGCCATTGTATAAAAGGAGACGCAACCGAGTGCTCTCTACATCATCGAGTTCTGAAGGCGCACGCAAGCCCACCTCCCATACCCTAGACAAAGTCTCATTGTCGAAAATGGAGCTTCGGAAGTCCCCAATGGTTCGGACAAAAGAGTCATATCTACTAAAACGGCTGGCGACTGTATTTTCACGGACCTGTGAGGCTAGATATAGCAATGAGATAATTACCGCCAACGCACCTAACATCTCCGCTGTTGCACCGATTGCTTCCCAATTCATTTGTACGATTCCCCTTGATAGACCTCTAAGAAGGATATACCGATGCCCACCACGAGTCGAAAATTTGTCCTTTTGCCGGTAATGGCTCAAACGGCAGAAAGTAGGCGAAAGCACACCAGCGGCAGTAGACAGGCTAATCCGAAACCCAGGTCGAGAAAATGTCCCAAAGTGGCACATTCGGGCCGGTAAAGTGGAGGCTCCGAGGGTGGTCTCGACGGCTGCAATGGAGCGGTTAACTGCCGTATGGGCTATATTGGGGTGTAATCCCGCTTTTTACTCAAAAAGGACGCTGGCACAGGGTTACCGTGGAGGGGCAATGTAGTTGAATCAGCAGGTTGTCACCACCTGTCTGGTACAGATTTCAATGAAAACGGTGGTTCAAATTTCGGTGCAATTCAACATGTAGGTATTCATCTGGGACAAAACAGGGCTTGCACCCCACCGATTCTATCGATACCGACCAGTTGAGTTGGTAATACCGTTGACACATATCAATGTTTAACCCGCACGAGACTACTAAATTGTCCGTATCATCGGGGGTTAGTCTGATGTAGTTCTGGTTATCAGTAGCTCGCGTTAGATAGCCGCTATCCAAAGAGACGAATTCCCGATTACGGGAGGTAGCAGATGAGGCACGAAATGGGATCAGGTGGACAGTGCATCTGTACGAAATGCGATGTGAAGATCCCCCACCGTCAAGGCGTACCCTGTCAGGATGAACGATGCCCCAAGTGTGGCGCGAAAATGCTGCGTGAAGGTTCGCATCACCACAAACTTTTCAAAGAAAAACATAAAACTCAGTAGAGGGGAAAGCTGAGCTTACTACTGCATGTCTTTGGAGTTAAACATTTGCTATGAATCTCACTGATAGGAAGGAGAAGTAATTATGCGCTTTTGCCAGGTTTCGGAACTGCTGGATTGGATAGACGCTTTTCATCAGGCGTTGGCAGAAAAATACAAGATTCTCGCAGATGAGGAGGCCGTCAAGGAAAGGGCAGCGCTGCTACTCAACTACCTATCAGATCACCAAAGGTTACTGGCCGAGTCAATCAGCAAATACAAAACGGATTCAGCAGACAATCTACTAACCACCTGGTCTGACCAGTGTCCCGAGCTCGATCTACCGGACTCGGTTACTCAATTACACAACACCTTGTCCGGCAAGAGCACAGAGGAAATCATCCAGTATGTAATCGAGTTCCACGATATCTTGATTGATATGTATAAGGCTCTAGCAGAAAAGGCGACAAATTCCTCCGTCAAGGATTTATTCGAAAACCTGGCTCAGATGGAGCGACAAGAAGCAATGCGCACAGTAAGGGACGCACAGCGACTTGAGGACTACTGATCCTGATCCGGTATTGCCGTTGAAGTACATCAGTGGGCGGCGAACTGTTAATCGCAGCGGGTTACTATTCTTACGTACCTGCATATAGACCTTCGGGAGTTAGGTTGTCCAAATTTCCTTTTAGTCTTTTCTCCAAGAGACTTTCATCGTAGCCCCGAATTCAATTATCAATATCATATCCAGCGAGCGAATTACAAAGGACAGGACATTTCATTATGAAAAGCCTCAAGGGTAGTCAGACAGAGAAAAACCTCGTCATTGCGTTTGCCGGTGAATCCCAGGCGCGAAATAGATACAACTATTTTGCGGGTGCAGCGCGTAAAGAGGGGTTAATTCAAGTAGCAGACATTTTTGCCGAGACCGCGGACCAGGAGAAGGAGCACGCCAAGCGATTCTTCAAATTTCTGGAGGGAGGCAATGTAGAAATCACCGAATCATTTCCGGCCGGTAAGATTGGCACTACCCTGGAAAATTTACGGGCCGCTGCGGCTGGTGAAGAACATGAATGGACCGAGATGTATCCTGGATTTGCCAGAACGGCCCGGGAAGAAGGTTTTGAG
>Ga0316197_10004349_pt1 | contig 10064 bp, 9 predicted proteins | sample OudBiesiAoxic_MG_FD_204939 | JGI IMG/M metagenome (GOLD analysis project Ga0316197, IMG submission 204939) | Coastal sediment microbial communities from Oude Bieten Haven, Netherlands - site A oxic | ecosystem: Environmental > Aquatic > Marine > Coastal > Sediment | place: Netherlands... | reverse complement strand
CGATCGCCGGCGAGGATCCCGTCCAGGTCGCGCGCGAAGTCTTCGACGTCTAGGAGGCGGTGTTCGACCGCCAGCGCCCGGATCGGTTTGATGCGGAAGGTCAACTCCACGGCGATGCCGAGCATGCCGTAGCCGGTCCGAAGCGCCGCCATCATCTCGGGATCGTCGTCCTCGCTCACGACCACTACTTCGCCGTCGGGCGCCACGATTTTCTGCGCCAGGCAATACGACGAGAATTGTCCGAACTCCAGGATTCCGTCCGAGACCATGGATGCGTCCTTGGTCCCGCCCGTGCCGCCCGATCCCATCGTCAGGTTGCCGAGTTCGAGATTGACCAGGAACTGCATTCCCTCGGCCTCGAGCGCCTTTGCGGCGTCGATCAGGATGACCCCGGCCTCGACCGTGATGGTCCGCGCAGTCTTGTCTATGGCGATGATCCGCCGCAACCCGGTCATGTCCACGACCGTGCCGCCTTCGGCGACGACGCAGCGGGTCGTCGAATGGTGGGAGCCCTTCGCGCGGACGGGCGAGGGATAGCGGTCGGGATCGCGAACGATCTCCTGAAGCTGCTCCACGGTGCGGATCACTTCCACCGAATTGGCGTGGTAGGTGATCGAACCTTTCCAGTTCCGGACTTCGACGCTCGGCACGGAGCGCACCCCCCTTGGTGGCTTGGCGGACGGACGTGTTCCGTCTCTGAGGGTACGCGTTCAGGAGCGATCCACCAAGGGTTTCGGCGGATCCGCCGACATGCGCCGGTCCGACCCGAACCCTCCGGGATCAGCCGTTCCGATCCGGGATGTTCAGGGCGGCCTGCGAGGCGGGGCGGGCCAGAGCGCGTTCCATCCAAGACTGGATGTTGGTGAAGCGGTCGTATCCGACCAAGTTGCCGGCCTCGTAGAAGCCGATCAGAGTGCGCACCCATGGCCAGATCGCCATGTCGGCTATGGTGTAGGCGTCGCCCATGATCCAATCGCGGCCTTCGAGGCGTTGGTTCAGCACGTTGAGCAGGCGGGTGGCCTCGGCGATGTAGCGGTCGCGCGGGCGGGGATCCTCGATGTCCTTGCCGCCGAGCTTCAGGAAGAAGCCCAATTGACCGAACATCGGGCCGACGCCGCCCATCTGGAACATCAGCCATTGCAGGGTCTCGTAGCGCGCGGCGGGGTCGGCGGGCAGGAACCGGCCGGTCTTCTCCGCGAGGTAGATCAGGATCGCGCCACTTTCCCAGAGGGTGAGCGGGCGGCCGCCGGGTCCGTCGGGGTCGATGATGGCGGGGATCTTGTTGTTGGGGTTGAGCGAGAGGAATTCCGGGGTCGTCGTCTGGTCGAGCGGCACGAAGTGCGGCTCGTATGGCAGGCCGGTCTCTTCGAGCATCGCGGAGACCTTGATGCCGTTGGGCGTGAGATTCGAATAGAGTTGGATGCGGTCGGGGCGGGTCGCGGGCCAGCGGGCGGTGATCGGGTGGGCGGTTGCGTCGAGCATGGGTTTCTCCTGTTCAGAGAAGTCACGTGACGCCGCGCCATCGCGATTGCAATGGGCGCTCAGCGGTCAATCTGTCGCCAATCGCGCAACAGGGCGCATCGAGAGCGCGCGTTCACGCAGGACGATGTAAAGGCCGGCGCCGACGGTGATGGCGATGCCGAGGGCGGCGAGGCCGTTGGGCAGGTCGCCGAAGATCGCCCAGCCGAGAAAGGTGGCGACGGGGATCTCGAGATACTGCATCGGCGCGAGGGTGGCGGAGGGCGCGAAGCGCAGCGACCAGGTCATGGCGAGATGGGCGACGGTGCCGACCACGCCGATGGCGAGCAGCAGGAGCGCGTCGGGGCCCGTGGGCAGGGCGAGGTCGAAGAGCGGGGAGTTCGCGAGGGGCGGCAGAATGAACGCCGCGACGATGAGAGGCGTGGCCATCAGACCGGAGACGGCCTGGAGCGCGACCGGATCCGTTTCCTTGGCGATCTGGCGGGTGATGAGCATGAAGAACGCGAAGCCGAACGCGACGCCCAGCGGCAGCAGGGCCGGCGCGCCGAATGCGGCGAAGCTGGGCTGGACGACCATCAGCGTGCCGATGAAACCGACCGCGCAGGCGGCCATGCGGCGGGGGCCGACCTCTTCGCGCAGGATGTAATGGCCGAGCAGAAGCATGATGAAGGGCATGACGAAGGCGATCGCGACGGTCTCGGCAAGCGGCAGGTACCGCAGCGCGGTGAACATGCCGGCGGTCGCGGCGAGATGGATGAGCGTACGTAGCGCGGTCAGTCGCAGAACGCGGGGCGTCATGGCGAGGCCGGGGCCGAAGACATGCACCGCGGGCGCGAGGAGGACGGCCTGGAGCCCGAAGCGCGCGAGCAGGAGCACGCCGAGCGGCACGGTGTCGCCCAGAAGCTTGGCGATGGAATCCGACAGCGGGATCAGCACGCAGAAGGCGAGCATGAAGCCGATGCCGAGGAGGGGGCGGTCCGCGATCATGGCGCGACGCTAGGGCCGCGCCGCGTCCGGCGCAACGACGGCCTTGCGGGCGAAGGGCGGGGCGTGCATTAACGTTTGCCACCGCTCGCGTCTGTGGTAAGACGCGCGACGAGTTGGGATCGGGCCGCGCGCCGCCTACGGGCTGCGCGGACGGGCCTTGGACCCGAGGGCGCAGACACATGAGAAGTCCAGTCGCCCGAGGCGGGACCGGACCAGAGAAGGAAGATAAGATGAGCGATATTTCGGACCGCGTTAAGAAAATCGTCGTGGACCACCTGAGCGTCGACGAGGCGAAGGTGACGGAGAAGGCGTCGTTCATCGACGACCTGGGCGCCGACAGCCTTGACACCGTCGAGCTGGTCATGGCGTTCGAGGAGGAGTTCGGGATCGAGATCCCCGATGACGCCGCCGAGACGATCCAGACCTACGGCGATGCGGTCAAGTTCATCTCGGAACACGTGTCCGCCTGACGCCTTCGGGCGACCCGGCGAGGCGAAGGAACGGCGTCCGGGAAACCGGGCGCCTTCTTCGTTTGGGAGGGCGGCCCGCGCGGCCTATCCGCGGCTGGTGGGCTGGTAGATGCTTTGGTGGCGACCCCGCAGGCGGCCGAGTTCCTCCTTGCGGCGGTCCAGTTCGCTGAGCTCCTGTTCGACGGTGGCGTCGTCCGGGGCAACCGCGTTCGCGGCGACCGTCAATTCCTCCTGCCGCGCGCGGACCCCGACGATGGCGATGTCGATGTTGGCGGTGTTCTGGGTGAGCAGCGCGGGATCGAAGGCGGCGCGTGGCTGCGCGGCTGCCGGGGCCTCGGGCACCGCCTCCGGCGCGGGACGGGCCTGGGCCGGGGCCGAGGCGCCGGGGGCGGCGGCGCGGGGCGCGGAGGCGACGGCGCGCTCGTCCTCGGCGATGACGCGCTCGACGGTCTGGATCGCCGCTTCGGTCTCGGCGTTCGCCAGCGCGATGTCCGAGCGCAGGCGGGCGCGCCGTTCCGCCGGGGTGTCGTATTGCTGCATCAGAAACCCGGCATAAGTGCCGGTGGTGATCACGATCGGGATGACGCCGACGAAGCCGACCGGCGGGCCGCCGAAGACGTAGACCCCGGCACCGCCGAGGAAGCCCTTGAGCGCGGCCTCGCGGACGTCGCGGGTCAGGTCGCGCGAGCGGATCTCGAGCTCCTCGTCGGGGCTGAGCGGCCTGCGGCCCTGGGAGGTCGTGTTGACGACGCAGGCCGAGGGAAGCATGCAGGCGGCGAGCGCGAGGGCTCCGAATTTCCGGCGTCTCATAGGTCTTGGTCCTTGGATGCTCACGGTATGGCGCGTCATGGTTCGATCTCCCTGAAATCACGCCATTTCTGGTCGGCGATCTGGTTGCTTACGGTCACGCGGCGGATGTCGTCGTTCTCGTCCTGCATCTTGAGCAGTTCGGTGACGGCGTCGATCAGCGGCCCGGCGGTGCCCTCGACGAGGTCGGTGAAGAGGTTGCGCGTCTTGAGGTCGGTCTCGTCGACGAGGCCGCGCGTCTCGGCGCAGAAGATCTCGCGCTTCTCGACCCCGGCGCGAAGTTGCTCCTCGATCACCACCGGGTCCGGCTCCTCGTCGCCGTTGGAGATCGAGAGGATCAGCGTGGCCACGACGGCGTCCATCTCGGCCTTGGCGGCGGTGTAGTCCATGTCGGCGAGGGTGAGATTCAGGCCCTTCTCCTCGGCAAGTTGTTTGCGCAGTGCCGCACAGGATTCCGCGAGGGTCTTTTCCTTGGCGAGGCGGCCGATGGCGGTGTCCCAGTCGACGGGAGCGGTCTGGGCCGTCACGGGACCCTGGGAGAGGGCGGCAGCCATTATCGTGGCGATCCCGGCCGATTTCAGTCGTCTCATCTCAGCGCCTCCAATGCCAGTCCGCTGGAGCGGATTTGGAACGTGGGTGTCTGGGCGCCCTCCGTCAGGGCAGGCACCCGGGTCTCGACGTATTTTCCGATCTCGAGCAGATCCACCTGGCCGTCGCCGTCGATGTCGGCGGCGCCGTCGAGCGCCTCGAGGATGGATTCGGTGAACGCGCCGTTCTCCCAGTCGGGGCCTTCGAGCGAGGCCTGGTTCTCGGACGCGGACATGAAGATGTTGACGTTGGGGGCGCTGATGATCCGGCGCAGGCCCAGCACGTCGGCGGGCAGGCGGTCGCCGGTGCCGGTGGTGATGTCCGTGCGGCAGGCGTCGACCAGGACGATCAGACGAGCGCCGACGGCGAGGCGTTGAAGCTCGGTGTTGAACTCGGCGGCCGGGAAGGCGCTGGCGCGGAGCGCGTAGGGGTTCTCGTCATCGGCGCCGTAGGGGATTAGGTAGAAGGCGTCGTCGATCATCGCGCCGTGGCCGGAGAAGTGCACGAGGACGACGTCGCGTCCGTCCTCGGCCATGCGTTTGCGGATTGAACCGAAGCCCTGGAAGATGCCGGCCGGCGTCGCCTCGGCGTCGGTGAGGCGGTTTGGATTGACGGCGAACGACGCCTTCTGGTTGGCGTAGAGGCTGCCGACGAGATCGTGGGCGTCCTTGGCGGCGTAGTCGAGAGCGAGGCCGGGGGCGCCCTCGCCGTAGTCGCTGACGCCGATCGAGAGGACGTGCAGCGCCGGTCGGGGGTCGAAATCGCCGCCGAGGGCCGTGCGGATCCTGTCGTGATGCGCGTCCCGCTCCGTCTGGGTCACGAGGCTGTCGGTGCCGAGGGCGGCAAGGACTCGGCCGATGATCTCGGGGCTCTCCTCGCCGCTGACCTGGACGGCCAGCGCCGCCTTGTCCGCGCCCTGGTTGACCTGCCAGCGCAGGCTTCCGCGCGCCCCGGGGGACGCCGCATAGTAGCCGTCGGGGGTCCATGCGACCCAATCGGCCCCGTCGGGAAACGGGAAGAAGGCGAGGATCTCGATCCCGTCCTCCATCCGGTGCCAGCGGATCGTGCCGTCGGCGAAGACCGACACGGCAAGTCGCCCGTCGCCGGTGATCGCGGTCGCCCAGACGGTGGCCGGGGCGGGACGTCGCCAGAGCAGGTTCCCGTCATGGGTGAACGCCCGGAGGTGCCAGTCCGAGCCCATGACGAGGCGGGGTCCGTCGGGCGCGAGGGCGAAGGTGTGGGCGTGCTCGCGCTCCAGCACGTCGAGCGGAGCGCCTTGAAAGGTCGGCACGGGGCCGTCTGCGTAAAGCTCCATGTCGGTGCCGCCCTCGGGTCGTGCGGTGCGACCATCATCGGCCGGGACCGACAGGGCGAGGTCCTCGGCGCTCCAGCGGGCCAGCTTCGCCTCGAAGGGATCCATCGCGAAATCGATCGTGGCGCCGTCCGGCGAAACGGCGAAATCGAAATTCTGGAAACGCGCGGGGATCTGGCGCGGGCCGACGAGCCAGAGCGGGGCGCCGTCCGGGCCGGTGGCGGCGATGCGGGGGTCGCCGGAGGCGGTGACGAGGCCGCCGGAGACCATAGGCAACAGGGCGCGGACGGTGTCCTCGGCGCCGTCGATCGCGGTCATGTCGCCGGTTCCGCGATCGGTCCATGCGAGCACGGGATGGGTGTAGGACACCTCGGAGAAGTGGCTGCCGCCGGCGTAGAGCGTGAGGCCGTCGGCGGACCAGGCGACCTCGGAGAGGCTTCCGCCCGGGAAGGCGTCGGTGTCGGGACCGGCGTGCGGCGCGAGGGTGGCACCATCGAGAAGGACCACGCGGGGCGCGTGCGTGCCGACCGCGATGATCGAGCCGTCCGGGCTGAAGGCCACGCCGATCGGCCCGTCGACGCGGGCGTCGCCGATGCGCGCGCCGTCGGGCGCGTGGAGGCGGACGTGGCCGTCGCGACTGGAGCTTGCGAGCCGTCCGTCGGCGGCGAAGTCGAGGCCGTAGCAGTCGTCGGCATAGCCCGCGTCGCTCCAGATCCGGTCCCAGCCCTCGCGGCGGGCATGGACGCGGACGCCGTGGCCGCCGCTCAGCCCGATCGCGAGCATCTGGCCGTCGCGCGAGAAGGCGAGGCGCAGGATGTTTTCCGGCAGGCCGACGAGCGTGCGGATCATGCGTCCGGCCGGGTCGAAGAGGTAGACGGTGCGGGTGGTCTCCTCGCTGCCGGTCCAGCCGCCGACGGCGATGGTGGAACCGTCTGGCGAGATGGCGACCGCGTAGGCCTTGCCCCAGTTGCCGGGGCCGCGCGGCAGGTGGATGGTGCGGACGAGGGCGCCGGTCTCGGCCGACCAGAGACGGAGGGTCTTGTCCTGGGAAGCGGTGGCGATCAGACCGGCCTCGGCCGCTATTCCCGCCGCGCTGATGTTGCCGACATGGACGCCGGGCTCGATGGTGAGCATGGGCTGTTCGCTCAGGATGGCGGCGCTGGCGAGAGCCGGCACGCCATGAAGCAGGCCCAGAAGCAGGGTCAGGATTTTGATCGGTCCGCGACCAGCCAAGAAAGGCCCTCGAAATGACTTCACCGAATATGAACAATGGTTAACACGAAATGCGCTTTGCGGAAACGTTGTTGTCAAAGCGGAGCGAGTCCGTCTGGACGCTCGTTTTCGCGGGATCGAAAGCGCAGACCGATATGTCGCGCGCGTGGACCGTCGCCTCTCCGCGCCCGGAGAGGAAGGCCGGTCTTGCGATGGCGAAAGCGGGGAAGCCGGCCGGGGGCGGGAGCCCGCCGGCGGGACATGGCGGCTTGCCGGGTTCGGGGAAATCGCGGTAGACGGGGCCAAGCATGGTTAACATGGGCGGAACTCGATGAGGCGTGTGGTCATCACAGGAATTGGGCTCGTGACGCCGCTGGCCTGCGGGGTCGAGGCGACGTGGTCGCGACTGATCGAGGGGCGGTCGGGCGCGGGCAAGATCGCGCAATTCGACGCGGGGCATCTGGCCTGCGACATCGCCTGCGAGGTGCCGCTGGGCGACGGGACGGACGGGACGTTCAACGCCGAAGACTGGATGGCGCCCAAGGAGGTCCGCAAGGTCGACCGGTTCATCCTGTTCGCGATGGCGGCGGCCCAGCAGGCGATCGAGGACGCGGACTGGATGCCAGAGGCGGAGAGCGACCGTGAGCGGACAGGCGTGATCATCGGGTCGGGCATCGGCGGACTGAGCACGATCGCGGACACGTCGATCATCCTTCGTGACAAGGGGCCGCGGCGGGTGTCGCCGTTCTTCATTCCGGGGTCGCTGATCAATCTGTGTTCGGGGCAGGTCTCGATCCGCTACGGGTTCAAGGGGCCGAACCATTCGGTGGTGACGGCCTGTTCGACTGGCGCGCACGCGATCGGCGATGGTGCGCGCATGATCAAGTATGGCGATGCGGACGTGATGGTCGCGGGTGGTGCCGAGGCGGCGATCTGCGAGCTCGGCATCGCGGGATTCGCGGCGTGCAAGGCGCTGTCGACCGGGTACAACGACGAGCCGACGCGTGCGAGCCGGCCGTATGACAAGGGCCGCGACGGGTTCGTCATGGGCGAGGGCGCGGGCGTCGTGGTGCTCGAGGAATACGAGCACGCCAAGGCGCGGGGCGCGACGATCTACGCGGAGGTGGCGGGGTACGGCCTGTCGGGCGACGCGTATCACATCACCTCGCCGGCGCCGGATGGCGATGGCGGGTTCCGGGCGATGTCGGCGGCGCTTCGCGACGCCGGGATGTCGGCGGGCGATCTGGATTACGTGAACGCGCACGGGACCTCGACGCCGCTTGGTGACGAGATCGAGCTGGGCGCGGTGACGCGGATGCTGGGGGACGCGGCGGGGTCGGTGACGATGTCGTCGACGAAATCGGCCATCGGGCATCTGCTGGGCGCGGCCGGCGCGGTCGAGGCGATCTTCTCGGTGCTGGCGATCCGGGACGGGGTGGCGCCGCCGACCTTGAACCTGGAGGATCCGTCGGTGGACTCGGCGGTGGATCTGGCGCCGCTCAAAGCCGTGCGGCGGAAGGTCGACGCGGCGCTGTCGAACTCGTTCGGGTTCGGCGGGACGAACGCGTCGCTGGTCTTGCGGCGGGCGGAGTAGGCCGATGGCGCGGCATGTGGCGGCGAACGCGCTGACCTTTATCATTCTGGGCCTCGTGATCGTCTTCGGGCTCGTGACCTGGAGCCAGTCGGAATACCGGGCGCCGGGGCCGCTGACCGAGGAGCTGCGGCTCGAGGTCGAGCGCGGCGAGACTTTCGCCAGCGTCACGCGCAAGCTGGAGGATGCAGGGGCGATGTCGAACCCGGCGCTGTTTCGGGTGGCGGCGCGCTATACGGACATGGACGAGGGGCTCCGGTTCGGGGAGTACGAGATCCCGGCCGGCGCCTCGATGGAGGATATGCTCGTCCTGCTCAACAGGGGCGGCAACGTCCTCCGCCAGGTCGTGGTGCCCGAGGGGTGGACGAGCTGGCAGGTCGTGGAGATGCTCAACGCCCGCGAGGAGCTGACGGGTGAGATCACGGAGATCCCGGCGGAAGGGTCGCTCGCACCGGCGGGATACGATTTCAACGTCGGGGATACGCGGCAGAGCATTCTGGACCGGATGGCCGAGCGTCAGCAGGAGATCCTGGCGGCGGCGTGGGCGGGGCGGAACCCGGACGTCCCGGTGAATTCGCCGGAGGAACTGCTGATTCTCGCGTCGATTATCGAGAAGGAAACCGGCATCGCCGAGGAGCGGCCGGAAGTGGCGGCGGTGTTCGTGAACCGTCTGCGCCGGGGCATGCGGCTTCAGACGGACCCGACGGTGATCTACGGGATAACGCTGGGGCAGGGCACGTTGGGGCGCGGGCTGCGGGCGAGCGAACTGGCCACGGCGACGCCCTACAACACCTACGCCATCGACGGGCTGCCGCCGACGCCGATCGCGAATCCCGGCATCGACGCCATCGAGGCCGCAGCGAATCCTGTGGAGAGCGAGTACTATTATTTCGTCGCGGACGGGACGGGCGGGCACGCTTTCGGTCGAACGCTGGAAGAGCACAACGCCAACGTGGTTGCGTGGCGCAGGATCGAGGCGGAGCGTGCCAGGGCTGCGGAAGAGGCCGCGGCGGAGGCGGAGCAGGCGACACCCGGAAACTGAATTCGACTCAACCTTGAATTTAGTTGTTGACTTAGCGTACGCCTGAGAGTATACGTCTAGGCAAGCTGGAAGAAGTGGGCAAGCGGGTCCGTCGAGAGACGGGGCCGCTTTTTCATTTTCGGCCCGGGCGGAGCAGCCAGGGCGATCATCACATGACAATTTCAGCAAATGGTAGAGCGCCGTCCGACGATACGTTGGAACGGTCGCTCGAATTGTATCGTGATCTATCCGTGGCACTCAGCGAGAAGATCGCGACGTTCAAGAGTATCGGCGGCGACCCCGTCGAAAAAGACGGCCCTGTCGAAGCGGTGAAAGAACACCGCAAGGCCCTTCAAACCGTTCTTGATATCGAGGCGAGTCTTGGCAAACGAAGCAGAGCATGGATCGAAGGGACGAGCCTTGAGCTCGATCTCCTCGCCGCCCGCGCCGAAATCGTTGCGAGACTTGCTGTCTGGCTCACCTGAATGCGGGCTTGACGGTTTTCTCGAAGGGCTGAGCCCCAACGCCCTCATGTCCCTGCCCTGGCTCTTCGAGCACTGGGCGATCGAGGGACACCAGATGCCTCCCGCGGGAGAC
>Ga0316197_10004348_pt1 | contig 10065 bp, 9 predicted proteins | sample OudBiesiAoxic_MG_FD_204939 | JGI IMG/M metagenome (GOLD analysis project Ga0316197, IMG submission 204939) | Coastal sediment microbial communities from Oude Bieten Haven, Netherlands - site A oxic | ecosystem: Environmental > Aquatic > Marine > Coastal > Sediment | place: Netherlands... | reverse complement strand
TTCTCAACCAGCACCAGGCCATCTGCGGGCATTTCAACGGTTTGGTCAATCTCGACTCCGCCAAATCCGGTAAGCGGGGTCATTAACGCAATGGCACCCAGCGCCATGGCAATCAGCGACTTCGAGCTAGTTATGATGAGGATATTCATGTAGTCATTCTCCGGTTATTTCTGTCCAGCTGTACCAGTTGTTTCAAAAAACCAAGCTGCCGTGCCCGAAGCTCAAGCATCTTCTGACTCAAAAAAGCGTCATCCGGGTTTTGCTGCAATGCAGTGGTCAGGTCTGTTTCTGCCTGCCGCAGGTCAGCCCAGCCCATTTCAATTTTTTCAATGGTTTGCGGCGTCAGGCTATCGCGCGAACCACCGACGTTGATGAACTCCCTGAAGGCTGCCAGGTATTCAGCATCGACGATATTGACCAATCCCGGCGCGGTCCCAACGTTTACCGCCAGCGGGTTTTCCCCGGTTGGCCCGACGGATGGCAACGGGCCGGAATCCCAAACAGGCCTCATCAGGACGCCAACAAAAAACGCCAGGAAGACCGACGCTGCCGCGGCGCCAAGCCACCAGTTACGAGACGAATGACCAACCTGCACCCCGGAGCCCGCTTCATCCATCCGGGCGGATATTTCCGGCCAGGGGTCGCGGGCCGGTTGAATCTCGCGCGGCAGCTCGCCGAGGCGATGCAGTAATTCCTGTTCATTCATTAGGGGACTCATTTATCCAATTCCTCGCGAACCAACTTCCGTGCCCGGTGTAACTGGGCCTTTGAAGAGCCGACAGCCATGCCTGCAAGATCAGCAATTTCGGCGTGCGTATAGCCTTCAATGTCATACAGTACCAGCACCGTTCGTGCCCTTTCCGGCAGGCAGGCAATGGCGTGTTCGAGATCCATTCTCTGGCCTGCAAATACGTCTTTGGCGCCTATGGCCACCCGTTCAACGGGCTCAAGAAGCGCAGTTTCACGACTCATTCGCCTTACACGTGTTCGTCGTTCGCTCAAGGCAACATTTGCCGAGAGCCGGTGCAGCCAGGTCCCGAAACGGCTTTCGCCCCTGAAACTGTCGAGCTTCGTCCATGCGCGGATAAACGCTTCCTGGAGTAAATCCTCAGCCAGGGCGGCCTGGCCACCACACAATCGCCACATCAAGCCATAAATCCGGTCCCGGTGACGCCGGTAGAGTTTCTCGAAGGCAACGCGATCGCCCTTCCTGGCGCCGGCTACCAGAATGGCGTCTTCATCGGGATTCGCGATTTTCGCCTCCCTCGATGCCATTGAGAACTCCTTTCATGAACATTGGACTCAAACCCAGGCCAAAGGGTTTAAATACATTTATACACGAGAATCACCAGGTCCGGCTTTTAGGGCCCTATTTTAGGAAGGTATCAGCGTGCGGATCACATGCTCGATATAGGCATCGAATTCTTCACTACTCAGGCTCGGTGTCTGATGCTGCTTCTGTAACTGCAAAAAACCCAGGTAAACCGAGTACGTCAACCTCGCCTGGTTACGCGCAAACTGTGGCTCCATACCCAACTCTTCGAATGCAGAGGACAGGTGTTTCATCCGCCTTTGCGCAACCCGCTCCAATACCGGCTCTACCTGGGGGTGTCCCGCCGCAGCACACAATTCACTGTAAACCTCGTGGGTAAGCTTTTCCCGGCCGACGCGCCGGAAGAACGAAACCAGGCGTTCACGGGGATCTGAAATTTCACCCAGCGCACTGTTCAAATTTCGGCTGTCGTGTTCCTCCCAGCGGATCAACGCCTGCTCGAGCAGGGCTTCACGGCTCGAAAAGTGCCAGTAGAAACTGCCCTTTGTGATACCCATCCGGCGGGCAAGTGGCTCAACGGCCAGCGACTGCACGCCATGCTCTGAAATTAGCTCCAGGGCTTCCCGCTCCCAGTCTTCGGCTGAAAGCGTGGTTTTTTCAGTTTTTTTCAACGGCTTCATCCCGTCTTGCCTGCTCATCAGAAATCGTCGTTCAAGTGTAACGTGTTTTTCCAGTTTATTAACAACGTATTGACATGCATCACCACCTTTACCATACTCCAGCGTATGGTAAATATTATGATGTCCGATTTGTATATCCATGATCGGCGTCAATGGTTGATTTCAGGAGAAACATCATGACTTGGTTACTGCTCTTAGCACTTTTGGGAATTTCACTTGCTTGTGCCTTCTACGGCACCAGCCTTTTGATGTGGACCGTCGCCATGGCTGCCGCCATCGTGGTGCTGGGTGCAACCGGTTCCATTCCATTATTCAGCCTGGTTGTTATTGCTGCCGTTTTTGCTGTAATCGCCATTCCGCTGAATGTTCTGCCCTGGCGCCAGCAACTGATAAGCGGACCTTTCCTCAAGCAGTTCCGCCGGATGTTGCCCGATATCTCGGAAACAGAACAGGTCGCGCTTGATGCGGGCACCGTTGGCTGGGAAGGCGAATTGTTCGCCGGTAAGCCCGATTGGAAAATCCTCAAGAAACAGCCCTATCTGAACCTGACCGTCGAGGAGCAGGCATTTCTTGATGGGCCTGTCGATGAGATCTGTCACAAGTTAAACTCATGGGAAATCACGCACAACGATGCGGATTTGAACCCCGAGACCTGGGAGTTCCTGAAACGTAACAAGTTCTTCGGGATGATCATCCCCAAAGAATACGGCGGGCTCGGTTTTTCTGCGATGGCTCACCGGGCGGTGCTGCAAAAAATGTCTTCTGTCTGCGCCGTTGCCGCTTCAACCGTTGCCGTTCCCAACTCGTTGGGGCCCGGCGAATTACTGCTTCACTACGGCACCGATGAACAGAAAAATCACTTTCTGCCACGCCTGGCGCGCGGTGAGGAAATCCCCTGTTTCGGCCTCACCGGACCCACAGCCGGTTCCGATGCGACATCGATCCCTGATTTCGGCATCATCTGCAAAGACAAAGTCGGCGGTAAGGAAGTCCTTGGCATACGCCTCAATTTTGACAAGCGTTACATCACCCTGGCACCCGTCGCCACTATTATCGGTATTGCTTTTCGCATGTACGACCCGGACCACCTGCTGGGCGACAAAGAGGACCTCGGCATCAGCCTCGCCCTGGTACCGCGCGAAACCAAAGGCCTGGAGGTCGGTCGGCGCCATATGCCATTGAACCTGCCGTTCCAGAACGGACCGGTCCGCGGCAAGGACGTATTTGTTCCCCTGGATGCCCTGATCGGCGGTGTTGAAATGGCCGGCCAGGGTTGGCGTATGCTGGTCGAATGTCTGTCAGTGGGCCGAGCAATATCATTGCCATCAACCTCAACCGGCGGTTCGAAAATGGGTGCACTTGCCACGGGCGCCTACTCACGAATCCGCAAGCAGTTCAATATGTCGATCGGACGTTTCGAAGGCATCGAGGCTGCATTGGCCAGAATCGCCGCAAACACTTATGCAACCTCCGCTCTTTCACGGATGACAGCGACAGCGGTCGACCTGGGAGAGAAGCCGGCCGTGCCGTCCGCAATTGCCAAGTACCACACCACTGAGATGGCCCGTGAAGTGATCCGTGACGCCATGGATGTTCATGGCGGCAAGGGTGTGATCCTTGGACCGAGAAACTACCTCGGCCGCGGCTGGGAAGGCATCCCTGTGTCCATTACGGTCGAAGGCGCAAATATCATGACGCGTAACCTGATGATCTTTGGCCAGGGGGCAATTCGTTGCCATCCTTACGTGATCAAGGAAATGGAAGCCGCCCGGCTGGAAAATGCTTCTGAGCGTCTCAGTCAATTTGACGGCCTGCTGTTTTCTCATGTGGGTTACTCCATCAGAAACGCGGTCAGAAGCCTGGTTCTGGGCCTGAGCTTCGGCAAATTTGCAATCATTCCGCATGACCGGAAAACGGCCAAGTACTACAAGAAGCTTGCCCGCTACTCCGCCTCGCTGGCGTTCATATCAGACATCGCGATGCTGACACTGGGCGGTAAACTGAAGCAGAAGGAACATATCTCAGCCCGACTCGGAGATGTGCTCAGCCACCTCTATATTTGTTCGGCCATGCTCAAACGCTACGAATCCGAAGGACGGCCGGTTGCAGATCAGGCCATTCTTGCCTGGGCATTCCACAATGCCATTTACAAGATCCAGGTCGCGTTGCGACTGGTGGTTGATAATTTCCCGAACCGCTACATGCGCTTCATGCTCCGGTTCGTGGTATTCCCGTTCGGTCGCCGTGAAAAAGAGCCGGGCGACCGTCTGACCCACAGGGTAGCGCAGCTGTTACTCGCGCCATCCGATACGCGCGACCGCCTGACTCATGGCGTATTTACATCGGAAACATCCGATCATCCGATATGCTACATGGAGCGGGCATTACCACACGTTATCCAGGCAGAACCGCTCGAACGCAGGTTATTGAAAGCGCTCAAGCAGGGTGAGGTCGTCGGTATAACGTGGGACGAGCAAGTCAAGGACGCCCTTGATAAATCCATCCTGAGCAAGGAAGAGGTTGATATCCTGCTTCACGTGCGTGAATTGGTATCTGAAATCATTGCAGTTGATGATTTTGATGTCGAAGAACTTCGGCTCGGCAGAAAAACCAAGCCAGTTGTTGATAAGCAACACGCAGCTTAAACTTTATGTTGCCCGGCGGCATCACGCCGCCGGCGCAACTCCGAACGCATTTTCATCGGGTGCTCTACCCGCCTGAATTTATCAAACAGGTGCGTGATGGCCCGTATCGGATGCCGCCAACTCATTCGGGGGCCCGCATATCGCATCACCACGCGCGCCTTCTCACGTTGTACCGGTTTGTAGCAGTGAATGGGGCAGTTGGCGCAAGTCGGTTTATTCGAACCGTAGGGACATTTCTCGAGGCGACGCTGGGCGTATGCCATCAGCTTTGCGCAGTCGGGGCACAGAGCTGCGCCGGAATGGTCATCGTGGTGGTCTTTGCAATAAATTTGCGTCATGCACACCAGGGTGTCATGTTCACGTTTCAGCCTGCCGGTAAGTTCGCTCATGGTATAAATAATAGAGGTATTTTTAATTCATCTATTTGATCAAAATCAAACGGGTTGCTTACCAGTGTATTTGATATCCTGACAATCCACATGCCACGTTCAATTCTGAAAATTCCAAGCCTTGCGCTGTGCCTCCTGCTGATTGGCTGCACGAAGAACCCCACCGAACAACGTGTGGAGTTTTATATTTTCGGAACCGTACTGGAAGTTACAGTCTGGGCCCCTGACGACTCAAACACCCGTGAAGCCTTCAGTGAACTCCACCGGGAGTTCCAACGCATGCACCGTGACTGGCATGCCTGGGAGCCGGGCTTGCTGGTGGAAATAAACCGGGGATTCGCCGCCGGGTTGCCCGTGATGGCCAGCCCTTCGATCATAGAAATCACCCGACATGCCCAATCCATCGAGAAGCAGACCGATGGGCTATTCAACCCCGCGATTGGCGCCCTGATCAGATTATGGGGTTTCCATACATCCGATTACCCGATCAAAGGCCCGCCTCCGATGGACGCAAAGATTGATGCGCTGGTGCGGCAACACCCTTCCAGCCTGGATATCCGGATAGATGGAATGATGATGTCCTCGCAGAACCCGGCGGTCCAACTCGATTTCGGCGGAATCGCAAAAGGTTACGCCATAGATATCGCCTGCAATACCCTGAGAAACTACGGGATCGAAAATGCGATCGTCAATGCCGGCGGGGATCTGCGCGCCATTGGAAACCATGGTGAACGGCCCTGGCGGGTGGCGGTCAGAGATCCGGCCGGCGGAATCATCGGGACATTGGAAACCGGCGTTGACGAAGCGATATTTACATCGGGCAACTATGAGCGGTTTCGCCAGGACAATGAAACCCGCTATCCGCACATCCTGGATCCTCGCACGGGCTGGCCGGTTAAAGATGTCGCTTCGCTGACCGTGATTACCGACGAAGGCTGGCTGGCAGATGCGGCCGCTACTGCATTGATCGTGGCCGGTGTGAATGACTGGCCCCAAGTCGCCCGGTCACTGAGTCTTGACCAGGTTTTGATGGTCGATGAAAACGGCAAAGCTTACCTGACCGAAGAAATGAACAACCGGATTGAGTTTGTAGAAGGGATAGAAAAAGAGATCGTGCCATACCCGGTCATACCGCGAAGGTCGGGCGATTAAAACATTCCGGTTTCAAGCCGGGCGACTTCCGACATCATCTGGTGGTTCCACAACGGGTCGAAGGTGAGTTCGACATTTACTTTCGTAATAGTTGGCACCATCTTGAGCTTGGCCCGGACATCATCGACCAGGATATCACCCATACCGCAACCAGGTGCCGTCAGGGTCATATCCACGTCCACAACCCTTTCGCCGGCCTCGTTTGTGCTCATCTCGCAACGATAAATCAAGCCGAGGTCCACGACGTTTACCGGAATCTCCGGGTCATACACCGTTTTCATCTGCTCCCAGAGCAGGGCCTCGACATCGTCTTCAGTTGCATCGGCCGGGAGGCTGGGGGGCATGACGGGCTGCTTTCCGATGGCATCAGCATCAACACCGGCTATACGGAACAGGTTGCCGTCGATGAATACAGTAAAACTGCCACCCAGCGCCTGGGTGATATAGCCAACGGTACCTGCAGGGATTGAAACTTCATCCCCACTGGGGATCATCACGACATCGCAGTCGCGTTCAAAAGTGCAGGGTTGGCTGGTATGAGAAAACATTGCTACAAAAAGTGTGGCCTGCTGCATGATATCTCAAGCAGCAGGACCACATTTAATGAACTTATTGTCAGATCTGACTTTGCTGGTAGTTTTCGATGCCCACCCGCTTGATGAGATCGAGTTGCGTTTCAAGCCAGTCCACATGCTCTTCTTCCGACTTCAGGATGCTATCGAACAAGTCCCTGCTGACGAAATCTTTAACCGACTCGGCATACTCCACGCCTTCTTTCAGATCAGGTATGGCTTCCATTTCCAGGGCCAGGTCACATTCCAGCATTTCCTGGGTGTGCTCACCGATCCTTAATTTTCCGACGTCCTGCATGTTCGGCAGTCCCTCGAGGAACAAAATGCGTTCAACGAGCGAGTCAGCGTGCTTCATTTCATCGACGGATTCGTGAAACTCGTAATCGCCCAGGGCATTGAGGCCCCAGTCCTTGAACATCCTTGAGTGCAGGAAGTACTGATTGATAGCGGCCAATTCGTTGCGCAGCACACGATTGAGAAACTCAATGACTTTAGGGTCACCCTTCATTAACAACTCTCCAAAAATGTAAAAAACGGCCAAACGGCCGGGAAAAGAGATTCATTCTACAAAAGGAATGAATTGCTTGCAGGAATGAGAATCGTTCGCACTGCGAACGGGGTTCAAGCGGAGGATACGATCTCGAGTTTCACGGTTGACGGGGGTGACCCGGCATCGGCAAGCGCCTGGTCCATCACTTCACGGGCCATTGTTACGCAGCTTCCACATTGCGTTCCGCAACCCGTGGCAGCACTCAGTTCGCGGAAACTGGTTATGCCCTCTGCGACTGCATTTTTGATCGCTGAATCACTAACTGCCTGGCAAATACAAATGTACATGAGCTAAACCCGACCCCTGTCAATGCATGTTTCGTTGACCCAGATCATAAATGCAAATGAGAATGATTGTCAATTGCATTAACTACGACTAAACTCCGAACCTCAAATAAGAATCATTCGCATTTAAAACGAGATCATCCAACAATGAATAATGCATCAACCGGCCTGCTGCTCGCCCTCCTCGTATTCCCGGTCAGCACGCTTGCCGACTGCCAGGACCCTGCGCAACAGGATTCCCTGGAACTTGGACTGGAGTGCGCCCAGCTTGAAGTTCTTACGATCTTTGGCACGGCTCTATCTTCACGCGACGTTGCCGGGGGTGCCAGTGTCGTAACGCCGGACGACCTTGAGGAGTTTGTAACCACGGATGTGGTGCGCGCATTACGTCGCGTGCCTGGCGTCTCCTTACAGATTGAAGACGGCTGGGCGCTCCGCCCCAATATCAGCATCCGCGGCTCAGCCAGCGAGCGCAGTAGCCGCGTCACACTGATGGAAGACAACGTACTGATCGCCCCTGCCCCCTATGCAGCTTCATCGGCCTATTACTTTCCCACTTTTGGCCGCATTCATTCGGTTGAAGTACTCAAGGGCCCCTCTTCCATCACGCAAGGCCCCTACACTGTCGGCGGGGCTGTAAACCTGACCTCGACACCTGTACCCCAGGGCAACAGCGGCATGCTCCAGGGTGAGTATGGCTCCGATAATACCTGGCGGGTCCATGGCTGGTATGGCGGTGGTGGTGACAAGGCCCGCTTCCTGGTTGAGACCCACCAGTGGCAATCTGACGGCTACCAGAAAATTGACCGCAGCAAGGCCAACACCGGGTTCGACAAGCAGGACTATCTCGGCAAATTGAGTTTCAACTCTGATCCGGCGGCCCGCGTTTATCAGCAACTCGATATCAAGTTGCAACACTCAAAAGAAGATTCGCAGCAAACGTACCTCGGTTTGACCGACAGAGATTTTGATGACGACAGCCTCCGTCGCTACGGCGCATCGCTTTACGACGAAATGCACAATAAGCATGACCAGGTTGCTTTCGACTGGAGACTGGAAACACAGAACGGGCTGGGACTGACAATTACCGGCTATGACAACAAAACCAGGCGTGCCTGGTACAAGACCGAAAGACTGGATATTGATGGCAGTGAGAACCCGCAGACTTTCAGCGGCACAAGCTGGTCAAACGTCATCGCCGCGGTTAACACCGGCAACTCGCTGGACGGCCTGACTGCCGATGAGTTACAAGCCATCCTGAACGGTGCAGACACCGCAGAGGGATCGATCCAGGTCAGGAACAACTCACGGGAGTACTACTCACGCGGCATTCAGATGGTATTTGATTACGCCTTACAAAGCGGGTCAGTCAGCCACAGCCTGCAGGCCGGCTTGCGGTACCATCGCGACCAGGAGGACCGGCTGCAACGTAACGACACTTACCAGCAACTCAATGGCCAGTTGATACTGAATGAGACCGGGCTCGAGGGGAATGCCGGCAATCGCGTGCAGAACGCAAATGCCTGGGCTGCCTATGCATATGATCGTATCGAGTGGAGCAACTGGACACTGACCCCGGGCCTTCGTTATGAAAACATAGATCTCAGCCGGACCCGCTGGAAAACCAATAGTGATGACCCCGCCAGCCGGGATCCGGACAACTATCGTGACTCCCGCGAAAACAAGGTCGATATCTGGCTGCCGGGTATGGGGGCCCTGTATGAGTTCAACGCCTCGACCCGCCTGGTCGCCGGCATTCACAAGGGGTTTGCGGTCCCCACCAACGCGCCGGGAGTAGACCCTGAAGAAAGCGTCAATTATGAGTTTGGTGTACGCCATGAAGCCGGCAGCCTGAATGTCGAAGCCATGTTCTTTTTCAATGACTACAGCAACCTGGTCGGCGTATGTACAAACTCTTCAGGCGGCGATTGCGAACCCGGAGACGCCTTCAATGGCCAGGGTGTCCACATCCCGGGTATCGAACTGACCTTCAGCACGCAATTTGACCTTGGTGCCGATTGGGAAATGCCCTTACAGCTGACATACACCTGGATGAATGCCGAATTCCAATCCGATTTCGACTCAGAGTTCTTCGGTGAAGTGCAAAAAGGCAACCCGGTTCCCTACGTCCCGGAAAACCAATTGTGGGCCTCTCTTGGCCTGGAGCGGGGTGCATGGTCATTCTACCTGAGCGCAAACTATGTCGAGTCTGTGTGTACGGAAGCCAGCTGTGGTGAATTTGAAAAAACCGAAGCGGCGACACTCTTCGACCTGGCCGCACACTACCGTATCAGCGACAAGTGGAGGCTATATGCAGTTGCGGAAAACCTGGCGGACAAAACCTACATCGCCGCCCGTGACCCCTATGGTGCGAGGCCCAACAAGCCACAAACTTTCATGCTCGGGGCCAGGCTGGATTTTTAAGAACCGGTATACGGATCAGCCAGGGGTTCAAGTAGCTTCAGTGCTTTTTGATAAACACCGCGCTTGAAGGTGATGACGTTGTTCACGGGATACCAG
>Ga0316197_10004347_pt1 | contig 10066 bp, 7 predicted proteins | sample OudBiesiAoxic_MG_FD_204939 | JGI IMG/M metagenome (GOLD analysis project Ga0316197, IMG submission 204939) | Coastal sediment microbial communities from Oude Bieten Haven, Netherlands - site A oxic | ecosystem: Environmental > Aquatic > Marine > Coastal > Sediment | place: Netherlands... | reverse complement strand
GCGTCCCGGGAGTCTCCCCGTCTGCGAAATCAAAGCTCATGCGCAGCCCATCGATCCGCATCACTGTCTCCCCCTCATGCGAAACGACCTTCACGCTCCCGCCACGCAGCTCTAACTCACCGAGTGAAATCTTCCTCCGTGCTGGCACCGCTGGACCTGTGGCCGGCGGTGCCGTCGCGGGCTCTGAACCCAAGCCCTCCGCCGCTTGCACGACCTCGCTTTGGCTACCCGTCGGGGGTGCCGGAGGTGTCGGCTCCGTCCTGCCAGGCCCCCGGCTTGGCGACCCCTTGTCCCCAGCCTGAACCGCTTGCTGCTCACCCCTGACCAGCGAGATGGCCGGTGAGTCGCAGACGAGGCGATCGATCACCACCTGATCACTCCATAGCGAGGAGAGACGCAGGCTCGCCCCGAAGGAGGCCGCTGAAAAAAATGGATCCGACACGATCGCCCTGGCCTCGTCGACCTGCTCGATGCGCAGCCCCTTCAGTTGGACGCCACCCCACGGCGTGTAGCTGGTGGAGCCCACCGAGACCGGCAGCCGCATGGCCGCAGATACCTTCCGCGCCACCATCCCCCTCCCGGTCGGCGTCGCAAGAAACAGGTTCAGAAGAGGCAGGCTTAAGACCACCCCTGCCAGCAGCCCGAGCCCCCCCCATTTCGCCAGCTTGCGCCGCCGGGAAGGCTTGGGTTCAGGTGGGTGATCTGGCGAATCCGCATTCAATAACCCAAACTAGCTCGGAACCCAGAATTCTGACAGGTTTTTCACGATCTTCCCCGGCAATCTGAGCTAGAGTCTCAACAAGATGCCCGACCCGAACCCCAGATCGCCCAGCCGCCGCCGGCTCCTGCTCGGCGGTCTCGCGGCAGTTGGTGCCGGGACTGCCGCGGCCCTCCACTACAAACCCTGGTACCGGCCGCTCGGATCGAATAGCGACATCCGGCTCGGCATCGCGGGCCTTGGCGGGAAAGGGCTCGACCATGTCCTACACTTCGACGAGATCCCCGGTGCGCGCATCACCGCGATCTGCGATCCTGACCCCAACCAGATCGATAAGATCTTTGCCGAGACAAATCTCCAGCGAGGTGCGGTGCGGGCGCATGCGGATTTCCGCCACCTCGTCGACGATCCCGACACAGACGCGATCGTCATCGCCAGCCCCAACCACTGGCACGCGCTGATGGGCGTCTGGGCGATGCAGGCAGGCAAACACGTCTACGTCGAGAAACCGGTCTCGCACTCGATCTGGGAAGGACAAATGTTAGTGGAAGCGGCACAGAAATACGGACGCATCTCCCAGGCCGGAACCCAGCGCCGCTCAGACGAGGCCTACCGCGAGGCCGCCAGCTGGCTCGCAGAGGGACACATCGGCCAGGTGACCTCCGCTCACGCCGTCGTCTACCTCAACCGCAAGCCGGTGACCCTGAGGAAATCTCCAACCCCGATGCCCGAGGGGATCGACTTTGATCACTGGAGCGGACCGGCTCCGGTCGAGAACCTCTACCGCTCGAGGCTCCACTACAGCTGGCACTGGCACTGGGCGACCGGTAACGGGGAACTCGGCAACAACGGGATCCACTTCCTCGACGTCGCCCGCATCATCCTCGGAGAATCCGACTTACCGAGCACTGCCACCAGCATCGGCGGCCGCCTCGGCTGGACAAACGACGCAGGGCAGACGCCGAACAGCCAGATCGTCGTGTTCGACTACGAGACCCCAATGATCGCCGAGATCCGCAACCTGCCGATGTCCAGTGGCGCCAAAGCAATGGATCACCACGATGGCGTCCGCGAGGGACTGGTCGTCCATTGCGAAGGGGGCACGCTCGCCTGGCCGGTCGCCAGGGACAGCGCCGGGAAGAAACTGAAAAAGTTCAACAGCCACGACGGCTACGGCCACCGCGTGAACTGGCTGAGAGCCATCGCCGACGGGCGCCCTGGCGACCTCAATGCCCCGCTGCGTGAGGGGCATATCTCGAGCGCCTTGTGCCACCTAGGCAACGCCTCCCATCTGGCCGGAGCGACCAGGACGCCGGAGGAGATCGCCGAGACGATAGCAGCCACTCCGAGCGCGCTGGCCGCTTACGAAAAACTCACCGACCACCTCGCGAAGAACGGGATCGACCTGGCAGAGACACCCCTCACGTTCGGCGCCCCGACGCGTGTGGGTGAGGCGAGTGCACCGCCAGAGATGCGTCCGCCATACAATCTACTCTGACTCCCGAACCTAAAATGGAGAGCGGCGCCATCTGCGAGCGACGGACCGTGATATTGCGAGGGCGTCAGCCTGGCAGGGTGTCTGAAACGATCAGCGCACTCGACGGAACTCCTCGGTCATCATGAGCGCATGGTAGAGCATGGCCCAGGACACGATGCCACCCCCAGTCCGATCCCCCGCTTCCAAGCGGACCGTCACACGCGGCAACAAGCCCTCGAGGTAGGCTGCCTGCCCCCCAAGCCGGTCGGGGCGCAACACTGATCCTAACACTCCACCATCCTCGAGTGATCTGGCGCGCCCGATCACTTCGACCGCCCAGGCAGACTCCTCGCTGGTCGGTTCCCGCGCCAGGGTCTGCATGAAGACATTCCGCACCAGTTCTACCGGATCGCCCTGCCTCTCAGCCGTGATCATCCTCCGGGAAGCTGCCAGCGCCGCCTGGAAGATCAGCTCCCCATCAACCGGCTCTGGAGCATCGAGGTAGAGGGCGCGGTAGGCCCGCTCTTCCTCGAGCCCTGCGATCACCCCGAACCTGCCTCGGGCAAACATCCTCTGCTCCCACCCGGCATTCGGGTTCAGCCAGCCGGCGACCGAGACCACCGCATCGCGCTGTTCCAGCTCACTCAGGTCGCGGGGAAGCGGCCCCCAAGGCCGTTCGTTCCGAAGCTCAGCGGCCTGCAACTGCGCACCCTCGGCAGTGGAGAGTTGGTAGGCCCGGCTCATCACGATTTCGCGCACCAAGCGCTTCACCGACCAACCGCCAGAGGAGAATCGCACCGCGAGGAAGTCGAGCAGCTCAGGGTGGGGCGGCGGTGCACCTGCAATCCCATTCTCCCCCCCCCCTCCGAGCAGGGAGCGACCGAAGAGCCAGCCCCACACCCGGTCGACAAAGACCCGCGCTGTCAGCGGATGGCGCGGATCCACCATCCACTGCGCGAGTTCGAGCCGCCCGCTCTGGCCTGCGGCGGGCACCGGAACCGGCAAGCCGGCGATCGGCAAGCCGGACGGAAGCCCACGCGGCACAGCCCCGACCGCTACCGGCCGCCGCCGGTCACTCGCGCCGGTGTAGTCTGCCCCCGAAGAGACAATCTGATCCCGGGTCACGGACTCCACCACCATGAGTTCGGCGCGCAGGTTAGCGCGCTCCGTGCGCAGACGTCGCATGCGATCGCGCTCGCGCCGCTCGACGGATCGGGCGAGGCGCCGTTCGACGCTCGCGATCAATCCGCGCACACGCTTCGATTCGACGCGCAAGCGGTCATCTTCGACCAGATTCGAAGGCGGATAGAGATCGGGATCAAGCCGCAGGTCGAGGCTGCGCTCGATCCGCGTGCTGGCAAAAATTCCTTCCATCGCGAGGAAGTCGCGCTTCGCAAGTGGAGGTGCCTTACCGAGAGGGGCGCGCGCCCGCGCGACATCGACCCCCATCAGAGCCGACATCACACGATCTACCTGTGCCCCGGCCTGACGGGTGCCGGGGGTCACGAGGAATCCAGTGCCGATGCGCGCCTCCGCCTGTTCGGTGATGCCCGCCAGCGGCATCAGGTCGCCCGCCAGCTGCTCGCTCAGGAATCGATCATAGGGTTTGTCCTTGTTCAGGGCGGCAATGACGTATTCGCGGTAGCGCCACAGCTCGGGCTCGCCCGCATCGTAGCCGGCCAGTTGCAGCCAGCGGCTGGCCCAGTGTTCGCCGAACTGCCACGTCGCCATGAGCTCCTCTACCACACTTCCATAAGCTGCTGGGCTCTGGTTATGTAGGAAGTGCTCGACGAGCTCAGGGCTCGGCGGCAGTCCGGTCAAATCGTAAGAGAGGCGGCGCAACAGCGTCAGCCGGTCAGCATCCTCCACCGGCCTCGTCCCGTGTTTCTCCAAGGCGGCCAGGACAAAGCGGTCGATCGCGGAGCGCGGCCACGCGGGATCGGAAACGACTGGCAACGGAGGCGAAGAAGGCGCTGTCAAATACCATGACTGGTTGGTATTGGAGGCCGCGGCAGAGGTGCGATCGATCGGGGTCGAATTCATCCCAGCGACATCCCTCTGCTCCTCTGCGAGGTCAGCGCGCCCCGACTGCGCCACCATGTCCGCCTCGCCATCGGAATGGATCGTCACGACGAACTCCGTCTCCCCGGTCACCGCAGCCGGCCCGACGACCGGCTGCCCTGTGGGCGGATCAGCAGGCTCGCCACTCAGCCAGATCAACACCATCCCGGCCAGCGCCGCAGCAATCGCCGTCGACGCGGCGATCACCCCCCAGTTCCAATCCGATCCTGATGGCAAAATCAATTCCCGATTCCCGCCAGCCGAGATCCGCTCCTCCCGCCGCCGCAAAACGTCGGGAAACTTCTCCGGCAAGCGGGCAGCAATCCGCTGCACCCGCGCGCTGTCGTCCGGCAGCGAAGCGATGAACGCATCCACCTCGGCGAAAAATTCCTGATCGCCATCCCCATCTCCCTGATCGATCACGGCGTCACCTCCTCGCGTAAATTCCGCAGGACCGGATCGTCGGCCAGTTTGCGCCGCAGCTCTTGCAGCGATCGTTTCATTGTCGTCGGCCGCGGCGGCTTCATCCCGCGCTCGAGCATCAAGTCCTCGAAATCTCCGAGGTAGACACGATCCGGCAAGGCGTCGCGGATGATCCTCAAAATCCCGCGCTGGTGCTCAGAGCGCAGCCCCTCCTCGAGGAACTCCAGGCGGCGGCGAACCTCATTGATCAACAGTTCGTCGGTCAGCGCCCGGTGCTGGTCGGCAGCCATCGGACCCGACTCCTCCAGCACGAGCCACTCCGCGTTCCCCCCGCGCCGCTGGGCGGTGCGCCTGCGGTAGGCATCGATCATCCGCCGGTTGGCGAAGAAGAACAACTGGTGGTAGAGCGGCCGGTCACCTGGTCCGAGGCTCCATTGCTGGTTACTGTCGAACAATTGTAGATAGGCATCGGTGACCGCGCTGGCGATCTCGTCATCAGGAGCGGTGGGGAAGCGCTGGGTCAGGAATCGAATGCAGGGGATGCGATAGCGCTGCCATAACAGATCGAAACCCAGGTCGGCCTGGCCAGCTGCCACAAGTTCTAGAATGTCCTGATCGGGGCTCATCGGTTGGGTGCGGGGGATCTCGACTCACTCATACTTTCGTCGAATTCCTCGAATTGGGACCAATCTTCCCAAGCGCAGGGAAAATTTGTCACAATATGGGTCAGATTGTCACAAAAATTGGATGCGCCGTGACGCCTATCAAGCGATTGTCTGTCAGTCAGTTCAATCCGAAATGATCCGACTGGCACGGTTGTTGCGTAATCTTCCCTAAACTCCACCCTTCAAGAATCATGATGCTATTTATCCTAATCACGGTCGTCACGATGGGCATCTCGCTCTTCGCCGCCGCCCGAGTCAAATCCAACTTCGCCAAGTTCAGCAAGGTTCCGAACGCCCGCGGGCTCAGCGGCGCCGAGGCCGCTGCCGCCATGCTTCACCGCGCGGGCGTCGACGGCGTCGAGATCGTCGCGGCCGGTGGCATGTTAGGCGACCACTACGATCCGATGCACAAACGTCTCGTGCTCTCGCCCGACAACTACCAGGGTCGCTCGATCGCAGCCGTCGGTATCGCTGCTCACGAAGCTGGTCACGCGATCCAGCACGCGAATGCCTACGCCCCGCTCAAGGCCCGCATGCTCGCCGTTGGAGTCACCAACTACGCGAGCTCAGCCGTCATGTGGCTGCCGCTCATCGGTATGTTCACCGGGCTGTTCCACGGCACAGTCGGATTCACACTGATGGCAATAGGCTGGGGGATTATCATGCTCTTCAACCTGATCACTCTCCCAGTTGAATTCGATGCCACCCGCCGCGCCAAAGCAGCGCTCACGGAGACCGGCATGATCTCGATGGATGAGAAAGGGGGCGTCGATAAAGTCCTCGATGCAGCGGCGCTGACCTACGTCGCCGCCTTCGTCACCTCCCTGGCCTACATGCTCTATTATCTCTTGCCTCTGCTGCTGGGCAATCGAGACTAGCCTCCAGCATGGCTGTCAAATTTAGAGACTACTACGAGACCCTCGGTGTCGGGCGCGACGCCAGCGATGCCGAGATCAAGAAGGCTTTCCGCAAACTCGCGCGGCGCTATCACCCAGATGTCGCGAAGGACAAGGACATCGCCGAGGAGAAGTTCAAGGCAATCAATGAGGCCTATGAAGTCCTCAGTGATCCTGACAAACGTAAAAAATATGATACGCTAGGTCCTGACTGGGAGCAGCACGCCGCTGGCGGAGGCGCCGGCGGCGGCTACGGTGGGTTTGAAGGCTACCCGGGGGGCGACGTGCACTTCGAGGGCACTGGCTTCAGCGACTTTTTCGAGAGCCTTTTCGGCCAGCAGGCACGTCGCCGGGGCGGAGGCGCAGGCGGCGGTGGGGGCTTCGGCGGGTTCGGTGGCTTTGGTGGGGGCGGCGCAGGTGGGGTTCCCCGCACCCAGAATGGCGCCGACATCGAAGCCGATATCCTCATTTCCCTCGAGGAGACGATGAGCGGTTCCCAACGCTCGATCAAATTCAATCGCCCGAGCGCCGACGGCGGCCCGCCGACCACCAAGTCGGTCAAGATCAAGATCCCCAAGGGCGTGAGCGAGGGGCAGAGGATCCGCATCGCCAAGATGGGGCAGCCTGGCCTCAACGGTGGCGCACCCGGCGACCTCTACCTGCGCGTGCGACTCGAGCGCCACCCGGACTTCCACGTCGAAGGCCACGACCTCATCCACGACCTGCGCCTCGCCCCGTGGGAGGCGGTGCTCGGCACCACCGTCCCGATCCGCTCGCTGCACGGCGACACCAAAATCAAGATCCCCCCAGGTTCCGAGGCCAACACCGAATTCCGCCTGCGCGGCAAAGGCCTGCCAAAAGACAGCGGCGACGAATTCGGCGACCTCTACGCTAGGGTCGTCATCGTCCCCCCGACAGAGATCTCGGATGAGGAAAAAGCCCTCTGGGAGAAACTCAGAGACGCGTCGTCCTTCGACCCGAGGCTTTGAAAACCCCCTGGTGACCCTTCCTTTTTCGATCGCCTCATCTGACCCGATCGCGTCATCTGACCCGATCGGATGCAGATGAACCATTTACCCTGGCACTAATTGGCACCTCGACACTCGTGAAGGATAGGTCGGATGCCCCCCGGTACGGAGCAAGGCGGGTAGGATCCCAAACGCCCCGATGGCACTGATCGTTGGCAAATCTCCCCCTCGTGCTTAACCATTGGCCACGGGATCTAGTGGCTGGAAGCATTTCGCAAAATGTGGTTCGTGGCAGTATCGCTCCAGATGCATTTGAGCAACCATTCGGCAAAAATCGCTATTTCCCCCTTGTTTTTCCAAAAAAAGCCGCTTAGTTCCGGCTCCGCGAGTCACAAAAAATCGATCGTTGGTCCCTGGGCGTCTCGAAGGTCATCTTCCAGTTCGCCAACTCGCCAGGGGGAACCCGGTCAACCCAAATACTACCATGCCTGTTAGATTAGCTCGTTTCGAGATGCCTGACCGACTCGTCAAAGACGAGTCCACCGCCACCGCCACCTACGCCAAGTTCACCGCCGAACCATTCGAGTCCGGCTATGGCCACACGGTTGGGAACTCTCTGCGCCGCGTGCTGCTCTCGTCCCTTGAGGGTGCCGCCATCACCTCGGTGAAGATCAAAGGTGCCCCGCACGAGTTCGGCACGCTGCCGGGCGTCGTCGAAGATGTCACCGACATCGTCCTCAACCTGAAAAAGATCAAGTTCCGCCACTTTGAGAACAAGGACGCCAAAACGCTCAACCTCTCGGTCAACAAGGAGGGCAAAGTCACCGCCGCCGACATCACCGAGGACGCGCAGTATGAGGTGATCAACAAGAAGCAGCTGATCTGCACGCTCGACCGCAAGGTCAAGTTCGAGGCCGAGATGGAGATCCGCGTCGGCCGCGGCTTCGCCACCGGCGACGAGAACAAGCGCGCTGACATGCCGATCGGCGTCATCCCGATCGACTCGATCTTCTCCCCAGTCACCCGCGTGAAGTATGCGGTCGAGAACTCCCGCGTCGGTCAGAAGACCGACTTCGACAAGCTGATCATCGAGATCTGGACTGACGGCCGTAAAGAGCCCCACGATGCCCTCACCCAGGCCTCCGGCATCCTGCGCCACCACCTAGATGTTTTCGTCGACTACGACGACAACCAGATCGAATTCGAAGACAAGCCAGAGGCACAGAGCGAGGAGCACACCGAACTCAAGAAACTCCTCAACATGAGCGTCAACGAGATCGAGCTCTCGGTGCGTGCTGCGAACTGCCTCAACAACGCCAACATCACCAGCGTCGGCCAGCTCGCGATGAAGTCGGAGGCAGAGATGCTCAAATACCGCAACTTCGGCAAGAAGTCGCTCAACGAGATCAAGGACAAGCTCTCCGAGCTCGGCCTCACGCTCGGCATGCAGCTCGACCCATCGCTACTCGAGCCGCTGCTGGCTGGATCGACCCACTCGGCGCCGATCGAGCACGACGGCCCGTCCGGGCTCGATGCGCTGATCGCCCAGAACCTCGACGACTAGTCGTGATTTAGGGTATTTCCGGTCTCGGCCGGCAGCCGCAATCTGGGCTGATAAATCCATTGCACCTTGGGGGGAGTCGGGATAAACTCCCCGGCTCCCCCCCAGATTTTCCTATTTTTTAAACTTTCCCTTCAACCGACCACACCAGCCATGAGACACCGCCGCAAGACCGTAAAGCTACAGCGCAAGACCCAGCATCGCCGTTGCCTCCTCGCCAACCTGACCTGTAGCCTGATCGAGCACCGCCAGATCAAGACGACGCTCGCCAAGGCCAAGGCGATCAAGCCGATCGCCGACAAGATGGTGACTCTCGGCAAGCGCGACAGCGTCCACGCACGCCGCCAGGCTCTCGCGTTCCTGCGCCAGAAGAGCGCGGTGAGCAAGCTTTTCGCAGAGGTGGCACCTGCCTCGGCTGATCGCCAGGGTGGTTACACCCGCATCACGAAACTCGGCGTCCGCCATAGTGACTCGGCACCGATGGCCTACATCTCGTGGGTCGACATGTTCGTCGAAGGCGACGACGAAGAGTAGATCGAATCGGACTGCGGCCGGTTGCGTTTCTCTCCCCCCCGATCCGGCTTCGAGCCGATGCCAACAGGCGCGCCCACTTGTGTGGAGAACCAATTGCGATGGTCTTCCTCTAGCGCGGGTGCGTCCAGTGACAGAATGTTCCGCGCCCAATGCTAGGGCTCGATCAGGACCTCGTGCTCGCTCTCCTCTTCCTCTTCCCCCTCGAGCGCTAGCGCACAATCGATCAGCGCCAGGTGGCTGTAGGCCTGGGGGAAATTCCCGAGTTGCCGCCGTGTCTCGAAATCTAGGTCTTCGGCGAACAGCCCGTGCGGGTTGGCGCAGGCCAAGAGTTTCTCGAACATCGCGCGGGCATCTTTGCGGCGACCGATGCTCGCCAGCGCCTTTACCATCCAGAACGAACACACGGTGAACGCGCTCGATGGCTGGCCGAAGTCGTCCTGGTTCTTGTAGCGGTACATCAGCCCATCCCGGCACAGTTCGCGCTCGCAGGCCTCGACGGTTCTGACAAAGCGCTCGTCATCCGGACTGATGAATCCATACTCGGCGAGAAGGAGGTTGGAGGCATCCAGCTCATTAGTCCCGAAGAATTGGGTGAACGCTCCAGCCTCGTCGCTCCACCCTTTCTCACAAATCTCCCCGTGGATCTCCTCGAGCAGTGCTTCTTTTCCATCGGCCCACCCATCCTTGCCGAGCAGCCGCGCAATCTTGATCCCGCGATCGATCGCCACCCAGCACAACACCTTGGAGAACACAAAGTGTCTCC
>Ga0316197_10004346_pt1 | contig 10066 bp, 10 predicted proteins | sample OudBiesiAoxic_MG_FD_204939 | JGI IMG/M metagenome (GOLD analysis project Ga0316197, IMG submission 204939) | Coastal sediment microbial communities from Oude Bieten Haven, Netherlands - site A oxic | ecosystem: Environmental > Aquatic > Marine > Coastal > Sediment | place: Netherlands... | reverse complement strand
TGCTCGGCCGTCATCTGAACGTCGCCTGCACCAGGTGCCACTTGCCGGAGGGTGCCGATCCCGAGAAGGTCAAGCCTGGCGAGCTGCGTTTTCGCGGCGTCGCATCGGAGCGCTGCACGGATTGCCACCGTGACGAGCATCGGGGCCAGTTCAAGACCGAACGCTGCAGTTCCTGCCATACGGTCGACGGCTGGTTGACGACTTCGTTCGACCATGCCACGAGTGCCTACCCGCTGACGGGACGTCACCGGCAGGTCGAATGCAGTCGATGTCACCTCTATATCGTCGATCCGGAGTCGACCACCGGGGAATCGTACCGGCTCCTGCGAGGGGTCAAGTATGGGACGTGCACCGACTGTCACGAGGACAGGCACGAGGGGCGCCTGGGGCTGAACTGTGTCGGTTGCCACGACACGAACGGGTGGAAGCCGACACCGGGCACTGACTTCGATCACGCCCGCACTCGTTATCCCCTCGAGGGCAAGCACATTGGAGTCCGCTGTGAACAGTGCCACCTGCCGGGCACCCCGCTGACGGTCGCCGGTTTCGAGCGGTGCGTCACCTGTCACCGCGACACTCATCTCGGACAGTTTGCGCAGCGCGAAGACCTCGGCGCATGCGAAGCCTGTCACACGGTGGCGGGCTTCAGACCCTCGCGCTACACGCTGGCGGATCACCAGAACAGTTCGTTTCGCCTTGAGGGAGCCCACGGGGCGATTCCCTGCGACCAGTGCCACCTGCGAGTCGAGCCAAGAACGTTGCTGCCATCGACGACGGCGACCGAGCCGACGATGCGATTCAGCTTCCGTTCAGCCTTGTGTGTAGATTGCCACAATGACCCGCACCGCAGCCAACTGGACCGTTTCATGAAGGATGGCGGCTGCGAGCAGTGCCACTCGGTGGAGAGTTGGGTGCGCATCACCTTCGACCATGACCAGACGCGCTACCGGCTCGAACCGGCTCACGTCAAACCGAGTTGCGGCCAGTGCCACCGACGTGGCGAGACGGACGGAGCCGACGCGCTTCAGTGGACGGGATTCGGCGAACGCTGCGTCGATTGCCATCCGGACCCGCACGGCGGCCAGTTCGACCGGACCGAACAGCCCACCGTCTGCACTCGATGCCATCAGCCCACGACGTGGCGATCGCTACTGTTCGTTCACGATCGCGATTCGACGTTCCAGCTAAAAGGTGCGCACGCGCGCGTCGGCTGTGAAAAATGCCATCGAGTGGAAGCACTCGAAGCGACAACGATGGTCCGCTACAGCCCCTTGCAGACGGAGTGTGTGTCATGTCACGATTCCCCGCGGCGGCTCGAGGAGACTTCGCGATGAAACCTACTGCAATCGTGCTCCTTGCTCTTGGGCTGACCCTGGCGACACCGCCAAGTGGCGCCCAGGACGACGGGGGAAGCCCGCACGGGGACGACTTCGATCTCGACTGCGTCAAGTGCCATTCGGAAGAGGGCTGGACGCCGATCCGAAAGAAGCCGGACTTCAAGCACCGTGAAGTGGGACGATCCCTCGCCGGGAGTCACAAGAGGGTCGCGTGTCGTTCGTGCCACCTGACGCTGGAGTTCGCCCACGTCGGCGGCGCCTGCGCCGACTGCCACCGCGACGTCCACCGAGGCGAGTTCGGATTCCGGTGCGAGACGTGCCACGTGGCGAAGAGCTGGGACAACCGGCGCCAGATGTGGGACAACCACGCCAAGACCCTGTTCCCCCTGAACGGGGCCCACGCCACGCTGGACTGCGGAGTTTGTCACTTCGAAAGTTCGCCGTTCCAGTACGCCCTGACTCCGACCGAGTGCTTCAGCTGTCACGCCGACGACTACGCCGGAACGACCGATCCGGACCACCAACTCGCGGGCTTCCCGACGGATTGCCAGTTGTGCCATGGAACGGGATCGTGGGATCCGCTCGGATTCCCGCAACACGATGCGGCATTCTTCCCGATCAACTCCGGCACCCACGCCGGCGAATGGGACACCTGCACCGACTGCCACACGATCTCCGGTGACTTCAGTAGCTTCGAGTGCATCTTCTGCCACGCCCACCCGGAAGGGGATACGGGTCGCGAGCACGAAGACCTCGGCAACCGCTACTCGTACGTGAGTTCGGAGTGCTACCGCTGCCATCCTCGCGGGGTTGCGGAAGATGACTAGCCGCCGATTCACTCCAGTCTCGCGTCTACTCCTCGTCTTGCTCACGGGATTTACCGCGCTCGCCGCAGGGATCGTCCTGGCGGAAGGCGGCTCGGCGACCTTCAACGTCCGCTACCGCTCGGCCGATACGGTCTACCTCGAAGGCGGCCGCTCGGCGGGCCTCTCGGTGGGCGACCGTCTCGAGATCGTCCGCGACGATGAGGTCGTGGCCAGAATCGAGATCGTCTTCGTTTCCGACCACTCCTCGTCCTGCAAGATCCTGATGGAACAGCAGCCGATCGAGACCGGCGACCTCGCCCGCTTCGACGGGGACCTCGCTCCCCCGCCACCTCCGGTGGCGAGCGAATCGACCGACGCGACGGTCGAAGCCTCCGTCGGCGCGACGGCGGCCGCGTCGTCGTCTTCCCGGCGGCGCCCGCGAACGCGCCTCAGCGGGTCGTTCACGGTCGATTGGGAGAACTTCACCGACGAGAGCGGGAGAGGATGGGACTACGACCGTCTCCAGACCCGCCTGAGCCTGCGCGTCAGGGACATCGGCGGCCTACCGCTGAAGTTCCGGTTCCGCATGCGAACGGTCGAGTGGGACCGGGCCAGCGGGATCGGAGACGACGACGATTCCCCGCAGAGCGATCGCAACCGCCTCTACGAGGTCTCGTTGACCTACGACCCGCCCCAGGGCCGCTTCTCGGGCAGCATCGGGCGTCTGGGCACGAATCCGTTCGTCGGGATCGGTTACCTCGACGGCGTCCTCGGACAGGTCCGGGTCGGGGGCGGCTTCGACATCGGCGCGTTCTACGGCGCGCAGCCGGTGATGGAAGAGTTCGGCATCGACAATACGGGCGCCAAGTACGGTGCGTACACGCGCTACCGCACGAACCGGGACGGGGGGCCGCGCGGGTTCGAGTTGCTCCTCGCGGGGATTCGCGAGGACGGTGAAGAGGCCGTCAGCCGCGAATACGCGGCCCTCGAGATTCGCTATCGCGCCGGCCGCCGCTGGACCTACTTTCAGCACACCGAGATCGATTTCAACCAGGACTGGCGAGAGGAACTGTCGGAGAGCAGCGTCCAGCTATCGAACCTGAACCTCGCCGCCTCGGGGCAGTTGTCTTCTGCGACTCGCCTGACGATCTCCTACGATCGCAACCAGCGTTACCTCACCGAGGAAACGCGCCTCATCCCGGAAGAGCTGTTCGAACTGCTCTGGCGCCAGGGACTGCGTGCCCGTTTACAGATCGGAAAACCCGGGAAGCTCCAGTTCTCAGTCGACGCGGGGGCTCGCGAGCGCGAGGACGATCCGGACAAGACTTACACCGTGGGTGGTGGCGTGCACGACTCGGACGTCTTCATCCGGGGTCTGTACATCGGGGGAACGATCTCGTTGTTCTCGAACCCGACGACGGACGGCTACATGGGGAACGTCCGGGTGGCCAAGAGATTTCGGGGTGGCCACGAGGTGTCCCTGGTGCTCGGTGCACTCGGCCAGGACTACGTCGATTTCAACCGAGAACTGTTCACGAGCTGGGCCCGAATCGGCGGATGGATCGAGCTTCCGGCCCGACTGTTCGCCAGGGCCGAGCTGGAATACGACAACGGGGACGACCTCGAAGGCGGCCGCATGAATCTCGGCGTGGGCTACCGTTTCTGACCGGCTCGTGAGCCAGGACTCGATCATCGTCTGGACCGTCGCAGCACTGGTCGTGCTGGCGATCGTCGTGCCCTACGTGTGGCGCTTCCGGCGGCGAATCGCGGGGGACCGGCAACGCAAGGAAGAGGCGGCGCGGCTAGGCATCGACCGCCCTTCCGCACAGTTCCCCTACATCGACGCCAACCACTGCATCGGCTGTGGCGCCTGCCTGAAAGCCTGCCCGGAAGGCGACGTGCTGGGCATCTTCGGCGGGACGGCGGTGGTCATCAACGGCCTTCGCTGCGTCGGCCACGCCCACTGCGAGACGGCCTGCCCGGTCGGCGCGATCGAGGTCGGGCTGGGAGACCTCAAATCCCGGGCGGACGTCCCGCAGCTGGACGAGGCCCTGCGGACGAGCGTCGACGGGGTGTTCGTCGTTGGAGAGCTGGGAGGCCTGTCACTGGTCCGCAACGCGGTTGCCCAGGGTCGTCGCGCCGTCGAGCAGGTGGCGATGACGCTCGGTGAGCCAGGCAGCCGTGGCAGTTCCGACCCGGTCGACGTGGCGATCGTCGGATCGGGGCCGGCAGGTCTCAGCGCCGCGCTCACGGCAAAGCAACGGGAGCTTTCCTACGTCGTCCTCGAGCGAGAAGGTACCCTGGGCGGGACGCTGCTTCACTATCCACGGCAGAAGATGGTGCTGACCCAGCCGGTCGAAATCCAACCCTGGGGCAAGCTCGACCGCCAAGAGTACCGCAAGGAAGCGCTGCTAGAGATCTTCCAGGGAATCGTCGACGACTACTCCCTCGAGATCCGTTTCGATCAGCTGGTCGACGACATCGTCCGCGACGATGGATCCTTCAGCGTTCGGTCTCCCGGCGGAGTGATCCGTGCCCGCAACGTCGTCCTCGCTCAGGGAAGACGTGGCTTGCCGAGAAAGCTCGACGTACCCGGCGAGGAATCGTCCAAGGTGATGTACAAGCTGCTCGACGCCTCGTCCTACGACAACAAGAACATCCTGGTCGTGGGAGGCGGTGACAGTGCCATCGAAGCCGCCCTGGGACTGATGCGGCAGAAGGGCAACCGCGTGACACTATCCTACCGCCGCGAGAAGCTCGTGCGCATCAAGAAGAAGAACCAGGACGCCGCCGACCGTGCGCTGGCCGGCGGCAAACTGCAGGCCCTGTTCGGTTCTCAGGTGCTGGAGATCGGCAAGCGTCAGGTCGAACTGCGACTGGCCGACGGCTCCACGAAGAAACTGGACAACGACTTCGTGTTCATCTTCGCGGGCGGCGTTCCACCCTTCGAGTTGCTCCACAAGGTCGGGGCCAGGTTCGGGGGGGAAGCCCCTACGGATTGATGCAGTCGTCGTCCAGGCCGGCGACCCATCCATCCCACTCGGCCACCTGATCACCGGTCAGAATTGAACGGATATCCTCGAACAGCGACAACCGGTTCTCGCAGATCTGCCGCAGGTACTCCTCGTTGGCCGGATTGTGACGGATCGCCTCTCGCGTGCGCTGGTTGAGCGCTCGCAACTGCTCGATCGCCTCCTCGCGGGTGATCTCTTCGGCCCTGTAGGCTTCGACGATCGATCGGCGCTCGGCGTTGGCCAGCTCGATCAGATCCGCGTTGGCGTCGCGCAGCCCCTCGAAGGCATCCCGGGATGCACCGCGATGCTGCCAGATGATCTCCACCAGCTGCCGCACCTGGTCCCTGTCCAGGCCCAACCGGAAGAGGACCGGCGCGAGGTGAGACCCCGGCCCCTTCGGGTGCATGTGATGACGCGCGAATCCTGCGTCGCCGTCGTGATAGACGGACTTCATCGCCATCTCGCTGTCTAGCGTGGCTTCCTCGATATTGGCGAACGCATCTTCGGGATCTACGATTGCAAAACTGTCACTATTAAAAGAATTTCGATCGGTATTGTTCGGGCTGTCCGTCCCGCCGCTGTCACAGCCGACCAGACCGGCAATCAACACGAACGCGGCAAATATCGACAAAAGACGCATCTGTTACCTCCTGGGCCAGCCACCCGCCCCGATAGTCGGTGGGTGTATACCCGGGTTCCGAATTCCTGGCCAGTCGGGGTCGCGCGGCACTATGTTTGTCGCGACCGACAAGGAGGATCTGCGATGAAGTCCAGCTTGACCCTGCGTGTCTTGATGCTCGTCTCGATGGTGTGCGGACTGGCCGCGCTGACGGCCTGCCAGCAGCCACAACAATCCGCCGGGGAAACCTCGGAAGAAGCGACACCCGTCGTGCAGATGGAAGAGGCCGAGCCGGAGACTCCGTCGCCGCCCACCGAGGTGGCCCGCACCCGGCCACCCGTACCGGCTCCGAAGCCCGCACCGGAACCAGAACCGGTCGTCGTCAGACTGCCGGCCGGAACGATGATAGCCGTCGAACTGCTGGACGAACTGTCCAGTGGCGTGAACCTGCCGGGTGACACCTTCCGTTCGCGCGTCCTCGAGGACGTCGTGCGCGACGGCTACGTCGTCGTACCCGCGGGCACCACGATCAGCGGCGCGGTCGAAGAGGTCAAATCGGCGAAGAACAAGAAGATCGGCGGTCGCGCCAGCCTTCTGCTGAGCTTCGAGGCGATCAACCTCGGCACCGGAGACGTCGCGATCAACGCCTGGGTCACGCAGAAAGGCAAGAGCGAAACCCCCAAGGATGCCGCCACCATCGGAGGCGCGGCGGTTCTCGGCGCGATCATCGGCCACCAGGTATCGGAAGACGACAAGGGCACGGCCATCGGCGCCGTGGTGGGTGGAGCCGCAGGGACGGCCATCGCGGCTCAGACCAACGGCAAGGAAGTCATCGTACCGGTAGGCAGCGCCGCGTCACTGGAACTCGGCGCACCGATCGACGTCAGGGTTCGACTGTAACCGGGCCGCTCGTCGCGGGGGCGACGGGCTTCAGCACGATCTCCAGCTTCCGGTCGCGTTCGAGTTGGCGCAGTTCGTCCGTCAGGGTGTCAACCGAGCACGTCGGCGGGACGGTGAGGATCGCCCTCATCTGGAACGTGATCGCACTCGTCCACGACGAGGAGTAGGCGTCCGTTTCGAGATCCTCGATGTTGATGCCGCGTTTCTTCAGGACCGCGGTCACCGCATTGAAGCCGGAGGGTCCCCTCGAATGGACCTCGAGCGTCAATTGTGGCGGTGCTTGCGCTGCCAGCCCGGCTGCGATCGGCTCCAGTTGCAGATGGAAACCCAGTCCGGCACCGATCGCGGCGAGATCATCCCGCAGACTGTTGACATGACCCTTCTCGCCGTAGACCTGCACGATCAATGCGCACTGACCGTGGAGCGCCGTCATGCGACTGTGCTCGATGTCGACCTTGTGAGCCGCGAGAGCCTCGGCAAGCTCGTCGGCAACACCGATCCGGTCGCGTCCCAGAGCAGACAGTAGCGCATGGGTCTTCGTCATCAGGGTCTCCTTCGGTCATGGCGGGTCCCGTCAGCGGGTCTTCACTTTTCAGAATACCCCGAATCGATGCCGGCGAAGAACCGCGAAAGCGTACCTTTTGAGTTTTCTTTCGGGATCGGGCCAGCGTCGAGTCAGGATTGGCGCGGAATCCTGGGCTATTTCGCAGATTAGGCGACTCCTCCGAGCCCGGAGTAGAATTCGTCCAGAATCAGGAGACGGCCTATGCAACGACAGGTCAGGCTGAGAGACGAGACTCTCCTCGTGATCCGATCCATGGACCGGGGCGACGTTGATCGTTCGTTCGAATTCTTCGAGTCGCTGTCACCCGAGGACCGGGCCTACCTGCGGCGCGACGTCTGGAACCGAGAAGTCGTCGAAGAGCGTATCCGGGACTTGGGATCGGGCAGTGTGGAGCGAATCGTGGCGTTGGATGGCGATCGCATCGTCGCCGACGCAGCGCTCGAGTTCGAGTCCCTCGCATGGAAGAAGCACGTCGCCGAGTTGAGACTGATCGTTGCCGCCCCATACCGGCGCAGGGGGCTGGGGACGCTGTTGGCTCGCGAACTTTACTCGATCGCGACCGATGCCAACCTCGAGGAGATCGCGGTCCACTTGATGCGGCCCCAGATCGCGGCGCGCAGCATCTTCCGCAAGCTCGGCTTCCACGAAGAGACCGTTCTTCCGGACTACGTGAAGGACCTGGAAGGGCACAAGCAGGACATGATCCTGATGCGTTGCGATCTTCAGGAGCTGCAGCGCGAGTTGGAAGATTCCATCTCGACCTGGGACTGGCAACGGACGCACTGACATAGGTCCGCGATGAGCTTCGAACTGGAACAAGAGCCTCTGGTGGAGGCGGCACAGCGCGCCGCCGAACTGTTCGTGGAGATCTTCGCCGGTCTGGAGGATCGCCCCGTGGACCCCGGGGTGGACCACGACGAGTTGACGGACCGATTCAGGGACACGCTGACCGACGAAGGAACGGGCCTGCTCCGGACCCTGGACGAATTCCGCTCGCAGGTTCTCCCCGCCTCCATGGGAACCGCACACCCGCTCTACCTCGGACTGGTGAACAGCTCTCCCTTTCCGGCCGCCGCGCTCGCGGACCTGCTGGTTTCCTCGTTGAACAACAACGGTGGGGCGTTTCACCAGAGCCCTGCGATGAGCGCGGCTGAACGCGAGGTCATCCGCGTCTTCGCGCGGCTGTTCGGCTTCGCTGAACCTGCCAGCGGGATGCTGCTGCCCGGCGGGACCTTCGCGACACTTCAGGCCCTGGCCCTGGCGCGGGCGCGTTATTTTCCCGACTGGCAGGAACTGGGCCCGGCCGCGGTGGCGGATCGTCCGTTGCTCTACACCTCGCAAGCCGGCCATTTTTCCGTGCAGCGCAGCGCAGCGGCATTGGGACTGGGACGGCGCGGCGTCGTGGCCGTCGAAGGCACGGGTCGCGGGCAACTGGATGTCACGGCGCTCGAGGAGCGCATCGATCGGGATCGGCGGGACGGAGGCCGCCCCTTCGCGGTCGTCACGACGGCGGGTACGACCGGCACCGGCGCGATCGACCCTCTGGCGGCGATCGCGGACCTTTGCGGACGCCAGGGCCTGTGGCTACACGTCGATGCCTGCTACGGGGGCGCAGCCGTCCTGCTCGAGGAGTTACGTGAGCGGTTCGACGGAATCGAACGCGCCGATTCGATCGCAGTCGACCCCCACAAGTGGTTTTTCATTCCCGTCACCGCGGCGTTGCTTCTGACGCGAAGCGAGTCGTTCGACAGGGATACCTTCACCGCGGGCGACACCTCCTACATACCGCAGCAAGCGAGTATCGACCCGTTCACACGAGGACTCCCCACCTCCCGGCGCTCTTCGGGACTGACGGTCTGGATGGCGTTGCGAGCCCATGGCCTGTCGGCGGTCCGTGAAGCCGTCCGCTCCAACATCGAACTGATCCGGTTGCTCGAAGAACTGCTGGCCGAGGCGGGTTTCCGCGTGCTCGGCGGAGGAGAGTTGTCGGTCGCCTGCGCGAGGTGGGAAGAGCCCGGCTCGCCTCCCGAGGCGATCGACCGGATGCAGCAACGCATCGCCTCGGAAGTCGTCAAGTCCGGAGGAGCGTGGTTCTCTACGACGCGACACGACGGTAGAACGTGGTTGCGCTTCAACCTGGTGAATCTCCACACGCGCGAGCGACACATCCGGCACCTGGCCAGACGGGTGATCGAAGCCGCGCGGGGATGCCTTGATTGCTGAATCGCCGGAGTGTGAGAGTATGAAAGGTCGGGAGACAATCTGTCAGAGGAGGAGGATCGAGATGAAGCTATGCGTGTTGTTGCTGCTGGGTTTTTGCGTGGGAGGTCTCGCCATCTCGGCGGACGGATCGGAAGGTGACCTGAAGGTGGGAGAGACTGCCCCGCCCTTCTCGCTCGTCGGGTCGGACGGCAAGACCCACGACCTCGCCGGATTCGCGGGAAAAAAGGCCGTGGTGGTGGCGTGGTTCCCCAAAGCCTTCACCGGCGGCTGAACGGCCGAGTGCAAGTCGCTCCGTGAGAGCGGCGAGAGCATCCGCAAGTTCGAGGTCGCCTATTTTGCTGCGAGTACCGACGACGCCGAGACCAACCGCAAATTTGCCGAATCGTTGAAGCTCGACTACCCGATCCTCAGTGACCCGGGCAAGGACGTGGCCCGTGCCTACGGCGTGCTGAATGGAGACTACGCCGCGCGCCACACCATCTACATCGACATCGACGGGAAGATCGCCTACGTCGACAGCAAGGTCAGCCCTTCCACCGCGGGCTCGGATGTCGCGAGCAGGCTCGCGGAACTGGGGGTCAAGGAAGCGGAGTGAGCGACGA
>Ga0316197_10004345_pt1 | contig 10068 bp, 9 predicted proteins | sample OudBiesiAoxic_MG_FD_204939 | JGI IMG/M metagenome (GOLD analysis project Ga0316197, IMG submission 204939) | Coastal sediment microbial communities from Oude Bieten Haven, Netherlands - site A oxic | ecosystem: Environmental > Aquatic > Marine > Coastal > Sediment | place: Netherlands... | reverse complement strand
GCATCTGTGCACAGATTTCATTGATTGTATGATCGGTGGGTTATGGCCCTGAAGAACTCCAGACTCAGGGGGATGGGCCGTGTTCATCGTCGAAGACGGCGCCTCGGCAGAGTTTCTGCAATTCGATAGGGCCGAGCTCGAAGTATGGCCAGGATCTGCTGTCGGGTGGCTGTCTCGCACTCGTCCGAAATGCGACGGGTGGCAGCTGCATCGACCATCGAGACATCGGCAGTGTCCTGACATTGTTCGTGAAACTGCCATTGGGCAGGTAAGCTGGTACTGGAGCTCGGACAGCGGGTAGATGTCGTGAACAGACTTGTCGAATCTCTTTGGAAAGCAGGTTGGGCGCCCATTTTGGTGTTCGTGGCGCACATGATCCTGTGGCAGGGTGTCGGCGCGTATGAAGCGTTTCCCCCCCTCGATACTCCGATGCATCTGCTCGGTGGTTTGGCGATCGCATTTTTTCTGTGGACGGCATATTCCATCGGTGCTCGTTCCGGCACCCTTGGACAGCCCAATAGCACCGCGATTGCCTTGCTCACCGTGACATCCACGGCAGCGAGTGCGGTTCTCTGGGAGTTCGCGGAGTACTTGTCCGACGGGTATCTCGGCACCAACACCCAAAAAGGTTTGGAGGACACCCTCCTGGATTTGTTGTTCGGGCTGGTGGGCGGCGCGATCTTCGTAGGAGTCGCGTGGTTTTGGCAGAGCCGGAAAAATTCACCTCATCTCTCCGAAGAGAGCCAACCGTAAGACTTCGCTCCCGCGAAGCCCCGATCATGCACAACGCCTTGCTCTTCGTCGAGCATCTCTTCCTCGAGGGTGGTATTCACTCGATCTGGATAATCAGTTGGCATAGAGTGCGCAAGCGGGAGGCTACCAATCAGGTCGGCGAATCATCTGGGGTGCAAGATCTTCGCTGTACCTGAAATTTGAATACGGAGGAGGACAGCGCAGCAGATTTGGACTGATATTAGGGTGGATAACCGGTGATCGACCGGATCTTCTGATACATCGGCTGTAGGCGCCGGTACATCTTGAGGTAGACCTCGCGATAGAGCCCGTCGTATATCGCGCGGTTCTTGGGATCGGGATCGAAGGTGTCGCCAATATGGGTCATCTCCTTGACCGCCGTCGCAAAGTCGGGATGCACCCCTACGCCGACCGCGGCGTCGATCGCAGCGCCAAGACCCGAGGCCTCGTAAACGTGAGGGCGCGACGCAGGCATGCCGAAGATATCGGCAGTAATCTGCATCGCGGCGTCGCTCTGGGAACCACCCCCGGCCACCCGGATCTCGGAGAGCGGGACCCCGCTGCGCCGCTGACAGCGTTCGCCTCCCTCGCGCAGAGCATAGGCCAATCCCTCGAGGATGGCGCGGTAGAAGTGGGCTCGGGTGTGGACATCGCCGAAGCCGATGATGGCTCCCTTGGCCTCCGGCCCCGGCAGCTTGATCCCGGGCGACCAATAGGGCTGCAGTACCAGACCCATTGACCCCGGCGGAACGGCAGCGACGAGCTCATCAAAGAGCTCCTCCGGCTCGATTCCGCGCTTTTCGGCGATCCGCATCTCACGGAGGCCAAACTCGGTCTTGAACCACGACACCATCCAGTAGCCGCGGTAAATCTGCACCTCGAGGCTGTAGGCGTTGGGTACCGCCGCCGGGAACGGCGGTAGCATCGGCACCGGCTCGACATATTTCTGGTGGGTAGTGTTGATGGTCGCGCTGGTGCCGTAGCTCAGACAGGCAACATCGGGCTCGAGACAGCCCGCGCCGAGCGCCTCACATGCCTTGTCGGCGGCCCCGGCGATGAGAGGGGTACCTGCGGGGATTCCTGTCCCTTCGGCAGCTCCCCCCGAGATCTCACCCATCTGCTCACCAGGCGGAACGAGCTCCGGAAGAAGCTCACGGTCGATCGGTATCGCCCCCCACTTCCAGTCCCGTGGCCCCGCCCATCGAAGCCGGCGGTAGTCGAAGGGAACGTAGCCGACCTGGCAGCCCACCGAATCAACGAACCGGCCGCTGAGGCGGTGAGCCAGAAAACCGGAAAGAAAGAGGTACTTGTGGGTCCGGTCCCAGATCTCTCTCTGGTGGCGTCGCAACCAGTTCGCCTCTGCTTCAGCCTGGAAGTGGCCCACGGTCTGGCGCATTCGTACCGCTCGGAAGGCCATTCCCCACAGACCACCGACCTGGGGCAAACCCTCGGTCCGTCGCTGGTCGAGCCAGATGATGGCGGGCCGCAGCGGTTCGCCGTCTGCATCGACATTGATCATCGTTGCCCGCTGAGTTGTGAGCGCTACGCCCGCCACTGACTCTTTCCCGACCGGGCTCTGATCCCACAGACCCCTGCAGGCCTCACACAGCGACCGCCACATATAGATGGGGTCCTGCTCAGCCCACCCAGGGCGGTCGGAGAAATAGGGTTCGACGTCGACCTTGTTCCCGGCCACCAGGCCGCCCCGTGGATCGAAGAGCAGGGCGCGCACGCTCTGGGTTCCGAAATCGATAGCAAGAAGATGATCGGCTGAACTCACGGCGCCATTATCCACGTTCCCGAGGAATTGGTGATCGAAAAGACTCCACGGCCTTACGGCTTTTCAGCTATCCGGCTCATCAGATTCAGGGCGGCGAATCTTTCGATGGAGCTGCTCTCCGGCCGAATAGCCTCGGGCGGGAGTGTGAGATATCCATTATAGTTAAAAGGAGTTATCATTATCGAATAGGCGATTGCGACACTCATCGCGAACGCCTGTTGGAGGGACAACATGGGCCGCTCGTATTTTTGCCCGCACTGCTGCCGACTGCTCAACCCCGGCACCAAGGTCATTTTTCTCGTCGAAGACGGCACCGAGGTCGAACTGATGCTCCTGAGTGCCAAACTCGGCGAATACTCGGTCGTCCACTCACGATCAATGAAATTCGAGGACGGCAAGATCTACACTTTCCGGTGCCCGATGTGCCGCTCCGACTTGACTTCCAGCCTCGACGAAAAACTGGTTGACATTCTGACCGAGTCAGATGATGACGTGATGGTTCGGGTCAGTTTTTCACGCGTCTTCGGCGAACAGGCCACCTTCCTGAGGGCCCCGGACGGTGTCAACCGCTTTGGTCAAGACGCCTCGCGTTACGAGAGCGTCAACTTCTTTGGTGAAACCTCCGACTCGGAAAACGGAGAGCGTTGAGCCGCTCTCCGGCCTCAGGAAGGAAAACGCAGAGACGCAGAGTTTTTCATAGAGGCGGTGCCTCTGTCTTCGGTGCGCAGCAGGGTAACCCTCGAACTCCACATCGAGTCAATCCCAGAACCGAAAACGGATTTCTATTTGTGCTCGCTGGTCAGGCGATCAACAGAGATTTCGCCAGCGTCTTTTTCTTCTCTGCGGCTCTGCGCCTCCGCGACTCTGCGTTGCTTTTTATTCCAGCGAGTCGGCCAACAGCTCCGCGATGTCTTTGACCTCGAGGTCGAGTTCGAGGGTCCCGACCGAATCCTCAAACATCTGCAGGCAGTAGGGACAGGCTACGGCGAGTATCTCGGCCCCAGTCGTAGCCGCCTGTTGGACGCGGATATCGGAAAAACGTTCACCCTTCGGTCTTTCCAACCACACGCCGCCACTTCCGCCTCCACAACACAAGCTGTACTCCCGCGAATAGTTGGGGATCTCAATCAGTTCGAGTCCGGGAATGCTCTTGAGGACCTCTCGCGGTTCATCGTAGACACCGCAACCTCGACCGAGGGCGCACGGATCGTGATAAACGACCTTTTTGTCGAGCGCCTTCCTCGGTTCGAGCCGCTGCTGGTCGATGAGTCTGGCAAAGAGCTGGGTCTGGTGAACGCTCTCGAAGTCCGCATCGAGCTCACCGTACTCCTGGGCGAAGGTCCGGTGGCAGTGCGGTGAGGTTGTCACCACCTTTTTCACACCGGCTTCGCTGTAGGCCGTGACATTCGCACCGGCGACCTCCTGGAAGACCTCCTCGGCGCCGGCGCGTCGGATGGCTTCGCTACAGCAGGACTCACCATCGCCGAGAATGCCGAAGCTGACATTCGCCGCTTTCATGACTTCGACCGAAGCCTTTGCCACTTTGACGGCCCGCGGGTCATAGGCCGGTACGCAGCACGGCGAGTAAAGGTAGTCCATTCCAGTTTCGAAGGGCGGCACCTCCGCTCCCCCGGTCCACGCCGCCCGGTTCTCCCTGGGTTCACCGAAGGGATTCCCCGAGCTGTGGATCCGGGATACCGACTCCGAGAGCTCGGACGGATAGGAGCCGAACTCGACAAGGATGCGGCGGATACCGCGCATGATGTCCGGCATGTGGACGCCGTGGGGGCACCAGGTTGTGCACGATTCGCAGCCCACACAGCGGTAGACCTCGGTGACCTCCCGCTCGATTTCGTCGGTGTCCTCGGATGACATGATGGCCCCGAACTTGACCGACTGCGGGACCCGATACACCGGAAAGGTCACCGATTCGATATGCGTCCACGGACACATCGCCATGCACTTGCCACACTGATAGCACTTGTAGGCGTCGGTGCCGCCCATCTCGAGGATGGCGTCCCTGATGTCCCAGTCGGGTCTGATTCTGGCATTCATGAGGATGAAGCTCCGATCATCAATAGTCCTTTGGAAGCTCGTTCAGCTCGGCCCAGGTCACGACCGGCCCGTCCCGGCACACCGAGAAGGGCCCGACGTAGCAGCGACCACAGTGGCCGATGCCGCACTTCATTTTGTTCTCGAGGGTGGTCACGACCTGATCGGGTGAGTACCCAACTTTGCCGAGGCTGAGGAAGAGGTAGTGGAGCATGATCGGCGGACCACACGCGATGACGATCCGTCCTTCCGGGTCGAGGCCGAGACCTTCGAAGACGTTGGGCAGCAGGCCAACCTCGCCGTTCCATTCTTCGTTTTCGCCACCCGGATCCACCGTTCGAACCACCCGCACCCCGTCGACCTCCTGCCAGGCCGGCATCTCCTCGGTGTAGACCATGTCGGCCACCGAACGCGCCCCGTTGAGGATCACAACCTCGCCGAACTCCTCTTTTCGATTGATGACATCCAGCATGGCCGAACGCAAGGCCGCCATGCCGATGCCGCCGCCGATGAAGACGAGGTCCTTGCCCTTCCAGTCGCCGACCGGAAAGTGGTTGCCATACGGGCCGCGGAAACCGATCACCTGTCCTTTGGACATCGCACGCAGGGCCGATGTCACTTTGCCCACCATGCGGAAGGTGCACTCGATGGTCGGTGCGGAACCATTGTCTCCGTTCGGCCGCCAGGGAGCGTTGGCAAGCGCGAAGACCGACTCGCCGGCGCCGAAGACGGTGAACTGACCAAACTGACCCGGCTCCCAACCGGCAAATGAACCGGCTTCGGCGTCATCGACAAACTGCAACCGCAAGGTCCTGACATCCCGGGTCTCGTCCGAGAAGTCGTGAATTCGAACCAGGCTTGGCTGATAGGGGTTTGGCACTGCTTCAGCGAGCGGCATCTGCACCCTCCTCCCGAATGGCTTCGACGGCCGCGGCCACGGTGCTGACGATGTCGAGCCCGGCTGGACACAACGCCACGCAGCGTCCACAACCCACGCAACGGAAAGGCTCGTCGTTCTCCTCTCGAAATGCAAACTTGTGGAGCACCCGCTGTCGATATCGCTCTTGCCTCGTCTCGCGAGGATTGTGGCCGGACGCGTGGTGGGTGAAGAGCGGAAACGTGCAGGCATCCCACGATCGGCACTGCTCTCCGCAAAACGCATTGGCATCATGGTTCATGTCGAAGCATGAGCAGGATGGGCATACGTACGCACACACACTGCAGCCGAGACAGTGCTGTGCGAGCCGGTCCCAGGCACCGTGCTCGAAGCCCTCTTCCAGGACCTGCGACCACTCCCGATTCACCGGGCTCCGTTCGATCTGTCCGGCGACCGTTTTTTCGAGTTCCTCGATTTCCTTTTCATCCTTGACCGTCGCCTCCGCCCAGTTGTCGCCGGCATCACCGACGAGGTTCCGGCCCTTGTCGGTGAGCGCCCTCAGCATCCAGTCCTCGCCAACGGGTACGAGCTGGACGTCGCTCCCCTCTTCACCTACCGGCGAGTAGCCGACTGCTGTGCAGAAGCACTCTGGATCGGCCGCCGCACAGGCGGTCGAGACGACAGTGGTGTTTTCCCGGCGGGCGGCATAAAGGCGGTCCTTGGTGCCGCTCAGGAAGATCTCATCAAGCCGCACAATTCCGGAGGCGTCACAGCTCCGCATCCCAAAGAGAACCTGGTGCCCCTCGGGCAAGGACGGATCTTCAAGCTGGACGGATCCACCTTTGAAGTTGTAGCGATACAACGCTTCCGACCGTGGGAAGAGGAACTCCTTGGGCGACCACCTGGTCTTGCCCGATGGTTTGACAATAGCCTGATCCTCCGATGCGATCGGCCGAAATAGAAGGACGCCGTCCTCTTCGACCGGTGCAACTACACTGTTGCCTTCAATGAGTCCGCTCAACCACTCCCTGAGCTGGGCGTCGGTCAGCTTCCAAGATGAATCCATCAAACTCTCCTCAAAGGATGAACTCCTCGGCATCTTCCATCCGGAAGTCGACAAGTGCAGACTTCTCCTCGGGATCCAGGCCGATCTTCCCGTATTGCCGCTCGACCTCGAGCGACAGCTTTCGGTTGATCAGATCGAGTCGGATGTCGGCCGGGCAAACTCGCGAACACTCGTCACACCCTGAGCAGCGTCCCGCCAGGTGGACCGCGCGAATGATATTCCAGGCGCTGTTTCCTTGATTGTCGATGGAAGTGGGAACCCACTGCGGGCGGTGCTTATCGGTGATGCACGTGGAGCAGTAGCACAGAGGACAGGCCGCACGGCAGGCGTAGCAGCGCAAACACCTGCTGAACTGTCGCTGCCAGTATTTCCAACGTTCGTCATACGGCAACGACTCGAGGTGTGCGATCTGCTCGTCGCGGGCGTCAGGCGTGTCGAGGGCAGAGGTCGAGGGGTCCTCACAGCTCTCGTGGACGCCCTCAACGGTGACCACCAAGTCACAGATCGGGTGCGGGTCCCCGGAGCATGAAAGGCATTTGGTTGCGAGCTCCAATCCATCGACGATTCCGGGGCACTGAACCCCGATCACCAGAATCTGGTCTCTCCGAAGCTGGCCTTCCCGGATGAGACCGGTGATGGCACCGAGATCGCAGGTCTTTGCGACCACCGCCACTCGCTCGTGCTTTTCGAGGGCCGATCCAACGTAGGCGCTGAGGTTGTTGCGGCAACTCCGTCCCCACTCGAGGTTTTCGCAGTCCGCGGTGTCGGTGATCAGGACTGCGTGGGTCTGGTCGAGGAGGGCGCCCGCGCCGTAACCGACGACCACACCAACCCGCTCCGTTTTCAGCACCTCGGAGGCGGCCTTGCGAAGATTGGTTCGGATCGCATCGAGCTGACCCTGGTCGAGTTCCTGAGGACCACTGCCCTCCATCACCGGAAGGTCGATGCCGTCCCATCCTTCCGGATTCTCGAAGCTCGGTAGTGGGCCCGCTTCCTGAACAGCCGTGGTCACTTCGTTGACGACCTTCGCCCACTTGTGGCCCTCGGCCGCCGACACCCACGCGAAGTGGAGCCGGTTGAGATCGATGCCGATGAAGTCCATTAAAGACCTGAAAATGGTGAAACGACGCCGTGCCACCAGGTTTCCCTGAACGTAGTGGCAGTCTCCCGGATGGCAGCCCGACACGAGAACCCCGTCGGCGCCCTGCTCGAACGCCCGCAGGATCATGAGCGGACTCATGCGGCCGGTGCAGGGGAATCGCACCATGCGCACGTTTGCCGGGTACTCGAGTCGGGTGGTGCCGGCCATATCGGCGCCGGCATAGCTGCACCAGTTACAGACCAGGGCGACGATGTGGGGCTTCCAGTTCTCCGGAACGGAGCCGGTCCCAACTTGCGAGACGGTGACGTTGGCTTCAGTCATCGTTCGATCACCTCCCGCAGCGGGCCCAGGGCCCCGAGCTGGGCAAAGACCTGATCGTCGCTATAACCCTCGAGATCGATGTATCCCCCGCGGCAGGTCACGGTGCACAGTCCGCAGCCCTCGCACATCGCCGGGTTAGGAGCCGCTACCTCACGGCGGACCTCGCCCTGGGCGTCGAGTAGCTGCTTGCGCTCGATCGCACCGTAGGGGCACACCGCCAGACATTCGAAGCAGCCCGCACAGGCCGACTCGTTGACGTGCGCATTCGACGGATCGCGTTCGAGAACATCTCTCGACAGCATCTCCATGCTCTTGGAAGCCGCCGCCGATGCCTGGGAGACGGTGTCCGGAATATCCTTCGGCGCTTGTGCTGTGCCGGCAAGGAAGATCCCGGCGGTCAGCGTCTCGACCGGCCTCAACTTGGGGTGGGCTTCCTTGAAGAAGCCATGGGTGTCCGCGGCGATCCGCAGCTTGCCGGCGATCTCGCCGTGATCGGCAGGCTCCATCGCCGCAGCCAGCACCACCATGTCGGCATCGATCTCGACCTGCTTGCCTGACAGCGTGTCGACCCCAAGCACCCTGAGCTTGCCGTTCTCCTCGATGATCCGGCTGGGACGGCCGCGGATGTACATCACCCGCTCTTCCTCCATGGCGCGATGGACGAACTCCTCGTAGCCCTTGCCACCGGCGCGGATATCCATGTAGAAGATGAAGGCTCGCGAATCCGGCACCTTGTGGCGCAGCAGCAATGCGTGCTTGGCCGTGTACATACAGCAAATGCGCGAGCAGTACGACACCCCGTGCTCCGGGTTACGGGAGCCGACACATTGAATGAAAACCACGTCCTTTGGTGTCTTGCCGTCGGATGGGCGTCGCACCTCACCCTCGGTGGGGCCGGACGCCGACAGCATGCGTTCGAACTCGAGGCCGTCCATGACATCGACGTACTTGCCGTAGCCACTCTCCTCGGCCTGCTGGCCGAGCTTCATGTCAAAGCCCGTGGCAGCAACAATGACGCCGACTTCGCGCTCGATGATCTCCGGCTGCATATCGAAGTTGATGCACTGCGGCTTGCAGACCTCGTCGCATTTGTTGCATGCCAGCACCCGGAAGCCGGTCGGCGACTCGAGGTTGGCGTTGAGGCAGCGGTCCGCATCGAGAGTGTAGACCGAAGGCACTGCCTGCGGGAACGGGATGTAGATCGCCTTGCGGCTCGACAGCCACATGTCGAACTCATTGCCGCCCGGCTGCGGGCAGACCTCGGCGCAGTCTCCGCAGGCCGTGCAGTCTTCGGCAACTACGAAACTCGGTTTCCGGCGGATGCGGACCTTGAAGTTCCCGACGTAGCCCGACACCTCCTCGATCTCGGAGTAGGTCAGGAGCTCGATGTTGGGGTGCCTGGAGACTTGCACCATGAGCGGTGTCAGGATGCACTGCGAGCAGTCGAGGGTCGGGAAGGTTTCCGACAACTTCGACATATTGCCGCCGAGGGACGGTTGTCGCTCGACCAGAACCACCGGGTGGCCGGCGTTGGCGATGTCGAGGGCGGAGCGGATGCCGGCCACGCCGCCACCAATGACAAGCGCCCTTTTGGTCACAGGTACTTCCACCGGGTCGAGCGGCCGTGCCTGTTTGACACGCTCGACCGCCGCGGTAACGGTCTGGCAGGCCTTGGCGCTGGCCTCCTCTTTGTCGTGGTGGACCCACGAGCAGTGCTCGCGGATATTGGCGATCTCGACCAGGTGAGGATTCAGACCCGCCTGCGCCGCAGCAGCGCGGAAGGTGGGCTCGTGAAGTTGCGGCGAACAGGCCGCCACCACCACTCGATCGAGATCGTGCTCTTTGATGGCATCGATCACCATCTGTTGTCCTGGTGCAGAGCACAGATACGGGTAATCCTGGGAGATTTCGGCCCCTGGGATATCGCTGGCGAAATCCACCACATCCTGCACCTGAACGGTGCGGGCGATGTTCTCGCCGCAATGACAGACGAAGACGCCGACCTTTGCCATATCAGCCCCCCACCGGCGCTGCCTCTTCTTTTTTTGCTTTGCTGCCGTAGCTCTCCTCGAAGGCAGCGCAGCCCGCGTCGAAGGCGCGCAGATTGAGCTCCTCGG
>Ga0316197_10004344_pt1 | contig 10069 bp, 12 predicted proteins | sample OudBiesiAoxic_MG_FD_204939 | JGI IMG/M metagenome (GOLD analysis project Ga0316197, IMG submission 204939) | Coastal sediment microbial communities from Oude Bieten Haven, Netherlands - site A oxic | ecosystem: Environmental > Aquatic > Marine > Coastal > Sediment | place: Netherlands... | reverse complement strand
GCCGATGGGGAGCGGCTCGGGTTCGGTCACGTCGAGTCCGGCACCGGCCACGTGTCCCTCGTCGAGTGCCGCGAGCAGCGCCTGCTGGTCGATCAGCGGACCTCGCGCGCAGTTGACGATGTACACACCGCGCCGCATCGTGGCGATCGACGCAGCGTCGATCAGATGTCGTGTTGCCGGAATCGACGGCGCGTGCAACGAGATGACGTGCGCGGTTCGGAACAACTCATCGAGCGGAACCAGTTCGACGCCCTCGATGGCGCTCGACGACAGCGCCGGATCGTGGGCAACGACGTTCATTCCCAACGCCTGGGCAGCGACCGCAACACGCGAACCGATGCGCCCGAGGCCAACGAGTCCGAGCGTTGCGCCGTCGAGTTCGAGCGACGTGGCGACCTTCGGCCCGCCCCGGCCCACCGCTGAGCTCGCCGCGTGGACCGGCAACTCCTTGGTGACGGCCAACAACAGCATCATCGTGTGTTCGGCAGTCGACACGGTGGGGGAGTCGGGGCCGTTGCAGACGACCACGCCCGCAGCGCGCGCTGCGGCCAGGTCGACGTTGTCGTATCCGATCCCCATGCGTGAGATCACCCGGAGGTCAGGGAATCGCGCGAATCGGTCTGCGTCCCAACGGTTGCCGATGCCGATCACCGATGCGGCGACACCCACCAACTCTGCGTCCGTCGAACCGACGAGACGGGCCGTGCCTTCGACATACGCGAGGTCGGCGTCGACGATGGGTCGGTCGAGGTGCAAGACGGGGAGGTCGTCATCGGACATGGCCTGATCATCCCGCAGTCGGTGCGCTGTCGGCGAACCCGTGGACCACCCGCGCGGCAGGTCGGTCTCGACGATCGCAGGCGGGCATGCGGTCAGCCGGCCGTGAGTGTGAGGCCGATTTCGCCGTCGGTGCTGTCCGCACGAATCGAGAGCGTGTCACCGTCGATTTCGTAGCTGACCTCGCCGTCGAGCACGGTCGTGACGGATTGCTCCAGCGCAGTCTCGTCGGGCGGACAGGCCTTCCGCGTCAGCGCCATCGGGCCGAAAGTCATCGTCGTCTCGGTGATCTCTACGCTGCTGGAGCCCATGTTGCAGCCGGTCTCGATCGCGGCGACGCCATCGGTGATCGTCATCGACGCCAGGGTGTCTCTCGGAGTTGTCGACACCGATTCCCCGATGATCGTGCCCGTTACAACCCACGTGGTTCCTTCGAGCGCTGCGGGCTGACGAGCGGCGAGGGTGATGGTGGCATCGCCGCCCGACAAGGTGAGCGTCTCGCCATCGAACACGATCGATGGGCCGCTCGTGAGGAAGTCGTTCAGCCAGGTGTCCTGCGCCATCAAGGCATCGTCGCAGGCCATCATCGTCGCAGCCATGACGCCGACCTCGAGCGTGTCGTCGGTGATGGCGTATGCGCCGGACATCGAGTTGCAGCCGGCAGACGCACCGAGGGTGTCGGCCTCGAACCCGATCGTGATCATCGAGTCCGGGACCAGGTCGTAGCCGGTCACGTCGGTCGACTCGAACGTGGTTCCCGCCAGTTCGTCCGCCGTCGGCGACGAGCCCGAGGACGATGACGAGTCATCATCGCTCCCGCACGCGGCGAGAACGATCGCCGACGCGGCAACAAGGACAAGAGCGGTACGCGGGATCATGGTGCTTCGACGTTCCTCGACTCGGAAGGGTTCCCAGCGATCACTGGATCAGCGAATCATGACACGGCGGTGTTCAGCCGCCGCGCTCGACTTCCACCATCCGCTACTGGGCTGCCGTTACTGGGCGGTCCAGCCCCCATCGACCGGGAGGATCGTTCCGTTCACCATGGCCGCTGCATCCGAGGCGAGATACACGACCGCCCCGGCAACATCGGCGATCGTGCCGACGTGGCCCATCGGAATTCGATCGACGACGGCGGCCAGGTACTCCGGATCGTCGAGGCGTTCGGCCGTTCCGGGTGTGTAGATGAAGGTCGGTGCGACCGCGTTCACGGTGACCCCGCTGGCGCCCCACTCGAGCGCGAGAACCCGCACGATCTGGTTGACCGCACCCTTCGAGGCGCAGTACACGGCATGGTCCCGGATCCCGACCAGTGACGCTTGCGAGCTGATCGCCACAATCCGACCAGAGCCCTGAGTGAGCATCACCCGGCCGACCGCCTGAGCTGTGAAGAACAGGCCCTTGGCGTTGACGTCCATCATCTCGTCCCAGTCCTGCTCGCTCACGTCGACGGCGGGATGGTTCGCCCCGAGCCCCGCGTTGGCCACGAGCACATCGATCCGTCCGTGATGGTCCACGATCTCGTCGACCGCCTGCTGGATCGACGCCACATCGGAAACATCGAGGGCGTGGGCGGTGGCATTCCCTCCCGCGGCGGACACCTCGGCCGCAACCACTTCGGCGTCGCGCCGGGTCCGAGCGGCGACCGCGACGGTGGCGCCTGCCGACGCCAGCGCATCGACCAGCCCCCGGCCGATTCCGCGATTGGCGCCGGTGACCAGTGCGACGCGACCGTCCAGCGAGAACGACGGAAGGTGCTCGCTGTCCATGAGCAGCACCTTAGGCAGCGTGGTCTGACGCCTCAAATGACGGATCGACCGGAGATGTCGCTGATCGATCAGTCGCTGCGGTGCACTGCGGCGTGGAAACCGTCGAGGAGATGGTCCGAGAAGACGCGTGCAACGAGTTCGCCTCGCGTGCTGAAACCTGTCTTGACGAAGATCGCCTTCACGTGGTCGCGGACGGTGTGCGGGGAGATGCTCAGCTCGACGGCGATCTCCTTCGTGGCGAGTCCGCGGGCCAGGTGGACCACGATCTCGATCTCGCGTTCGGTGAGACCGTATGCCTCGAGCAGGATCGGGGTGAGATCAGCTGCGCGGGCCGGTTCGATCATCACCGCGACCGATCCCGCCGCGCCTTCCATCGGGATGGCGGTCACTCGGCGCCAACTTCCCGAGGTGCCGTGCAGGCGGGTGGCGATATGCGACGAGGACCGGCTGGACCGGGCTCTGGTGACCACGTTGCGCACGATGGCGGGGAGCCCCTCCTCGTCGACTCCAGCGGTCCGCAGCTCGTCGAGCAGCCGACCGGCTTCGATGGTGAGGTCCTGAACCCGGTTGTCGCGATCCACCACCAACATCGCCGCAGCGCCCTTGGCTTGCATGTCGAGGGCGACGACACCGGCCCGGAGTGACTTGGCGATGATCGGAACGAGGGCCTCGACGTGCCGACACTCTTCGTCGGTGAAGGGTCCGTCATCGAGAGAGCGGAGCAGACTCACGACACCCCAGCATCGGGAGCCGACCGCGAATGCCGCGCGGAGCTCGTCGGCCACTCCCAGTTGTGAGTACAGGTTGGTGTAGATGGGGGCCCGCTCGAGGTCGCCGTCGGTGGCGTCGTAGAGCGTCGCGACCGACGTCGTGCTGCGGGCCAGGTCGGTGAACTTGTTGTAACCGGGAGCGAGCAACTCATTGTCCCAGAACGGCGCGCACGCCTCGGCTGCAAAGCCCTCGACCAATCCTCCGGTGGGGAGGAGCGTGTCGGGGTCGACGGTCATCAGTGCGCTCCACGAAAAGGTGGCCACGTCATGAAGGGCGACCTGGGTTGCTTCGAGAGTGGCGGTGAGATCGGGGCGCTCGCCGTCGACGCTTCGCAAACGGTCACGGGCACGGGTGAAGTCAGCGACGGCCATTGCCGGATCGTAGATCCCGAGCGGCTGCCGAGGTATCCCTCCATCGAGGGGTAGCGCCCCCTCCGATGAGGAACAAGCACGCTCGACGAGGGGATTTCCAGCGGGCGGCTCGTTCCTTAACGTCTGGCCCGACACCACACACCAAGGAGCGATAGATGACGACAATCGAGCAGACCGAAACGCCCGAAGCCCCAACCGGGCCCGCCCTGGCCGGCATCCAACACGTCGGCCTGACCGTCCGCGACGTCGAAGCGAGTGCCGAGTGGTACATGAGCGTATTGCGCCTGGAGCGTCAGTTCGAAGAACCCCACCATCACAGCGACCAGGGCGGCTATGCGGTGGTGCTCGGCACTGCGGACATGTCGCTCAACGTCGGACTCGACCACCACCCTGCGAACGGTGGCGATGCGTTCGACCCCACGCGGACTGGCCTCGATCACGTCTGCTTCCAGGTCAGTGACGCCGCCGAACTGACGGCGTGGGCGGCACACCTCGACCAGCAGAGCGTTGCGCACTCCGGCGTCTACGCGATGGAGGGCACGCCATTCAGACTGTTGACCTTCGCCGACCCCGACGGCATCCAACTCGAACTGATCGCTTTCGCCGGCTGACGTCGAATGTCACTGACACCAGCGGAAATGGACGAGTTCATGGACAGCCACTTCGCCGCTGAAATGAACGACGACGTCGACGGGGTACTCGCCACGCTCTCCCCAGACGCCGTGCACGACATCGTCGGAGCGCCGGACGGACCAACCGTGGGCCGCCTTCGGACCCGCCCGACCTACGAACAGGTCTTCGCAGACTTGGCCGGCGACCGCGTCGAGACGTTGCATCGGTACTACGGCACCAACTGTCTCACCGATGAGAGCCTCTGGATCGGCCGTGCTGTCGGGGACCCGCTGGGTCTTCCCGGAGCCAACCGGCCGCTCCGCTTCCGAATCCTGCACGTCATGGAGTTCGACGACACCGGCAAGATCACGCGCGAGAACGTCTGGCTCGACTATCCCAGCATCACCGCGCAACTCACCGACCGCTCAGCAGGCAACAACATCGAACGCCACCAACAGGAAGGAACATCCCGATGACCCACATCGAAGCGAACGCACGAACGACCAGCACCCCGCCCGAGGTGATGGACGCCGTCATGGCCCGCCATTTCGAAGCCGAGGCCGCTCACGACCGAGCCGGCATCCTGGCCACACTCACCGAGAATGCCGAGCACGAACCCGTCGGATTCCCCGGTGCTCCGTTCCACAGCCACGACGAACTCATGGGGTTCTACGAGGTCCTGTTCGAGGAACTCGAACAGCTCGACATCACACCCGTCCGGCGACTCCACGGCCACAATTTTCTGGTCGACGAGGTCCAATACGGCGGACGGGCATACAACGACTTCATGGGATTCGAATTCGGACCCGAGGGCAAACCCGTCGACTTCCGCCTCCTGCACGTCTGCGAGTTCGAGGGAGATCGCATCAGCCGCGAACAAGTGTGGCTCGACGTGAACGCCATCCGTATGCAGGCCGCCATGCACTGAGCCACGACCGGGTTCACTCCGATTCGTGAAGCGATTCGATGAGCTCGACGAGCACATCACCGTGGCAGCGCTTCGGCGCACACCAGCAGCCCAAACGTCGACCTCGCAATTCCTCGAGCGAACCCATCAGTTCGGGTTGCTGCACCACCCATTCGCGGTACGCCGCGATGGCGCGCTCTCTCTCGGCGTCGCTCTCGTCCTCCATGACAAACGGGTTTCCCCACTTGCTCGCGGGGAGTCCATGCTCGGGCACCTCGCGTCCGATGTAGACGTCGAAGTCGTCGCGCAAGTTGTGGACGACAGTTGTCTGGGCCAACACGGCACCTCGTTCGGGAGTTCGAGGAGCAGTCTTGCCTCCCGTGCCGACGACATGCCACTCGGTTCAGCCGCATCGTGTTGCCGTGAGCGTTCGGTTCGAGGGCGGGTGAGTCATGCCGCTGCGTGCAACTCGCATCGGAGTAGGCCGGATCGATACCGTCCTGACATGTCAACGGTGCTTGCGGGTCGCGTGGCGCTGGTGTCCGGGGCGACATCGGGGATCGGCACCGCGGCTGCGCTCGCGCTCGCCGAGGCCGGCGCGACGGTGGTCGTTTCGGGGCGCGACATCGGTCGAGGCCGTGCAACGGTCGAGCAGATCGAAGCGCTCGGAGCGACGGCGATGTTCGTCGCCGCTGATGTTCGATCGAGCGTCGACGTCGACGCGATGATTCACGCGGTGATCGACCGATTCGGCACGCTCGACATCGCATTCAACAGTGCGGGAATCTTCGACCGCGGACAGGCATTTCACTCATACCCCGATGCGTCATGGGACGACATGCTCGCGGTCAACCTGAGCGGCGTGTTCCGGTGCATGCGCGCCGAGATCACCGCGATGCTCGACACGTCCGAGCATGCGGCGTTCGGCCGATCGATCGTGAACAATGCTTCGACCGTCGCCCAGCGGGGGAGCGGTCGGGCCAGTCCCGCCTACGTCGCAGCCAAGCACGGCGTGCTCGGTCTGACGCGCCAGGCGGCACTCGAGTACGCCGGTCGGGGAATTCGCGTGAACGCGGTGTCGCCCGGGCCGACCGCAACAGCCATGGCCCAGCCTCTGATCGACGAGGGGCCGGCCGCCGTCGCGGCAGCGTTGGCTCCGCTCAACCCGCAGGGCGCATTCATCACCCCCGAACAGATCGCGTCGGCCGTGGTGTATCTGGCGACCGACGCGGCGGAGATGATCAACGGCCACGATCTCGTGATCGACGGGGGCCAACTGGCGAAACTATGACGAGGAGCATCGAGACATGACCGATCTGAAGAAGCCAGCGGTGACGCCTCGGCCGACCGTGATCCACGGTGCGGCTCCGAGCGGACCGCACCCGATCACCGGGGAGCGCTACGTCTCGGCGGAATGGCTCGAGCTCGAGCGACGCGACCTCTGGCCGGCCATGTGGTTGTTCGCCGGACTCGAACGGGATGTCGCCGAGCCGGGGGAGTACCTCGTGCTGAACATCGGCGACGAGTCGCTGCTCGTGTCACGAACCGAGGAGGGGGAACTCGCGGCCTTCTACAACGTCTGCCAACACCGCGGTGCCCGGATCATGGCCAACGAGCGCGGCTGGGTGCGCGATTTCGTCTGTCCGTACCATGGTTGGACATACGACCATGCGGGCACCCTGACCGTCGTTCCCGATGCCGACCGGTTCACGCCACCGGTCGACTGTGCGGCGCGTTCCCTGCAGAAGATCCGTGTCGAGGCCTTCAGCGACATGGTGTTCGTCTGCATGGAGACGGCTGCTCCGCCCTTGCTCGAGTTCCTCGGCCCACTTGGCGACATCATCGCTCCGTTCGACCTTGCGGGCATGTCGTTGATCGGTGATCAGACCGTGCAACTCGACGCCAATTGGAAGGCGGTGGTCGACAACTTCGGCGAGCTCTACCACGTCGAACACATCCACCCCCAGCACGCCAAGCTCTTCGACTGCCCGACCGCCGCGACCCATCTCTACGACCAAGGCCACACCGGAGTTGTGATCGACGGCCACGTGGTGAACACGAAACTCGATGTCCCCGACGAACCGACGGTGTACCAGAAGATGGCACTGGAGCGCTACGGGGCTGATCCGGGCGATTACCGCGGCCACATCATGGACGTCCGCGCTGACGTGCAACGCCTGCGTCGTGAGGAGGGGCCGCGACTCGGTTACGACTACAGCGCGATGAGCGACGAGCGACTCACCGACATCGAGCAGTACAACCTCTTCCCCAACACGGTGATCACCCTGCAGCCGGACGACGCACTGATCATGCGAGCCCGCCCGCATCCCACCGATCCGAACCGTTGCTTCTGGGACAAACTCAGTTTCCATCGCCAGCCCGATCCCGACATCGCCGAGCGGTCGGGCGTGGCCTTCGAGCCTCACCCGACCGACCACCGAGCGCCGGCCGAACGTCCCGAACACGACGAGTTCACCCAGGACGACATCATCGCCGGCCGCAAGACGATGACGATCACGATCGATCAGGACATTCATCTCATTCGCGACGTGCAGGCCGGAATGCGGTCACGCGGGTTCGGGACGGCCAGGTTGTGCGACGACGAGGCTCGCGTGCAGCACTACCACGACTGGCTCAGCCATCACCTCGGCGCCGGCGACCACGGCACCGGTTGACCGGTTGATCGGATAACGCCGGACGGCCCGCGACCGTTCGCTGACCCGCTGGGCCTTTCGCCTCTGCGCGGAACGGCCACGGCGTTGGCAGGCTGTTGTCGTGGAAGACGGTGTTGTCACAGCTTCTCGAAGCGAACGAACGCGGTCTCGCGGATCCAGTGGGTTGGGCAACTTCGAACGATTCCTCACCGCCTGGGTCACCCTTGCGATCCTCGCCGGCATTGGCTTGGGACTGGTCATGCCCGGCGTGTTCGAGCGAGTCGCCGACATCGAAGTGGCCCAGGTGAACCTGGTTGTCGCAGCGCTGATCTGGCTGATGATCTACCCGATGATGCTCAAGGTCGAACCCGACTGCCTGAGCGACGTCCGCCACCGCCCCAAGGGTCTCATCCTGACGCTCACCATCAACTGGTTGGTCAAGCCGTTCACGATGGCCGGCCTCGCCTACCTGTTCTTCCGGTACGTGTACGCCGATTTCGTCACGGCCGGCGAAGCGGATGAATACATCGCCGGCATGATCCTGCTCGGAGTGGCACCGTGCACCGCGATGGTGTTCGTGTGGAGCCAGCTCACCAACGGCAACCCCAACTACACCCTCGCCCAGGTCTCGATCAATGACCTCATCTTGGTCTTCGCGTTCGCACCGATCGCCGGCCTGCTGCTGGGGGTCACCGACCTCATCGTGCCGTGGGCGACCCTCATCGCGTCGGTCGCCATCTTCGTCGTCGTCCCGCTCGGTGCAGGCCTTGCGACTCGCTCCTCGCTGATGCGCCGGGACGGTCCCGAGGCTGTCGAAGCGTTCGCCGGGAGACTGAAAGCGACGTCGATCATCGGACTCCTACTCACCGTCGTGCTGCTGTTCGGGTTCCAGGCCGAGACGATCATCGAGCAACCGGCACGCGTCCTGATGATCGCCATCCCACTGCTCATCCAGAGTTACGGCATCTTCGCGCTCGGCTACGCCTCGGCACGCGCGCTGCGGCTTCCGTTCGACGTGGCCGCACCTGCCGCGATGATCGGCACCTCCAACTTCTTCGAGCTCGCAGTCGCGGTCGCCATCAGCCTCTACGGGCTCGGCTCGGGCGCCGCACTGGCCACCGTCGTCGGCGTCCTCATCGAGGTACCCGTCATGCTCTCGCTTGTCTCGTTCGCCAACCGAACGAAAGGCTGGTTCCCGCAACTATCGAGCGGCACCAACCCGCCAGCGGTCGCCACACCGGGGGGAGCTGCCTGATGAATCTCTCGACTGCAGCGACTCCGCCAACCACGTCAGGGCGGGCCGACCGGAGGGGCGGAATCGGCGTGTCGGTCTTCAGGAGCGGTACCGTGACGTCGTGCGGCCGGAGCTGCTGACACCACAGCAACCCCCGTCGACCTTCATCAACATGGACAATTCCATCACCGCCGACACCAGCACATCCGCTCCAGATTCGTGCTGCGATGGAGCCAGTCAGTCGATCGATCGGGCCGAGGCCGAGGCCCTGGCTGTCCGACTCGGCGCCGTCGCCGATCCGGTCCGGCTCCAGGTGCTGTCCATCATCTCGAACTCCCCGTCGGGAGAGATCTGCGCCTGTGATTTCGTCGAGCCGCTCGGCAAGTCACAGCCGACTGTGTCGCACCATCTGAAGGTGCTTTCCGAAGCTGGGCTCATCGCGGGCGACAAGCGTGGCCGTTGGATCTGGTATCGCCTCGGCGATGACGCGGTCAGTGGCCTTGCGGAAGCGCTCGGTGGCGTTGTGGTGAGCCCCGAAGTGCCGAACTGACATGTGCGGCCGCTTCGTTGCGTCGAGCCCGCCGGACCAGATCGCCGCCTATTTCGGCGCCGACCTTGCCGTCGAAACCCTCGGCGAGAACTACAACGTGGCACCGACGCACGACGTCTACGGCGTGGTCGCTCCCAGAGGCGGAGATGCGCAGAGCACCCCACGACTCGAGGCGTTCCACTGGGGGCTGATCCCGAGCTGGGCGAAGGACCGCAAGATCGCCTCGCGGATGATCAATGCCCGCTCCGAAACGCTCGCCGAGAAGCCGGCGTTCAAGGGACTTTTCAAGAAGAAGCGCCTGCTGATCCCGATGAACGGCTTCTACGAGTGGAAAGCCGGCACCGCCGACGGCCCGCTCACCGCGAAGGGGAAACCCGCCAAGCAGCCGTTGTTCATCCATCGCGCCGACGGCGAACCGCTGGCG
>Ga0316197_10004343_pt1 | contig 10069 bp, 2 predicted proteins | sample OudBiesiAoxic_MG_FD_204939 | JGI IMG/M metagenome (GOLD analysis project Ga0316197, IMG submission 204939) | Coastal sediment microbial communities from Oude Bieten Haven, Netherlands - site A oxic | ecosystem: Environmental > Aquatic > Marine > Coastal > Sediment | place: Netherlands... | reverse complement strand
CGCTGTCCGGAACCTGCAATGCCACGCAAGCGCTGCCAACCGCCAGATAACCACGTTCGCATTTCCAGTCAGCTCCGGGTGACGGTTGTGACAAGTAACCGTTCGCCGGCACTGTGACGGCAACGCATGCTTGTCCATTCGATCGGAATCCACGGTCACACACCCACCCGGGCCCGTACGCCACATCGCTGAGGTAGGCGTTGGCAGGAACTTCAACGGCGATGCAGTCTTCATTGTATGCCCGGTAGCCGCGTTCACACTTCCAGCCCGGCCCGTACGCCACATCGCTGAGGTAGGCATTGGCAGGAACTTCAACGGCGATGCAGTCGTCATTGTATGCAAGGTGGCCGCGTTCACACTTCCAGCCGGGACCGTACGATGCCTCTGTGGCATAGCCGTGGCGGGGCACCTTTTTGGCAATACAGGCGGCGCCCGACCGCCGATAGCCCCAACTGCACTCCCAGCCGCGTCCATGGGACGACTTCGTTGGATAGGCGTTGGATGGTACGTTGACGGCGACGCAGGCACCTTCGACGTCCCGATAGCCGTGGTCGCAGGTCCAGCTGCTGCCGAAGCGTGTCGCGCTGGCATGCTCTGGAATCTTGCCCGAGCCAAGCTCGGCCGATGCCTGGCCGGTGACAGACGCCAGCGTGAAAACCAAAAGTAGGGTATGAAGTGCATCGCTGGACGCTTTATGCATGACATTCATCAATAGCTTCTTTTCCACCGGCATTGCGATTGGCTCACGCGGCATCCGCGCCGGCTTTTGATGCCGACGACAGATATGTTCGTTCTGTGAGAGCGCTGGCGATTCGTCAGCAGCGGGTTTGAGATCCGACAGGATCAGCCGCCGGAAACGGTTGCAGTTGCGCGCATATGGCAGCTTCAGCCGCCACGATCGTCCTCATCTGACGGGGCGAACGGCACGCGCAAATTCGGATGGTCGAGTGGCATATCAAGATAAGCCTCTCGGGTTGCCTCTGTGGCGAAGTAGATGGTCAGGTTGCCATCGACCACGGAGGGATGGCCCTCGATGTGCTGAATATTCTCGCCCGTCATGGGGTCGATGGTGTCGATGCGGTATTCGGGCTCATGCAAGCGCTGGCTCTGAGCACGATCGCGCGGCAGTGCATCCGTGGCGATCCAGTTGGCGAATTCGAATTTGATGGTGGGCGGTGCCCGGGAGACTGAATTTCTCACCATGATAATGTCCTCGTTGTCACCGCCTGCCGCGAATGAGGTGGCGCGTTGTGCGCCGTTGCCTGGCGGCTGCATCCCTTTTTCCAACACGCCGGATCAGGGCACAGGATGTGGCAATGATTGCACAGCCACTCTAGGCCCCTATCTGCGGAATAGCTCATCACATTAACTGATGAGACAAATGCCAGGTCGCTGTTGCGCAGTATGTACGCTAGCGCACGGAACTCCCTATGGGTGACGCGTAAGCTGAAACCGTTGCGCAATGCCTTTCTCAGCGCGTCAGGCTGGGGTCGTGGATTGGCGATGCTGTCGTACAGACCCATGCGCCGATATCTCGTGGCACAAGCTTTTGCCGGCCTCGATTCCCTCGAGTCCACCAAGCGCATTTAGACGCAACGCGGGCCACCACCGCCCGATGCCTGGAGCATACAGTGATGAAGTTGGCATTTCCGAACCCGAGTCGCAGCTTCGATGAGAGCGGCGAACGCGTCCGTTTCTGGGGCTACGATCGCGCCATCGAGGTCTCATTCTTTGTAGAGGCCGAGGCGCTCAAGCGGCTTTGTCCAGATATGGGCGTGGCCGAGACGGGGATCCTCAATGCGTTCGACGAAATGCGGGGACAGATAAATGAGGTGGCGGACAGGATCTATGCCCAAGGTGGGCGTGGCAAAGGCGCCTATGCCTATGTCCTGTCGGTAGCGGATTTTTGAAGCGCTCGCATCACTGTCGACGCCGGCAGCAACAGGCGAGACGCCTGCCGATGTTACCGTGCAGCTACGCCGCGGTGCCTGCAGCCTGTCGCCATACCCGCTTCCGATTTGGACAGCGAGTCCATCCTGCATCGCCTTGATCCATACAATCAACCGCATCACCGTTGTCCTGTTGGCTGGTACCCGCCGGCCGGCCCGTTGGCGGCGGGTTGGTGGTGGTGCCGCTGAGCTGGCGTAGTCCCTGGATGTCAGCGGTGAAGCGACGCATGAGGTGTTATTGGTCCGGCTGCGCCCCAGCGCGCAATGCCATGGTTTCGGTCGCAGGGAGAGTAGCGTGAGTTCAGGATTGAAAGCGGCATTTGCCAGGTTATCGGGACAATGGCATCGGATCAGCAGACAGGCGACGAGTTCGCCGGGCGGTGCAGGTAGGGCGCCGGTCGCGCCTTTCGATGATGAGCCGCCGTTGCGTGCGGAACTGTTCAGCACCGATCAGATGGAACAGCATGGGGTGCGCCTTGCCGCCAGTCACCGTCTGATGCCCGGGCGCGCGCCTGACCAGTTGCTCAAGCGACTGGCCGCGAACGAGCAGGTGTTGAGCCATACCTGCGACCGGCTGATGACGGCGGTGGCCGCGAAGCATCGCATCACACCGGCCGGGGAATGGCTGCTCGACAACTCGTATCTCGTCGACGAACAGATTCGCACGGCGAGACGCCATTTGCCCAAGGGTTATAGTCGCGAGCTGCCGACGCTGGCCGTTGGTCTATCCGCCGGGCTGCCACGTGTGTACGACATCGCTCTGGAAGCCATCGCACATGGCGACGGGCGGGTCGACCCCTACAGTCTGAGTCGCTTCGTCGCGGCCTATCAGACAGTGAAACCACTTCGATTGGGCGAGCTGTGGGCAATCCCCATCATGCTGCGTCTTGCGTTGATCGAGAATCTGCGTCGGGTTGCGGTTCGTATAGCCGCCGGCAGCGCGGATCGTGATGTGGCCGGCACCTGGGCGGACCGACTGACCGAGGTCGCACGCCATGATTCGAAGAGCCTGATTCTGGTGATTGCAGACATGGCGCGTTCGCATCCGCCGATGAGCACACCCTTCGTTTCGGAACTGGCGCGTCGCCTGCAGGGACAAGGGCCGGCGCTGGCACTTCCACTGACCTGGATCGAACAACAACTGGCCGAGTCGGGCCTGAGCATCGAAAAGCTGGTGCACTCGGAAAACCGGCAACAGGCTGCTGATCAGGTTTCGATCAGCAACAGCATCGGCAGTCTGCGCCTGCTCGGTACGACGGACTGGCGCACGTTTGTTGAGTCCATGAGCCTTGTCGAACAGACCCTGCGCACCGATCCCGCAGACGCCTACGCGACGATGGACTTCGCCAGCCGTGACCGTTACCGGCATGTCATCGAGGAGGTCGCGAGAGCTGCCGGCTTGCCTGAGGAGACGGTGGCGAGTCACGCCATCGAACTGGCATATACAGGCGCCGATGACGCCACGTCGGATGGGCGAACCGGGCATGTCGGGTACTACCTGATTGACCGAGGCAAAGCCGAGCTGGAGCTGGCTACCGGGACTCGCCGGAGTTTCGGATCGCGGCTTTCGCATGTGGCCCGCGAGTATCCGCTGACACTGTATTTAGGTTCGATAACACTGCTCACCCTGGTTCCGACGGCCGCGCTGCTGACTGCGGCGCGTGTGGACGGTATGGTCGCTTGGGCGTTGCTGCCGGTGGGCCTGCTCGTGCTGTTGGCTGCCAGCCAACTTGCGCTGACGCTGGTTAACTGGCTGGCAACCCTGGTTGCATCACCGCATCCGCTGGCGCGCATGGATTTCTCCGCGGGTATTCCGGCGGCATCACGTGCGATAGTGGTGATTCCCACCATGCTCACCAGTCGGCACGGCCTCGACAGTCTGGTCGACTCGCTGGAAGTCAGGTTTCTGGCCAATCGCGACACCAATCTGCACTTCGGTCTGTTGACCGATTTTGCCGATGCGGCCGAAGAGACGCTCGCCGAGGATGCCGCACTGCTGTCCCTGGCTCGAGAACGGATCGATGCGCTGAATGCGCAGTATGCCGACGGCCGCAATGACGTGTTCTTCCTGTTCCATCGCCCGCGTCGCTGGAACGCGCACGATCGGATCTGGATGGGTTACGAGCGCAAACGCGGCAAGCTGGCGGATCTGAATCTGCTGCTGCGTGAAAACAACAGCGACGGCTTTTCCCTTATTGTCGGTGAAACCGCGGTGCTGGCCGATGTGAAGTACGTGATTACGCTGGACACCGACACGCAGCTGCCGCGCGATGCTGCGCGCCAGTTTGTCGCGACCATGGCGCATCCGTTGAATCGACCCGTCTACGATTCGGCGCTACAACGGGTAGTCGCCGGCTACGGCATCCTACAACCACGCATGGGCGCTAGCCTGCCAGGCTTCAGGCAGTCGCGTTATGCACGCCTGTATGGCGGTGAGCCAGGTATCGACCCGTATACGCGCGCCGTCTCCGATGTCTATCAGGACCTGTTCCACGAGGGCTCGTTCATCGGCAAGGGGATCTATGAAATCGACGCATTCGAACAGGCGCTCAAGGGTCGGTTTCCTGACAATCGAATTCTTAGCCATGACCTCCTGGAAGGCTGTTACGCGCGTGCCGGACTGCTGAGTGATCTGCAGTTGTATGAGGAATATCCGGCCCGTTACGGTGCTGACGTCGACCGCCGCTATCGCTGGATCCGCGGTGACTGGCAGCTGGCGGGCTGGCTGCTGCCATGGGTGCCTGGACCCAAGGGGCGACGTCTCAAGAACCCCCTTTCCGCACTGTCGCGCTGGAAGCTGCTCGACAACCTGCGTCGCAGCCTGGTGCCGGCCGCGCTGATCCTGCTGTTGGTGCTGGGCTGGACGGTAGCGGGATCGGCTTGGCTGTGGACCCTTGCCGTGCTTGCGGTACTGCTGCTACCCGCCGTGCTGGTCAGTCTGCTGGAGGTGGTGCACAAACCCGCAGACATTCGCCTGAAACAGCATCTCGCGGCGGTCGGCCGCGCCACCGGGCAGCGTTTCATCCAGGTAGGCTTTGTCCTGGCAACGCTGCCACATGAGGCGTTTTACAGTCTGGACGCGATCGGCCGCACACTGGGTCGACTGCTGTTCACACAGCAGCGGCTGCTCGAGTGGATTCCGTCCGACGTCCAGGGACGGACTAGTGTCGCGGGAGGCAGGACGCCGGGAGCGACCGACGAGCAGGGAAGCCGCAGCCGCAGCGATCTTGGCGCTTCGCTCCGTGCGATGTGGTTTGCCCCGGCACTTGCTGTCGGCACGGGCTTCGCGCTGGCAGCGGGGAACCCGGCTTCACTCCTGCTTGCAGGCCCCTTGCTGCTTTTGTGGTTATTGTCCCCAGTCATCGCCTGGTGGATCAGCAAGCCGCAGTCGCTACGCGAGGCTCGATTATCCGACGAACAGATCCGGTTTCTCCGCCGAATCGCGCGTAAGACATGGGCATTCTTCGACACCTTTGTCGGTCCGCAGGACCACTGGCTGCCGCCGGACAACTATCAGGAATATGAGAATATCGGGCTGGCGCATCGCACCTCGCCGACCAATATCGGGCTGGCCTTGCTGGCGAACCTGTCCGCCTATGACTTCGGTTACCTTTCGGCCGGCCAGTTGATTGAGCGCACCGGCAACACCCTGCAGACGATGGCGGGACTGGAGCGCCACCGCGGTCACTTCTACAACTGGTACGACACCCAATCGCTGCGGCCACTGCACCCCGCATACGTCTCGACGGTCGATAGCGGCAACCTCGCGGGACATCTGTTGACCTTGCGCCCGGGTCTGATCGCGCTACTCGATCGCCCGATTCTGGAGCCACGTTGGTTGGACGGGCTGAGCGACACGCTGGAGATATTGATCAACGAGGTGGGCGATCGTGCCCCGGCTTCGCTGGCGGAGCTCCGCGAGGCCTTGGCGGCCGCGCACGCACGGCCGCCGGTGACGCTCTCGGCAACGAGCGGTCTGCTTGACCGGCTGGTTCGATCGGCTGCGGGGCTTGTCGCCGATCTCGGTGATGTGCCGGAAAGTGAGGCGTTGTGGTGGGCGGGCGAGTTGTCCCGTCAATGCCAGCTGATGCACACCGAGCTGCTGTTCCTGGCTCCGTGGGCGGGATCGGCGGCTGCGTCCGATGTCTTTTATCGTCTGCCAGCGATCGATGCGATCCCGTCGTTGCGAGCACTGGCCGGGCTCGAGGTGACTTTCTCGACCGCTCTGCTCACCCCTGGCGAGTCGTCTACGACACCTGGACAGGCGTCACTGTTGGCGGATCTGCGCGACCAGATTGTACTTGGCAGCGCGCGCGCGCAGGCGCGGATCGCGGCGATCGACGGATTGGTCCTGCAGGCCGGCGAACTCGCCGACATGCGATACGACTTTCTGTACGACAGGAAATCACGTCTGCTCAGTATCGGCTACAACGTCGACGAGCGGCGTTGTGACGCGGGCTACTATGATCTGCTGGCCTCAGAGGCCCGCCTGGGCGTTTTCGTTGGCATCGCCCAGGGGCAACTGCCGGAGGAGAGCTGGTTCGCGCTTGGCCGCCTGCAGACCAGCGCCGGTGGCGGACCCATCCTGCTGTCGTGGAGTGGCTCGATGTTCGAGTACCTGATGCCGCAACTGGTCATGCCGACCTTCAATCACACCTTGCTGGATCAGACCGCCAAGGCGGCGGTGGCGCGGCAGATCGAGTATGGCCAGCAGCGCGATGTGCCTTGGGGGATGTCTGAATCCGGCTACAACACGGTCGATGCGCACCTCAATTATCAGTACCGCGCGTTCGGTGTGCCCGGCCTCGGACTCAAACGCGGGCTGGTCGAGGACCTGGTCGTTGCGCCCTATGCCTCGGCACTCGCGCTGATGGTGGCGCCGGAGCCTGCGTGCCTGAACCTGCAACGCCTGTCCGCCGTCGGGGCGGAGGGACGATTCGGTCTGCACGAAGCGATCGATTATACGCCGGCCCGCCAGCGCCGCGGTGAAGCCCACGCCGTAGTGCGTTCTTACATGGCCCATCATCAGGGCATGAGCCTGCTCGCGCTGGCCTATCAGCTGCTCGACCGGCCGATGCAGAAGCGATTCAATGTTGACCCGCTGTTCCAGGCCACACAACTGCTGCTGCAAGAACGCGTTCCCAGGGCCTCTGCGCTCTATGTGCATGCCGCGGAAGTCAACGCCGTCGAGTCTGGCGCCGTGAGTCCGCAAATGCCGATACGCGTGCTGGACACCCCTGACACGCCAATCCCCGAAGTCCAGTTGCTGTCCAATGGCCGTTATCATGTGATGGTGACAAACGCCGGTGGTGGCTACAGCCGCTGGCAGGATCTGGCCGTGACGCGCTGGCGTGAAGACGGCACCCGCGACCCCTGGGGTACCTTCTGTTACCTGCGCGATGTTTCCGGTGAAGGCCAGGACAGTGCGCCCTGGAGTGCGGCACATCAGCCCACGTTGCAGCGAGGCGAAGGCTACGAGGCGATCTTCTCGGAAGGCCGCGCGGAGTTTCGCCGTCATGATGGCGACTTCGACACCCATACCGAGATCGTGGTGTCACCCGAAGACGACATCGAACTGCGTCGGGTACTCATTACCAACCGCTCTGCTGTGCGCCGCACGCTCGAGGTCACGAGTTACGCCGAGGTCGTGCTGGCGCCAGCGGCTGCCGACAATCTGCATCCGGCGTTCAGCAAGCTGTTCGTGCAGACCGAGATCGTCGCTGCGCAGCACGCGATCCTGTGCACGCGCCGCCCGCGTTCGCGCGACGAGGCGGTACCCTGGATGTTTCACCTGATGGCGGTGCACGACGCGCCGGTCGGCGGGTTCAGCTATGAGACCGACCGAGAGCGCTTTATCGGCCGCGGCTGCAGCGTCTCGGCGCCACGTGCGATGCAGGCCGGCGCGATGCTGTCCGCCAGCCAGGGCTCGGTGCTCGATCCGGTGGTGGCGATCCGCGGCCAGATCACACTCGAGCCGGACCAGAACGTCAGCGTGGATCTGGTCTACGGCATCGGTAACAGCCGCGACGCGGTGCTCGGCCTGGTCACAAAATACCAGGATCGGCGCCTCGCCGACCGCGTGTTCGAACTGGCCTGGACCCATGCACAAGTGGTGCTGCGCCAGATCAACGCCTCGGAGGCGGATGCGCAACTGTACGGGCGCCTGGCGAACTCGGTGATCTTCGTGAATACGGCAATGCGCGCCGAAAGCAGCATCCTGATGCGTAACCGACGCGGCCAGTCCGGGCTTTGGGGCTATGCCATCTCAGGCGACCTGCCGATCGTGCTGCTGCGCATCGGCGACCTTGCCAATATCGAACTGGTGCGGCAACTGATTCAGGCGCATGCCTACTGGCGTCTGAAAGGACTGGCGGTGGACCTGGTGATCTGGAACGAGGATCGCGCCGGATACCGTCAGGTGCTGCAGGACCAGATCCTGGGGTTGGTCGCGGTGGGCCTTGAGACTCAGTTGATGGATCGTCCGGGCGGTATCTTCGTGCGCTCGGCGGAACAGATTTCGGACGAAGACCGCACCCTGTTCCAAACGGTCGCCCGTGTCGTTCTCAGCGACAGTCGGGGGACCTTGGCTGAACAGGTGAATCGGGCTGGCATGCCGCGTGTTCGCGTACCGCGCCTGCTCCCCAACCGATCCCTACAGGACGAATCCGTCGTCGACGTCGAAGCAGCGCAGCGCGAACTGATCCTGTCCAACGGCATCGGCGGATTCACCCCGGATGGGCGCGAGTACGTGATCACCACCATGCCGGATCAGGTCACACCGGCGCCCTGGGTGAATGTGCTGGCCAATGCGCAGTTCGGCAGCGTGATCTCGGAGAGTGGCCAGGCCTACACCTGGGGTGAGAATGCCCACGAGTTCCGCCTGACGCCCTGGCACAACGACCCGGTGACCGATCCGAGCGGTGAGGCCTTTTACCTGCGCGACGAGCACAGTGGCCAGTTTTGGTCGCCCACGCCGCTGCCCAGGCGTGGCGCGACGCCCTATGTTAGCCGGCACGGCTTTGGTTACAGCGTGTTCGAGCACACCGAGGGGGGCATCCAATCTGAGCTGTGGGTCTATGTGGCGCTCGACGCCGCGGTCAAATTTTGTGTGCTCAAGGTGCATAACCTGTCCGGGCGGCCGCGCCGCCTTTCGGCAACCGGCTACGTGGAATGGGTGCTGGGTGACTTGCAGCAGCGATCGGCCATGCACGTAACGACGGAAGTCGATCCCTACAGTGGCGCGATCTATGCGCGCAACCCGTACAACACGGAGTTTCCCGAACGCGTTGCTTTCTTCGATGTGGATGAGACTGATCGGACCGTGAGCTGCGACCGCGTAGAATTCATCGGCCGCAACGGCAGACTGGAGAATCCGGCGGCGATGGCGAGCACCCACCTGTCCGGGCGGCTGGGCAGTGGCCTGGACCCCTGCGCGGCGATCCAGGTGGCATTCGATCTGGTCGACGGGCAGGAGCGCCAGATCATCTTCAGGCTCGGACTCGGAGGGATACCCGGTGGCGAAGACGCGCATCGCCTGGTGCATCGCATGCGTGGAACCGACACTGCGCGGCGGGCATTGGAGGCGGTCTGGCAATACTGGAACCACACCCTGGGAGCGGTGCAGGTCGAGACGCCCGACCAGTCGCTCAATGTGCTGACCAACGGCTGGCTGCTGTACCAGACGCAGGCCTGCCGGCTGTGGGCGCGCAGCGGCTACTACCAGTCGGGTGGCGCCTTCGGTTTCCGCGATCAGCTGCAGGATGCGATGGCGCTGGTGCATACCGAGCCGCGGCTGTTGCGCGATCAACTGCTGCTGTGCGCTGGCCGCCAGTTCCTCGAGGGGGATGTCCAGCACTGGTGGCATCCGCCTTCCGGCCGCGGTGTGCGCACCCATTGCTCCGATGATTATCTGTGGCTGGCGCTGGCGACCTGCCGCTATGTGCACAGTACCGGCGACACCGGGGTACTGGACGAAAGCGTCAGCTTCCTGGAGGGCCCTCCGCTCAATCCGGAGGACGATTCATACTATGATCTGCCCGGCCGTTCCGAGACCGCGGCAAGCCTGTACCAGCATTGTGTGCAGGCGATCCGGCATGGGCTGATGTTCGGTCCCCAGGGCC
>Ga0316197_10004342_pt1 | contig 10069 bp, 10 predicted proteins | sample OudBiesiAoxic_MG_FD_204939 | JGI IMG/M metagenome (GOLD analysis project Ga0316197, IMG submission 204939) | Coastal sediment microbial communities from Oude Bieten Haven, Netherlands - site A oxic | ecosystem: Environmental > Aquatic > Marine > Coastal > Sediment | place: Netherlands... | reverse complement strand
GGTCGTGGGCTGGGTCTGTGGGCGCTGGAGCACCGCGACTCGGGCGCCTTCCTCGGCTACACCGGGCTGTGGCCCGTGCCGGACGCGCTGCCGATCCAGACGCTCGACAAGACACCGGCTGAGGTGGGGTGGCGACTGGCGTTCGAGGCCTGGGGGCAGGGCTACGCCACCGAGGCGGGGGGTGAGGCGCTGCGCTTCGGCTTCGAGACCGGCCTGAGCGAGGTGGTGTCGTTCACCTCCGTGCACAACATCCGGTCACGGGCGGTCATGGAGCGTCTCGGCATGACCCGAGAGCCGGCGGACGACTTCGAGCACCCGGCCCTGCCCGTGGGGGACCCGCTGCGCCGCCACGTCCTGTATCGAAAGCGCCGACCGCTCGCATGATCCGCGCGCGTCCGGGGCACACCGACGTCGCCGAGAGGCGCGGCGATCACGACGATCGCGACGCAGCAGTCGGTTCGGCCGCGCAGACCACGCCCACGTCACGAAAGCCGACGCGCTGGTAGACGCGGGCTACGGCGTCGTCGGCGGCGCTGAGGAACATCGTGCGCACCCGGAGAGCCTGCGCATCGGCGACGAGGGCCCGGGTGAGCGAACCCGCCCAGCCCTGACGTCGGTGCGTCGGCAGTGTTGCCACCCCGACCACCTCGCTGACCTCCCCGACCGGCTGGTGGACGCCCACGCTCACCGGGTGTCCGTGCGAGAACGCGGCTGCCACCCGGCTCGTCCCGGCCGCTACGCGCGCGGCGAGGTGCTCGGCGATGCTCGGGTCGACCTCCGCGGAGCCGTCGAACCCCTGCTGCTGCACCGACAGCAGCGACGTCAGGTCGTCGGCGGGCACGGCCAGCCGGACGTCGACGGCGGACCCACTCGACGTCGATCCGTCGTGCACCAGCAGCCGGAAGCGGTGCACCGTCATCCCGGCCCCGCGACAGGCGTCCGCCAGCGACGGCGTCACCGACTGCTGCCACTCGATCTCCTCGGCGACGTCGATCTCGCGTTGGCGCTCGCGCAGCATCTGCACGTCGTCGGCGCCGATCTCGCGGACGGTGCCGAGCGCCGGACGTGCGTAGTACCCCCAGGTGCCACGCCCGACGAACAGGGTGAACGGGCCGACCGTCTCGGCGTCGGCTGCGGAGCGGGGCACGGCGTCGTAGTAGGTCTCGATGGCTTCGAGAGGCTTCGGCCGCCCGATGTCCGCACTCATGCGTCTCAGCCTGGCACGATGTCGGCGTGGCGCTGTACCGGGACGAGGCGATCGTGCTGCGTACCCACAAGCTGCGCGACGACGACCGCATCATCACGATGCTGACCCGCCACCACGGCAAGGTGCGTGCCGTCGCCAAGGGCGTGCGCAAGACCAAGTCGCGGTTCGGGTCGCGGCTCGAGCCGTTCACCCACGTCGACCTGCAGCTGGCCACGGGACGTGACCTCGACGTCGTCACCCAGGCCGAGATGCTCGGCCCGTACGGCTCGGCGATCGCCGCGGACTACTCCCGCTACACCTCCGGCAGCACCATGCTCGAGGTCGCCGACCGGCTCAGCGCCGAGGAGCGCGAGCCAGCCACCCAGCAGTACCTGCTGCTGCGCAACGCGGTGCGGGCGTTGGCGACCGAGCGCTACCCCACCGACCTCGTCATGGATGCCTACCTGCTGCGGGCGATGGCCATCGGCGGGTTCTCGCCCAGCTTCGCGGTGTGCGCACGATGCGGTGCGCCGGGTCCGCACGCCTGGTTCTCGGTGCCCTCCGGGGGGATGGTCTGCCGTGACTGCCGCGTCCCCGGGTCGACGTCGCCCTCGCCCGACACGGTCACGCTGCTGGCCGCCCTGCTCAGCGCCGACTGGGCCGCCGCGCTGACGTCCAGCGCCTCCGCCCGGACCGAGGCCCGTGGCCTGGTCGCGGCCTATGTCCCGTGGCATCTCGACCGCGGCCTACGCTCGATGCGTCACGTCGACCGACAAGGAGTCGGATGACCTCCATGACGCACCACCGTGCCCCCGAGCCGCACGCCAGCGGGCGTCGGCCACCGCAGATCCCAGCCGAGGCGCTGCCCCGGCACGTTGCCATCGTCATGGATGGCAACGGTCGCTGGGCCCAGCAGCGTGGCTTGCCGCGCACCAAGGGGCACGAGGCGGGCGAGGCTGCTCTCGTCGACGTCGTCCACGGCGCCCTCGAGCTGGGCCTGTCGACGCTGTCGGCCTACGCCTTCTCCACAGAGAACTGGAAGCGCTCGCCCGACGAGGTCCGCTTTCTCATGGGGTTCAACCGCGACGTCATCCACCGTCGGCGCGACGAGCTCGACGACATGGGCGTGCGTGTGCGCTGGGCGGGGCGTCGTCCGCGCCTGTGGAGCAGCGTCATCGACGAGATTGCGGCCGCCGAGCACCAGACCCGGCACAACACCCGCCTGACGCTGCAGTTCTGCGTGAACTACGGTGGACGCGCCGAGATCGCCGACGCCGCCGCGAGCATCGCGGCCGACGTCGCGAGCGGCAAGCTGCGCGCGGACAAGGTGACCGAGCAGACCGTGGCGCGGCGCCTGTACAACCCCGACCTGCCCGACGTCGACCTCTTTCTGCGGACCTCTGGCGAGCAGCGCATCAGCAACTTCTTGCTGTGGCAGACCGCGTACGCCGAGCTGGTCTTCATTGACGCGCTCTGGCCTGACGTCGACCGTCTGGACCTGTGGGCAGCCGTCGAGCAGTACGTGGCACGTGAGCGTCGGTACGGCGGGACCGAGCCGACGCCAGCTCAGCTGAGCGGTGCCGCGGACGCTCCGGCGAGCTCCGGTACCAGCTGATAGCGCTTGCCATACGTCTCGAACACGGCCTGGGCGATCGCCACCACCGGGATGGCCAGCAGCGCTCCCGTCGCGCCGAACAGGATCCCCCCGACGATGACAGACCCGAAGGCGATCGCCGCGTGTACCTCGAGCGTCTGCTGGGTGACGCGCGGTGTCAGGATCAGGTTCTCGATCTGCTGGTAGATGACGATGAAGATGAGGATCGCCAGAGCCAAGAAGGGCTCGCCGAGCACCAGCGCGATGACGATGGGCAGGGCACCGGCCAGGTAGGTGCCGATGGTGGGGATGAACTGGCTGACGAACCCGACCCATAGCGCCAGGGGAAGCCAGTACGGCAGACCGATGATCATGAAGAACACGCCGGTCACCGCGGCGCTGATGAGAGCCAGGATCCCACGTGAGATGACGTAGCTGCCGGCCTTGGCCGTGGAGATGTCCCACACGGTGGTGAAGACGCGCTGACGGGACGGGGGGATCCACGACGCGACGGTGCGGCGCAGGCGCGGTCCGTCCGCGGCGAAGTAGAAGGCGAAGAAGAGCATCATCAGCCCGTTGAACAGGGCTCCCACCGTGGAAGCGACGATCCCGACCACGCCGATGCCGATGTCGGCAGCCGCGTTGGCCAGATCCGCGGTCGAGACGCCGACGGCATCGAGCAGGGTGTCCTCGGTGAGGTTGGTGCCGAACTCCTGGTTGACCCAGGCAATCGTGCTGTCGATGAGGTCGGGCACGTTGCTGATCAACGCTGCGAGCTGGCTCACGAGCAGGTTGCCGAAGACGACGAAGAACAGGGCGGTCCCGAGGATCAGCCCGCCCAGCACCAGTCCGGTGCCGAGGCCACGCTTGACTCCCCGGCGCTCGAGCTTGTTGACGATGGGCTCCATGGCCAGGCCGATGAAGAAGGCGAAGGCCAACGTGCCCCAGAACCCACCCAGCTGGGTGAACGCCCACGTCCCGACGAGGAAAGCCACGACGACGAACCCGGCGAAGACGATGCCTCGGCGAAACCACCGCGGAACGGGGTTGGAGTCGCGTGTGTCCTCCGGTGCCGACCCGACGGGGACCGGCGGCTCGTCGGCGAGGACGGGGAGGGTGGACGCGTCGACGAACGCGTCTGGGGCTGGCGCAGGGGGAAGGTTCGCTTTCGAGTCTGTCGTCATGGTCCCGTCACTCGTGTCTGTTCCCCGGGTGGGCTCGACCAGGATACGGGTGGCATCAGCATGGCCCGCTGATCCGCCGAGGGTCCGACTCGTAGGGCCGGACGTCCCCGAGCGATATCCCAGGCCACCGTGTCGCTCGCGGAGGTGCCCAGAGGCCTCGTGTCGAGGCCGGCCTCGACAGCGCGCGTGCCCAGGCGGGTCATGAGTGGACGGTTCCGCGGGTCACCGTCCACCATCGGCAGGCTGACGTGCAGGGTGTCGAGGGCCTCTGCTCCGACGTCCACGAGCTCGTAGGGGCGTTCGGGGGCGGCCAGGTCGGCGAGGAAGGCAGCGAGCGGCGCGTAGGGACCGACAGCGTCGAAGATACCGGAGGCCGCCGTCATGGTCAGCCGCAGCATGAAGGCCGCAAGGTCGCGGACGTCGATGACCTGAAGAGGCTCGTCCGGCCACGCGACGGGAATACGACCGCCGCTGTCCATGACCCGGGACCAGTAGGTGAACCGGTCAGTGGGGTCGTATGGACCGACAACGTAGGTCGGGCGCACGATGGCGACCTGCGAAGACGCGAGTCGGTCCTCGGCGAGACGCTCGCAGGCGGCCTTGAGGGGTCCGTAGGTCTCGGCGTCGATCCTCTCGGTGTCCGGGGCAGGCGGTGCGAAGCGGGGCGAGCCCTCGTCACGGGTGGCCTGCTCGGGGTCGTAGGCCGAGACGGACGAGACGAGGACGTAGTGGCCGTGCCGACTACCCAGGGCATCCAAGGCCTGCTCGACGTGGCGCGGCAGGTAGGCGCTGACGTCCACGGTGGCGTCCCAGCTACCGGTGCTCAGTGCCGAGTAGTCGCCGGGGCCGCGGTCGCCGAGGCGGTGGTCAGCCTGGTGGAACAGCTGGGGGTTCGTGCGGCCGCGGTGGAAGATCGTCACCTCATGCCCATGGTCGAGCGCCGTGTCAACGAGGTGCCGGCCGACGAACGAGGTACCACCGAGCACAAGCAGGCGCATCGCACGACGGTAGACCTACCGTGGTGCCGTGCTCAGCGTGACGCGACATCGTGTTCCCGATGCGGCCGCAGCGGCTTTCGTCGCTGATGCGGAGGCTGCCCTTCACCTGCTGCGGCAGCGCCCGGGCTTCGTCTCAGGGGTCGTCGGCCGTGCTACCGACGACGGCGAGCTCTGGCTCGTGGCCACCACGTGGGCCGATGTCGGCTCGTTCCGGCGGGCGCTGTCGTCCTACGAGGTGAAGATCGGCGCCGTGCCCCTGCTGGCCTCGGCGATCGACGAGCCGACGGCGTTCGAGGCGCTCCTGCGGGCCGACCCGGACGGCATGCAGCGAGGCAGCAGCGATCGGGCGCCTGACGCGGACACCTCGGGGCCGGCGCATGTCGGCTGAGGGGCAGTCGGTGGCGACGCCACGAGGCCGGAGGCGCGTGCAGGCACTCGTCCTCGGGCTGCTCGTGCCACTGGGGCTGGCAACCGTGCTGGGCATGGTGGCGCTCTGGCCCGCCGATGACCCCCCGCGCGTGGAGAGCGGGCAGCTCGTCAAGGCGACGGTCGTGGCCACCCAGGCATGCCCGGACCTTCCTGTCGAGGACTGCGCACTGGCCGAGGTACTCGTCACGAGCGGTCCTGACGCCGGGCAGACGTTCCTGGCCGGTGCACCGGTCGGTGTCGGTGCGCCCGAGGTACAGGCGGGGGACCGGGTGGTGCTTCAGTCCAACCTCGACGCCCCGCCCGACCAGCGCTACGTCGTCGCCGACTTCCAGCGGGGACCGGTGCTGTGGGTACTCGCGGCGGTCTTCGCCGTAGCCGTCATGGCTCTCGCCCGGTGGCGTGGCCTGACGGCACTAGCCGGGCTCACCGCATCGCTGGGTGTGCTGATGGTGTTCGTCCTGCCTGCGCTGCTGGACGGCTCGCCGCCCATCTGGGTAGCGACGGTCGGCGCCTCGGCCATCGCAATCATCACGATGCTCATGGCACACGGCGCGTCGTTGCGGACCGGGGTGGCGCTGTTGGGGGTGCTGGCCAGCCTGCTCCTCACCGCTCTGCTCGGGCTGCTCGTCATCGAGGTGGGCAGCTTCACCGGGCTGGCCGACGAGTCCTCGGCGTTCTTGCAGGCGTTCGGGGCCGAGGTCGACCCTCGGGGCCTGCTGCTGGCCGGTCTGGTGATCGGTGCGCTCGGTGTGCTTGACGACGTCACCATCACCCAGACGTCAGCCGTCGCCGAGATTCACGCCGCCGACCCCACGGCATCGCGCCGTGAGCTGCTCGCCGCCGGGCTGCGGGTGGGTCGCGACCACGTGGCGGCGACGGTCAACACACTGGTGCTGGCGTACGCGGGTGCGGCTCTGCCGCTGCTGCTGCTCTTCGTGCTGTCGGGCAGCGGGCTCGGTCAGGTGCTCACGGGAGAGCTGGTGGCCCAGGAGGTCGTGCGCACGCTGGTCGGGGCGATCGGCATCGTCGCTGCTGTGCCGCTGACCACGGCGCTGGCCGCGGGGTTGCTGGCGGCCGAGCCCGGCTACCCTGGTCGCTCCGTCCGGACCCCGCGCGACTCGCTCGGCGCGTCGTCCGCCTACCCGACCGCCACCAGCACTGGAGAGTCCGACCACCGTGCCCAGCGACCGAACTGACGCCCTCGTCTCCCTCGCCAAGCGCCGGGGCTTCGTCTTCCCGTCCGGGGACATCTACGGCGGAACCCGCTCGGCCTGGGACTACGGCCCCCTCGGCGTGGAGCTCAAGGAGAACATCCGCCGTCAGTGGTGGCGGGCCATGGTGCAGAGCCGTGACGACATCGTCGGCCTGGACTCCTCGGTCATCCTGCCCACGCCGGTGTGGAAGGCCTCGGGCCACGTCGAGGCGTTCGTCGACCCGCTGACCGAGTGCACGTCGTGCCACCGCCGCTGGCGCTCCGACCAGCTCGAGGAGGCCTACGAGGACAAGCACGGTCGCGCGCCCGAACCTGGCCTCGTGGACGTGCCGTGCCCGCACTGCGGCACCAAGGGTCAGTTCACCGAGCCGCGCATGTTCAACGGGCTTCTGCGCACCCACCTCGGACCGGTCGAGACCGAGGAGGGCATGCACTACCTGCGACCGGAGACGGCTCAGGGCATCTTCGTGAACTTCGCCAACGTGATGACGACCTCGCGGATGCGACCCCCGTTCGGCATCGCCCAGACAGGCAAGTCGTTCCGCAACGAGATCACCCCGGGCAACTTCATCTTTCGCACGCGGGAGTTCGAGCAGATGGAGATGGAGTTCTTCGTCGAGCCCGGCACCGACGAGCAGTGGCACGAGTACTGGCTGACGACGCGTTGGGACTGGTACATCGACCTCGGACTGAGCGCCGACGACATGCGCCTGTTCGAGCACCCCAAGGAGAAGCTGTCGCACTACTCCAAGCGCACCGTCGACATCGAGTACCGCTTCGGCTTCGGGGGCAGCGACTTCGCTGAGCTCGAGGGCATCGCCAACCGCACCAACTTCGACCTGTCGACACACGCGGAGCACTCCGGTGCTGACCTGTCGTACTTCGACCAGGCCAAGGGCGAGCGCTGGACGCCCTACGTCATCGAGCCCGCAGCCGGGCTCAGTCGCTCGGTGCTCGCATTCCTGCTCGACGCCTACGACGTCGACGAGGCGCCGAATACCAAGGGCGGCATCGACAAGCGCACGGTCATGCGGTTCGACCCACGCCTGGCGCCCGTCAAGGCCGCGGTGCTGCCGCTGTCGCGCAACGAGAGGCTCACGCCCAAGGCCAAGGACCTCGCCGCTGAGCTGCGGCGGTACTGGAACGTGGACTTCGACGACGCCGGGGCGATCGGACGCCGCTACCGTCGCCAGGACGAGATCGGCACGCCGTTCTGCGTGACGGTTGACTTCGACACCCTCGACGACGACGCGGTGACGGTGCGTGACCGCGACACGATGGCGCAGGAGCGCGTGGCGCTGAGCCAGGTGCGCGGGTGGCTCTCGGAGCGTCTGCCGGGGGTCTAGGGGCTACGCGGCTGCCGTCTGTGGGACGGGGACGGCCTCGAGATTGATCAGGGTGCGCGCCGCAGTGGAGACGAACAGCCCACCGAAGAACACCAGCACGAGGCCGATGCCGGGCATCCAGCCGCCGAAGCCGACCAGGTTGACCAGGTGCAGCACCTGCCACAGCGGCAGCAGCGTTGCAACCAGCGCGACGATGATCGCGTGGGTGATGGCGACCTTGCGCCACGGCATGAGGGCGCCGGAGACGCCGAGCATGGCGGCGATGAACGTCCAGTAGCCGGCACCCTGGCCAGTCGCACCGGAGATGTTGCCGAATCCCGTGGAGATCCACGGCATGAAGGAGCCGGCGGCGATCATCAGGGACGACCAGAGCATCTTGGACTGTCCCGGCATGAGGCGGCGACGCTGGGCGCCAGGCTTCTTGGGCTCGGGCAAGAACATGGCGGCACTCTAGGAGCGATGTGCGCTGCGACACACCGCAGTGCGGCGAGCAACTCGGACGAGCGGCGCCTCACACGCGACTAGCGGGCCAGAACACGGACAAATGGGGTCCAATCATTCTGTGACCGGAAGCACAAGCCCGCTGAGCGGACGAAAGATGCCGCTCAGCGATGCCTGTGACCGACCTCACCCAAGTGCGTTGACCGCCTACGACCGGACTGCTTGCCTCACCCCAACGTGGCCCGGCTGGTGGGCTGCCTCGATTTCTGAGGGAGGTATGGCAATGGATGATGCAGCGAAGAAGGCCTATTGGCGCAGCAACGTGCGAGTGGTCTCGATCCTGCTCGTCATCTGGGCCCTGGTGTCGTACGGAGCCGGCATTTTCTTCGCCGACGCGCTGAACGAGGCGGTTCCCGACTTCTTGGGCTTCCCGCTCGGGTTCTGGTTCGCCCAGCAGGGCTCGATCATCGTGTTCGTCCTGCTCATCGCGGTCTACGTCTGGTACATGGACCGGCTGGACAAGAAGTACGGCATCACTGAGTACGAGGAGGAGGTGCGTCACTCGTGACCGACATCCAGATCTGGACCCTCGTCTTCGTCGTCATCACCTTCAGTCTCTACATCTACATCGCCTACCGCAGCCGGGTGAAGGACACCAAGGGCTTCTACGTTGCCGGCGGCGGCGTTCCTGCTCCGGCCAACGGCGCGGCGATCGCGGCGGACTGGATGAGCGCGGCGTCGTTCATCTCGCTTGCTGGCATCGTTGCGTTTGCCACGAACGGCTACGCCGGCTCGGCATATCTCATGGGCTGGACCGGTGGCTACGTGCTGCTGGCCCTGCTGCTTGCCCCGTACCTGCGCAAGTTCGGCAAGTACACCGTTCCGGACTTCGTCGGTGACCGCTACAACGAGACGGCGCGCCTCATCGCCGTGATCGCGGTCATCCTCATCTCGATCACGTACGTCGCCGGCCAGATGGCCGGTGTTGGCATCGTGTTCAGCCGCTTCGTCGGAGTCAGTCTGGAGGTCGGCGTCGTCATCGGCATGGTCATCGTGTTCTTCTACGCCGTCCTCGGTGGCATGAAGGGCATCACCTGGACCCAGGTTGCGCAGTACTCGGTGCTGATTGTCGCCTACCTGATCCCGGCGTTCGCCATCTCGTCGTCGCTGACCGGCATGGTCGTCCCGCAGATCGGGTTCGGCGAGGTCGTCGGCCAGCTCGACGCGATCCAGGCCGACCTCGGGTTCGCCAGCTACACCGGCGCGCTGGAGGGTGAGGCGCTGCGCAACATGTTCCTGCTGACGGTGGCGCTCATGGCCGGTACCGCCGGCCTGCCCCACGTCATCGTTCGTTTCTACACCGCCAAGAACGTGCGCGCCGCTCGCTACTCGGCCCTGTGGGCGCTGTTCTTCATCTCGCTGCTCTACGTCTCGGCTCCGGCCATCGGCGCGTTCAGCAAGTTCAACATCATCAACCCTGGCGGTGAGAACGGTCTGAACGGCATCCCGATCGCTGACACGCCCCCGTGGTACGACAACTGGGCCGATGTCGGGTTGATCGACGTGAACGACTTCAACGGCAACGGCATCATCGATCTGAACGCCGATGCGGTTCCTGCGGCCGACGCCGTCCCCGGTCAGTTCGGTGAGCTGATCATCAACAACGACATCGTCGTGC
>Ga0316197_10004341_pt1 | contig 10070 bp, 9 predicted proteins | sample OudBiesiAoxic_MG_FD_204939 | JGI IMG/M metagenome (GOLD analysis project Ga0316197, IMG submission 204939) | Coastal sediment microbial communities from Oude Bieten Haven, Netherlands - site A oxic | ecosystem: Environmental > Aquatic > Marine > Coastal > Sediment | place: Netherlands... | reverse complement strand
GAGATCAAGCGCTACCTCGATCCGCAGCAGCTCCTCGACGAGAGCAAAGATCTGCAGCTCGATGGCGTCCTCATCGCCTCCCCAGACTACTACCACCACCACTGGACGCGCAAGGCGCTCGCCGCTGGACTCAACGTCTATTGCGAGAAGCTGATGTCGAACTCGATCGCCCGGGCGGCCGACATGGTGAAGGCCCAGGTGGAATACGGCAAGCTCTGCCAGATCGGCCACCAGCGCCGCAGCAACCCGCGCTACCTCCACGTGCGCAACCGAATCGTCAACGAGGCGAAGCTGCTCGGCTGGATCACCCACGCCTACGGCCAGTGGAACCGCTCCTACAGCGCTAGCCAGCCGCGTCCGATCCCAAAGAAGAAACGCCAGTATCTCAAGGATGATGTCCTGGAAAAATATGGTTTCAAGGCAGGTGTGGAGGGCATGTTCGAGCTCATCAACTGGCGCATGTATAAGAAATACGGTGGCGGGATCATCTCCGATCTCGGGGCGCACCAGATCGATATCTTCAACTGGTTTTTCCAAACCGAACCGAAGTCGGTCACGGCCTCCGGCGGCATCGATTACTACACCCGAAGCTACGTCTCGAAGATCCTCCGCCAGTGGGTCGAGGACGACGAGATGGCCGCCGCGGAAGCGAACGAGGATCCAACCATCGACCAGGAGATCCGCGACACCGTGCGCAAGATCGATATCGGTTACGAACACGCCGACAATGTCATGCTCTTCTACGAGTATGACACGCCACGCGCGCGATGGGGAACCGAGGCCGGCACCGGTGACACACTCACCTCCCGCGCCTACTACCAGGTGCTCACCACGACTGGATCCCAGAATTTCTACGAGAAGTTCATGGGTGAGTTTGGATCGATCGCGATCTCCGAAGACGACAAGGTCAACCAGATCTACACCGAGAGCCACGCCGACAAGGAACAGTGGGAGGCCGCCACCAAGGGCAAGAACCCGCTGATCACGAAAGATCTCGAGAAGTATGAGGTCAAACACAAGTTCTGGCAGAACGAGTACACCCCGCCGCCGACGAAGCACCTCGCCACGATCACCGACGCACGCGTCTCCGTGGCTCCGGCGAAATACGAGATTCCGATCTCACTGAACGAGCCGGCTCACGCGCCGCACGTCCGCAACTTCGTCGAAGCGATCCGCAAGTCGGGAGCGACCCAAGCCGACCTCAACTGCCCGGTCGAAGAGGCGTTCCGTTCCACTGTCAGCATCCTCAAGATCTTCGAATCTCTCGAGAAGAACGAGCGGATCGTGATGACGGCTGATGACTTCGACTACAAACTGGCTCCCGACCTCGACCCCGATGATTCGGTGAGAGACAACCCGACTCCTGCACCGATCCCCGAGCCCGCAGCCGCGTCTACGAATACCGAATAAACTGTAACGGTAGCCCGTCAGTTAAGATGACAGGATCAGGCACGCCCGGGCGGGCGCAGTCCGGATCGAACAATCAATCTTCCCCGAGACAAAGGGAAAACCCAACGAACCACAGAAATGAAGAACCAAATCCAAAAACTATCCCTAATGAGCATCGGCCTCGCTGCCGCTGGCCTGAGCCTCGCCAACGCGCAGGACACCGTTGACAAGAGCGGCTGGAAGGACGTCGGCATCAAATTCCCGAAACCGATGTTCATCGGGACTCCGGTTGCCACCAAGCTCCCGAACCTGGAGAAGCCTGGCAAGCCGACTCTCGTGCTGAACGCGCCTGAAGGGACGAAGAAAATCAGCCGGGACAAACCCGTCACCGCTAGCGACGATCTCCCGATCATCGGCGATCTCGAAATGATCACCGACGGTGACAAGGACGGTGCCGACGGCAGCTACGTCGAGCTCGGGCCCGACAAGCAGTGGGTGCAGATCGACCTCGAGAAAGAGCACGAACTCTATGGCATCGTCGTCTGGCACTTCCACAAGAATGCCCGCGCCTACATCGACGTCGTCGTCCAGATCTCGAACGATCCTGAGTTCAAGGAAGGGGTCACGACCGTCTATAACAACGACCACGACAACAGCTCGGAGATGGGCAAAGGAGACGACAAGGCCTGGGTCGAGACCAACCACGGCCGCATCATCCAACCCGAGGGCAAGAAGGGTCGCTACGTCCGCCTCTACAGCAAGGGCAATACCGCCAACGAGATGAACCACTACGTCGAAGTGGAAGTCTACGGCAAAGAGTAAGCTCACGCCGAAAAACTGAATCAGTTCCAGAGCCGCGCCGGATCCCTCCGGCGCGGCTCTTTCATATTAGGCGTTGTCCTCCTCGACGGCGTCCAGCAGGCGCTCGCCGAAGTCCGGCAGGGCCGAGTTGACCCGGTTCCAGTTTGGGATGTGTGGGGACTCGTAGTTGTCCATCAAAAATTCGCGCCCGGCCACGGCGAGTGCCCGCGTGAAGCCCTCGACCGCCTCGGCCTCCTCATGACGCAGATAGGTCAGGCCATTCACCACGGCATCGTCGTGGTAGCGCTGGATGCTCTCCTTGGCCAGCCGCTCGTAGGTGAACCGGACCGTCTTCAGCAGACCCTCGCTGAGCACCACCCCATCGGCGACCAGGTTCGAGAGCAGCGCCAGGGCGACATCGCGCGCCATCTTCACCAGCCCGTCCTTGGCCTCCCGGGGATCATCGCCATCTGCTCCGAGGTGCTGGTGCTTGTGCTCGAAATTCCCACCGAGGTCGACCTGGCAGATCCGGCGCGTCGTCGTGTTGCGGTAAACCTCGCAGAGCATCCCCATCTCCAATCCCCAATCGCCCGGCATCCGCAGCGTGCGCGCCAGCTCTAGGCTCATCGAAAACTCGCCCGACAGCGGGTAGCGGAAGTTCTCCAAGTATTCGAGTAGCTTGTGGTCGCCGATCGCGTTGCGCAGAGCGCTCAGGAGGGGCGCGACGAACAGTCTCGTCACGCGGCCATACATGCGGTCCGAGACCCGCCCGTAGTAGCTCTTGCAGAACTGGTAGGCGAGGTTCGGGTGCATCGTAGGCATGCACAGCCGGTGCAGCATCTCGCGGTGGTAAGACAGGATATCGCTGTCGTGCGTCGCTACGACACGGGCTTCGCCCTTCGCCAAGATATACCCCAACGCCATCCAGACGTTGTATCCTTTGCCCGGCACGTAAGCGGTGAGTTGTGCCTGCTCGAGATCTTTGTAGAGCGCCTTCACCCGCGGCCCATCGTTCCACAGGATACGGTGTGGCAGGTGCAGGCGAGACAAAAAGTCTTTCGCATGGGCGAACTGCTCACCGTCCATCCGGTTCATACTGATCACGACCTCACCGACGAATTTGACATCTGCGAGGTGGTCGAGGATCCCTGGTAGCGCATCGCCCTGCACCTCGGAATACAGTGCTGGTAGGACCAGGGTGATCGGCCTGCGCCGCGAATACTCCGCAAGCGCTGCCTCTTGCTCCTCGACCGGAGGCTCCGCCAGCTGGTGCAATGTGCTGATGTATCGGTGCTGGTAGAAGTCCGGCATGCGTCGACTATTTCTCTCCGAAACTCGGCAGCCCAGCCGCCTCCTCCCCGAACTCCTCAGTGGCAGCTGCACCGTCCGCGACGTCCTCGATCTCATTCCGCAAGCGCTTCGGCAAGGCCGGGCGGACAAAGCCATAGATCAGGTAGACGACAAAGATCACGGCCGGCATCCATTGGTAGTTGTGGATCGTAAAGATCAGCAGCAGGACGAGGCAGAGGATCCTCGGCAGCGACCCCTGCGTGCGCCAGCTGATCTGTTTAAAGCTCGGGTACTCGATCCTCCCCACCATCATCAACGAGAGGAAGATCATCAGCACCGCCAGCCCATACTTGCTCCAGGCCCACAGTTCGTGTGAGCCCTCGTTCAACCAGATCAGCATCAGGGTGATCGATGAGATCACCCCAGCCGCTGCTGGGATCGGGAACCCTTGGAAGTTTTTGCCCCCGGTGCCGGCTTGCTCCATGCAGTTGAATCGCGCTAGTCGCATCGCCCCGCACAGCAGATACACGAACGCGATCAGCCAGCCGATGCGGTCGGGCAATTCGTATAGCACCGCTTTGAAAACGAGCAGCGCCGGGGCGACCCCGAACGAGACCACGTCGACGATCGAATCAAATTCTCTCCCGAACGGAGACTCCTGTCCGCCGAGCCTCGCCAACCTCCCGTCCAACACGTCGAACAGGCATGAACCAAAAATCAGCAGGATCGCCAACTGGAACTGGTCGTAGGCCTCCCGCATCTGATCACCGTCCGCCAGCTGGATCCCCCGGAATATCGTCAGGACCGCCATGAACCCACAGAACAGGTTCCCGGCAGTCATCAGATTGGGGAGGAGGTAGATTTTCGGCTCTTTCGAGGGCATGCTTCCTGCGCCGGGATCGACCATTCATCAGCCCCCGGCAGTTGACCCCAACCTAGGACTGAATTAGGTAAAACCAAGGCAATTTTCCCAAAGCCATGAGCAGCACAACGAGCATTTCCCCCGAGTCGACCATGGCTGAAGTCGAGACGTCCGCGCCTGGTGCGAGACGGGCCCTGTTCGCACGCTACCACATCGGCGGGTGCCAGAGCTGCGGATTCCAGCCGGATGAGACGCTCGCTCAGGTCTGTGCACGCAACGAGGGCATCGATGTCACCGAGGCAATCGCGCACATCGAGTCGAGCCACCAGCACGACCTCGAACTGCAGATCTCGCCCGCTGAGCTCGAGGTGAAGCTCGGGGCCGGAGACACCAAGCTCATCGATCTGCGGACACGAGAGGAATTTGAAGCCGTCAAGATTCCTGGGGCGCAGTTGTTCAGCCAGGAGCTACAACAGGAGATCTTTGGCAGCTGGGAGAAAGCGACAGACATCGTCCTCTACGACCATACCGGCGACAAATCTCTCGATGCCACCGCATTCATCATCGGCCACGGCTTCACCGAAGTGCACGCCCTCACCGGAGGAATCGACGCCTACAGCCGCGAGGTCGACCCCTCACTCCCCCGCTACCGACTAGAACTTGACTGATAAGACGATGCCCGAAGAGAACGAAACCTTTGAAGACAAGGTCCGCGATGCCATTGCCAACCCACAGAACATGGGAGAGATGTCAGACGCCGACTCAGTAGGCACCGTCGGCAGCCCGGATTGTGGCGACATGCTCAGGATGTGGGTGAAATTCGAGGAGAAGGATGGCCGCAAGATCATCGACCGGGCCTCGTTCCAGAGCTTCGGCTGCCAGACCGCGATCGCGGTTGCCAGCCTCGCCACAGAGATGCTCAAAGGCAAGACGATCGACGAGGCGAAGAACCTGTCGGCCTCAGAGCTCGCCGCCCCCCTCGGGGCGCTTCCGCCGATGAAGATCCACTGCGGGCAGATGGTCGAAGGTGCGCTGCGTTCAGCGCTCGAGGATGACAACAAGCCGGAGGCCGAGGCCAATGCCGATGCCGAGACTGCTGGCGTGCCTGCCGACCGAGGCACCTTGGCCAGCGCCATCGCACCCGCGAAGAAGGGCACTGTCCGGCTCATCAAACTCGACGAGGAGAACTAGCAACGCCAGGTGGAAAACGAATCCTTTGTCCGCACGTCTCTGGTCAACGCACCCGCCGAGGCGCTGGGAGCTTGGCACCACCGCCGTGGTGCCTTCCGCCGACTCGTGCCACCGTGGGTGCGCTTCCGCGTCATCGAGGAGCCGGAAGCACTGAAGAACGGCGCACGCTCAATCGTCAAGACACGCCTCGCACCGCTAGTCTGGTCGAAGTGGGTCGCCGAGCTGAAGAATGTGACACCAGACGGCAACTTCAGCGACACCCAGCTCAAGGGTCCCTTCGCCCACTGGTTCCACCAACACCGGTTCATCGACCAAGGCGCAGAAAAATCACAACTCAACGATGCGATCGAATACCGACTGCCGCTCGGCCCCGTTGGAAACTTCTTCGGCGGCTGGTACGTCAAACGCCAGCTGGAACAGCTGTTCCGCTACCGCCACACCATCACGACGATGGATCTCAAACGCCTGCAGGAACAGCCGGTTCCGCGATTGAGGATTCTCATAAGCGGAGCCAGCGGCCTAGTCGGAAGTGCCCTCACTGCCTACCTCGAGACCTGCGGGCACGAGGTGCTCGCCCTGACCCGCAACCCGCGCCCGGGCAGTTCCGATCTGCGCTGGGACATCCAGGCTGGCGAGATCGATCTGACGGGAGCCGGGAAAATCGACGCCGTCGTGCACCTGGCTGGGGAGAACGTCGCCGGTCGCTGGACGAAGAGAAAGAAACATCGCATCCTCAGCAGCCGCCGCGACGGGACCAGACTTCTCAGCGAGGCGATCGCCAGGCTACCCGAAAAGCCAAGCGTGATGGTGAGCGCCTCTGGAATCAACTATTACGAACTCAACCCACTCAACCTCCAGGACGAAGATTCGCCGATCGGGACCAGCTTCCTCGCGGAGGTCTGCCGGGCTTGGGAGGACAACACCCGCGCTGCGCGCGAAGCGGAAATCCGCGTCGTCAATCTACGCATCGGCTTCGTCCTCACCCCGGCGGGCGGTGGGCTCAAGCTGATGCTTCCGGCATTCCGCTGCGGTCTCGGTGGCCCGATCGGCAACGGCCGCCAGCGCCTCAGCTGGATCTCGATCGACGACCTGACCGACATCATCCACACCTGCGTCTGCGACGAGCGCTACCGCGGGGCGGTCAACGCGGTCGCTCCGGAACCCGTCACCAATCGCGAGTTCAGCCGGGCCCTTGGGCAAACGCTGCACCGCCCCGCCATTCTCCCGGCACCCGCCTTCGCACTGAAGGCACTGCTCGGTGACTTTGCGCGGGAGACCGTCCTCCCAGATCTCCCAGTCTATCCGAAGCGCCTGCAAGAGAATGGTTACCAGTTCCGCTTCGCCAGTCTTGAATCCGCGCTCGCCCACCTGCTAGGGCAAGCCGCTCCCGAGGGTGAACGCCAGACGACTCTCTCGTTTTCATAGTCACCTCCCCGGAATCGATCGCCCCTTCGCCCCTTCGCTCCCTCGCCCAGACTTCCTAGGATACACCCATGAATTGCCAATCCAGCCTCCTGTGACCAGCGGCAGCTTGGAATTGCATTCCTAGTTCTGGACGGCGCACGCAGCCAGATCCGATTGCCACCCAAGACCAGCTAAAGAGCCTGCCCTCCGAGCTAGCGCCGGCCTCCACCGAACGGCAAGAGCGAGAACAGCAGGAACTTTGGCGATTCTAGGATCGCACCAAGATCTTTGAGTGCGGCGGCGCTGATCACCTTGTTTACAAGTGTCATATCCGACCCCTTCTGTAGCAGCCCTGCCTTCTGCAGCGCCCGGCGCGACCGGACGGAGGCATCGATCTCGACCGATAACGTCAGGAGATTGAACACTAGCAGCCCCGACCATCCGATCACCATGATCATCACCCCCATCTTCATCGGCACCCACCGCACCAAGCCGAAGATGATCGGCAACAGAACGAATAGCCCACCGAGGATGTGGGTCGCGCGGACCGCAGACATCCGCATCGCCAGAGGAGAATACTGGGACGCGTGCTGTAGGGCGTGCCCGGCCTCATGCGCCGCCACGCCGACACTGAATGCGGTGCGCCCGCGGAAACTGCCCTCCGAGAGCACCAACTTCTTTTTCATCAGATCGTAATAGTCGGAATGGAACGAGTTCCGCTCGACCACCTGCACGTCCTTGATCCCGGCCATCTCCAATATCTTGCGCGCCGCTTCGCCCCCCGTCAGGCCGCCCGCCAGTGGCTGCTGGCTGCCGTCCTCATACACCACACCAACCCGTGCCTTCGCAAAGAGAGCAAAGACGATCAGGAGGCCAAAGATAAGCAGCAATATAAGCATCTAGGAGATCACTAAAGAGCATCCCACCCGATCATGCCACCGGAAAGACGGACACCTCGATACCCGCCGCCAGTGACTCTCCCGCCGCGAGGCGCAACAGGGCATCGGCACGCGCCAAGCCATTCAGCGCGTGCGACTGCTGCATGCCAGTCGGGGAAAATCGCCCCCCCTGCCAGTCGAGGATTCCGCGGACATAGTGCGGCCGATCCCCGGGATTCTCCACCGCCTCGGCCAATTCCATCCGGATCGGCCGCGGCAGTGCCTCGTCCTCCCGAGCCCCCATCCATCGGCGCAGGGCCGGCACGACAAATACCTCGAAGGTCACGAATGCCGAAACCGGATTCCCTGGCAGCCCGAACACCAGTTTCCGTCCTGCCCCCCCCTGCCCGAACAGGAATGGTTTTCCAGGTTTCAGCCTGACCTTCCAGAATCCTGTCTCGACCCCAGATTCCGCCAGGGCCGGCCTGACTAGATCCCGATCTCCAACCGATACCCCACCGGCAATCACCAGCACCTCGCACTCTTCCAGCGCCCGCGCGAGCACCGACCTCAAGTCCGACATCTCGTCCCGTGCATGGTAGCGCCGCACCGTCCCTCCGCCCGGAATCAGGCGCTGCGCCATCGAGGCCAACATGATCCCGTTGCTGTCATAGATCTGCCCATCTCCGAGTTCGCGACCGGCCGCGACCAACTCGTCCCCTGTACTCACGACCGCGACGCGCGGGAGCTGCCCCACCGTAAGCTCCGCGATCCCCTGTGAGGCTAGCAGTCCAATCCGCTGGGCTGACAGGCGATCTCCCACCGACAACACTCGCTGCCCCTCACAGAGATCACTGCCGCGCCGCCGCACAAATTCTCCTGGCTCCGCCACCGCTTCGATTACCCTCACAAGGTTCCCATCACGCTCGGTGTCCTCCTGCATCACCACGGCATCCGCCCCCTCCGGCATCGGCGCGCCAGTGAAAATCCGGATCGCCTCACCAAAGCCTAACACCAATCCCGCACAGGCTCCCGCCGGCTGCTCTCCGGTCACCCGCAACTCGGCCCCGGCCGTCGCATCTTCCGCCCGGACCGCGTAGCCGTCCATCGCCGAGTTGTCGAATGCTGGAATCGCGACCCCAGCCAAGATTTCCTCCATCGAATACCTTCCCAGCGCCGCTTCGAGCGCAACGGCTTCGGGAACTGGAGCTGGCACTGCCGCCAAGATCCGATCTCGCGCCTCCGCCTCCTCGATCATCCCTCGCTGGCTCTCCGCTTCTGCCTCGCGCGCCGCTTCTGCTCGCGCTTGTATCTCCATTTCTCGAAGAAGCCCATGTTCTCCTCACGTTCGAGTTTCTCCATCGCCTGCTGCATCCGCGGGCTCATCGAGGTCTCGAAGTCCTCCGTATAGCGGAGGTAGACCTGATCGCCAACCGCAGGCGCCCCCTCCCGGATATCGGCTGTCATGAACCCGTGGATCTGCTCCGGGCTGAACCCCAGCTCGGCCGAGAGCTCGCGATCACGGAAACTCTGTAAGGGGAATCCAGGCTGCAGGCGCTGGTTGACCGGGGTCTTGATCAAAACGAAACGGCTGTCCTCATTCACCAACGTCACATTGCCCAAAAACACCCGCTTATCGCTCAGATCCACCCGCTGCGTATCGGTCTCCTCCGGTTCCGGCTCCTCCCCCAATCCAGCGCAGCCCGACAGCAGAATGCCCATCCCTAGCGCCAGAAGCACAGCTCTTGTAGCCTCGGTATCGAGAATTCTCATCGGCCACATCCTAGCCCAGCCAGCCCCCGTCCTGCCAGCAACTTCTCCCTCTTGACGCCGCGCGGATTTGTTGCATAATTCCCGCTCCACGGCTGGCTTCAAAACCAGTGCCTGATCAATTAACGGTGAGATGGCTGAGTGGTCGAAAGCACAGGTTTGCTAAATCTGCGTACTGGAAACGGTACCGAGGGTTCGAATCCCTCTCTCACCGCCACTTTTTGCCTACATCCGCTATCAATGGCACCAGTTTAAGAGTCGTCGCCGGCGAAAGTGGCCCAAGCATCCCTGCTTGAATGCCCCTATTTTTCAAGCCTTCAAGCAGTGATGCTTGGACCACGGCTCGACCCGCCACGGCTTAAGAGCCTGTCGGACTTACCCGATCCGGCAAGAATCGTTTTAGAATTCGCCCAGATCCACCCGCTGAATCGTCATTGAATCCATTCAAATCCTCTCCAGCATGCGGATCTGGATCAGAATTCTAA
>Ga0316197_10004339_pt1 | contig 10071 bp, 11 predicted proteins | sample OudBiesiAoxic_MG_FD_204939 | JGI IMG/M metagenome (GOLD analysis project Ga0316197, IMG submission 204939) | Coastal sediment microbial communities from Oude Bieten Haven, Netherlands - site A oxic | ecosystem: Environmental > Aquatic > Marine > Coastal > Sediment | place: Netherlands... | reverse complement strand
GTAAGCCATGCTGCTCTCAAAGGTTTCCAGATCTTCAGCCTCCAGCTCGTGCAGCCTGTCATAGTCGATACGCATGCCCGACTCAAAGCTCTGATACAGGACGGAATTGGTAGCCGTCTCCTCGGTAGTGCAGAAGTCGTAGGTGCCCTCGATCTGAGTGATGATATAGAACAGGTCGAATAGCTGAGCAGTGACGATGGAGTCATCGCAGCCGTAGTTCAGCACCTGCTCTCCTGTCATCTGTTGCATGTTCTCAACGCCAGCGTTCTCCAGGGTGTCCTTGTAGGTGGTCTGCTGGTACATCAGGTACTGCTTACTCAGATCCTTCAGCTGGTGCGACTCGTTCTCGTCGACGTAGTGGGCCATTAAGCGGGTGTCAAGCACGTTGCCTGGGTCGTACAGGAAATTGCAATCGGTCAGGGCTATTTCAAACGGGGCATTGTGCGCCACCAGTTCCTTGCCGGCCTCCCGTACCGTCTCAAGTATGTCCTTAAGGTACTCATCCATGACGTTGTCGGTGTCAGCGTGGTCGACACAGATGTAGGAGATGTACTGCAGGTGCTCACCGTAGCAGATAGACATGCCGGTGATGCTCTGGCTCAACACATCCACGTAGTCCCCACCTGAGCGCTTGGCCTCGTTGAAGGGGGCGTGCTTAAGGATGTCCACTGACTCATAGTCGAAGGCGTAGAACGGTGTGCTGTCCAGCTCTGCTGTGAACCGGTCGACAAACGCATCCCAGTTGGCTGCTGTTACCAGCTCATACATAGGCATGTACTGCTCCAGCCTGGTTACCCAGTGAGAGCACTGGCCGCTGTCCAGTATCAAGTTCAGCGTATGCAGGTTGGGCACACGCTTGGTCCACCTCATGGTGCTGAGACGCTTGCTGCGCACGCCCTCGCACAGCTCCGGGTGCAGGATAGCCAGCTCGTACATTAGAGGCCACTGATTTATGTTATCAATGATCAGCTGCAGCCCTTTGCGTGCGTCCTTGTTAACGGCGGCGTCCTTGGCCTCTTGCAGAAGGCTGTAGTCTGCTGTGCGCACGCAGTCTTCCAGATCAAGCAGGGCATCCTCGCCAAACTCTTGTACAATGGCGGCTATCTTGGCGTCACCGAACCCGGGTATGCCGGGGTATTCATCAGAAGAGTCACCTACCAGGGATTTAATAACGGCTACGTTTGCTGGGTTGGGCAGATCCGAGGCAAGCTTAACCCTTTCTCCCCGGTAGATGACGTCAACAGTTTCCGAGTCAAGCTGAATAAGGTCAGCATCACCCGTGTGTACGAATTTTTTACCCGGCAGTTTCGCACAAAGGTAGGCGATAACGTCATCGGCCTCTACCCTGTCGACCTTGCACTGGGTGCAGCCAAGGCTGGACATCGTGTCCTTGATCAGCTGTTGTAGTTTATCCATTTGCTCTGACACGTACTCAGAGACTTCCCTTGTGCTGCGCTTCAGCTTGTAGCCGGGGAACTTGCCGCGGCGATAGTCATTGCCACCGTCCCACACTGCGATGATGCCGCGGGGTGGGCTGATCTCAAGGATGTCAGCCAGGTGCATGTCAAGGAAGCGCTCGAAGCCGTACTCGGCTGAGTTCTCTGTCTTGCCCTCGTCATTGAGTGGCCCATCCGGGTCCACGCCGCCCAGCAGGGAGGCCAGCATCATGCCGCGGATGTCGAGTAGTGAATAAGATTGTGGTTTCATTGTTGTTTCCCTCGTCTTTAATGAAGGCCACTGACTGCTACTGATGCCGGGGAGAGGCGTACAAGCGCATACTGCCGGGGGCAACAGCCAGCGACCATTAACTACACTACTCCGTCATGTCACCGTGGAAATCAAACGCCCATGGATGGAACGGATACTTCACCTTGGTTACCTTCTCGCCCAGCTTGACGTGGGTGATAACAGACTGGACCTGCTTGTTATGGCGGCCAGTCACGGTGGCAAGGTAGCCGGAGAACTTGGCGATCGAGGTCGGTGGTATGCTGAGCAGTACCAACGAGCCGTTGTCCTCGTCCTGTGTTACCAGCTGTGCCTGAACATCGAGGTATTTCTTGGTCTCATGGTTCCAGCCTTTCTGCTTCCACCCTGCCAGGATGGTGTCGATCGGCTCACCCTGTACGCTGAACTCGCGGTCGAACGTGTAGAAGAAGTCTTCAGCAGGCCCCTTCTGATCGTTCTTGTAGATCCACTTCGGTGTACTGCCAAGCACACAGCAGTAGAAGTCAGCTCCCAGTGATCCACCCTCTGAACTCTGGAACGTGCCGTCATTCTGCAGGGTGATAACAGGGAAAGAACCGAAGCCGAAGTCCAGGCCGTCGAAGCCCTGGCTGGCGAGATCGCCTTGCACACCCGAGGTGGTCAAGGAGGTTGCACCCTGCGTGCGGGTGGCTGGTACCTGTGTTGGCGGGTTGGCTACCGCAACAGGAGCAGGAGCCGGAGCAGCCTGAGCTGCTACGACCGCAGCCGCAGCCTCTTGAGCTACCGGAGCCGTTGCAACAGGCGCAGGCGCGGGGGCTGGAGCTGGAGCCGGAGCCGCGGCTACTTCTGCAACCGGGGGTGCATCAGCTGTATTGAATGGGGGTGGTGTCTCATCAACAGCAGCAGCCACATTAACATCTACATTGCCTTTTCTTAATCCCATGATATTTCTCCTACATCAGTTAAATTAACAGTAAGGTAGGCCTCTCACCTACACGGAGTTTCAACACGGCGACACCCGGTACACCCGGGCGGGTTCACTTACTCTTCAGTTGTACCATTTACATCCACATTCACAAGACCTCGCCGTCTTGGTAGAACTTTACGCCGACTCTTCTTTGCGTGTCAATAGTTTTGAGACCGGTTTACGCCACCTTGCCGAGCAGCTCATCTAGAAGCGATTGCTTATCTTTCACTATGCCCATGGTCTCGCCTTCCTTCTTGAGCATGTTACGCGTCAGCTGCGGGGAGGCAGTGCCGAGGGCTTTAAGGATGTAGATCGTCACCGTCCTGGTCTGACCCCGACGGTGCACTCGCTCGGACGCCTGCTTGAACGTACCAGGCACCGAGGTCGGCTCTACAAAGATGACCCACCGGCAGACGCTTTGCAGGTTTAAGCCCACGCCACCGGAGGTGGGGTTAGCCACCAGCACCCGGCAACTGTCATCAGTCAGGAACTTCTTAACCTGAACCGAGTTATTCCCCTTGCCACCGTAGACGATGGCCGGGTTCAGACCCTGATCTTTACAGTGCTCGTACAGGCTCTCCACTGACTTCTGAAAGTTAGCAAACAGAACCACCTTCTCAGACTGCAGGCCTATGCTATCCATCAACTGGTCGACACCGCTGAAGATCTCGTTCTTTATCTTCTGATCGGTAAAGTCTTCCGGGGTGGTGACAATCTGCAAGCTCTTCTGTCGCAGTGACTGCTGTGTCATAGCGCTGATGATGGTGTCACCTATCTCAAGAAAGCGCTCACGAACCAGCTTCTTGTAGAGCCTGTGGTGGGCCGGGTCCAGGTTGATGGGGACGATGATCACTTGGGGCTTCTTGAGATTCAAGATGTCCTTGGTGACACGGCGGGCACGACTGTACAGGTGCGTGCTCATCACCTCCTGGTTCTGGTAGCCAATCAACGTGCTCCACCCGTCAGCGTTGGTGCGGTACAGGCAATGCAGACGTTCGAACGACCGCTTGCTGGCGTACTTGCCGGGGGTCACAAGCTCAATCATGCCGTAGGCATCAATCAGCTCGTTGTGTATGGGCGTGCCGGTCAGCATCATCAGGCCTGACTCGCCCTGCTTGCCAAGCAGGTACTTAACAGCCTTGTGCATGTTACTGCTCGGTGACTTGAGCATGTGGCCTTCGTCTGCGATGACGTAGTTGTACCCTGCCTCCTTGAGTACATGACAGATGTTGTCATCAGGGTTCGGGGGACCGGCCACTGCCATTTTGCCAGTCTCAGGGTCCTTCTTTTTCTTGGGCTTGGGCAGCTTGGCGAACTGTTGGTATGACATCGCCATCATCGACGGCCAGTCATCTGCCCGCCACTTAGCAAAGAGCTCGGCGCGTTTGTCCGGGCCTTCATTAAGGATGTGGAAGGTGAACAGGTCGCGCCAACCGTAGAAGGTATCATCGAGCGACTCTTTGAACTGCTCCAGCAGGACAGGGGGCATGAGTATCAAGACCTTGTTGCCGTAGCCGGCCATGTACAGGCCGGCAGCCTGGGCGATCAACGTCTTGCCGCAGCCGGGCTCATCGTAGATCCCGTAACGGTCATACGCCAGGCACTGGTTCAGCCCGCTCACTTGATGCTTCATCGGTACCATGTTTGGGTTCATCTTTATCTGCCGAGCGAACGGCAGGTTCTCCCGTACGCCGGCCTGAACGAGAAAATGTTGGAGCGTCACTTCCGGCTCCTTCCTTGCTGTTGTTGTATTCATTATTACCTCCTTACCCATACAGGCTAGTGTCCAAACCCTTGGCCGCCATCCGGTCAAGGTTCAACTCCAGAACATCGCGATCTATACCGAGCGCCTTCGCCCCGTCTATCGACCGTGATGAAACAAAGTAGGGTTCATGTGATACGAGCTGGATGAACTGTCGCCGGTCATCGATGACAGCCTTCTCTCTGCGTGACGTGCAGTACAGTGTGTAGTTGGTGTAAGCGACCGATATATCGTAGTAGATTTTGTTGCCAACAATTTTGTAGTGGATGTTATTCTTCAACCATTTTACATCGTTGTTTAGAGTGAGCTGGCACATCATGCCGATGTGGTCGAGCACGAAGTCGACCTCGGTGCGCGTCTTGGTGGCGGAGATTTCAGCACCCTGCTCAGTCACGTTGTTCAGCAATGCCTGCTCCAGCTCAGCCAGCTCAACAGACAGACTCATTCCGAGGTCAAGGCAGACTTTCTCAAAGAACCGTAAGCCAACCACGATCACCTGATAAGAGAAGCGGGGCCTGTCAGTCAGTATATCCGGCAGCAGAGTATCCGCCCGGCTCATCTCCTCTTCAACCCACTCTTCTTCTGTACGCAGCGCCGAGAACACCAACGCCCTGGCCACCTGTCGGAGCCTGTCCTTATCAGCGGACGCCTTGAAGAAGTCTTCTTCTCTACCCTTTATGCTGTTGGGACTGAGCTGCACCTGCACCATGCGTTGTTGCAAGGCTGGCATCAGAGGCGCCTGCTCAGAGACGACTAGCAGGGGTGCTGATATCGGTGTCTCCTGAACGGTGGCACCGCGCCCGCTTCCGTCAACGGATGACTTCCTGATCGCGCCGCGGGCTATGACCTGACCGTTCCAGGCCATTTTCATTGTCTCTCCGAGCTGATCGTACTTGCGACCGTTGATTTTAGACTTGTTATATTCTTCAAGTATGCGTGGCACTGTCGTTGTCGACGCGCAGTACCTGATCATCGCCCACGTTGTGATCGAGGACATGCTGACCGCACTGTCGTTCAAACTATAGTTGCAACCATTCAACCAGGCGAACAGGGTGGACGTCATCGACTTGCCCGAGCCTGCGTTACCCCACAGACTGAGCAACGGGAACTGTTGGTAGCGAGCCATGAAGTGCGTCTTTAAGTGGCAGGCTGAAATCCAACCCAGTATCTGCGCGACAGCGTACGGCGTGTTAACTTTGAATAAGCTTCGAAGGGCATCGGCAACTTCTTCATCGCCCTCCTCCGGCATCTCTGAAGATTTTATCTGCGGTGCTGCCGTCACCCTGTCGATCAATGTATGCGTGCCGCGCACCCGGTACTGGTTGATGGAGTAGCCGGGCTCCACATAAACTTTCACGTCTCTCCCGGCTAGGCGGTGCGTATGAACGCCCGCGCTATCCACCTGGACTATCTCCGCCATGTCAACTTCCTCGTCAAGCGTAATGTGTTTGATGCGCTGAATATCATCTTCCGTACCGTAGAAAGCAAGGTTGCCGATACCTTTGAGCTCATGTTTAAAGTTTGATTTAGAGCTCCAACCCACCTCGTTAAAGTTAACCTTGCCCAGGGTCTCCGAGTTCCGCATGATCTCAACCGTGGCACCCACCCGTCTCTCGCTCTTACCTGACTGTGAAACTTCAAGGAAGACGTTGGTCGCTTTCAAAATGAAGGTCGATACACGCGTTTCATTCTGCCCTCGCATTGCGTAGTAGCCGTCCGACCGTTCAAGCAGGCCGATGTCCTCACCTACCTCGGCATCTTCCTCGCCCGACTTACACAGGTCACAATCTGGGCACGGTCGGGTTGCTATGACAGATCGGATGGCGTTACAAGAGAACTTCTTACTGGGGGTGTTCTGAAGATAACCTACAAGTCCAGTGAGGTGGTCTTGTCGGCTGCGTGGCGTGGAGTACGAGTGACTCTGACCGCTGGCCGCCATCCTTGATATCAGCGATGTCGACAGCGTACTGTCCAGCCCTGCCCTTGCTATAAATATTCCCAGTTGCATTGAGACTTCATTAAAATTACGTGACGGCTTTATTCTGTAGTCTGCCATGTCGATGACGCATGCCGGCGGCTCGTCCTTGAACGGCAGCAGCAGCTCATCGGAGATCGGTTCAGGTTGGCTGGGCCTGGCCCGCACCCGCTTCTTCGCCCGCTCCATCAAGGCTTCCAGTCCTGCCGCCTTGAAGCCTGGGTCAAGGTTGTACTTGGGCATGATGCGCGGCGTCTTCACGATCTGACGGTAGGACTCCGGCGTCATTTCATACAGCTCTTCCTCTGTGATCGGTACTTTATAGTTACCGTCGTCACGCTGTATGTTTGGCAGCCTCCAGCACACGCCGCGCCCACCCGAGTACACCTGGAAGTCCATGCCCAGCACGTATAGTTCAAGCGCCATCTCCTTGTAGATAAGGTACAGGTGCTTTAACGGCCGGCCAGTCGAGAACAGCGACGACGGTATCTCAAAGTGAAAGCCCTTCTTGCCAGAGGCGTAAAGGCGCAACGCACCCGAGGGGACGCCGAGTGCGTGGTACTTATTGAGCAGTTCGATGGCTGATTTTATTGCCTCCTCAAGACTCTCGCCATCAATGTCATCGTAGAGATCGCCTTTGTATCGCCGCTCTTCAGGGTCATCGTCTGCCGTGACCTCCTCGGACACGGCAAGGATACTAAGCTTCCTTGCCCCTGCGTCTATCGCCCGTTGTTCTGTTGTGTCGTCGTCCGAAATTAAAACCCATTTATCCTGCTGACCAACTTGGTAGTATTTATACACGGCCGATCCTCGTACTCTTCTTAATAATTTACGTTCGCCCTGTTCCCCATGGCCCGGTTCGATACTTTCTTTATTGCTACCGGTCGAAGGTCGAGCGGTATGGCTATGCCGTTGGTGTCGCGCTTGATGCGTGTGATCGTGTAGTCTCTGTTGCGTTCCAGTCCCCTCTTGTCAATGACAGCTGACATGTTGGCTATCTTCACTGTGGACACGAGCTTCAGCAGCATGATCGAGCCTTTTGACATCGCGTTGTATCGTTCTTTCAGGGCTTCGTAATCAACCCTGACCCCTGTCTGCTCTTTGACCTTGTTGTCTATGTCGTTAAACCCCGGATCACCCGGGGAGATCGTCTGCATTTTCACTATTCGTTTGTCTCCCTTAGAATTTTTTCCATCAACTGGGTGTCGTTTTCAGACGCCCGCTTCCATCTCTGTATCAATTTCAGTGGCAGGGAGTACAAGGTTGCCAGACTGTTGACCGAGTACAAGGTGTCACCGTGCACCACATAGCGTGACCTGCCCCCAAACGGGTGGACCTCAGGCCAGGAAAGAAAATGCAGGTTGAACGCAGAGTAAGGAAGCACCGGGTTTTCCCTCGATACCCACCACTTACGTCCCGGCTTTTCAAAATGAGCAGAGAGATCTTCAAGCATGTTCTCGAACCCCTGCTCTCGCTTAGCCGTTGGCGTTCCCTTGTACGCTTTGCCTCCCCATTCATTACAGACCTCATCAGGGCAGCTGTTCAACAGGTCACGGTGCTGCAACCACAGAGCGTACTCCGGGTTCATCCACATCTTGACCTCTTCTGCCCCGTACTGACACTCTAGGCTAAGGCAGCCAGCCCTCAAGCGTTCCCTTGCATGTATCTCCGGGTGCGTCAAGTAAATAGCACCACCACAATCACATTCACATCGGTACTTCGATCTCTTTTTGTCTTCCATCACCAGGGTAAGGTAGCCGTACCTGCTACCGTTCTTCAGTCTTGGTAGCTTACCGCCCAGCGCCTTTTTAGTGTCGCGCAAAATCCGACCGGACACAAGGGATAACATGTCATCCGGGTCGCACCTACCCTCTATAATAATATTCTGATATGCCTTAGTCACGTTCCCTCCTCAATCAAGTTTCATTACCTTCCTGTACAACGGAAGCAGCTTAAGGTACTGCACGGCGGGCAGGCCGGTTATCAACTTCAATACTGCCGTACGCATGCTCTTCCGCCCGCGCTCATCGCCGGCACCGTAAGCGTCCTTCATCCACAGGTAGTGCTTCGAAACTACCTCGTCTACCTTAACCCCCTGGTTGTATTCTTTTTTCAACCAGGCGTCGAAATCATCAAGCAGTTCCTGCCTGCGTGCTATTGCTTTTCTATCCTCATCTGTCGGTTTACTCATCTTCAGGCACTCCCAACATTGCACGATACGTGGCGGCACTGTCCACGTTTTCCACTGCGTCCCGGTACTCGCCAGGGAGATCCACCCCCTCCCGCAGCGGATCTTGTTGTGCACACAAACATTGGAGTATGCCGCAAGCTGTTACGTCATCGTGCAATACCAGCGCACAGTACTGGGCTGTTAGTAAGGCCCGGTTCAACGAACAGGTGAAGGGTTCGGGTGGTGCCTTGGTCCTGACCTTTCCTATAAACTGAATCACATTACTCATTTGTCTATCTCCTTGCGTATGTGTTCCTCAGCGAACAAACCATGCTCTCTGACTAACACAGCCGCCCGTTCCAGCCCACGGTTGTAGGCGGCATCGCGCTCGGCTTCCAGTTCCTTTGCCATTCTTAGATAATAAGGAACTTCATCAAAATCTATTCCAGCTTTTATCTCGACTAACTGTTTTAAGTCTTCTACTAGTTTAGTCATTTCGTTCTCTCCAGTCCCAGTCACAGCTAAGCCCGCCGCCTGCTGTCTTGTCGTAGTGGCGCCATGCGATGCACGGCATGCCCTCCTCAGTTTTAAACTGCAAGGTCTCACCCTGAGTATAGTCACGGATCTGCATCGGCAGCTTCAAATCATGGTGCAGTCGGATGGGCTCGTCTTCGCCCCCCTCTTTCATGAAGGAGGCCAGGAACAAACCGATCGGTATTGAGAAAACAGCCACTAACAGCATCGCTATAAAAATTCCGACTCCGGGAAACGGGTCGTCGTCGTTAAACTTACCCATGATTATTTCCCCCGGTTTCTACACAGTGGTTGTGCTCGCCTGGGGAGTGGGCCTGGCCCTTTATCCTCCAGCATTTCAAGCAGCAATCGGTTTGTTTCTTCTCTGACCTTTGCGTCGATCTCAAGCTCTTCGATGCGTTCCTCGTAATCTCTAATTACATTTACGCCGATAGCCAATTCCTGCTGAAGCTCTTTTATGCGCTCTATATATCCACGCACCATGCAGGGGCCAACAATTAATCCGCCCACGTTTAATGTGTCAGTCATTTCTCTGCCTCCTTCCGCTCCTTCAACCACTTCAACAACCAGACCTGGGACTCACCCCAGGTTGTCAAGTGAACTGTCGCCGTGTCCTTCTTGTGCACGATCAGTGTCTTGTTAGAATATTTACCCTTGCGCGTCATGCGCAGCGCTTCATAGATACTCTTCGGCTCCTGCCACAGCCAGCCCTGCGCTTTCAACCACTCGGTGAAATCGTGGAGCTTGTTCATGTGCAGTGTTGACCTCGATCTTAATTCTTCAACTTTCATAGCCAACCTCCCCCTTTCCAAGGGCATTTTGAACAGCCTTCACCATCCATCGGGATGGCATACATGATTCGGTACTGGACTATCTCTTCTTTCAATCGCTTGTTCTCCTGCTCATAGTCCCCAATAAAATGCGGTGACGCAGTCAACGCTGCCTGTGACAGCAGACGT
>Ga0316197_10004337_pt1 | contig 10072 bp, 12 predicted proteins | sample OudBiesiAoxic_MG_FD_204939 | JGI IMG/M metagenome (GOLD analysis project Ga0316197, IMG submission 204939) | Coastal sediment microbial communities from Oude Bieten Haven, Netherlands - site A oxic | ecosystem: Environmental > Aquatic > Marine > Coastal > Sediment | place: Netherlands... | reverse complement strand
TTTTTGACATTACGCGCACACCCAACCGGCATCTGGCCTTCGCTGCGGGGCCACATGTCTGCGTCGGGCTGACGTTGGCGCGCATGGAAGGGCGCATTGGCATCGACCGGTTCCTGCGCCGCTTTTCAAAGTTCGAAATTGGCAGCGAACGCGTGCGCGGCGGGCGCATCCGGTTTCGTGGCTACGAGGCACTGCCTGTGACGCTAAGCCCTTGACGCTGTTTATCAAAATCCGCGCGGGTAGGGCGCCCTCAAGCGGTTGAACGCCTTCCTGTCCGAAACAAGGATGCATTCCGGTCCGGCATCGCCAAAAACCGCCAGAACCCGTTTCGACCCACATGATCCCCTGCGCTCCTGCACGAAGGGATCAGCCTGTTGCCGCGTTCCAGATGGTCTCAGAGCACGGCAAGATCTGTCGCCATCTGACGCCCGTCGCGGCCTTCAGACAACTCGAAACTCACCTTCTGATCGTCCGCCAACCCGGTCAGACCGGACTTTTCGACAGCTGATATGTGCACAAATACGTCGTTACCTCCGTCTTCAGGAGCAATGAAGCCGTATCCTTTGGTGGTGTTGAACCATTTCACGGTGCCGTTGGGCATAATATTTCCGTGCCTCCTATTTCTTTCGCCTTGCCCGCAGTAACGGGCGGGCCCACCATCTACGGCGAGCCTTAACTTAAAAAGATCGGGCGACTGCCGGAAAAATCAAGTAAATCACGGGAAATTGGTCAAGATGTCTCGGCGTGCGCTGAAAAAATATGCGTGATGCCGAGCGCAATGGGAGGAATGATCATGAAGATATATGGGCTCAAGAATTGTGATACGTGCCGCAAGGCGCTCAAGGCATTGCCAGATGCAACCTTGGTTGATGTCCGGCAGGACGGTGTCCCGGATGCCGTGATGCAGGCGGCTCTGAGACAGTTCGGAGCCGCCTTGGTCAACACCCGTTCCACCACCTGGCGTCAATTGGACAGCGACGAGCGGACGAAAGAGCCTGCCGCCCTATTGGCGGCGCATCCGACGTTGATGAAACGCCCGCTGATCGCTGTACAGGGTCAGCTTTTCCTGTCGTGGAACAAAGAGATAGAAGCGGAAATAAGAGAACTCTCCTAGAGAGTGCTCAGCTTAGTCCGCCTTGGGTTTCAGGGCGCGGTCAAAGGAGACCGGGCCCGCGCCCTTGATCACCAGAACCACAAGCAGGAAGATCCAAAGTGCACGCTGATCCATTATGATTGCGTCGGCGAAGCGGTCAAACCAAGCGCCAAGCTCGGTCCATTGCCCGTGGCCATAGAGGTCGGTGAGCGACTGCACGACCACAAAGCCGATCATCCCGAGTGCTGCCAGACGCGTGAGCAACCCCAGCACGATCAGAACCGGCAAGATGAATTCTGCCCATGTCCCGGCAATCACCACCAGACTGTGCCAGATTGAGAGCGCGTCGGTGTCGTAACCGGCAGCCTCCATCGCGCGTGGGAAGATTTGCGCATAGGCCCCAACTGAAGGGGTCCAGAGCCCCGAAATGCCATCTCCCAGCTTCGTCATACCTGAATTCAGGAAATAGACCGCCAGCACACCGGCAAAAACCACCCGGGCTAGCGTGGGCACGAGCCAGTCCGCCCGTTCAAGCAATTGAGCAATTTTGGCGTAGATATTCAGGAGCGCAGTCATGTCTTTTCCTTCAAGTGTCGGTCTTCAGGGCTCCGGTCTGGAGCATGAGTGTCAGGCTTTCGGCGAGGTCAAAATCTGGGTGTTGTGCAAGGGTCGCGTCATTGGCCGCTTCCAAAGCGTGGCCTTTCGCAAGCATGTCCAGCCAGTCGGCGGCCCCTTTTGGCAAGAGATGTGGCTGGGGATCAAACTGCGGTCGGGTGATCATCACATCTTGCGCCGTTGCTGCAGGTTTCGAGGCACCCTCAACGAAATTGAACTGCCAGATGTCATAAAGTGGCCAGCGGGACCGTAAGACCCGGGTCGCTGGTGCGGGATGCAGCTTTAGGCTGGCGAGGGTGTCTGGCGACAAGGCCGCCATCGTTTGTGCGTCAAGGGGTGCGGCGTCAGCTGCGTGATAAGAAGTTCGGATCGCAACATCAAAGCGCGCGGCGTCGGGAAGGTATCCGATATGCCTGAGGGGCTCGAACGCTTCGAGATATGCCGGGAACGCAGCCCCGTAATGCATCATCAGCGGGGAGCTTGGCGGGTGCTGCCGGACAAAAAGGAGCGCGAGGCTGTCGAAGTTCTGCGCGCCAATCAGTTTGCGGACCAGTGGAAAGGCAGTCTTCATCGCCTCGACCAGCGATTGTGTCACGTTGTTGCGATAAACCGCATAGCGCCGTCCGGCGGCGTTTCCCAGACCGTCAAACAATCCTTCCGGCGTTGGTCTCTCGGCGTTCAGAAGGCCCGCGCGAAAGTCTGTTTGGTTGGTCACAGCGCAAGAACCTGCGCGGCGCGGGTCGCTTCGGCGCGCAGCGTCGGCCAGTCGGGCACGTCGTTATCCCATTCGACCAGCACAGGTTTTGGTCCGGTCTTGGCAAGCGTGTATTCAAGCAACTTCCAAACCGGATCGACCACCGGTTTGCCGTGGCTGTCGATGAGCAATGGCGCACCCTGATCGTCGGCATCTTCGTCATGCCCGCCCACATGTATCTCGCTGACATGCTCTGTTGGGTAGGCATCGATATAGGCTTCCGGGCTTAGGTTCAGATTTGTGGAGGAAACGAAGACATTGTTGACATCCAGCAAGAGGCCACACCCAGTTCGCCGTGTAACCTCCGCTAAAAAGTCAGTTTCAGACAAGTCGGATTCTTCGAAAACCAAGTAGCTTGAGGGGTTTTCGAGCAACATTTGTCGTCCGAGCGTGTCCTGAACCTGATTGATATGCGCCGTGACCTGCGCCAGCGTTGTTTCGGTGTAGGGCAGCGGCAACAGATCGTTGAGGAACTCGGCGCCGTGGGTCGACCATGCCAGATGCTCAGAGAAACTTGCAGGTTTTGACCAGTCGCACAGGTGCTTCAGACGCGCCAAATGCGCAGCATCAAGCGGCCCTTCGCCGCCGATGCTCAGGCCGACGCCATGTACCGACAGCGCGAACCGCTCGGACAGGGCACGCAGTTGCGCATGTGGCCTCCCCCCATCGCCCATGTAATTCTCGGCATGGATTTCGATCCACGAAACCGGGCCGGGATCGTTCTGCAGGTCGGTGAAGTGTTGGGGCTTATAGCCGACGCCGGGCGCGTTGGGCAGGCGATCGAAGCGGGGTGAATTGTCCAGCATGTCGCGCTCTCCGGGTCAGGTGACAGGGTAGCGAAGGGTCTCTGGCGGCGGGCGGCCGCCAAAGACCACGTTTAGTTTGGTTAGGCAGGCAGATCGCGGTCGAGTTCTTCGAGCGAACCCTTACGCTCGCTGCCGTCTGCCATGGCTGGCAGATCAATCTCAGCGCAGGTGCCGGCATCAACCAGCGTCCAGGCGTTACCCTGATAATCGACAACCGAGGTGCCGGCACATGTGGTGCCGGGGCCGGCTGCGCAGTCGTTTTCGCCAGCGAGCGATACGCCATAGCACTTCTCTTTGGAGGCGGCCTGGGCGGTTGTTGCTTGCGATGCCATTGCGGCTGCAACTGCGCTGGCCACGGCGAGGCTCTTCATTGTTGTGGACATGGATGTTCTCCCTTGGTTTGGAAATGGTGAACTGCTGATACCCTCTATTAAGCAATCCTGCGGCTAAATTACCATTCACGAGCGGGTGTGTAACGTTCACGTCAGAAAACACCGCTCGCGAGTGGGTTTTCAGCGGCCAAATCGCAATAATCGGAGGTTAATTGTTACAATTTCGGGTAAGGAGCGATACGATATCCGCCGCTCCTCACGGAATGTTACAGCAAATCTGGTGGTCTCGCTTCGATGCCGAGCCCGGCAACAACCTCATCAAGCGCTTGAACTGACGTCTGTTTCTCGCCCAAACGGCGCACGGTCACCGTGCGTTCCTCAACCTCCCGCGCACCAATCGCCAGAATGACAGGCACCTTTCCGACCGAGTGTTCGCGCACTTTGTAGTTGATCTTTTCGTTGCGTGTATCAGCTTCGGCGCGGACGCCAGCGGCGGTCAGTGCTGCCACAACCTCATGCACATAGTCATCCGCATCCGAGATAATGGACGCCACAACAACCTGACGCGGTGCCAGCCAGAAGGGGAGTTTTCCGGCCGAGTTTTCGATCAGGATGCCGATGAACCGCTCAAAGCTGCCAAGACAGGCGCGGTGCAGCATATAGGGACGGTGCTTGGCGCCGTCCTCGGCTATGTAGGTTGCCGACAGACGCTCTGGCAGGTTCGGATCAACCTGAAAGGTGCCGCATTGCCATTCACGCCCGATGGCATCGGTCAGCTTAAAGTCGAGTTTGGGCCCGTAAAAAGCACCTTCACCTGCATCCAGCGTATAGGGATGTCCGGTGGCCTTGATTGCATTCTCAAGGGCTGCCTCAACATGATCCCACGATTCCTCTGATCCGACGCGCTTTTCAGGGCGGGTTGCGAACATGATCTCGAAGCTGTCAAAGCCAAGGTCTTTGTAGACGGACGATAAGTAGGTGATGAATGCGGCGCATTCCGCCTCGATCTGATCTTCGCGGCAAAAGACATGGCCATCGTCTTGGGTAAAGCCACGGACGCGCATGATGCCATGCAGCGCGCCAGAGGGTTCATAGCGGTTGCAGGACCCAAATTCAGCCATGCGCAGGGGCAGGTCGCGGTAGGATTTCAGACCCTGATTGAAAATCTGTATGTGGCAGGGGCAGTTCATCGGCTTAAGCGCATTGATTGCCTTTTCACGGGCGTGCTCTTCGTCCACTTCAACGATGAACATGTGCTCCTGATACTTGTCCCAGTGGCCTGACGCTTCCCAGAGTTTGCGGTCGACCACCTGCGGCGTGTTCACCTCAACGTAACCCGCAGCGCGCTGTTTGCGGCGCATGTAGTCTTGCAGGGTGGTGTAGATTGACCAGCCGTTGGGATGCCAGAACACTTGTCCGGGCGCTTCTTCCTGCATGTGGAACAGGTCCATCTCGCGGCCCAGCTTGCGATGGTCGCGTTTGGCGGCCTCCTCTAGCATGTTGAGATGCGCGCGCAGCTTTTCCTTGCCGGTGAACGCGACACCATAAATGCGCTGGAGCATTGCGCGATCCGAGTCGCCCCGCCAGTAGGCCCCGGCAATCGACATCAGTTTGAACGCATCGCCTGGAAGTTGGCCGGTATGCTGCAGATGTGGCCCGCGGCAGAGGTCCTGCCAGTCACCATGCCAGTACATGCGCAGGGGTTCGTCGCCGGGGATCGCATCAATCAGTTCGACCTTATACGGCTCATCATTGTTCCGGTAGTGTTTGATCGCCCGATCACGTTCCCAGACTTCGGTGCGGACAGGATCGCGTTTGTTGATGATTTCCTTCATCTTCTTTTCGATCAGTCCAAGGTCTTCGGGTGTGAACGGTTCTGCGCGATCAAAGTCATAGTACCAGCCATCCTTGATCACCGGACCGATGGTAACTTTTGTTTCGGGCCAGATTTCTTGCACGGCGCGGGCCATGACATGTGCCAGATCATGGCGCACCAATTCATTGGCCTGCACTTCGTCCTGCATGGTGTGGATGGCGATGGTGCTGTCAGTTTCAATCGGCCACGCCAAATCGTGATGCGCCCCGTTGACGGTGGCGCTGATGGCTTTCTTGGCAAGCGATTTCGAAATGTCAGCGGCGACTTCGCCGGCCGTAATGCCAGCCTCGTAGCTGCGCGCATTGCCATCGGGAAGGGTGAGTGAGATCTGGGCCATGTCTGGCACTCCTCGTCGGTTTGGCGCCTACGAGACGCCCGGTTGCGGGTTCAATGTTGGGCTTCTTTGGCCCCCGCGCCACCGCTTGTCAACAATCGCTGCGGCTTTCCCTGTCGGGTGTGCGCGCTAGGTCGCGTCCCGTCAGAGCGAAAAGGATCGAGGAGCATATGCAAAGCGACGTGGTACGAGGCGCATTTGAGCGGGTTGCGGGGGCGGAGGAGCCTGCCCAAGACCTAGCGCCAGAGGCCCGCACCCACGAAGCGGCTAACGGTCTGCGCCATGTGATTAGCCTCTCCATGACCAAAGTCTCAGATGGGTTGATCGACCCGAAACTGATGCTGTCGTGGTTGCTGACGTCCCTTGGCGCGCCAGCGATTTATGCTGGTGCATTGGTGCCCATTCGGGAATCCGGAGCACTCCTGCCGCAGATCGCGCTTGCTGGCCGGGTCGAACAGATGCGCTACCGGAAATGGGCATGGGTGGTAGGCAGTGCGGGGCAGGGTGCCTTTGCGGCGCTGATTGTTCTTGCGGCTCTGACGCTTGACGGGGCAGCGGTCGGGTTCGCCATCTGCGCCGCGCTGGCGGGGTTGGCGCTTTGCCGGGCGGCTTGTTCCGTGTCCTTCAAGGACATATTGGGCAAGACAGTTGGGCAAGCGCGCCGCGGTGCGATCACAGGGCTTGCGGGAACGATCTCCTCCGCGGGCGTTGTGCTGCTGGCGCTGCTCCTGATGACCGGGATATTTCAGAGCAAAGGCATTGTGATCGCTGCAATCGCGCTTGCGGCAGTCCTTTGGGGTTTGGCGGCGCTGGTCTTCTCAACCCTGTATGAAGTTGCGAGTGACAAAACCGAAAACCTCGGCGTGCGTTTTGTTATTCTGAAAGAGGACGCCAATCTGAGGCGTTTCATCTTGGTGCGTGGATTGCTGGTCGCCACTGCGCTGGCACCCCCCTATCTCGTTGTGCTGGGCGGCGCGGGTGACTCCGCGCTTGGCCAACTCGGCGCGCTTGTGTTCGCCTCTGCCATGGCCTCATTTCTAAGCTCGTATGTTTGGGGGCGGCTTTCGGATGTATCAAGCCGTAAGGTTCTGATGCTGACAGGCATTGTCGGGGCGGTCGCAATGTCTGCGGCAGTTGCGCTCAGCTGGGCCGGGTTGGCCGGTCAGGTCTGGGCCATGCCAACTGTCCTGTTTGTGCTGATGATCGCGTATCATGGCGTGCGGCAGGGGCGCTCAACCTATCTTGTGGATATTTCACCGCCGGATCATCGCTCCACCTACGCGGCGTTGGCCAATGCCGTCATCGGGGCCCTGCTTCTTGGGGCCGGAGTCCTTGGTGGCGGCGCGGCGTTACTTGGCCCGGAGGCCACGCTTATTCTGTTCGCGGTAATGGCTTTGGCCGCGACCACTGTCGCGCGTGGACTGGATGAAGCCGAAACATCAGATTGATATTTTTGCGCTGAAAGATAACTCTGACGCATCGAAAATCGAAAAGGGAACGAGATGTCTAAGCATAACCGGAATTTCGAGTTATCTATCAATGATATCGACCTGATCGAGGCCGCGCTGCACGTGACAAAACGAGATTTGTCGCTGGAGCGAATCGACGGTACCGGCTCAATGATGCCTGCGTCAGCGAAAGAAGACCCGCTGCGACAGATAGATGATCTTCTGGGGCGGTTGCACAATCAGAAGATTTTTTACCGTCCCAAGAAAGAACCTTATCTGGGCGGATGACCACGCCCCAGACAGGTTAATCATGCCGCAAAGACGGCATAGGCCATGATCAGGCAGCAGGCCCAGCCAGCGGTAAAGATGATGGGTCTGAGCGGCAGCCGCGCAATGCCCGTGATCATGCCCGCCGCATGGGCAACCCTAAGCCAGAAAAAGACAATCGCCGTCCAGTAGGTCAGCGATGAATAGGCGTCCAACCGGTCGACCAGCAGCACCAGAATGGCAAACGGAACAAGCTGTTCCAGCAGGTTCAAATGCGCGCGGTGGGCCCGGTGAACCCACGGGCGCAGCGCGCTGAGTTCTACCGGCCGCGCAGATGGGTCGCCTGCAGGTGCCTCTGTATTGACGCCGATGATGTAGGGTATCCAAAGCGATGCGGCCAAGACGCTCAGGCAGGCCAGAATGCCGAGTTCGGTTGTCAGTGTGGTGTCCATTTCAAATCTCGCTTTTCATCATCGGGTCACATGGAGGCTTTCATTGCCGTGCCGGTCTCCAGCCACGATTTGAGTGAGGCAGCCAGACGCGCCCATCCCTCCGCAACCCCTTCCTGACCGGCTGCAAGGTCATAGTGCTCAATCGTCAGTTTGCAGGCGTCCCCCTGAGGCTCGATCAGAAACACCATCCGCGAGGCAGGTGCGTCCGGCCCGAAGAAATGCGGCTCAAACGTCGCTTCAATGCGGGTCTTTGGTTCCACCTTGGTCGGGCGCTGGGTCAGCATCCGATTGCCATCGGGCAATATCCAGTCAAGTTTTCCTCCCACTTCGGCGCTGCCTTCCACGCGGTCGCACATGAAATGATAAGCGGCCATACTTTCGGGGGCGCTCAGCGCGTCCCACAGGGCATCCTGGGTGCAGCGAATAAAGGTCTGCATCATGAAATCGGGTTTTGACATATCTGTTTCTCCTTCGAGTTGGTCCTTGAGGTTCAGCACCGCTCGGGCCGCTGGTTTCACGAGCAAAGGCTCGATCCAGCGATCTATGGCTTGTTGGAGTGGGACAGCGTTCAGGTAGTGGTATTTGAAACGCCCCTTCTTGCGGGTCACGACCAGCCCGGCCTCTTCCAGCACACCCAGATGTTTCATGACACCGAAACGGGTCATGTCGAGCAGTTCCGTCAGGTCCTGCAAGGGCTGTCCGTCGCGCTGGCGCAATGCGTCAAGCAACGTGCGTCGTGCGGGGTCGGCGAGGGCTTTGAAGATCGCATCCATGGAATCACTTATAGGTGATTAAATAGTCACGTGACAATATAGTCACCTAAAATTTGTGGTGTTGCCCCGCCGGATCACGTTGCGCATGATCGGCGCAAACGGAGGACAACATGGGCGAAACGGCATATCTCGACACTGCGCAAGGGCGACGACTGGCCTATCATCGGACCGACGGGCAGGGGCCTTGCATCGTTTTTCTGGGCGGTCTGAAATCCGACATGATGGGGACCAAGGCGGTTTTTCTGGAGGACTGGGCCCGCGCGGAAGGCCGCGCGTTCCTGCGGTTTGATTATTCGGGGCATGGCGAGTCGTCAGGTGCGTTCACCGATGGGAGCATCGGCGATTGGGCTGAAGACACCGCTGCAGTAGTCGGCGCGTTGACGGACGGTCCGATCATACCCGTCGGCTCTTCCATGGGCGGTTGGCAGGCGTTGCTGTTGGCGCGGGCACAACCCAAACGCATCGCCGGCCTGGTCACAATCGCGGCAGCCCCCGATTTCACCGAAGACGGGTATTGGGCAAACTTCACAGACGCGCAGAAACGGGCGCTGGAGACAGAGGGGCAGGTCGAATTGCCCTCGGACTATATGGAACCCTACGTGATCACCCGCCGGATGATTGAAGATGGCCGCAACCAGCTTGTATTGCGCAGCCCGCTGCAACTGCCGTTCCCGGTGCGCTTTCTGCAAGGGACTGCAGATACTGCTGTCAGTGTTGCGACGGCTGTGCACCTGCTTGAACACGCCACTGGACCGGACATGCAACTCCATCTGACCAAAGACGCAGATCACCGGTTTTCAGATGAGCAGTGCCTCAGTCAGATTGTTAATGTTTTGCGCGATATTGCGCCTTCAATCCTTTGATAAATAATAAAATTATTGAAAATATTTAGAAGTGGTGTTCCCATGCAGCAACGGATCAGTCTGATTACACTCGGTGCCCGTAATGTCGAAAAACTTGCCGCATTTTATGACGCTCTAGGATGGCAACGGGCCGAAAGCCCCGACGGAATTGTTGCCTTTGATCTGATCGGTCAGACGCTGGGTCTCTACCCGATCGAGGACCTCGCCCGCGACATGGGCGTGTCCGTCGAAACACTTGGGCATGGCGCTGCAACCTATTCCCATAACGTCGCTGAGAAAGGTGATGTTGACGTGGTCCTGACCCAGGCAGAAGCGACCGGTGCACAGGTACTGCGCGCACCACATGACGTCTTTTGGGGGGGGCACATCGGGTATTTTTCCGATCCTGAAGGCCACGTCTGGGAAGTCGCTTACAACCCGTATTCGCCGCTTGGCCCGGAAGGGCAGTTTCGCTGGAAC
>Ga0316197_10004335_pt1 | contig 10074 bp, 8 predicted proteins | sample OudBiesiAoxic_MG_FD_204939 | JGI IMG/M metagenome (GOLD analysis project Ga0316197, IMG submission 204939) | Coastal sediment microbial communities from Oude Bieten Haven, Netherlands - site A oxic | ecosystem: Environmental > Aquatic > Marine > Coastal > Sediment | place: Netherlands... | reverse complement strand
CCCACCATTAATGAGATTTGTCCGCCCAGTAAAGTACGTACGAATAGGTCACGGCCCAAACTATCGGTACCGAACAGGTGCTCTGCTGATGGTGCAGCATGCATCGCATACCAGTCAGTATCATCAAAAGCATATTGGCTTAACAAGGGGGCAATAATCACTGAAAGCGTGATTAAAACTAATACAACAAGACTTACCATTGCGGCTTTATTACGCATAAAACGCATACGTGCGTCTTGCCATAAACTACGCCCTTCTATCTCAAGGTTCTCTGAGAACTTCTCAAGTGCGTCGATATTTTCTTTTTTAGTTATCATAGGATCCGTCCTTAATAGCGAATTTTAGGATCAACATACGCTAGCAGAATATCTACAATGGCATTGAAGAGAATAAATAAGAAACCAATTAAAATGGTCACACCCATTACTAATGAATAGTCACGATTGAAGGCTGCATTAACAAATAGCTTACCAATACCCGGTAAACCAAAGATGGTTTCAATCACTACCGAGCCGGTAATAATACCCACGAATGCAGGTCCCATGTAAGAGATGACGGGTAACATAGCAGGTTTCAAAGCATGTTTTATAACGATATAACCATAGCTAAGCCCTTTTGCACGTGCGGTTCGAATAAAGTTACTGTTTAATACTTCGATCATGCTGCCACGGGTAATACGTGCGAACGTTGCAACGTACATCATCGCCATACCTAATACCGGCAGAACCATATATTGTAACGATCCATCTAACCAACCACCGGCAGGAAACCAACCTAAGCCAATTGAAAAGATATAAATTAATACTGGCGCGAGTACAAATGAAGGCATAACAATGCCCAACATGGCAGTGGACATAACAGCATAATCTAACCAACTATTTTGCCGTAGCGCAGCTAATGTTCCGACAGAAACACCAAAAATAACAGCAAAAACAAAGGCTAGTGCACCGATTTTTGCTGAAACGGGCAATGCACTTACAACAAGTTCATTTACAGTGAAATCTTTATATTTAAAAGACGGCCCTAAATCACCCTGTAACACATTCGTTAGATAAGTTGTGTATTGGTCAAACACCGGTTTATCTAAGCCGTATTTTGCATTGATGTTAGCCATCACTTGAGGGGGTAAGGTACGCTCGCTAGAAAAGGGGCTGCCAGGTGCAAAACGCATTAAAAAAAATGAGATGGTAATTAGAATCAGCATCGTGGGGATAGCTTCTAATACCCGCTTAAGGATAAATTTAAACATAATAAACTCAGTATAGGCTAGATAAATTAGCGATAAACTCTATTGATCAACAGTTTCTGACCAATAGAGAATATGACTAATTATTAATAATGAAGGAAGAAACTACTTCTTAATGATATACATATCTTTTGAGTAGAGTTTGTCTTCAGCATTATTGACCGCATAACCGCCAACTGCAGGATTAAGTAGTCGTGCAGTCACATACTGGTAGATAGGCGCTAATGGCATATCATCTGCAAGCAATTGCTCTTGTGCGTAATAAAGCTTCTGACGTTGCGCTTCATCTGTCGCTTGAATAGCATCTTTAGTTAACTTATCGTAAGCAGCACTTTTATAATGAATACCACCAGTCGTATTTTGACCTTCCATTAACGAAGTAAATGTAGACGCTTCATTGTAATCACCACACCAACCGGCACGCGCCGCTTCAAAATTACCCTGTTTTTTCGTTTCTAGGTAAGTCTTCCACTCTTGGTTTTCAAGCACCACTTCAACACCTAAGTTCTTCTTCCACATAGAGCCAATCGCAACGGCAATCTTTTTATGATTTTCACTGGTGTTATACAACAGAGTGAATTTAAGTGGGTTAGCATCATTATATCCAGCTTCTGCTAATAGTGCTTTAGCCTTAGTGTTACGTTCTTTTTGAGACAATTTCCCATATGCTGGTAACTCTGGGCTAAAATTAGCCACGATTTCTGGCGTAAGGAAATAAGCAGGTTTTTGGCCTTGACCTAAAATGGCATTAGCAACGATATCACGGTCAATTGCATAAGAGATCGCTTTACGAACGCGTACATCATCGAAAGGTGCTTTATGTGTATTAAAGTTATAATAATAAGTACACAAATTACCCTTAATTGCTAAAGATTCTGAGTGATCTTTCTGCAAACGCCTAAAATGCTCATTCGGTAGTTCGTAAGTCATATCGATTTCACCGGAAAGAAAACGATTCATCTCAGCAACTTGGTTTTCGATTGGTAAGAATGTCACTTTGGTTAATACTGTTTTAGCGTTATCCCAGTATTGTGTATTTGGGACTAATTCAATGCGCTCATTAACAACCCAATTATTAACAACAAATGCACCATTACCTACAAAGTTTTCTGGTTTAGTCCATTTATCACCAAATTTTTCTACCGTTGCTTTGTGAACAGGTTTTACTGTTGTGTGACCCATCATCATTACAAAATAAGGCACTGCATTTTCTAGGTTTACTTGGAAGGTATAGTCATCAACTGCTTTTACGCCGAGTGTTGATTTATCTTTTTTCCCTGCGATGATATCCGATGCATTAAGCATTGTGGTCATCTCAAGGTACCACGAGTAAGGTGATGCGGTATTTGGATCAACGGCACGTTGGAAGCTATAAACGAAATCATGTGCTGTTACTGGGTCACCATTTGACCATTTAGCATCTTTACGAAGATTGAAAGTGAAGGTTTTATTATCAGTGGTTTCCCAAGACTCAGCAACACCAGGAATGGTTTTACCGTTCGCATCTTGATTTACTAACCCTTCTAGTAGATCACGAATAACATGAGACTCTGGCACACCTTCGGTTTTATGAGGGTCAAGAGAAGCAACTTCGGTCCCATTACCTCGAACTAACTCTTGCTTAGCTGCTAATTGTACACCTTCTGGTACGACTGCGGCTTGTGCAGCAAAACTAGCTCCGATTAAACTTGTCGTCAGTAATGCGGTGCTTAATAGTGTTTTCTTAAAGTGCATAATTATATCCTTATGTTGTATTTTCCGTTTAACTAGCATGTAAAAATTAACCTTGGATAGCAACAAAAATCAAGTAGACAGGTAAATAATCAATCAATAAATGACATATATTAATAATTCAAAGGATAAAAGTGTCTAAAAAACAACCAAATAAGCCCTTGAAAAATAAATTGATGCTAATTCAGCCATTTTGTAAAAACTTTTACAGCTAAATAGACAGGTCAAATATGAATGAACATTCATTTTTATAGAATAAACATGCAAGCGCTTTCATATGAGGAATTGCCAAGTGAACAATAATATGGCGACAATAATTCAGTTAAAGTAAAAATAGTAATTAAGAGAGGAAGATTTTAGAGGATAATAGCAAGTAAATAAGAAGAGGCATGTTGAAATATCAATATTGAGCATATTTCAACATAGAAAAACTAAATTTCGCTAATAAGCGCTTTTAAAAATTTATCTCTTTTACTACTATCGCCAATCTTGGTAGCTCTATTAAGTGATGACCACTGTGGATAAGCGTGTAATTTACGTAAGTAGGCATTCCATTGTTTAGGCAAATTATCAGGCGATATATTTGCACTGTTTTGAATCGCAATTTTATCAAAACTTGCATGGCCGCGTTGCTGCAGTGTAGCTAATAGCTTTAACTGCCTCAACCACAGCACCTGTAACGTCACATCGTCAACACAGAGATAACGCTTACCTTTTATTTTTGCTTGTATTTCATCATAATAACGTTGTTTAACACTCCACAATGCACCTACGGCACCACCGCTCAATGCAGCCGCACCTAACGTAATCCCACCTACCGCCACATCAATAGCAACACCAATTCCGGCTCCTTTAGCGATATTACCCCCTAGTGAAATACCAAACTCTTGTAAATTATCTGAAGAAAAAAGATCTAACTCCCATTGCCCATGCTGGACAGGCAAGGCTTCATTTTCTAAATCACTTTGACGAAATTGATAAAGCTGTAAAAGTTGTTTAACACAACTATTTTCAGCTTGACGCACCAATTGTTGTAATCGTTTAGTTTGAGCTGCTATCGCAGTTTCATTATTTTCTGCTTCATAACGAGCGCAAGCAGCTTCTATAAATAGATTAGCAACCAACTTTTTAGCTGTATCAAAAGTTTCCTGCCACTGTGATTCACGCAGCTTTATTAGCTCAGTGAGCAAAAGCTCTTTATCTGCTAATAGCGATTGCATTTTTTGGTAGATCTTTAATTCATCTGAGAATTTAAAGTGGACATTATCAAAGGCAACAAAGGCATGAAAATTAAGGCGAGCTAATTGTGTTTTCCATGACGCAATATTTTCAGAACCCTGCTGAGTAAAATTTAGAACAGGAATGACCGGTTTAGCGGCAAAGCTTAATATCTTAAGCTCATCCAAATACTTACCTAGAATAGGTTCGCGCAGGTCAATCACATAGAAAATAAGATCATTATTAAGTATTGCTCGTAAAACTTTCGCTTCCTGTTGCAACTCAGGGTAATCATTCAGCTTATTTAAAAAAGCCTGTAAACGCTCGATGCCATCACTGTTTTTATGTTGCGGGTCATTTTGCAGTATCTCTAATAATGCAATGGAATCTTCAAGCCCAGGTGTATCAAATAGAGACAATATTTTACTTTCATCGATTAATAACCCCCCCCCTTCAACATGCCGTGTTGTACCCGCTTGATCTTCAACCTCTCCGAATTCACTGTCACGTAAAAGTGTACGCATTAAAGAAGTTTTGCCAGCATTAGCATGACCAACAACAGCAACGGATAGATTACTCATTGTTATCTCCATTAATATCTATATGCAAAATATTATCTAACTGAATACCGACGCTGTCGGCTAAACGATACCAATCATTATCACGCTGAGTGCTGCGTTTATTATCAACAAGTAAAAAAAGATGATATTGCTTGCCTGGGATTGCTGTCAGTTGGGTAACAAAGCGTTTTAAACCTCTGTCAGGAACCCGATTTAATGCGACATACAGCGCTACAGTCTGGTTATTGTTTAATTGAATATCAGATAACAATCTTTGTTGTTGCGAATGGTCACATACATTAACTAAATTAACCTTAGATTCAGGAAAAACTAACTGCAAGTGCGCCTTCGCTAAGCTAAATTGTGGGGCTGATAGTTCAATGGCAACGGGGTAGAAATGCTGGGGTAATTGCACACTTTTACACGCTGTGTATTGAAAGTTAACTAAATTTTTTTTAGTCACCTCTTCATCAGCATCTGTAATACCTAATGTCGCTTTATTGGGCTTTAATAACTGGCGCAGCTGAACGTAATAAGGCAGGCTCAAATCCAAACTATAGCGTATTTTAAATTGCTTAAACTGAAAACTAACATAAAAATAGAGTAATAAACGTGGCAGTACCCCATACAGAAGTAAACTACTAATTAATAAACTTGACCATGCTAAGCGTCTATTATCAGCATCGACCAAATTTTCTATACTTAAATGGCTTTGTTGTATTTGCTCAATGGTTGGTACGATAAAACCTAACTTCTGTGGAAGATAAGCGAGTAATTGAGTAAGTGATTGAAATGATTCCGAGGATAAGATACTGGTTTGCCAAATGAAGTCGACTTGATGAGTGGCGAGCATTACTACCGACATTAGAAGCGCACCACTAAAATAACTTAGCCATAATAAATGCGTTAATTGAGAAAGCTTGTAACGCCCTAAATTTTTGGAAAAATGAAGTTCAAAATAACAGCTAAAAAGTATCCAATAATTATTTCGTTTAATCTGCGCTTTATTGAAGCGCCTTTCTATTAATTTAATCGATGAAAGTGTAAATCGAGTTAAGCTACTATTTTGCAGTAAGCTGGGTTTCAAAAATAGAAATAACCAGACCCCAAACATAACTAGATTAGGAATAAAAAAAAGTGTAAATGCCCAAAAAAAGTTAACCGAAGTAAGTTGCTCAGTGAACAGCATATTATTTACTGCTAATGCACCTAATATAAACAGGATAAAAGCAAATAACCGATAAATATTTTTAGTAAGTGATTTAAAATGGGCAAATAGCGAAGTTATTTGCAGGGTATCGTCTTGCTCTGTTGCACGTTGAAATAGCAAAGCTTCAAAGCTCTTATCATCGCTTTTGCAGGTATTCATATGCTGAGTAGGTGTAGCGCTTTCAATTGCGCGCACACCTTCAACTAATAGCCGAGATTCAAATTGACTCAATCAATAGCTTCCTATTTTCTTGTGGAACGAATCGAATGCCACCAATCATCAGAAGCATCAATTTGCCCATCGTCATCAAGTGGAGGATAAGGGAGTTTTTTCTCTTTACATAGCTTCGTGAAGATAGGATGCCCACCTTCAAATAAGATACGATGTTGCTCGTCATGACTTAGACGACATTCACCATTATACATACCTGCTTTTTCACGTTGGCGTTGCGCTTCATACAAAATCAATGCAGAGGCTACCGATACGTTAAGAGATTGACACATACCGACCATTGGAATAATTACATCTTGATCAGCTAATGCTAATGCTTCATCGGTAATGCCGGTTTTCTCTTGACCTAATAGAATAGCAGTTGGCTTAGTGTAATCTACTTCTCTAAAATCAATCGCTGTATCAGAAAGGTTCGTTGCTATAATTTGCATGCCTTGATCACGAAGTGCCTGAATAGCTTCTTGTGTTGTCTCATGTGAATGAACATTTACCCAGTTCTGACTACCCGTCGCACTTTTATTGCCCGCAAGACGCATTGCTTTATCTTCCCAAGTAGCATGCACATCACTAACGCCGACAGCATCAGCCGTTCTTACTATTGCAGCTAAATTATGTGGCTTATGAACACGTTCCAATAAAAGGGTTAGTTCAGGTTGACGGCGTTCAAGCATAGCGTTGATACGGGCAAAGCGTTCAGGGGACATAATAACTCTCAAATAAATATTCTAAATAGTTATTATAAAGCAGAACAGAAAAGAGGCATAGCGCCTCTTTCGTTAATCCTAAGATTAGTCTAACAGCATTGTAAATTAGTCTCGCAAAGGGATGTAATTGCTACGGGCATAATCGGGACGTGCCGCTTTTAGTTGATTGGCTTCCTCTTCTGTCAATTTACCGGCAGGTAAACCAAGTACACGATATGTTAATAATTCTCGCGCATCGACCGCGATAGAAAGCTTGATAATTCGCCCACTTCCCTTAATCTCTTGTGTTTCATAAGCAGGTACTAACACGCCGGACTGTAATAAATTAGTTACGGCTAGCTCACGCATAGGTAAAGCAAGCACATTTTTTCTCTGTATTATAAACTCACGCAATACAGCTTTCTCTTCGAAATCCAAACGGCGAATCATCATATTACGACGTGTTGACTGCCCACGTTTGATAAATTCTTCCTTCAAGTAACTAAAGATCCAGATAATGCTACGTGTAATAAGGAAAGACCCTGTAATAAGTGCCAAAATAAGGATATAGGGCGTATAGCTCTCTGTCCAACCCTCTGTATCAGCAAACTTAACGACAGAAACAGGCACAATCAAAAGTGTCGCACAAGCGATACACATCCAAGCCATTGTCAGTGTAATACCCTGCTGATCTTTTACACGTTGAAATAATTGCATCATAATAAGCTCCTTGCCAAAAAAATGTTGTTACAATGCGTATGAAGCAATAGTTATGCCAGTGTCATCATAATGGGAAATATAATATGAATTTCAGAGATTTAGAGTATTTAATTGCACTTGAAGAATTGAAGCACTTCAGAAAAGCAGCTGAAAAATGTTTTGTAAGTCAACCAACTTTAAGTGGTCAAATACGTAAGTTAGAAGATGAACTAAATGTGCAATTAATGGAGAGATCTTCTCGCAAGGTCATCTTTACGCAGGCTGGTCTAGATATTGTTAATAAAGCCAAAACAATCCTATTAGAGGCAAAATCATTAAAAGAAATTGCCAAAAGTCATAATGAACCGATGCAAGGCACATTACATATAGGTTTAATACCAACGGTAGCACCTTATCTATTACCACTTATTATTCCTGCAATTAAAAAACACTTTCCAGATTTAGAACTTTTCCTGCATGAAAATCAGACTGATGTATTAATTAAGCAATTAGAAGAGGGAGACCTAGATTGCTTAATGCTTGCTTTATTGCCAGGCATGGAAATATTGCAGCAATACCCCCTATATAACGAGCCCCTTGAATTGGCATTATCAGAAAGCCACCCATGGGCAAATAAAGAACAGGTTTCTATCGAAAAATTAGCCGGTGAACATTTACTAATGTTAGAGGAAGGGCATTGTTTACGTGATCAAGCAATGGGTTTTTGTTTTGCTGCCGGTGCTATTGAAGATAATAGCTTTAAAGCAACAAGCTTAGAGACATTGCGCCATATGATAAGTGCAGACAACGGGTTAACACTGCTACCACAACTTGCGATACCTACTAGTCGACATCAAGCGGGTATTAAATATATTCCCTTTAAGCAACCGGCACCACATAGAAGCATAGGTCTTGTATGTCGCACAAATAGTGTACGTAAAGTTTGCTTTGAAGAGTTGTCAAAATTGATAGCTAACTCAGTTCAAACGAGATTAGATGAATATTAAAAGAAACGCATGAAGGTATGAAGGTATGAAGGTATGAAGGCATGAAGGTATGAAAGGCTAAATGCTGGAATGCTGGAAGCCTTATAACTTTCTAGCCTTATGGCCTTAAAGCTATATACCAGACACAAAAAAGCCGAACATAAGTTCGGCTTTTTAATGTAACTGACTACAAAGCTTACGCTTCTTCGTCTGCTACTACTGGACGGTCAACCAACTCGATGTAAGCCATAGGAGCTTTATCACCAGTACGGAAACCACATTTAATGATACGTGTGTAACCACCAGGGCGACCCTCGTAACGAGGACCCAGTTCATTAAATAGTTTAGCTACAACTGCGTTATCACGCGTTCTAGCAAAAGCTAAACGACGGTTAGCAACGCTATCCGTTTTAGCTAGTGTAATTAAAGGTTCAACTACACGACGAAGTTCTTTTGCTTTAGGTAAAGTAGTCTTAATTACTTCATGTTCAACAATTGAGCTTGCCATATTGCGAAACATAGCCTGACGATGGCTGCTGTTTCGGTTAAGTTGACGTCCACTGTGACGATGACGCATGACTTAATCCTTATTAATTCGTTATTCGAAGATTGGTTTATTAATCTTCGATTAGGCTTGCTGGCGGCCAATTTTCTAGGCGCATGCCTAGAGATAGTCCACGTGATGCAAGAACATCTTTGATCTCAGTTAATGACTTCTTACCTAAGTTAGGTGTTTTAAGAAGTTCAACTTCAGTACGTTGTACCAGATCACCGATGTAGTGAATCGTTTCTGCTTTCAAACAGTTAGCAGAACGAACAGTTAACTCTAAATCATCTACTGGGCGCAAAAGAATAGGATCAAACTCAGGTTTATCATCTTCAACTACTGGCGTACTTGCTTCACGTAAATCAACAAATGCGTCTAATTGCTCAGCTAAAATTGTAGCCGCGCGACGAATTGCTTCTTCCGGATCAAGTGTACCATCTGTTTCCATATCGATGACAAGTTTGTCTAAATCGGTACGCTGTTCAACACGAGCAGATTCAACATTGTAAGCAATACGCTCAACAGGGCTGAAAGTCGCATCTACTAATAGACGACCAATTGGACGCTCATCTTCTTCAGTATGAATACGTGATGAAGCTGGAACATAACCGCGACCTGATTCTATTTTAATGCGCATGCTAATTTCAGCATTGCCCGTTAAATGACAGATCACATGTTCTGGGTTGACTATCTCTACATCACCATCATGGATGATGTCGCCTGCAGTAACAGGACCAGCGCCAGACTTAGTTAAGCTAACTAGAACTTCGTTTTTACCTTCAAGCTTAACAGCTAGACCTTTCAGGTTAAGAAGAATCTCAAGGATATCTTCTTGCACGCCTTCTTTGGTGCTGTACTCATGTTGTACACCATCAATTTCAACTTCAGTTACCGCTGTGCCAGGCATAGACGATAATAAGATACGACGAAGTGCGTTACCTAGAGTGTGGCCGAAACCACGCT
>Ga0316197_10004334_pt1 | contig 10075 bp, 7 predicted proteins | sample OudBiesiAoxic_MG_FD_204939 | JGI IMG/M metagenome (GOLD analysis project Ga0316197, IMG submission 204939) | Coastal sediment microbial communities from Oude Bieten Haven, Netherlands - site A oxic | ecosystem: Environmental > Aquatic > Marine > Coastal > Sediment | place: Netherlands... | reverse complement strand
CACCATCCGTTTCAGAAAGATGACCTGTTTCGACTGAGTCTTGAACCGCCACGACCATATCCGACTCAAGCTGCATGCCGGGCAGTTCGACGTCAACCTCGGAAACAGCGTTTTCAATCGTCGATTCATGGTCGTCAATCTCAATCCCTGGCTTTTCGAGGCTGATTTCGTCCTGAAGTTCTATAATGTCACCTTCCGCGCTTTCACCATCGGTGATCACAGCTCCCCTGTCTTCCTCGATCGGATCAAAGCTATCTTCAGTTATTGAAACCGCTGCTGGTGTGGAGACGATTCCCATCGGCGGTATTTCTCCAACAGTTTCGATTTCTTCTGTAGTCGGTTCTTCAACCGTCCCGTTGTCTTCTCGTCCCCTCACATGGCCGGATTCGGCAAACCCCTCTTCGATCTGATACGAATCCGGTTGCACCCATTCATCACCATCAGGTATGGTGGAATGATCCATCGATAATGGGGAGGGTTCAGGCATGTCCCCATCGACTACCGTTTCACTCTCCCTGTCAAGTTCCTCTTCGCCGGCCTCAATTTGTTGGCCGTCCAAGCCCCCCGGTTCCTGATCGGAATCCGTTTCAACTGTATACTCTCTTTCCGCGAAAGGTTCAGCGGACAGTTCCTGGACACCACCGGGCGACTCGATGCTGTATTCACCTCCTTCCTCGTCCGCTGTCTGACTTTTCTCAGTGGTCGCTTCAACTGTTATTTCCTTTGATTGATCATCATCCAGCAACGGTGATGTTTTCACCGGTTCCTCGTAATCGCCATCGAGGAATTCTGCCGTCGCATTATTCGATAATATTCCGGCATCCTTCTCTGTCATACCATTGTGCACGGAAAGATCGTCATCGGTTTCGAGTCCCGAAAGCGGGCCGGCAAACTGTTTATCCGTATCGGGGGACGAATCCGTTGACTGCTGGGTAAAATCTTCCTTTATTACCACTTCGGAACTTTCAATGTCCGGGAAATCTTCCGGTGCACCTGCTCTATCGAAAACTTCTTCTGGAACCTCTTCAACTATTTCCACAATCTCGGCCGGCTGAATGGCGACCTCCGATCGATTCGGATCATCAAGGCTGATTTGGTTATTCTGCACAGGGGGCAGCAGAAGAAGAGATAGGCGGTCCTCCAAATCCCTGATCCGTTTGACATCCTGTTGTTCTCGCAGCACGGCCAGTTTTTCACGTTCCTGATGGAGTTCCAGTTGGTGTTGCAGGTGACGCTGGCTTGACTGTAAATCCTCAACGATCTTGAGCAGACGCCCGTTTTCTCTGGACAGCCGATCGAAATTTTTCTTATTGTCCTCGCTGAATCGATTGAACTGTTTCTGAAGCTCTTTGACATGGGCGCGACTTGACTTGGTCAGTTGTTTGTCAATTATTTTTGCCATCAGTTTGTAATCGACATCAGCCGATTCCTCTGTCGAATCAATGGGTTTAGAATCACCTGGTGTGTATTGATTCGTATTCAGGGTCAGATTCTCGATCGATTTATAATTTTCCATTGTCTTTGTCCTGAAATATTCCATCCGGTCTGTTTGGTGTAATCCGGTTTCAGTCCGTCAGACGATCGGCACACCGGCGCCGGTGAAACCGGTGGCCCAATCCCCGTTTGGCTTACAATTGCCAATGGTCACGTCAGGCTGTAACCCATTGAATATATGAATACATTTTACATGAATACCGATAGAAAGTCAAGACAAACTAAGTATTTTTACATAGTCATTACATGTGGTTACAATCATACTGGATAGAAGCAGGTCAATTCCCGCATCGAATACCCGGTTTCTGCCTTGCAACCCTTTCTATCAGGACCGCAGGGTACCTTCCCTTACCCGCACAACATGCCGCCCGTAGGTTTAGCTGATATTTTTCGTCGTACTGTGGGCCCGATCGTCGCTGTGATCCGCGGTGTTAGCCCAATATTTCACCCAATGGAGGACCAGGGTTTGTCTTTCAGCATCCGATCTGCTAAATACTTTTCTGGCACATGAAATTTGGAGCATGTATCAAAATAAAATGAACAATCGATTCGCTAACAGGACTAGAAGTGGTATCAAAACCCCATCTAACGCCCAATTGCGGTGTTGTGGCCCTCCTCGGTCAGAGTCAGGGGGCCCTGCCCCTGACTCTGAAAACATACGCCCATTTATGCTGCGTTTTTTCGAGGGCCCACGCCTTGCGTTTGGGCGTGATCTGAGGTTTTGATACCACTTCTAAACAAATTTACTAATAATGACTGAAAATTCAACAAAAAACAGAATCACCCGTATTGGACTTATATCCGATACCCACGGCTATCTCGATGCGCATGCAGTCAAATCTTTGGAGGGCGTCGATATGATTGTCCACGCCGGCGATGTCGATACACCTGACGTTCTCAAGATTTTGAAAGCTGTGGCGCCGGTCATAGCGGTGAGGGGTAATATGGACCAGGGTCGTTGGGCGAATGAACTGCCAACGGCAGATCTCTTCACCGTCGACAAGATCAAACTGTTCACCCTGCATGACATTTACCGACTCGACCTCGATCCGGCCGCCGCCGGAATTCACGCCGTTATTTACGGCCATTCCCATCATCCGCACATTGAGACGAAGAACGGGGTCGTCTTCATCAATCCCGGAAGTGCGTCTCAGCCCCGTCATAACCACCCGCCGACTGTCGCAATCTTAAAGGTGAACCATCATTCACTCGACGCCGAATTTATCGATCTGGATGAATCGTGATCATCGTGGCTACCCACCGGCAGGACATTTTGCCATGAGCAATGCGCGCCGGTTCACTTCCGTTCGTTTCATGTCTTTCCGTTGCGCCCAGAATCGGATTTGTGGTATAATATAGCTCCATTTAACGCAGTCGACTGCTGTTATTTCTGCAATGGCGTCAGGCGCCGGTGCGGCAGTGATAAACCGCTTGAAACTGATATTGAAGGAGGATATATGCTGACCATTTTGTTGAAATTCAATGACAAGTTGCTCAAAACCGTTGAAACTGACAAGGATGTCATTACAATCGGCAGAAACGAGACCAACGATATTCAGATCGACAACTTGAGTGTTTCCAAGCACCACGCGAAAATATTCAAAAAGGAAGAAAGATTCTTCATCGAAGACCTCAAGAGCACAAACGGAACCTATTTAAACGAAAAAACCGTTTCCCACGCCGATCTCAACGACAAGGACATTATAACCGTCGGGAAACATACTATGGAAATTTATCTTAATCGGAAATCATCACTTGGTGGTAAAAACGTAATCAACGACACCATGCTGTTAAAAACTGAGAAACATAAAGAAATGTTAAAAAAACAGCGCCAGTCGTGATCGTTTATCTGCTTTATTTAGTCGAACCTGACGGCAAAGATACTTCTCTCGTCACCCAGAAAGGGCAACTTATAACGCTTCACAAACACTCTGGGTGACCCGATCGCACGTTCTTGTTTCGTCATCAGGCGCTCGACGGTACGCGATGCCGATTCGATTTCCGCCTCCGTGAGCCGCCCCTTCAAGGCAATAATTCTTCCCTTACGAGCCAGCAACGGCCATGCCATTAAGAGAACATCGTCCAGCGTCGCCAGCGCACGTGCAACCACGACATCAAAGTTTTTCTGAAACACACCGCCGACCGGCGGTATCTTGCGGCTCGATGCCACAGCATTTTTTCGCCGACCGGTCTGGGCTCCCCGAATGCTTTGACCTTTTTCGATGCGGACATGCAGCGCTCTAAAATTCTTCAACTGCAGGGTCCTGCCCGAATGGTTGAGGAAACTGACTTTTTTCCGAACGGCATCAATCAACGTTGCTGTCATCGAAGGGAACATGATCTTAAGAGGAATGCCTGGAAAACCGGCGCCGGAACCGATGTCGAGGAGACGGGCACGCTGCGGGATCAGGTCGGCCGGGGCAATCGAATCAATGTAGTGTTTAACGGCCACCTCAAACGGATCGGTAATGGCGGTCAAGTTAATCTTGGTATTCCAACGCATCAGTTCTAATGCGTGAATGGAAAAACGATCCACGACGGAACGGTTAAGAGTAATTCCCAGTGATTCGGCGCCCACGTGAATACGCTCTTTCCAGTCTTCAGAACCGATGGTCCATTCGGTTACCATCGTGCTTCACCCCTTGCGCTGCCAAAACCGAACCGTTCACCCAATGCCGGCTTTTATGGTCACAGGGCACTTCATGGTAAAATTGTCAGCCCATTAATTAATACAGACGCGACGAACCTCACGGATATCGGTAACCCCTTTGAAAACCTTCAATATACCATCCTGCTTCAGGGTGGTCATACCCTCCCCGGCCGCTTGTTCTAGCAGCTCTTCGGTTGGCGCCCGCTTCTTGATCATGCGTTTGATGGTCGGGGTTCCCTCCATCAATTCATGAATCCCCATACGCCCCCGGTAGCCGGTGCCGGAACACTTTTCGCAGCTGCCGGGCGCCTTGAGAATCAGGTCCGAGTCATACTGAATGCCGGCCTTCTCAAACATCTTCTTACCATAATCGGAAGTGACTTCTTCAAATTCTTCCCTGGCAGGGTTGTATTCCTTGGCACATTTGGTGCAGAGTCTGCGGACCAGACGTTGAGCCAAAACGCCGAGAAATGCATCGGAAAAATTGAGTGGATTGAGGCCCATATCGAGCAACCGCGTGATCGTCTCCGGTGCACTGTTGGTATGAAGGGTCGATAACACCAGGTGCCCGGTTAAGGATGCTTCCACTCCAATCGAAGCCGTTTCTTCATCCCGCATTTCACCGATCATAATGATATCGGGGTCAGCCCGCAGAAATGCCCGCATAATCCGCGCGAAATCGAGTCCGATGCGCGGTTTGGCTTCCACCTGCCGCAAACCAGCTTGGGTAATTTCCACCGGATCTTCAGCGGTCCAGATCTTTACTGCCGGATCGTTGATGCTCCCCAGGGCCGCATGCAGGGTTGTTGTTTTACCCGATCCGGTGGGGCCCACGCACAGGATCAAGCCATAGGGCTTTTGGATGATCGTGTCCAGCACGGTGTAATTTCTTTCCGTCAGGCCCATATCCTCCATTTTCATGGCCCCAGCCTTGGCCAGGATCCGCAGAACGGCATCTTCGAAACCACCAGTGGTCGGAAGGGTTGCCACCCGGAGTTCGAATGCCGGTATACCCTTCCGTTTGAATTTTATTTTACCGTCCTGGGGAAGCCGGCGTTCGGCGATGTCCAGTTGCGACATGATCTTTACGCGCGACAGGATACCGCGGGCCATGGAGTTCGGCACCTTCAGATACTCCTGGCACACACCGTCCATACGGAAACGGATCGAAGTGGCCTTGCTCGTCGGAGAGGGTTCAATATGAATATCGGAGGCATTTTTACGATACGCCGCTATAATGAACTGATCCACCAACTTGACGACTTTGCTCGAGCTTTCGTCGGCATCATCGATGATTTCATCTTCCTCTTCCTCCTCGAAAGAAACATCCGGAATAATGTCGAAATTGTCAAAATTATCATCGCCGGAATCAGTATCCAGTGTGTTGTCTCGGTCAAAAAATCGTTTGACAAACTCTTCGATGTCCTCTTTGATCGCCACGGAAAAGTTTATTTTCGGTGTGTTCAACAGGGTTTTGATGTTGTCGGTTTTGTTGAGGTCGCGCGGATCATAGACCAGCACTTCGACAAAATTCTTGTCCCAGTTGAGCGGCACCCAGCCTTCATTTATTAAAAAGGCTTCCTTAAGGTTGTTCAACAGCTCAAGCGGAACCGGTACGTTAGGGTCATACTCGCGGAACGGGCATCCATAGTAAGCCGAGAACGACTTGCCGATATCGGATTTACTGATACCGTACTGTCCGGTCAGAACGAACTCGACACTCTTGTTCATTTTCTTCGACAGGGCAAAGGCCTTCTGGAGCTGATCCGTATCGACCATGTTCTGTCGCAAGAGGTAGTCATATTTAGATTTTGAAGACAGGCTTGCCGTGAGGCCGTCCAGACGCTTTCTGATTTCCGTGTCGGTCGGGTTGGTTTTTAGAGCCGCCTTGTAAAGATCGAGGGCCGGGTCCTTGTGATCCCTTTTCTCCATTTCTTGGCCGATGAGATATTGTATTGTAGCTCTGGATTCCTTCGTCAAGCGTTGGTCGTCGACGAGCTGTGCTATATAACCAACCAATTTGACGGGAGAATTGACCTTCAACAAACAATCCGCGAAGTCGGCCGCAATTTTTTCCGGCGGATGGCCTTGAACGATGAGCTTTTCATATTCACTGATCGCCTCGTTAAAAAGTCCCAGTTCTCTGAAACTGGCAGCACTGTCAAGTACTGTTTGGCCGCTTAGAGCGTCATTTTCCGATTCTTGACCCGAGAGGGTCTTTTTGACCATATTGATATCCTGGGCGGATACATGCTTTTTATCGGTTTGCTCCCTGTCCGAGATTTCCTGACGGATCTCATCGATGCGCGTCTTGATGGTTTCAACCATCTCGACATCCGTATCGGGGATGTTTGAAAGCACTTGCTCGTAGATGCTCAGCGATTCATCATAGAGCCCCATGTTGCGGCAAACTTCTGCCTCATTGATCCGCATATCGACCTCAGAATTTACCTTCGCCTGCGCTGTCTTCATATTTCGATCACTCCGGTATGTATGGGAACATTGTCAATGACGTAGCCAAGTGATAATCGATTAACTCATTTTTTTTTAAAAAACCTTTTGATTCCTTTCGACCCCTGGACCGGTTTGAGGGACGGCAATAATATGTCGCAGTTGAGGCGCAGCATAGCCACCGACACAAACGATGACATGAGAACCAGAAGGTATCCGATTTCACTGCGGCGCACATAAATCCGGGCGCCCTCATATACAATATCAGCCTCTCTTATGCCATCCAGCGCCGGTACCAATCCCAACCAGTCACGCCTCCCGGATGGAAAAGAAAGACTCGCCGAATAGTTTTCAAAAAGAACCCCCCCTTCATATGACAGAAGGATGACGCCGTTGACGCCGTCCATATTGACAATATCCTTGAACATTTCCTTCATCTTTGATTCTCCGCCCTTCAGTGGCCTCGGATCCACATGTTTAGCCGGAATCCGTCCCTGCCGGAGTGATTATTGAACTGCCCTCTATTAATTATAGATATCGGCATCTTCCGGTCATTTCATCAGATAAAAGATTTAATAAATTACCGCGATCCCTTTATTGACTCAATACATTCAGTATTTTGTCTCTGGGGGATTTCGGACTCACCGATATAACGGTTGTTTTTCGACCGGGTATGATAATGCGGTCGAGCGGTTCTCCATTGTCGAGGTAAAAAACCTTTAACTCGCCGATGTCAAAATACTCTCCCAAGCTTGAAAGCTTGTGGATCAACCCATCCCAGGATTTATTCTGATAAATGTCTTCTATTCCAGCCTCTTGTCCGATCCGGTTTTCAATTGTATCTTTGATGCGCTGGGAAGGATTAGAGGTTCGGATTTCTGTGACAACCGATTCCTCGTCGATGTTCCCGTCAATAGGAGACGTTTGGTCAGTAGGCTCTGATTCGTCTTTCATCCGGGTTGCATCGAGTATCAACGGTTGGAGTTCACTTTGGATTCTATTTTCGATGGAAGGGCAATGGTTCTGAATCGATATCGTGACTTTGTCCCAGGTGAATATTTCATACGCTGCCTGCTTGCCCTGCAAATTGTTCACCCGAGCATCCAGAAGTTCACCGTCTGAAAAAAACAGCACGCCCTTCTTACCCGAATTTCGGTCCTCAAGTCTAATCGTGCACGTTTTCTGTTCCATTTCCATCAGCTGCAAGAATATGCCTGAAGATACGCTGTGGAGCGTCCCGCCCTCGGATTCCTGCCGCAACGTGGCCATTATCTTTTTGGCCAGGTTTTCGAGCTTGAACGGCTTGGCAATGTAACCGACTGCGCCGCCGTTGCGAGCGAGTCTTTCCATTTGAGGAGTGCTGTACGCGGTCATCATGATGACCGGGATATCCGGATAATTTTCCATAACATGCTGCAGGAGAACGAGTCCGTCGACGCCGGGCATCTTCAGGTCGGTTACGACCAAGGATAGGGTGATCCCTTTTAACGCGTCGATAGCACTCTCCCCATTTTCGGCCGTCACGACCTCAAAAGTATCTTCATACCTTGCAAATCCCTCTTGCAGGGCGTTCACCATCTCTCCGTCATCATCGACGATCAGGACTTTTTTTATCATATTCAGCCTCTTGGTAAGCTACCCGCATGAATGGGTTGACACATCAGGATCAACTGGCCCTGTCAATGTCGACAATCTTAATTCCAGCCACGTAATCCATAGCGGCGTATTTACGTATATTGCTTATTTTTTTCGTTATTTCAGTCATTTTGGAAACCTGTTCCCGAACTCTATTAATCTTGTCACAGTGGGCGTGCCCGGGTTGTTGATCTGCGGTGATCTCCGCCAGGAGATGGTTGATGATGGTCAGTGGTTGATTGAGCCGATGGGCGACGCCGCCGGCCATCTCCAGAACACCTTGGAATTTTTCTTCGTTTGCCGTGACCTTCTGTCGGACCATCTGACGGGTAACGTCCTTGGCAACCCCCTTTATGTGATGCGCTTTGTCTCTTTGTTTGATCAACAATGCCCGACACTCGATCTGATGTTCAATACCGTCTTTGCCGACAATCGGCAGTATAATCTGCTCAGAGCCGAATTTTAAAATATCCGCGGTAAAGAGCATGAGCAGTTCCCGGTGCCTGGAAGCGATAAACTCTCCCAAGGACCTTCCCCTTAATTCGGCTGACGGATATCCCAAAAGGCGCGCACCGGCTTCATTGATCTCGAGCAGGGTACCTTGAACGTCGAAAACGAGAATAATTTCCTCGGTAGTGCCGACTGTTGCTTCGATACCTGCTGGCAGGCCTTCTTCCACAAATTTGTCGGTTATTTCTTGCAGCACACCATCCAGGTGCACCACCATGTCGTCATCGTCCAGGACCGCTCTGGCGGTAATATTGCACCAAATCGGCGTGCCGTCTTGCCGGAGCAACGGCAGCGGTAGATCGTTTACACCACCATTCCGCATGATCGAATGCACCAGAATTCCCCGGTCTCTCTTGTTACGGTACAGGTTTATGGCCTGAAAACCAGACATCTCAGCGGCGGACTCAAAACCGAAAATACTGGCAAATCTGCGATTGCAGAAAACAATCTTGCCCTCGATCGTCGTTCGATAAACAGCCGTTGGTAAACTGTTTATGAACTCGAAATACCAACGGGGGGAAAGATCCTCCAATCCGGTCAAACCCGCCTCCTCCAATGATCTTCGGCTTGCCGCCGGCCCATTTTCGGCTGGCGCTCTTCCGGCGGTGGTTGGCGACGCGCGCACCTGCCGCATTCAAAACTAAAAGTGTATTCCCAATCTATCCAACAGCGCCTCATACTTCCGGTACCAGGAGGTCAAATAGTTTTTGAGTTGGCCCGTCACACCGACATCCTCAGCCAGTTCATTGATGGAAACGATGATTCCGTTCGCCAGTTCCCCATCATCGGCATCGCCCGTAAAAGTAATCTGGCGGTCGTGATATTCGAATTCCTCTGCAAAAGGGTCGAGGAACTCGAAGCGGTCAGCGTTTTGGACGAATTTATTCCGCAGTAGGCTGTTGAAATCAGCAGGTTTGTCTTTCCGAGATTTGTAAATTTTTTCGAAAATACTGATGAACTCCTCGAGCATTTTCAAGGTATTCATATTATACGCTGATGCAGGTGACATTTCAGTTTGTGGACGATGCGCGCTATCTTCCATTGGCAATCGGCTGACTTGAAAAATGCCCCCGGCCGCCTTGGACATTTCGATTAAATCTTTAACATGCTCTTTGGCTGAACCGTTGCCGCCCGGATTCCAGGAAAAAGACCCGCCGATAATTTCACCACCACTGAGGAAAATCATTCCGCTTTCCCGGCCGCCGACAAGCTCGACATCGATGAAGCCGGTCAATTTTTCAGCACTCATTTTACGGATAAGCCCTTCGAGGTCAGTAAAGTCGGTACTGAGATCCTTGTAAATCTTTTCGGCAACCGGGATGCTGGACCAAAAAT
>Ga0316197_10004333_pt1 | contig 10075 bp, 11 predicted proteins | sample OudBiesiAoxic_MG_FD_204939 | JGI IMG/M metagenome (GOLD analysis project Ga0316197, IMG submission 204939) | Coastal sediment microbial communities from Oude Bieten Haven, Netherlands - site A oxic | ecosystem: Environmental > Aquatic > Marine > Coastal > Sediment | place: Netherlands... | reverse complement strand
TCGATCATCCTCCGATGGATCATCGAGGAGTACGGCGCCGAGGTCGTGACCTACACGGCGGATGTCGGCCAGGGCGACGAGGCGCAGGAAGCCCACGACAAGGCCCTTGCAACCGGGGCCGTTGAGGCCATCACCGAGGACCTCACCCACGAGTTCGTTGAGGATTTCGTCTTCCCGGCGGTCCGTTCGAGCGCCCTCTACGAGGGCTACTACCTGATGGGCACGTCGCTTGCCCGTCCGGTGATCTCGAAGGGACTCGTGCGCGTCGCAGAAGAAGTCGGTGCCGATGCCATCGCACACGGAGCGACCGGCAAGGGGAATGACCAGGTCCGCTTCGAACTCTCGGCGTACGCGTTGAAGCCCGACATCAAGGTCATCGCGCCGTGGCGTGAGTGGGATATGAAGGGTCGTGCCGACCTGGTCGCCTATGCAGAGCGGTTCAACATCCCGATTCCGACGACGCCCAAGATGCCGTACTCGATGGACGCGAACATCCTCCATATCTCGTATGAGGGTGGCGTGCTTGAGGACCCGTGGGTTGGACCACCGCCCGGGATGTTCCGAATGACGGCCGATCCCGAGAACGCCCCGGACGAACCGCAGGTCATCACCATCGGCTTCCGTGCCGGCACACCGGTGTCGGTCGACGGTGTCGAGTTGGGCCCGGTTCCGCTCCTTACGCTGCTCAACGAGATCGGCGGCCGCCACGGCGTCGGCCGCATCGACATCGTCGAGAACCGATTCGTCGGCATGAAGAGCCGCGGCGTCTACGAGACACCGGGTGGAACGATTCTCTATCACGCACACCGAGCCGTCGAGTCTTTGACGCTCGATCGTGAGGTCGCCCATCTTCGCGACGAATTGTCGAATCGCTACGCGGAGATGGTCTACAACGGGTTCTGGTATTCACCGGAGCGCGAGGCGCTGCAAGCGTTCATGGACGACGTCCAGACCCGGGTGAACGGCGAAGCCCGGTTGCGGCTCTACAAGGGCCAGGTCGTGGTCGAGGGCCGTCGTTCGGCCAGCCACGATCTCTACGACGAGGCGACGGTCACGTTCGAGGCAGACGATGTCTACAACCAGGCGGACGCCGATGGGTTCATCCATCTTCAGAGCCTCCGCCTGCGAACCTTCGCCGAGAAGCGAATGGGAGAAGGGGAGTGAGGAAGAGCTACGAGCTACGAGCTGCGAGCCCCGAGATCGGTCTGGCGACTGGCGACCGGCGTCTGAGGACGCCGCAGCGTCTGGCGAGAGGCGCCGGAGGCGCCCAATGACGCTCTGGAGTGGACGGTTTGCGTCGGGACCGAACGAGACGTTGTGGCGCTTCACGACCGATCCGTCAGATCGGCGGCTTCTCGTGGACGATGTCACCGGGTCGTTGGCGCATGTCGCCATGCTCGGCGAGGTTGAGTTGCTCCCTGCGGACGTCGTCGTTCGGATCGAAGAGGGCCTTGAGCACATCCTCGAGGAAGCGAACCTCGGCCGGTTCGAGTTCCTGGCCACCGATGAGGATGTCCACACCGCGGTCGAGCGCCGACTCGGTGAGTTGATCGGTCCCGCGGCCGGACACCTTCACACGGGTCGGTCCCGCAATGACCAGATCGCTCTCGACGTGCGGCTCTATCTCCGCCGGGCTGTCGACCACCGGGTGGAGCAGATTCAGCATCTCGTGGCAGTCCTCGTGGACCAAGCCGAGCAGGCCGGCGACACGATCGTTGCTTCCTACACACATCTCCAACAGGCGCAGGCGATCCCGCTGGCACATCACTTCCTCGCGTATGCGTGGATGCTGCTGCGCGACGCCGACCGTCTGATCGAGGCTCGGAGGCGAATCGACATCTCGCCACTCGGGGCGGGCGCCGCAGCGGGAAGTGCGCTGCCGCTCCGGCCCGATCTCGTCGCTGGCCGCCTCGGGTTCTCCGCGTCGTTTGGAAACTCGCTTGATGCCGTGTCGTCTCGGGACTTCGCATCCGAGTATGTGTTCTGCGTGTCGCAGGCGATGGTTCACCTGTCGCGCCTGTCGGAGGAACTCGTGTTGTGGTCGACCGAAGAGTTCGGCTGGGTCGAGTACGACGACGCGTACACCACCGGTTCGTCTGCGTTGCCGCACAAGAAGAACCCGGACATCGCCGAACTCGCTCGCGGCAAGTCTGCGACGGTCATCGGCGACCTTGCCGGCCTCCTGGCGCTCCAGAAGGGCCTGCCGCTCTCGTACAACCGTGATCTGCAGGAGGACAAACGGGCGGTGTTCCACGCCGACGATGTGCTCACCACCGCGCTGGCTGCGATCACAGGGATGATCGCGACGGCGGAGTTCGACCCGCCTGCGCCGTCGACCTGGGTGGTGGCGCTCGACCTCGCTGAGGCTCTGGTCGCCAGGGGCGTCCCATTCCGCGAGGCACACAGCGCGGTCGGCGGACTTGTAGCGGAACTGAAGGCGGAGGGACGGACATTCGAGTCGGTCACGGCAGAGGAGTTGGCGGCCGCGCACGCACGGTTCGTCGCTGAAGACCTCGCCCTACTCGACCCGCGAGGGTCGGTGGATGCGAGACGATCGCCCCGTGGAGGTTCGCTCGAGTCGGTCGCCGAGCAGATCACGGAGTTGCGCTCCCAGTTGCCGTGAGCACTCTTCCGGCGCGGACCGACTGGTTCAGGCTGCCTTCGCGAGCGGGTCGGCGTGAGCTCCGGAGCACGATTCGCACTCGGGGACCGGGCACCGCTCGACGACGTTGACGGTCAGGCCCGCTGCGCCGAACCATGCCTCGATCTCTGTATCCGTCATGGCTGGGGTGGGGTTCATTTCGATCATGGGGACACCGTATCCAGAGGGTGTGACAGAAAACGGGTGTCGAGGCCGAAACGCGAGTACACCTCGATTCCAATGGCCTACCATCGGCGTATGGAACACAAGCGATACGCAGATGCCGCTCCGTTTGAGTTCGGCGATTTCGTCGTCAGGGAGCTCTCTGGCGACGCGTTCTCAGTCGGGTCGATAGCCGAGATCATGGTCCCGATGGGTGCCGAACGGACCTCACGGGTCTCTGAGAAGACGCACCGGATGTACGTCGTCGTGGCCGGTGACATCGAGTTCCGGGTCGCAGGGGAGACGTTCCGGGCCGGACCGGGAGATACGGTCCACATCTCCTCCGGCGAGGAGTATGGATTCCACAACGGCGGCTACGAGCACGGCCGTCTGCTCCTCATCCGCGTCCCAGGCCCAACTCTCCCCGAGCGCTACTAGCAGGAAGCGACGAGCTGCGAGCTACGGGCAGGACACCCCGAACTCGAACGCGTCCCATTCCTTCGCTTCGGTGTTCTGCTGGGGAGCATTGTTGATGCGATACGCCCGGCCAGGCCTTGTCCTCGCCTCTCCCACGAAGTGGGAGAGGCGCGAGCACCGGCCGTCAGGCCGGAGCGCAGCGGAGAGGGCTCTGGGAGCACGAGCGCGCAGATGAGGCCTGCCGCGTGGAGAGACGCCCCCTCTGCGATCGAGCAGCCGCTCGATCGCGTCTCCCCCACTTCGTGAGGGAGACGAAGACCGCGCCGGCCCTGCGGGCAGGTTGCGGAAGGGGTCTGTCGATCTCGTGGAGCGAAACCCAACCACCACCGCCGCCGGTCAAACGTGTTCGGCGACTGGCGACTGGCGACTGGCGACTGGCGACTGGCGACTGGCGACTCTCTACGCCGCGCTCAGCGGCACGACGTACCGCCAGATCACGAGGAAGTGCAGCGACGTGGCGGACACCACCATGATGTGGAACACCTCGTGGTACGAGAACACCCGCGGCCACAACCGCGGTCGGTTCGTGACGAGGAAGACCATTCCCACGGTGTAGAGCACACCGCCGGCCAGAACGAATCCGACGGGGAGCCAGCCGAGGCGCTGGATCATGGGCCAGAAGAAGAAGACGCCGAGCCAGCCGAGGATCGTGGACATCATCACCGAGATCCACCCGGGGACCTTCGGGAACAGGCCCTTCTGAACGACTCCGCCGATCGTGATCCCCCACACCATGGAGAGGACGATCCAGTTCCACGGTGGGTCGAGGACGATCGCGGCGACCGGGGTGTAGGTGCCGGCGATCAGAACGTAGATCATCGAGTGATCCGCCCGCTGCATCCGCTTCTTCCACCGGTCACGCCAGGGGATCGAGTGGTAGAGCGAACTCGTGGTGTAGAGCGCCATCATGGCGAGACCGAAGACCAGCACGGCGAATCGCACGGGCCAGGTCGGAGCATGGAAGAGAAGGAATATGGTTCCAACGAGTCCGGCAACGGCTGCGGTGCCGTGGAGGAATCCACGCACCGGATTCTGCATCTTCCCGAGAGTCCACCGGGGGACGGGCAGGTTCATGCTCCTGAGGCTACCGGCCGAACCAGGCAACACAAGGCCCCTGATTGAGCATCGATTGCTCCTCGACAACCGACCGTGACCGCCTGCCTGCCTCCGGTTCAGCCCTTCCGGGTCCGTTCTACGCCTGCGGCCTTCAGCACCTCGGCCGAGACACCGGCTTCGCGCCATGCGGGCCAGGTGATGCCCTTTCGGAGTGAATAGGAGTTGGCGTACTCGACGAATCCGGCTTCGAGGGCGTCGAGGTCGACGACCGCCGCCATGTTGTCGAGTGCTTCCTGTGCGTCGATGCGTGCCTGGAAGAGGTCGACGCGCGCAAGGACATCCGTCTCTTCGAGGATGCGCCGGTCGAGGGTCGCGATCTTGGCTTCGAGCACCTCCGGGGTGACCGGTCGGCCGCGCCGTTTCGGGATGGAGACCGCGACCAGATACGCCTTGATGGCCTTGGATTCGCGACGGCCCTGGGCGAGTGCTGCCTTGTGTTCGTCCGACATGGCCACGATGTGGCCTCCTCTCCGTCTCGGACTCCCATGTTGGCACGGGCGGGTTCCCAGTGTGCAGAGATCCCCTGCCTCTACCATGGGGGCATATGGGAGTTCGTGAAACTGCGACCCGTCCGCTCTACCGGTTCTACGAGAACCGGTTGCTCGCGACCCTCGATCGGGAGCGCCTTCCGCGACACATCGGTGTCATCCACGATGGTCACCGCCGCTATGCCCGAAGCGAGGGATTGCCCGACTACCAGGCGTCGTACCGCGTCGGGATGACGAAATTCGTCGAGTTCCTCCATTGGTCGGCCGACTTGGAGATTCCGGCCGTCACCTGCTGGTTGCTCTCGAAAGAGAATCTCGCCCGACCGGACGAGGAGCTCAACCCGTACTACGAAGTCCTCATGGAGCTGTTCGAGGAGATTCCGAATGCACTGAAGGGCGCCAATGTCGGCGTGCGGTTCATCGGGAGCCTTGATCTGCTGCCGCCGGATCTCCAGAAGTCGGCGAAACGTCTTGAGGAGCGGATGCTGTACGGCGACCGTCGGGTGACGATCGCTCTGGCGTACGGTGGCCGGCAAGAGATCGTCGACGCGGTGAAGGACCTTGTCGCGAAGTTGGCGACAGATGGGACGGATGACATCGCAGGCCGGATCGACGCTGATGGCATCGCCGCGAACCTCTACACGTCCGACCTGCCCGACCCGGATCTCGTGATTCGCACGTCTGGCGAAGCACGCCTATCCGGGTTCCTCCTGTGGCAGTCGGCGTATGCCGAGTATGCGTTCGTCGATGTCTATTGGCCGGCGTTCCGCTTCACCGACTTCCTGCGAGCCCTGCGCGACTTCACGAGGCGAACCCGCCGCTACGGCAAGTAGCGCTTCCGCGTTCGGAGGTCGACCGGCAGGTGTTCCTGGTCGTTGAAGGCCCGCAGCGCCCAGACGAACCCACCGGAAAACTCCATCGTGCTGAGGCGGGTGATCGAGGCGTGGTTGGACGTGAACCGCCGCCACTCCCAGGGTGCGGGTGCGGCGCCGAGGAGGGACCCGACCGAGACGGCGTTGGTCCCACCGTGGGCGACGATGACGATGCGCTGGTCGGCGTCGTCGATCGACCACAAGCGTTCGTGTTGGGCATCCGGCCGGATGCCCCGGTCGCCGAGTACGCCCGCGAGGGCTCCAGTCACTCGGCTGTGGAAATGGGCGAATGTCTCGCCTCCGTCGAGCCCATCCCACCATTGAGCCGGTCGCCGGTTGAAGGAATCAGCCTGGAGTTGCTGACCCTCCTCTTCGGTGAGTCCGGCCCGGCTCGGCATTCCCAATTCGAGGAGATCATCGACGGTGTCAATGGCGAGGCCGGTCCGGGCTGCGAGTGGGCGGGCGGTCTCTTGTGATCGCAGGGCCGGGGATACGACGAGGTCGGTCGGGATGTCGGGACCGGCGGCGAGTCGGTCTGCGGCAAGGTCAGCCTGTTTGCGGCCGCGCAGGGTCAGCGGTGGATCGTGAAGCGTCGACTCGGCGCCGGTCCAGTCCGGTTCACCGTGTCGGATGAAGATGAGTTCCATGGCGCCGACGATAGGGTCGACCTCAGGTCGTTCGACCGAGCCAGTCGGACAGCGCCTCCCCGATTGCGTCTGGCTGGTCCTCCTGGATGTAGTGCCGGCCCTTGCCGACGAAGACGGTCTCGGTGTTCGGGAACATCACTGCAACCTGCCGTGCTGCCTTCTCGCCCCGGATGATCATTCCGGGCTTCGCCCACAGGAAGAGCTTCGGGATCGGCGAACGCCGGAGCCAGGCGTTGTAGGTGTTGACGGCCTCGGTGACGTCCGCCGGATCGCCGTCCCATGAGATCTCTCGCGGCCACTGCTCGACGGGTTTCCGGCTCGCGACGTCGGGATACGGCGCCGCATAGGCCGCCTTCTCAAAGGGCGTGAGGCGACGGGATACCATCATCGGCATCAGGCGCTTGACGAAGAAGTTCTTCTCCCCGTTCATTCGGTGACCCTTCACCGGGTCGCGGAACCGCTTGAAGAGCCACGCAATTGGGGCAGGTGCGTCGCTCCACCGGTACGTCTCGACGATGGCCTCCATGAACGCGATGCGCCTCACCCGTTCAGGGTGTCGTGCGGCGTAGTGAAATCCAAGGGCAGAACCCCAATCGTGGACGACCAGCGTGATGGCATCGAGGTCGAGCGCTTCGATGAACCCGTCGAGGTAGGTGGCATGGTCGAAGAAGCGGTAGTCGAGGTCCGGCTTGTCGGACGTGCCCATGCCGATGAGGTCGACGGCGATCGCACGCCCATGCGGGACAGCGTACGGGATGATATTCCGCCACAGATAGCTCGATGTCGGGTTCCCGTGGAGAAAGAGGATCGGGTCGCCGCTGCCTGCCTCGACGTAGTGCATTTGCGAACCGAGGACATCAACGAAGTGGGATTCGTACGGGAACGCATCAGAGATCATGGGTCGACCCTACACGGCGGCAGTGGCGCGTTGCGGCGCCCTTGTGCGAACCGGACCATTCAGGAACCCTTGGTGTCAAAGGAAAACAGGCCCAGGACGAACCGAAGGCCGCCTTGCGGCGGCCTCGGTTCGGGCTTAGACGGGAGGTTGGAAGGCATCCTGTCTGATTAACGTATCGGTCGAGCCTGAACATTCCTTGAGCACTTTTCTGGATTTCTTTTTGAACCCCAAAACCACTCCACAACAGCGCCTGGTGTCTCACCTGCGCGAGTACGCCGTCCGCACCGACGGACCGTTCACGTTGCGGTCCGGCGCGATCTCCGATTGGTACATCGACGCTCGCCAGACCACGTTCGACGGCGTCGGTGCCGTTCTCGTCGGGGAGGCCGTCGTTGAAGCCCTTGATCCTGAGGTCACAGCGGTCGGAGGCTTGACCATGGGTGCTGACCCCATTGCAGTCGCCGCGGCGATCGCCGCAGCAACGGACGGTCGGCCGCTCCGGTCGTTCTCGGTCCGCAAGGAAGTGAAGGACCATGGCGTGGGCGGCCGTATCGTGGGGCCGGTCGGGGACAGCGACGTGGTCGCCGTCCTCGAAGACACCACGACGACAGGATCGGCCATGTTCGAAGCCATCGACACGCTGACGGAGGCAGGTATCAGGATTGCCCAGGTGATCACCCTGGTCGACCGCAGCGACGGCGTCGCAGCCGAGAAGGTTGCGGCGGTCGGCATCCCCTACCTCGCCCTCGTCACACCCGCTGATCTCGGAGTGGCCGAATGACCTTGCTGCGTGTCGACCGATCCCCGATCCACCTTTTCCTCTTTGGCCTTGTCGGCTTGTTCCTGATGCTTGGTGCCATCGACATCATGTGGGGCCACTGGCTCTCGACACCGCCCGACACCTACAACGACGAGATCACATCCAAGGGCAGGAACCAGCGTCGGGCCGACTACGCATGGGGTGCTTTCTTCCTCGTCGGTGGCGGGGGACTCTTCGGCTACGCCGTGACGTCGCTCATCCGTAGATCGCCCGTCCTTGTGCTTCGTGAGGACGGTGTGGTGCTTACGGTCGGCGCTCCCGGTGAGGAACCGGTGTTCATTCCGTGGGGCGCGATCGACGCGATCTCGTCAGCCGCGATCCCGGACCCGGATGGTGGGTACGACCGGGACGTACTCGTGGTTGACGTGATTGATCCGGCCGGACTCCCCGCGGAACCATGGGGGGCGGAGTGGGAGGGCAACCGCCTGGTGGTGGATGCCGATGCGTGGGAGACCCCGATCAGTGAGGTCGTCATCCACGCCGAGATCGCTATGGAGCACGCCCACAACTTCCCCCAATCCGCACCTCCATCGCCACCACCCGCAACCCCAGCGCTCGAAGACGGGGAACCCTGGGTATCCGAATCCGACGAGGCAGCTCCCGATTCGATCGAGATCGAACCGATGGAGGCTGATCCGGCAGACGTACCGGACGAAGACTCCGGCGCCACACCCGAACCTGAGGAGACCGTAGATGACTGACCTGAAGATCGGGGCACATGTCTCCGCTGCGAAGCCACTCGAAGAAGCGGAGGACCGCGGGGCCGACGTGGTTCAGATCTTCGTCTCGAACCCGCAGTCCTGGAAGAAGCCCGTCCCGCGAGCCGATGCCGAGGCTCTCCGGGAATCCCCGGTGGATTTCTACGTGCACGCCCCGTACCTCCTCAACCTCGCGTCGCCAAACAACCGGGTACGCATCCCGTCACGAAAGATGCTGGCGCAGACCGTCGAGGCTGCAGACCTGATCGGGGCCAAGGGCGTAGTCGTGCACGGTGGCAGCGTCGGGGCAGACGAGGACGTCGAAGTGGGTTTCGAACGCTGGTTCAAGGCCCTGGACTCTTTCGACGTCACGGTGCCGGTCCTTGTGGAGAACACGGCCGGCAGTGGCAACACGGTGATGCAGAATCTCGACAACTACGGGCCCCTATGGGCTGCAATCGGTGATTTCAACGTCGGTGTGTGCCTCGACACGTGCCACACGTGGGCAGCGGGGGCGGATCTCACGACGGCCGTTGAGCGCATCACCCGCCACACTGGAGGCATCGCTCTGGTGCACGGCAACGACTCGAGAGACCCCTTCGATAGCCATCGGGACCGTCACGCGAACCTCGGCGAGGGAGAGATCCCAGAGGACCTCCTCCTCACCGTTGTCAGAGACGCCAACGCCCCGATCGTCGTAGAGACGCCCGGCGAACCCGAAGACCAAGCCGCAGACATCGCGTGGCTGAGAGAACGGCTGTAAGGGGGCGCCAGTCGCCAGTCGCCAGTCCCCAGCCCAATTCCTTCCCCTCAGGGGAAGGTGGCAGCGGCAATGCAGGCCTGCATTGCCGATGACGGAAGGGGTCTCTCGCGTGCGTGGAGACGCGGGTGCAAGTACCGCGACGCGCCTTCGAGCGTCCGGGGATCTCGCCACCGTCCCCTACCCCCGGTCGTACCACCAGTCGGTGAACGGGCGGTCGTCGACGACACGTCTGGCCTTCGAAGAAGGGCGGGCGGGGAACCAGGCGAGTTCGCTCCCTGAACCGTCCGCAGTCGCGGCGGATCGGGCGTGGACGCCCCGCAGACCGGCGAGGCGAACCGCGGCGCCGACTGGCTGACAGACCGAGTGTGGGAGGACGGCGGTCTTCGCCATCGGATACGTCGTTGGCAGCCCGAGTCGTTCGAGACCTTCGTCGGAGACGGCATCGGCGACGGTCTGACTGCGGGGCAGGGCCACGGTGATCAGCACGTACCGT
>Ga0316197_10004331_pt1 | contig 10077 bp, 8 predicted proteins | sample OudBiesiAoxic_MG_FD_204939 | JGI IMG/M metagenome (GOLD analysis project Ga0316197, IMG submission 204939) | Coastal sediment microbial communities from Oude Bieten Haven, Netherlands - site A oxic | ecosystem: Environmental > Aquatic > Marine > Coastal > Sediment | place: Netherlands... | reverse complement strand
TCGAAGATTCCTTACTTCCGCCTCCGGGACCCCCCGGATCTGTGCGAGCTCGGCGTCGCCGAAACCCATGCGCTTGGCGGCCTTGAGAAGACCTACATCAAGGGTTCTCGCCGCTTGTAGACTTGTTGCAGCAGCAACTATATCTGCCAGCTGGTCAAGAAACCACAGATCGATTCCCGTCAGATCGGAGATCTCTGGCGGCAGGACTCCGGCCTCGAGTGCACGACGAATCTGGAACGGCCGTTCGGGCGTAGGCGTCCGGATCGCCGACCTGATCGTGTCCGCGGCGCCATCCTTGAGTCGATCATCCACCGGATCAGGGGCCGGCAGCCACCCGTGGCGATCGTTCTCCAGGGCTCGAAACCCCTTGAGCCACGCCTGCTGGAAGGTCCGTCCGATCGCCATCACTTCGCCCACGGCCTTCATCTGAATGCCGAGGGTCGCGTCGGCCTTTGGGAATTTCTCGAACGTAAAGCGAGGGAGCTTTACCACCACGTAGTCGAGAACGGGCTCGAATGAGGAGGGAGTTACACGGGTGATCGCGTTCTCGATCTCGTCCAGACGGTAGCCTACCGCGAGCTTGGCGCCAATCCGGGCGATCGGGAAGCCGGTCGCCTTCGAGGCGAGTGCCGAGGAGCGGGAGACGCGCGGGTTCATCTCGATCACCAGCAGGTCACCGTCGTACGGGCTGAGCGCGAACTGGATGTTGCACCCGCCGGCCTCGACGCCGATCTCGCGGATGATCTTGATAGCCGCGTCACGCATCTGCTGATACTCGTCGTCCGACAGCGTCATCGCGGGCGCCACGGTGATCGAGTCTCCAGTGTGCACGCCCATCGGGTCGAAGTTCTCGATCGAGCAGACGATCACGACGTTGTCTGCCCCGTCGCGCATTACTTCGAGCTCGAATTCCTTCCACCCGATCACGCTGCGATCGATCAGGACTTCCGTGATCGGAGACAATTCGAGTCCGCGACGGACCTTCGCATCGAACTCTTCCCGGTTCCACGCAATGCCGCCACCCGTTCCGCCCAGGGTGAAGGACGGTCGAATGATCGCCGGAAAGCCGGTGTCGTCGGCGATCACCATCGCCTCGTCCACCGTCCGGGCGAAGCCGCCGTGCGGGACCTTGAGCCCGATACGGTCCATCGCCTCGGCGAATTCCTCGCGATCTTCGGCCATGCGGATGGCACGGGTGTCCGCCCCGATCAGCTCGACGCCGTACTTCTCCAGCACACCAGAGTCATTCAGCTCGAGCGCAACATTGAGGGCCGTCTGGCCTCCCATCGTCGGGAGCAGGGCGTCGGGGCGCTCCTTCTCGATCACTCGCTCCACCCACTCGGCCGTGATCGGCTCGATGTAGGTGGCATCCGCCAGGTCGGGGTCCGTCATGATCGTGGCCGGATTGGAATTCACCAGGATGACCCGGAACCCCTCTTCGCGAAGCGCGCGACAGGCCTGCGTGCCCGAATAGTCGAACTCGCAGGCCTGGCCGATGACGATCGGCCCGGAGCCGATCAGGAGAATCGAGGAGATGTCTTCGCGCTTTGGCATTCGCGGACAATACGGCGGCAAATGCCGGAGTCAAGCCGGGAATCAGTTCATGCGCGGCCACGTCTGGATGATACCGCCCTGCTGGACTGATACCTCGCTGGAATTCGCTTCTCCATCGGTCGAGAACGACAGACGGATCCGCTGCTCGTTGACGTCGGCGATGAACTCCGTATCCGAAAGCGGGGTGAGCGGGACCTCCAGGTCATCGCGTCCGGTCCTGCGGATGATCCCGACGAATGCGTCCCCATCACTGCGAACCTCGAACTCGCCACCCGGGCCGGGCTCGTAGATCCCCACGATGCGCTCCCGGGCCCCGGCGGATACAACGGCGGGCGTCTGCTCAGAGTCCGGACCGGGTTCCAGTTCCAGGAGAAGCACCTTCACATCGTACCCGAAGTCGGCGGGCTGCTCCCAGTTGCCGTCGGACGAGGAGGCGAAGCCCGCGCTCGGCTGAAGCTTGAGATAGATCCCACCAAGCCCGTCCTCGACGTCCCAGTCGTCGTACGAGACCGAGTGGATATTCGCGACCCGCAGGGGTACTCGCCCGTCTGCATTCCTGGCGAAGCTGCCATCTGCCGCTGACGAGGATGTCAGTCCCTCTTCAACGGCCTCCTGCAGCCAGGCCCAGGCTGCTTCCTCGCTCCAGTCGCCGTCGTCATAGGCGGAGCCGGGTCCGTGCGACGAGCGAACAACCGTCTCGAGCTTTCCCGACTCGGCCTCGCCGGCCCCGACCTCGAACCCGAGGCCCTTGTAAGAGAGCTGGTGCGCCCCGCCACCGATCGGATCACGAATCTCACCCATGAGGTCGACCCGGAGGGGTTCATCCAGCGGCATATACGCATCCACGGTCAGAATTCTGCGCAGCGCTGCCGTGAGTTCGGCCGAGGTCGAAACGTCGTCGAAGGCGGCAGGTTCAACCGAGTACCGGGCCACCAGCAGGCCTGCGACGTCTGACTCCTGGGCCTGGAGCGGCCCGCCGGCCAGGGCGAACGCGGCCCCGATGATCGAAACGAGCTGAAAGCGGTGAAGACTGCCTCGCATGGTCGTGCTCCTCAAGAGTTTGCGGTGGCGTCGGTCAGAAAGCCCCATTGCGGCAGGAACCACCCGGAACGGCCCGTCCGACGCTGGAAGTGCAAGTGCTGCGCTGCTAGTCGCCCATTGGTGCGGCTCTGACAAAGGTCCCTCCGAACATCGCCGTCGCCGAACCGAGCTGGCTCCGATCGGCGGGAACGGCGACGGCGTAGATCGCTTCCATCGACTCCCAGTGCCTGGGCTTGTAGGGAATCACCCCGTTGATCAGAAACCGGCCGGGATCGTCGATCGCCTCTCCGGCGGGGACGGCCTTTCCGGCCGCGACGACGAAGCTCGGCTCGAACGCCAGGTTTCCGTATTCGGGCTGCCCTGGCTGCAGGATTTTCCCGAGAGGAACGGATCCATTCGCCTGGAAATCTATCGTACGGGAGCGAAATGACTCGAGTACTTTTCCCCCACGCATGCGAAAGATGTGCACGACGACGGACATACCGCGGGCGCTGCGCAGCTCATCCGTGCCCGTTTGACGCAGCCGGGGCTGGAGGGTTCAGGGACAGCAGGATAAGCGCCCCGCACGCGCCCCGGATTCTGGAGTTCACGGCGTATCCCCCGTGACCGCCTTGCCCATCTCGAGGCCGCTGGGAGGACCTTCGTTCAGCTTGATGCCGTTGAGGGTCACGACGGTTTCGAACCCGCCGCCCTCGACAAGCTGCCGCATCTGAGCCAGCTGTCCTCCCATCCGGGACTCGATCATTTGCCTCTGCGAGGCAGGCATGCTCGCGAGTTGCGCGTCGAATTCGGCGAGCTTCGCCTTCGCTTCTTCGAGTTCCTGCTGCTCCTTGTCGCTCAGACCGCCCATCAGGCCCGCGAGGCGCATGATCTGCTTTTTCGGGCTATACATCCCGATGCCCATGTCGCCGTAGACTCCGTAGTCTTCGTCGAGCTTCTCGATCGTGAGTGCGCTCGTATTGCCGTCAGTCGTGAGCATTCCCTCCATCAGGAGGCGACGGTTCAGATAGAATTCGGTGTCGATCCACAGGCTGACCGACTTGAGTTCGAACACGTGACCATCTTCGGTCACCTGGCCCAGACCGAGGTTGTCGGCACGCAGGTGAAAACACTCCTGCCCATCCACCATTTCCCGTCCCACGAGTTCCGCGACGTTTGCGAAGGTCCGCATGTCATGATCCGCCGACTCGGCATCGGCGACTCCGTCGTTCTCCTGATAGCTGGCGGCCCCGTCCAGGAATAGGGTCATGTCCCCCATCATGCCGTCCATCGCCAGGGCGCCCGCTCCGGGCGACGATTCGCTCGCCAGGGCCGGGCCGAGCATGCGCAGGCCCATGGCCATGCCACCGGCCATTAACTGCCCATCCTCCGCCGTGTATCCCGTACCGGCTCGCGAGACCTCGCCCACCGGGACCATCCGGAACAGGTCCGTGTCAGGGATTCGCTCGTAGTAGATGAGGATCCGATTGCCGGACATAGTCTGATCGACCGTGTAGTTGTCGATCCCCTGGAACCGGTTGATCTGCATCTCTCGCGCGGTCTGCAGGATCTCCTGTGCATCCTGCGGGGGCATCGTCGACAACGCCGAGAGAAGAGTCAGGGCGGGTACTGCGAGCGTGCTCAACATCCAATTCTCCTGGGATCAGGCCCTGGACGGGAAGTTGCCGATCAATGCGATCGCATGACGGAACGGAGGTCTCGTGGTGCGCGCCACCTTCTTGGACGTCGCCTCGAGCGGCCGAGTATCCGGCAGATTGAACGTCGTGCGGCCGTCCCCGCCGTAGTAGTTGCCGATCAGGGAGAACAGCGCCTGGTTCTGCGAAACGGGGAGCTCCTGCCCTTCACAGAAGGCGAAACCGCGCGGGGCGAAGTTGTAGGGCACCAGAACGATCTCGCCGAGCCAGTTGTCCAATCCGGGACCCGGCACGGGGTTCGGGGGCTCCTCCGCGAAAGCCTCGATCGGCCCGATGACTCCTGTTGCCGCTCCGCCGAGCAGTGCTGTCATCGCTCCGGCCAGCCGTTGCACGAATCCCCTTCTTCCGGCTCTCGCTGCGAACTCTCTCACGGCTAAAGCCCCCAGTTGGACGACTTGCCGAGATCGATCGTCCGGCTTGCGCTGCCCTTCGTCGTCTTGTTGATGTACTTGTAGATCTTCTTTCCATCGGTGCGTCCGATCCGCACGTTGAACTGCCACTTTCGCTCCTTCGAGCAGCTCCCCGATGCTGTATACCGCCTGTCCATGGACTTACCAGAGGCGATCCTGTGATCCTGGATCTTCAACGGCTTGTATCCCCCGAAGACCCCGAACCCGCCGTTGTTGATCTGACTGGAGTACAGGTCGACCCACACGTCGAAGCTCTGATTGTTGCTCGCGCGAATCGCGAATGAGCAACTCATTTCATTGGGCGACGATCCGATGTCGAACATCTCTACGACCGATGCTGATACGGTTTGCCCGTCATCGATCCTCGAGTCGACAGCCGTCCCCGATACCAGGGCCAGTGCCGGGAGCAGAACACCGCATGCGATGGCTGACTTTCCGATCATGATTTCCTCCTCCTGTGTTGCATTTCAGGTCCCGGCATGAAGCCGGGGGCGTGTGATTGACGGCTCCTTGCGCTACTGGCTTACAGCCTCACCAGCTCGACCCGCCGGTTCTGCTGCTTGCCTTCGGGCGTACCGTTGTCCGCTACGGGCACAGTTTCACCGAGTCCGACGCTCTCGAGTCGGCTAGCGTCGATTACGTAGTTGGAGACCAGGTAATCCCTCACCGCGGCTGCACGTCGGTCGGACAGGTCGAGGTTCAATGCGTCGTCACCGTCAGAGTCCGTGTGCCCCTCAATCGAAATCCTCAGGTCCGGATGGTCCTGCAGCATCGTTCCGATCTCGTCGAGCGTGGTGCCGGATTCGGACTTGATCGTGGCGCTATTCACGTCGAAGTAGATGCCCTGCGTGGCGACGCGGCCCTCCTCGGACAGCCGGTCGTACAGGTCCCGTCCGCCGCCCGCGATGCGCATTGTGCCTATGAGGATGGGACTGTTCGCCGTCGCCGATCCAACCGCGAGGAAGAGCGTGTCCGACCTCGCAAAAACGGCGTTGGGAATGTTGGCGATCCGATCGTCGCCGACGTACACTTTCATGTGCTCACCGTCGGCCATCACACGCACTGGCACGATCGTATTTCCGGGATTCGCTGCGCTGTAGCCGGCCAGAGCTTGAGGCCCGACACCGCCTACCGACCGGACGCCGCCGCGGCCATGCTCGATCGAGACGGCAGACCCCGCGTAGTCACGGTTCTTACCAAACCATGCCCGGCCCGTGACGAGTCGCGCGTATGCGTTGCCGTGCGGCACGTGAACGGCGTACTCGATCGTGAACTGCTCGGGAAGCGTCTCGGGGAGGGGGATCGCGAACATGCCACCCGACAGGGCGCGCACGTACCGTTCGCCTTGCCACTCGATGACTTCGAAGCTGCCCTCGACGAGTTCGAAGCCGCGGGGGAAGTCGCCGACGTTGTCCTGCGTGTAGTCGTCGAACACGAGAACGTTGTCCCCGGCGACGAAATCGTAGTTGGCGTTTGCCGTGGACAGGTCCGCCGGCGGTACGGTACCGGCCCCCGGGGGGGGCGGAGGTGTTCCTTGGGCCGGAGGCGGGGCCTCTCCCATCATTTCAGCGGCTGCGTAGGGATCGGTAACGGCGCCGCCGTCATCGCCGACGATCACTTCGCCGCTCTCATCCGTCAGGTAATAGTCGTCGCCGGCTTCTTTGGCGCCGGTGATGCACTCGAAATCGTTGAACGGGCACGCCACTCCTTCCCGAACCAGCTGGTCTGCCTGGCTCAGCAATTCGTCTTCAGCGGCCTGAGACGCCGTTTCCTTCAGCTTCTTGAAGATCTGGGCGTGTCCTGGAGTCGGCAGCGCGAACAGGGCGGCTACGGCAACGGAGGTGAGCCGCAGCCAGGTGGTTCTGGACATCGGTGCTCCTCTTTCGTGTTCTACGTACGGGGCCTTGCCCATGTGGGCATACCGTAGAGCGAAAGAAGAAGGAAAAACCCGCCACGGGCGTGGCGGCCTAACGGATTGAGGCTTCGCTCCGCGCTCGCGCCACGGCCTCGAGCTGGGCCTGCGCGCCGTCGACGGTGGACTTCAGGTCGGGCCGGCCCGTCATGTCTTCAAGGGCGATCCACAGGATCTGCTCGGCCTCGTCATACCGTCCCTGGGCGAGCAGGCACTTCGCCAGGCTGGTTCTCGCAGTACCTATCAGATAGGCGAGCCGATCCGCTGAGTCGGGATCCTCGGTGAGCACCGCGATGGTCCGACGGAGCACCTGCTCAGCCTCCTCGTGATAGCCCGCGTGCATCAGGGTCGTCCCCAGTCCGTGCAGAGGATACGCGAGGGGCCAGCGCTCGTCGGGCAGAGTCCGCTCCCTCGCCTCGAGCACCTCGCGAAACAGGGGGATGGCGCCCTCGTAGTCGTCGTGCTCCACCTTCATCCAGGCGTAGTTGTTGAGGATCAAGAGCGTGGTCGGGTGATCCGGTCCGAACAGGTCCCGGTCAATCTCGATCGCCCGCAGCATCAACGAATCACCGGCGCCGGGCTCTTGTTCGTCATAGATCATCGCGAGGTCGGCAAGGCTCGCCGCGACGGCTGTGTGCCATTCTCCGAACAGCTCCCGGCGGATCGCCAGCGCCTCTTCCTGGAACTTGAGCGCACTGTCGCCGCCATCGTGCGCCACGTCTTGCAGGGCGACGGCCAGCTCGTCACGCCGCTCCGAGTAGAGCCGCAAGGTCCGGACAGCCGCCAGCCTGGCGGCCTTTGCCGAGTCCAGTTGATCGGGCAGCGCGGCCCGCGCCGTCTCCAGAATCACCATCGCCGACTCAGGTGTTCTTGGTGCGACTCCGGCCGCGAGATTGTATGCCCGTGCGGCGAGTCGTCCGGCGCTGTCCGCGTCCATTCCCTTGGTCGCCAACGACAGCCGTCTGAGGGCCATCGCCAGTCGCTCATCCCTCGCGGGGCTGGCCGGCTCCGCCGCGAGCAGGTCCACGGATCGCTCGAGGTGCACAAGCGCCTGATCGCGCTCACCGAGCGCTGAGTAAATCGATCCAATCGTGAGCGACAGTTCCGCGAGCAGCGACGGCTGGGTAGACAGGTCCTCTCCGATTCTGGCGGCCGCCTGGTCGACGAGCTCACGGACCGGCATCGAATCTCCACCAGCGTTCGGGCGCGCCGCCTCGAAAATCTCCGTCAGAAAGTCCCGCACTGCAGTCGCCCGTGCCGCCTCGGCCTGGGCGAGGTTCCGTTCCCGCTCGAGTTGTCGGCCGTGTCTTTCCACCGTAGCCACGTAGCCGACCAGCGCGAGCACGGCTCCCGCCAGAACCGGCCCGGCCCAGCGGTGTCGTCGGAAATACTTGCGGGTCCGATACCCGACCCCGCCGCGTTTCGCAGCGATAGGCCGTCCCTCGAGATGTCGGCGTACGTCCTCGACGAACTCGATGACGCTCGAGTAGCGCTCCGACGGGTCCTTCGCGAGTGCCTTCAGAAGGATCGTATCGAGGTCCCCGTCGAGCCGTCGGGCCAGCCGCTGAGGAGTGGTTCCTCGTCGGCGCGCAGCCTCTGCGTCCGCGCGCCCGGCCACCTCGCTAGGCTTCCTTGGTGGCGCCCGTACGACCGCCTCCTGCATGGACCACCGGGAACCGTCGCCTGTCTGGAGCGGAAAAGAACCGGTCAACAGGCCAAACAGCAGAGTCCCGAGCTGGTACACGTCCGAGGCCGTGGTCACCTGCTGGCCGAGGACCTGCTCCGGGCTCGCATACTTCAGGGTAAGGGGCTGGATGCCGGTGCGGGTGTGGTGAAGAACATCTTCATCGCCCGGGTCCAGCAACTTCGCGATCCCGAAGTCGAGGAGCTTGGGTGCACCGTCGCTGCCGACCAGGATGTTGGACGGTTTGATATCGCGGTGTACCACCAGCCGCGTGTGAGCGAACTGCACCGCCTTGCCGATTTCGGTGAACAACCGGAGCCGCTCTTCGATCGAACACTGGCGCTCGTCGCAGTACGCATCGATCGGACTTCCCTCGACATGCTCCAGCGCCAGGAACGGCCTGCCGTCGTCGGTCGAGCCGCCGTCATACAGCCTGGCAATGTTGGGATGCTCGAGCGACGAGAGGATCTGGCGCTCAGACCTGAAGCGGGACAGCACGTCGTCCGTGTCCAGCCCCCGGCGGACGATCTTCAGGGCGACCTCGCGCTTGAACGATCCGTCGTCCCGCACAGCGAGCCACACGGACGCCATTCCGCCACGACCGATCGAGCGCAGAATCCGATATCGTCCCACGCGGAAGCCCGTCAGGTCAGCGCCCTCGCCCGCCTGTTCGATCGCTTCGAGGGCCTCCGGCGGGACTGGCGGGGGCGCAGCCAGGAAATCGTCGGATGCGCTCGCAGCTGTCAGCAGCTCCGATACCATGCCGAATAGCTGCAGGTCTCCTTCGCACGCGGAACGCAGACGTTCCTCGCGCCCGGCGGCAGGCCAGTCCAGCGCCTCCGCGAACAACGAGTCAGCCCGCTGCCAGTATTCCGGGCGAATCGGCTCCGCCAACTGGCGACCTCCCGCGTGTGTGGTTGTTGTCGCTGGAGACCAGCTCAGGAAAGAGCCTTGTACAAGTAGGCTCTGGCCCTGGTCCAGTCCCGCTCTACCGTACGTACGGACATGTCGAGGGCCGCGGCAGTCTCCGGTACGGTCATTCCCCCGAAGAAGCGGCACTCGACCACGCGTTCGAGTCGGGGATCGTGCCGCCCGAGCTCGGCGAGTGCATGATCCAGCGCGACGAGGTCGATCTGCTGCATGCCCTCAGCCGGGACCAGGTCGTCTTTCAGCGGCACTGGCAGATCCCCACCACCTCGCTTGATCGCTCCGCGCCGCCGGGCGTGATCGATCAGCACATGACGAATGACTCGCGCGGCGACAGCGAAGAAATGCGCCCTGTCGTTCCAGGTCGCTGTCGCCTGGTCCACCAGAGCCAGGTAGGCCTCGTGCACCACGGCGGTCGTGTCGAGCGTAATGTCCGTGCGCTCGGATTGCAGCCGGCGGTGAGCAATACGCCGCAGATCATCGTACACGAGCGGGACGAGGCTCTCGAAAGCCTCCCTGTCCCCGCCCGAGCACCGGGCGAGAACGGCCGTGATCTCGCTCGGATCGCCCTGAAACTGATTCTCCGGCTGACGCCGGTCCTCCGTATCCAGACAGCCTCCTCGGTCGGACTGAACAGCCGCACACTGGTCGCATCCCCGCCCTCGGCCCCGCGGGTCAAGAATGGACAGCATTGCTGCGAACTGCCAGCCCTCCGAGAAGACCTTTGCATTTGAGGGACTGATTTCTATCGCCCTTTAGAGCGCAGAGCGGACGCAGATCCCGCCATTCGGTTCGGAGTGCGGACCAGGAAAACGGGAGCCCCGTCGATTCGGGGCTCCCGCAGGTCAACCAGCT
>Ga0316197_10004329_pt1 | contig 10081 bp, 10 predicted proteins | sample OudBiesiAoxic_MG_FD_204939 | JGI IMG/M metagenome (GOLD analysis project Ga0316197, IMG submission 204939) | Coastal sediment microbial communities from Oude Bieten Haven, Netherlands - site A oxic | ecosystem: Environmental > Aquatic > Marine > Coastal > Sediment | place: Netherlands... | reverse complement strand
GTTCGCGTCATAGAATTCGGGCCGGGGCGGAAGCTTCTTGCGCTCGGGCAGGAATTGCGGCCGGTCCGGCGCCAGAAGCGGCACCCGCAGCACGGCGAAACCCTCCCGCTCCGCGCCCTTGGACCAGGGCTCCGATCCATGCCGCTCCAGAACGTCGCGCAGCGTCCGGTCGGTCCCGGCCGAACATCGCTCGTCCAGCCAGCTCTCGAGCTCACCCTCGGAAATCGGCTCACCGCGCCACGCGATATCGAGATAGACCCGCGCGTCGCCGAGCATGGGCTCGAGATCGAAGGCCGCCGCGCCGGTCGCCCGGGCCAGACGCCGCAGCATGAATTCCAGCGCCTCGATCAGCGACAGGCTGTCGCCCCGAAACCAGAGCGGCGTGCCGATCAGCGTCACGCCCAGGCCCTCCTCAGCGACGTTCCGGTCGAGAAACCGCGCGAGGTCGGCCGTGCTGATGTCGGCCATCGGCCAACGCCCCAGCATGTGCCCGCGGATCTCGCGCCCGATCTCGTCGACCTTCTCGCTGAGCCGGACGCTCTCCTCGACCAGGACCGCCTCGAAAGCGGCCCGATCCGAAGCCGGCATCTCCGGATGCCCCGCCATCGTCTCCGCCGCCGCGCGCAGGGTGCCGACCATGCCCCGGATGTCGCGCGTCAGCGCCCGGCGCACCTGATCGCCCTTGGCCAGAAGCGCGACCTCGCCCGTCATGTCCACCAGCGTCACGAGATACCCGGTGACCACGTCCGCGTCGTCCGTCAGAAGCGCCATGCGCCCCTGGAACAGCCGCGCGCCGTCCGCCGACGCGCAGACGAACGGCGCGGAAAGACCCGCCCACGCCTCCATTTCGCCGCGCTGGCGGCCCTCGAGCCGCTGGAGTCCGTGCCGAAGCGCGGCCAGATCGAGCAGACCGCCGACGTCGCGCCCCAGGCCGATCCGGTCCGGCGCGTCCAGGAGCTCGACCAGCGCCGCGTTGTAGAGCATCAGCCGGTGCTGCGGATCGCAGACCAGAACGCCTTCGCTCAGGCCTTGGAGAACCGATTCGAGCCACGTCTTCTGCGCGTCGACATGGGCCGCCTCGGATTGCGCCGCCTTGAGCGCCTCGCGCCGCGTGTTGCGCAACGCGGTGACCAGCGCGTCGCAATCCTCGGCGAGATCGCCGAGCAGCGGCGCGTGGACCGGCTCCGCGCCCGCGCCCGCGCCGCGCGACTCGATCACCGCCCGCAACCCGCGCGAAAGCCGCCGCGCCGACTTCGAGACGGATCGCCACAGCGCGAGGCCGGCCGCGAGGACGGCACCCGCCGCGACGGCGCCGCCGACGAGCGCCGATCCGGTCAGATGCACGGCGCCCCAGACGAGCCCGAAGACGATCGCCCCGAGCGCGGCGAAGAGCAGCGCGATCCGACTCCGCGCCGTCACGTCTCGACCGCGCTCAGCCGGCGTGTTCCGGCATGTACTGCCGGACGCGCTCGATCACCTTGTCGGTGGAGAACGGCTTGGTGATGTAGTCGTCGGCGCCGAGCGCCAGACCCTTCTCGCGCTCGATCGCCCGCCCCCTCCCGCTCAGCATGATGATGCGCACGTCCTTCCAGGCCGGGGTCGCGCGAACGGTCTGACAGATGTCGTATCCGTCGCGGCGCGGCATCATCACGTCGAGCAGCATCACGTCGGGCACCCGCTCGCGCATGGTGTCCAGCGCGGTTTCTCCATCAGGCGCGACCTTGACGGAGTAGCCTTGGCGTTTCATCAGGTATTCGAGGCACATCGCGATATTGGGCTCGTCATCGACAACAAGAACGTATCCTTCGGACATCGTTTCCCCCATGGGTTTGCGGCGTTCGCGCCGTCTCTATGGACGAAAGTCTAGGACAGGCCGCCCGACCGATCCATTCAAAAGTGTATGGGCGTCCGCTCAGTCGCCCCGACGGGCGGGATTCAGCGACATGTGACGGTAGACCCGGCCGTAGACGAACACCGTCACGAAAAACAGCGCCGCACTCAGAAGCGCGCTCCTCCAGGCGATGACCACGAACGCCGTCGTCAACAGCGGCACCCCCCAGGTCAGGACGCTCGTGACCGGATTGCGCAGATCCTCCCGCCCCGGTCCCGGCACCAGCCGCCGCGCGAAGCTGCGATGCACCAGCATGTGGAAATGCACCCGGTCGGGCTGTCCGACGCTGTGGCCCTCGCGCCGCGCCTTGCGCCGCATCGAGGCCAGCGTCTCGATCACCGGATAGCCGCAGATCAGCACCGCCGTCCAGGCCGAGATCTCCGGATTGCGCGCCGGAAGAAGCACGCCCAGCGCGGCGAGCAGGAACCCGCAGAAATACGCACCGCCATCCCCGAGAAAAATCCGCCCCGACGGGAAATTCAGCACGAAGAACCCGAGCACCGGCGCCGCGAACAGGATCGACAGCTGGAACACCAGCCCGTCGCCGACCTGATGGGCGACCCAGGCGAAGGCCCCGAACATGATCAGAAGCGACCCGCTCGCCAGTCCGTTGAACCCGTCGATGATGTTGATCGCGTTCGCCACGCCGCCCATCGCGAAGCCGGTGAACAAGAGCGCCGCCACATGGAACGACAGGACCCAGTCGACCCCCGGCAGATCGACCTTGTTCATGTCCCACCCCGACAGGAGCGCGAAGACCACCCCCGCGCCCATCGTCGCCAGAAGCCGCCAGCGCACCCCGACCCGCCGCGTCACGTCCTCGGCGAGGCCCGCCGTCAACGCCGGTATCGAAGCGATCCCGACCGCCGCCCACATCGGCCCGACGCCCTCGGGCAGGACCGGCCAGGCCGCGACATAGGCCAGCGCGATCCCGACGCCGCCGATCCGCGCGACCTCGTGACGGTGGAATTTCTGCGGCCCGACGACGTGATCGTGCGTGAACCGCCCGTGCCAGGGCCGTGTCAGCACCAACAGCAGACAGACCGCGAACGAGACCGCCGCCAGCACCAGGGCCGGCAAGCCGACCGCGCTCCACGTCAGATCAGCCCCGGCGCCGTCCATGCTCCACCCTCTCCCGGTCGCGGTCCGGTTAGAGCGTTTCCCGATCAGTCTGCCGATGCAGACTGGTCGGGAAACGCAACTGTCCGCAACCTCGCCCGTCTTGAAATCCGATCGGTCTGGCCAAGACCGATCGGATTTCGCTCTAGCCGATCCGGCCCGCCTTGGCGATAGGCCGGAGCGCCGCGATCTGTGTCAATTCCGTGACGACGCCCGGGCCGCATCCCCGCGCGCACGTGATAACGCTCGCCTCGCGGCCCGTCCGGCGCTATTGCGGGAGCATGGTCTCCTTTCTCCTGGGCAACCTCCGCTGGCTGGGCGGAGGTCTGCTCCTCATGTTCACAAACGCGTTCGGCCAGGCATGGCTCATCTCGCTCTTCGCGGGCGAGATCATGGCCGCGCACGGGCTGAGCGACGGCGATTGGGGCGTGCTCTTCTCCGTCGCGACGCTCGCCTCCGCCGCCGCCCTGTTCTACGGCGGCTCGCTCGCCGACACGATCCCGCTCTCGCGCCTGGCCGTCGGAACCTCGCTCATTTACGCGCTGGCCTGCGTCGGCATGGCCTTCGCCGGATCGCTCTGGGCCCTCGCGCTCTCGCTTTTCGTGCTGCGTTTCGCCGGCCAGAGCATGTTCGGCCACATCGCCATGACCGCGATGGGCCGCTGGTTCCGCGCCCGTCGCGGCCAGGCCGTCGCCATCGTCAATCTCGGCAATCCGGCCGCCAAGGCGTTCTGGCCGCTGCCGGCGGCGCTCATGCTCGTCGCCTTCGGCGATCGGATCACCTGGCTCGCAATGGCGGCCTTTCTCGTCATCGTCGTGACGCCCTCGCTCGCCTGGCTGATGTCCCGGTCCCGCGCGCCCCAGGGCCAACTCGAGGCCGATCTCGGCACGCCCGGCCTCGGGGGCCGCAACTGGACCCGCACCGAGGCGCTCCACCACTGGCTGTTTCCCGCGCTGATCCCGCAGATGATGACCGGCGGTTTCATCGTGACCTCGGCCTACATCCACCAGGTCCATATCGGCGAAGTCAACGGCTGGAGCATCGCCTCGATGGCGCCCGGCTACACGTTCAGCGCCCTCACCGCCGTCCTTGCGGCGCTCGTCGCGGGCTGGGTCTCCGACCGGTGGGGCGCCGAAAAGCTGCTGCCGATCTCGGCGCTGCCTCTGGGCCTCGGCATTCTCCTGATCGGCGTCAGCGAGAACGTCTGGGGCTGGATCGTCGGTTTCGCGCTGATCGGCCTGAACATGGGCATCGGCGGAACCCTCTGGGGCGCGCTCCTGCCCCGGCTCTACGGCACGCGGCATCTGGGCTCCGTCCGCTCCCTGATGACCGTGTTCATGGTCGCCTCCTCGGCGATCGGCCCCGCGATCACCGGCCTGCTGATCGACGCCGGGATCCCGTTCGGCGTCCAATGCCTCTGGATGGGCGCCTGGTGCCTCGGCCTCTGCGTCGCCAGTTTCCTGATCCTGCGCCGCCTCTCGGTCGAGACCGCGGCCATCCCGGCCATCGATCCATGATCGCGTTCCTGCGCGACAACATGCGCTGGCTCGGCGCCGGGTTCCTGCTGACCTTCGCCGCGGCGTTCGGCCAGACATGGTTCATCTCGCTCTTCGCCGGCGAGATCAAAGCGACCCACGGCCTGACCGACGGCGGCTGGGGCAGCCTTTACACCGTGGCGACGCTCTCCTCGGCCGCGCTGCTCTTCGCGCGCGGCGCGCTGGCCGACACCATGCCGCTCGCCCGGCTCGCCACCCTCATCGCGTTGCTTTTCGCCGCCGCCGCCATCACGATGGCCTTCGCCAATTCCATCTGGATGCTCGGGATCGCCGTCTTCGGCCTGCGCTTCTGCGGACAGGGCATGTTCGGCCACATCGCGATGACCGCGATGGGACGCTGGTTCCGGGCCCGTCGCGGCCGCGCCGTCGCCACCGCCACGCTGGGTCACCCGGCCGGCGAGTTCCTCATTCCGCTGATCGCGATCGCCTGCATCGCCGCCTTCGGAGGTCGCGCGACATGGCTGACCGTGGCCGCGTTGCTGGCCTGCGTCGTGGCTCCCGCACTCTGGCTTCTGCTGAGTCGCGAGCGCGCGCCCGAGGGAACGCTGACATCCGACGGGATGCCCGGCCTGCGCGACCTGCAATGGACGCGGAAACAGGCGCTCGGTCATTGGCTCTTTCCCGCCCTCATGCCGATCGTCGTGACCGGTGGCTTCATCAGCACGTCCGTCTATTTCCACATGGTTCACATCGCCGACGTGAAGGGCTGGACGTTGCTGTCGATGGCGCCGGGCTATCCGACCTTCGCGGTCATGGCGGTGATCGGCGCGCTCCTCGGCGGCTGGGCGTCAGACCGCTTCGGGCCCGACCGGCTTCTTCCGTATTTCGTCCTGCCGATGGGCGTCGGCGTCGCGCTCATCGCGCCCGCGACGAGCGTCAGCGTCTGGTTTCTGGCGCTGGCCTGCCTCGGCCTTTCGAACGGCGTGGGATCATCGCTCACCGGCGCCCTGCTCCCGACGGTCTACGGCGTCAAACATCTCGGCTCGGTACGATCGCTGGTGACCACGGTCATGGTGGTATCGACGGCCATCGGTCCGGGCATCACCGGCCTTCTCATCGACGCCGGCATCGACTTTCCCGAGCAATGCGTCGCCATGGGCGTATGGTGTCTCGGAGTGAGCGTCGTCGGATATTTCATCATGCGCGGGATCCGCCGCGAAATGCCGTACCCCTATTCCGACGGGACGACGACCGATTCCGCAGGCGTATCCTCCGTATCCGTCGCGATAAGGAAATAGCCCAGAAACAGCAGCAGCGCGACGGCGACCGACCCCGCGATGGCGATCATCGCCGGGCCGTGCCGTTTCGCCTGCTTCTCCACGTCGGTGTCATGCGGTGCCAAAACATCTCTCCTGTTGCCGATCACGCCGTCCAACGCCTCGCACCGCGCTCCGGTTCCAAGCGGGTTGATCCGGACCAATGAATGTAGACGTCCGCTCTCGCCGCTCTCTGCGCAGGCGGCCTCGTGGTCACCTTCTTCCTTTGGCTGATCTTCCGGGTCCCCCAGCCGCGGCCACGGCGGTTTTTTTACGACCGCGTGATCTTCCCGCTCTTCACCAAAGGCGTCTACGCCGACAAGAACGTCCAGGAGGGCCTGCTCAAGACATCCGGTCTGGACTGGACCATCCTGCGCCCGGCGCCGTTCGGCGAACGGCCCGCCAGGGATGACTTTCAGGCGATCACCCGGATCATGCCCGACACCGTTTCGCGACGCGTCACGAGATCCGAGGTCGCCGCCTTCGTCCCGGACCAAATCGGCGACGACGGGGTTTCTCCGAAAAAAGGCGTTCATCGGACACGCCTGAATGCCGGAGGCGCGACGCCCGGGCCTCGCGCGGGATCACGCGAAGCGCCCCGCCGCGCGATTGATCTTCGGCTGACGAGACTATCTCTTAAAATCAATGCCTTGGGGTCGCGCCAACCTTGGACGCGCCGTGGACACCCGTTTTCCGCCTCTCACATCAGCTCGCGCACGTCCGTCAACCGCCCGGTGATCGCCGCCGCCGCAGCCATGCCCGGCGACAGGAGATGCGTGCGGCCCTTGTAACCCTGCCGCCCCTCGAAGTTCCGGTTCGACGTCGACGCGCAGCGTTCGCCGGGCGCCAACTGGTCGGGGTTCATGCCCAGACACATCGAACACCCCGCCATCCGCCAATCAAATCCCGCCTCGATCAGCTTCGCGGCGATGCCCTCCTCCTCGGCCTGGGCCCGCACGAGGCCCGAGCCCGGCACGATCATCGCCCGCAGACCGTCTTTGACCTTCCGGCCCTCCATCACCTTCGCCACCTCGCGCAGATCCTCGATCCGCCCGTTGGTGCACGACCCGATGAAGACCGTGTCGATCTCCACGTCGCTCAGCTTGGTGCCCGGCGTCAGACCCATGTAGTCGAGGCTGCGGCGCACCGCGTCGACCTTGCCGCCTTTGAAATCCTCCGGGTTCGGCACGAACGCCGTGATCGGCAGCACGTCCTCCGGGCTCGTCCCCCAGGTCACCACCGGCGCGATGTCGCTCGCGTCCATCACCAGTTCCCGGTCGAACACCGCGCCCTCGTCGGAAAACAGCGTCCGCCAATAGGCCTCCGCCATCTCCCACGCTCCGCCCTTGGGCGCGTGCGGCCTCCCCTTCACGTATTGAAACGTCTTCTCGTCAGGCGCGATCAGCCCCGCCCGCGCGCCGCCTTCGATCGCCATGTTGCAGACCGTCATCCGGCCTTCCATGCTGAGCGCGCGGATCGCCTCGCCGGTGTATTCGATGACATGCCCGGTTCCACCCGCCGTGCCGGTCTCGCCGATCACCGACAGCGTGATGTCCTTCGCGGTCACGCCGGGCCCGAGCGCGCCCCGGATCTCGACCCGCATGTTCTTCGACTTCTTCTGGATCAGCGTCTGGGTCGCGAGCACGTGCTCGACTTCCGACGTGCCGATCCCGTGCGCCAGAGCCCCGAAGGCTCCATGCGTCGCCGTATGGCTGTCGCCGCAGACGATCGTCATGCCGGGCTGCGTCAAACCCTGTTCCGGCCCGATGATGTGCACGATCCCCTGACGCACGTCATTGACGTCGTACATCTCGATCCCGAATTCCGCCGCGTTCTGCCGCAGCGTATCGACCTGGATGCGACCCTCCTCGTTCTCGATGCCGTTCGCCCGGTTCACATCCGTCGGGATGTTGTGATCCGGCACCGCCGTGGTCTTCTCGGGCGCGCGGACCGTCCGGCCGTTCAGGCGAAGCCCCTCGAAGGCCTGCGGGCTCGTCACCTCGTGGACCAGATGGCGGTCGATATAGAGGAGGCTGGTTCCATCCGGCGCCTCGTGCACCAGATGGCTGTCCCAGATCTTGTCGTAGATGGATTTCGGAGCGGACATGATGAAGACTTTCGGCGAATTGCGATGTGTCGGATCGGGTCGGGCGAGCCGAGGCTCAGACGTGACGGTTCGCACGATGCCGACTGCCGAAAAACCGCCAGGGCATCCGCGCGCGATCATCCATGTCGAAAACCCGCTTCATGGGCGGTTGTCTAGCGCCGATTCCGAGCCCCGGCAAGCGAGCCGCCGCAGGCAGGTTGCCGTACACCGTCCGATCTTGCTACCGTGCTCGCGGCTCCCGGCGGCGCGACGCCGTTCAGGACGCCGGAAAACACGGAGAGGTGACCCATGTACGAACGCATCCTCGCGCCTGTCGACCTCGCGCATCCGGATCGGATCGAAAAGGCACTCAAGTCCGCTGCCGATCTCGCCAGCCATTACGGCGCGGAGCTGGTCCTTGTCGGCGTCACCGGCATGGAACCGAGCTCCGTCGCCCACAATCCCGAGGAATTTGCCTCGAAGCTCGCCGCCTTCGCCGACGCCGCGAGCGCGCGCCTCGGTCACGCCATGCGCGCGGAAGTCGTCCGCGTCCATGACCTGACCGTCAATCTGGACGGCGCGATCGCCCGCAAGGCTTCCGAGATCGACGCGGATCTCATCGTCATGGCCTCGCACAAGCCCGGCATGGGCGAATACATCTTCGGATCCAACGCGGGCCACATCGCCCAGCACGCGCCGATCTCGGTCTTCGTCGTCCGCGACTGAGCGCGACGCCTCAGTCGGTCAGCCCTTCCCCCAAGCCGGGCTCCAGCGATCCGCGCAGGGATCGGAACGCGAGCCTGATCCGCGACTTCACCGTCCCGAGCGGAAGCTCGAACCGCTCCGCGATCTCGCCGTGACTCAACCCATCGTAGAACGCGGCCATCAGGATCCGGCGCTGCTCCTCGGGCAGCGCGCGGATGCCCTCGCGCACCTGGACCTCGCGTTCTGCGGCGGTCAGCGTCTCCAGGCCGTCGGGTTCCGGGTCCGGCTGGAAAAGCGGATCCTCCGGATCGGGGGCCGGCCGCCGCGCCTTGCGGATCATGTCGATGCGGCGGTTGCGGGCGATGGCGAAGATCCACGTCGCGGCGCCCGCCCGTTCGGGGTCGAACGTCGCGGCCCGTCGCCAGATCGAGACCATGACCTCCTGGGCGATCTCGTCGGCGTCCTGCGGGCTGGACCCCTGGCGGATCATAAAGCCCTTGATCCGCCCGGCATAGCGTCCGAACAGCTCGATGAACGCCGGACGGTCGCGCGCCGCCACCGCCAGCAGAAGCTCCGCGTCGCCCGCGCCAGCATGACCCTCCGCCCGCGCTTGGGGCATCCCGCTCCGCCTCTCCCCCGTCGTCGTCCGCGCGGTCCGGACGCGACGATGGTCCGACCACACGCAAAGGGGTGGAAATCCCTGTTACAGTTGGAGTATCGTAGGATCAGATTGAGGACAAAAACAAGCTTGACTGTCCGACGGCGACGCTTCACCTGCGCTTGGCGGAACACAAGCGGGTGATCGAGCAGGAGATTATGAACTGATGACGTCAATGACGTGGAAAGCCCTCGCGCTCTGCGCCGCGTTCGCCGCGGCGGCCCCGGTGGCCGCGCAGGACGCCAACCAGCCTGTCGCGTCGCATTCCGACTGGTCCGTCTACGTGGCGGGCAGTCCGAAGGAATGCTACGTCATGACCCAGCCGAAAAACTCCGACGCGCGCCGCGGCGGCGCCTCCGTCAAGGTCGAACGCGGTCTGATCCGGCTGTTCGTCACCTTCCGCCCGGCGGACGAGGTCGCCAACGAGGTCAGCTTCAGCTCCGGCTATCCGCTGGCGGAACCCGTCCGGGTCGAAGTGGGCGCGGACACGTTCAGCCTCTCGCCCGGAACCGGCGACGCGAACGACTGGGCCTGGCCCGCCACGCCGGCCGACGACGCCCGGCTGGTCGCGGCCATGCGACGCGGCGCGGAAGCCAAGGTGACCGGCGTCTCCACGCGCGGAACGACAACCATCGACACGTTCTCGCTGATCGGCTTCACCGCCGCCATCACCGAAGCCGAGGAACGCTGCCGCTGACGTGCCGCACATTCCGGAATCCGGTTGCGGCAGGGCGGCGTATTGTCTAAGTACGCGCGAGAAACGGCGGGCCACGTCCGGCTTTAGCCATGTATTACAAAGGCTTCGTAAAG
>Ga0316197_10004328_pt1 | contig 10081 bp, 7 predicted proteins | sample OudBiesiAoxic_MG_FD_204939 | JGI IMG/M metagenome (GOLD analysis project Ga0316197, IMG submission 204939) | Coastal sediment microbial communities from Oude Bieten Haven, Netherlands - site A oxic | ecosystem: Environmental > Aquatic > Marine > Coastal > Sediment | place: Netherlands... | reverse complement strand
CAACGATGAGAAGTTCTTCAAGATGAAGACAACCATCGTCTACGCCTTCTTTGCGGCGATCCTGTCGATTGGTCTGATCCGCGGGCGCAGCTACCTTGCCTATGTCATGTCCGAGATGATCCCGATGAAGCACGAAGGCTGGATGCTGCTGACGCGGCGGCTGACCATGTTCTTCATCGCGCTGGCGGTGGCGAACGAGGTGGTCTGGCGCACCATGTCCACCGATGCCTGGGTCAAGATCGAGACCTTCGGGTTTCCGATCCTGATGTTCCTGTTCCTCTGGAGCCAGATCGTTGCGCTTGAAAAATACACGGAGCCTGATGGCGCGGACGACTAGCCATACACTTTCGAAAAGTCTGGTCCGATCTCTTCCAAGGCATCGGCACCCTGCCGAGAGGTTTCGGTTGAGCGTTTCAACCTGCGGCATGGGCTGCGAGGGACCGCCCAGCGTCTAGCCGAGCGCAGCCAAGCGCCGCTGCAAATCCTTGTCCTCCGCATAGCCCGGACGTCTTTCTGCCATCAGGGCGCGACCGCGCAGAACCCCCTCGCGCGCCCACATCGTCTCGAGCCAGCGCGCCATATGCGGCTTGTCCTCCAACGTCTGCTGTTGTCCCTCCCACAGCGAAGCCCATCCCCAGATCGAGAAATCAGCGATTGAAATGAACTCGCCCGCGACGAATTCGTTCTGCGCCAATTGGCGGTCAAGCACACCGTAAAGCCGCGCGGTCTCGTCCCGGTAGCGGTCCTTGGCGTAGGGAATGTCCTCTTTCGCGAACTTCAGGAAATGATGCGCCTGTCCGGCCATTGGTCCAAGGCCCCCCATCTGCCACATCAGCCATTGATCGACGGCAATGCGTTCTCGCTCCGTTCGGCCCCCGAACTGACCGGTCTTGCGGGCGAGATATTGCAGGATCGCACCGCTTTCAAAGATCGAGATTGGCGCGCCATCGGGGCCGTCAGGATCCACGATGGCGGGCATTCGATTATTTGGCGCGATCTTCAGAAACTCAGGGTGAAACTGGTCACCCGCACCGATGTTGATCAGATGGGTGTCATAGGGCAGCCCCATCTCTTCCAAGGCAATAGAGATTTTCCAGCCATTCGGCGTGGGCCAGTAATACAGATCTATGGGAGCCGTCATCGCGATTTCCTTTTCAGCTGTTCCTATGTTGACGCAAAACGCGGCAAAGCCAAGGTGCTGGATTGACGAGGGGCCGCGACAGGCGTAATCCAAACGACGTGGTGATTTGTTACCGGATTGCGGGCCACGTTAAACAATCTGCTAAAAGGTCAGGATGAAAGCCCCCTTTCGCTTGACCGCGTCTGGGGTTTTTTGTTGCCCGGCTGTCGCCGGGAGAGAAGGATAACAAGATGAGCAAAGACTGGAGCAAAGCCACGAAAGCCGTGCACGCTGGCACCCGGCGCAGCCAGTACGGCGAGGTCTCCGAGGCGATCTTCATGACGCAGGGCTTTGTCTACGACACGGCAGAGCAGGCTGAGGCCCGCTTTGAAAGTGCTGGGCCGGATGAGTTCATTTATGCCCGTTACGGCAATCCGACAGTCGCGATGTTCGAAGATCGGATTGCAGCGCTTGAAGGGACCGAGGACGCCTTTGCCACGGCCTCGGGTATGGCGGCGGTCAACGGGGCGTTGATGTCCGTGCTGAAGGCAGGTGATCACGTGGTTTCGGCCCGCGCGCTGTTCGGATCGTGCCTGTATATCGCCGAAGAAATCCTGCCGCGCTTCGGGGTTGAGGTCACTTTCGTCGATGGCAGCGACCTCAGCCAGTGGGAGGCTGCGATCCGGCCCGACACGCGTGCAGTGTTCTTTGAATCGCTGTCGAACCCCACGTTGGAGCTGGTGGATATCGAAGGGGTGGCCAAGCTGGCCCATGCTCAAGGCGCCTTGGTCATCTGCGACAATGTATTCGCCACCCCGGTCTATTCCAATGCTGTGGCGCAGGGCGTTGATATCGTGATCTATTCCACCACCAAGCACATCGACGGGCAGGGCCGGGCGCTGGGCGGTGTGATCATGGGCACCCGCGAAATCATCCGCAAAACGGTTGAGCCCTACATGAAGCATACCGGCGGTTCGATGAGCCCATTTAACGCTTGGATCATGCTGAAAGGTCTTGAAACCATGCGCCTTCGAGTGCGCGAACAGGCCGAAACGGCGTTGAAGCTGGCCGCGGCGCTGGAAGGCCATGAATGCCTTAGCCGGGTGATTTATCCGGGATTGCCCAGCCATCCCCAGCACGATTTGGCAAGCCGCCAGATGGGTGCGGGGGGCACAATGCTGGCGATCGAGGTGAAGGGCGGCAAAGAAGCTGCCTATAAATTCCTGAACGCCTGTGAGGTGGGGATCATCTCGAACAATCTTGGAGATGCGAAAACCATCCTGACGCCACCTGCCTTCACCACCCACCAACGCTTGCCGCAGGATCAGAAGGACGCGTTGGGCATCACGCCCGGATTGGTGCGAATTTCGGTGGGGCTTGAGGATGCCGATGACCTTTTGGGCGATTTCATGCAGGCGCTTTCGCACTGAAAATGTCGGTTTCGCAGGGGCTTAGCATAGCATTTCGGTGCTATGTCATATCTTAATTGGTAATCTCGGAACAGCACCCTAAGTATGTTCTGCACACCGATAGGGGGAGCTAAGTCCATGAATGCAATCACTTCAGTCGAGAAGGCACCGGAGCGTTCCGAGGCCCAAGAAGCACTTGCAACGCTCAAGGCATGGGCTGCGGGCGCCACGCAAAGCGAGATTGAACAGCTTGATCCCGCGGTTGTGCGACTGCTGTCCTCTGAGCCGGCGTATCCTGAATTCAACCGGACCTATCCTCACGATTTCGCGGTAGGTGATGGTTACAAGAAGACGTTACCCGACCTTCAAAACGGCCCCTCAAGCCTGATCCGTGGTGCCAAACAGCAGATCCAGCACGTCGGTATTTCAAATTTCCGTCTGCCGATCCGGTTTCACACCCGCGATAACGGTGATCTCAGCCTTGAGACGTCGATTACAGGCTCTGTCAGCCTTGAAGCAGACAAGAAGGGCATCAACATGTCCCGCATCATGCGCAGCTTCTACAAGCACGCAGAGCGGACCTTCAGTTTCGAGGTGATAGAGGCGGCACTGGACGACTACAAGTCCGACCTTGAGAGCATGGATGCCCGTATCCAGATGCGCTTCAGCTTTCCGATGAAGATTGAATCGCTGCGTTCGGGTCTGTCGGGCTACCAGTATTACGACGTGGCGTTGGAGCTGATCGAAAAGGATGGCGTCCGCCAGAAGATCATCCATCTTGATTATGTCTATTCCAGTACCTGCCCCTGCTCACTGGAACTGAGTGAACACGCGCGCGCCACGCGCGGCCAGTTGGCGACACCGCATTCCCAGCGCTCCGTTGCACGGATTTCCGCCGTTATTGATGCCGAAAACACATGCCTGTGGTTCGAAGATCTGATCGACGCCTGCCGCCGCGCGGTTCCGACCGAAACGCAGGTGATGGTCAAGCGTGAGGACGAGCAGGCCTTTGCTGAGCTGAACGCCGCCAACCCGATCTTTGTAGAAGATGCTGCACGTCTGTTCTGTGAGCAGTTGCAGCAAGAGGCACGCGTTGGGGATTTCCGCGTGATCGCGAGCCATCAGGAAAGCCTGCATAGCCATGATGCGATCTCGATCCTGACCGATGGTCCGACGTTCGAGATGAACAGCATCGATCCGAAGCTGTTCAACACGCTTTTTCACGTGGGCTGATCAAGAACAAAACCTGTAGAACAAAAAGCGCGCCCGCCGAGGCGCGTTTTTTTGTGACCGGCTCATTGGCATGCGTCTTGGGTACAGCGGCTATGCAATCTTGTCTGTTCTCCTTGGGGGTTGGGCGACCTACTTCATGCGGTAGGGAGGCGAACGAAGACATTTTAAGGAGCCTCTAATGGCCTATTACGACTTATCCAGCCCGGCACAGGTGCTGAGCCGTGAAATCACTCTGACCCGCAACGCACTTGCCGCAATTGGCAACGGTTTCTCCCGTTTGATGTATGCTATGGTCGAGAACTCAAGCATGAACGCGCGGGTCAAGAAAGTCCGCTATCTGGAAAGCAAAACAGACGCGGAACTTGCAGCACTGAAGATCAAGCGCGATGACATCGTGCACACAGTGTTTGCGGACCTCTACTACCTCTGAGCCTGGACTCAACTTACTGACAAGCGGCCCGACAGCCCGATGGCGCAAAATGCGTCTGGGCCGGGCCGTTTTTATGTCAAATGACCTTTCCACTGATGCGTGATCGCTTGACACCGCGCGAGGGGCGCGCCAACGCTGCTGGCATGTTGGATCTGCGCCCTGTCGGATATGTGGTTGGCCTGCTGGTGGCGGTGCTTGGGGTCGCGATGATCCTGCCCATGCTTGTCGATATCGCCGAGGGCAGGGGCCATTGGATGGTTTTCGCGGAAAGCTGTCTGGTCACCACGCTTGCAGGCGGAATGATCGCGCTGGCCTGTGCGAACGGCCCACGCGAGGGGCTTACGATCCAGCAAACCTTTTTGTTGACCTCAGGTGTCTGGCTGATGCTGCCCGTGTTCGGCGCCATCCCGTTTATGCTGGGAGAGACGGGGGCAGATTTCACCGATGCGTTCTTTGAGGCAATGTCAGGTCTGACCACCACCGGCTCAACCGTGCTGTCGGGGCTTGATACGATGCCCAAGGGATTGCTTCTCTGGCGTGGCATCCTGCAATGGCTGGGCGGCGTTGGTATCATCGTCGTGGCCATGGTGTTTCTTCCCGAACTCAAGGTCGGCGGTATGCAGATCTTTAAGTCTGAAGGCTTTGATACCTTTGGGAAAATTCTGCCACGTGCCGGTCAGATCGCGACTCAGATTTCGGTAATTTACCTGTGGCTCACCGTTGCTTGCGCACTCAGCTATCTGGCGGTGGGCATGGACGTTTTCGATGCCACCGTGCATGCTTTCACGACCATCGCGACAGGTGGTTTTGCCAACTACGACGCCTCGTTCGGTGCCTTTGCAGGGCCTGCTGAATACGTTGCGTCGGTATTCATGATCTTTGCCGCTCTGCCATTTGTGCGGTACGTGCAATTGCTGAACGGAAACGCCATGGCGCTGCACCGTGACCCTCAGGTCAGGGGGTTTCTGATTACGGTCTTAGTGCTGGTGGCCGTTGCCTTTTTTCTGTTGTCACAGGTCCTGTCTCAATCGTGGGAGCAAAGTTTCCGTGAGGCGCTTTTCAACATCGTGTCGATCGTCACAGGCACGGGTTACGCTTCTGTCGATTACATGCAGTGGGGGTCTTTTGCCGTTGCCCTCTTCTTCTTTATTGGACTGATCGGTGGCTGTGCGGGCTCTACCGCCTGTTCGATCAAGATCTTTCGCTACCAGTTGCTTTTCGCCTCAATCCGTTCGCAGCTTCAGCTGATCCGGTCACCCCACGGTATCTTTACCCCGCGCTATGACGGGCGACCGGTCGGACCGGATGTTCTGGGATCGGTGATGTCCTTTTTTATGTTTTTCGTGGTGACACTAGGCCTTGTGGCTGTGGCGCTAAGCCTGACAGGGCTTGATTTCATCACCTCTGTTTCTGGCGCCGCAGCAGCGCTTGCCAACATCGGGCCCGGTCTGGGCGAGATTATTGGACCTGCAGGCAACTTCAGCAGCCTCAACGATACCGCAAAATGGATCCTGAGCATTGCGATGCTGCTAGGGCGCCTGGAACTGCTGGCTGTTTACGTCATTCTTACCGTTAAATTCTGGAGGGCCTGATGGCTGATCAGACCCGCCCGCTGGGCGCACAAATTTCCCATATGCTCAAGGATCGCGGGGTGGATGTGATCTTTGGCATTCCCGGCGTGCATAATCAGGAGATGTACCGCGGGATCGAGGAGGCGGGGATCACGCACGTTTTGGCGCGTCACGAACAGGGCGCAGGCTTCATGGCCGATGGCTATGCCCGCGCGACGGGGCGGCCCGGCGTGGCCTATGTGATCACCGGGCCGGGGCTCTGCAACATCATGACGCCGATGGGGCAGGCCTATTCGGATAGCGTGCCGATGCTGGTGATTTCGTCCTGTCTGGATGAGACGGCGGCCCGGCGCGGGCAGTTGCACCAGATGAAGGACCAGCGCGCGGCGGCTGAGACGGTCTGCGACTGGTCTCATGAGGCGCGCTCGGCAGAGGCAACCTATGCGCTGATCAACCGGGCCTTCATGGAGTTTCACACCGCAAGGCCGCGACCCAAACATGTTCAGGTCCCCATCGCGCTGCTTGAGGGGCAGGCCCCAGCGCATGACCTCAAGGACATGGGGTCGAGCGACGGGGTCGAACAGATGGGCGATCTCCTCCCGGTGCTGTCGTTGATGATCAGGCAGGCGAAACGGCCGCTTTTTGTCTTTGGCGGCGGGGCAAGGGACGCCACGCCTGAGATCCGCAATCTGCTGGCACGGTGCCCGGTGCCCGTCTTCACGACCTACGCCGGGCGCGGTATTGTTGCGCCGGACTATCCCTTCCTTTTTGGCAGCATGCTGGCCCGGCCTGAAAGTGCGGCAACCGCCGCCGAAGCCGATCTTGTGATCACCGTCGGCTCCGAATTGTCCGAGGTCGACCTCTGGCGCAATCATCTCGGGCACAGCGGCAAGATGGTGCGCATTGACACCGACCCCGAAGCACTGGCGGAAAGCGCCGGGAACGGCATGCGGTTCAAGGCGGCAGCCCACACCATCTTCCGGCACCTTGAGAAGGAAGAAAATCTTCCCGACAGCTTTGAATGGACCGAGCGGGAGGTCAAAGCCGCCCGCGCCCGTTGGCGCGCCGAGGTGGATGCGGAGTATCCCGGCGTGCTGCCCGTTGCAGATGCGCTTAAGGCCTGCCTGCCCGACGGCACCATGATCTATTCAGACATGACCCAGTTCGCCTACGCGGCAAAAGAAGTCTGGGACATGGACGAACCTGGCCACTGGCACCACCCTTACGGCTTCGGCACCCTTGGCTATGCGCTCCCCGCTGCCATCGGTGGTCAGGTCGGGCGGCCCGGCAAACCCACTATGGCGATCATGGGGGACTACGGTTTTCACTACACCATGCCAGAGCTTGGCGTGGCGGTGGAGCTTGGCCTGCCGATCCCGATCATCCTGTGGGACAATGGCAAGCTGGGCGCGATTGAGGCCAGCATGGTGGGCGCGCAGATCGCGCCCAATGCGGTCATCGCGCGGAACCCGGATTTTGTGAAGCTGGCCGAGGCTTTTGGTGCGGCAGCGGTCAAGCCGGGGTCCTTGGACGAAATGCAGGCAGCGGTGCAGCAAGCGTTTTCAGCCGCCGGGCCAACGCTCATTCACGTGACACCGGATATTGCCTAGAAATCGTTTTCTTTCGATGGGTTCTACAAATGAGCAGAGGTGCCGATGGCGCCTCTACCCTCAATAAACGTCCGAACCTTTCACAGCGTCTGGCGCTGGGCTCACTCCCAGCAGCTGACCAGAACTGTCATGCCCTGCGCCGCAATCCGCAGATCGCGAGGGGCTGCCGTGCCGGTGCGGTCGGCGGCTGTCAATTGCACGCCCGCCTGGTTGGCGACGTCAGCAATCGAGGTTCCCGCCAACGCAAAGCTGACGTTCTGTGGTAACTCCTGTCCGCCTTGCGGCTTGGGCAAAAGCATTCCCACCACGTTGCCGCTGGCGTCAAACACCGGGCCACCCGCGTCTCCCGGCTGGGCCTTGAGGTCAAGCCGGTTGAGGTTCTCTTCGCCGCGCAGGCCGCGCACATCCGCCAGCTTGCCATAGGTCAGCGTCGCCGCGCTCAGCACGCCTTCGTAGGAATAGCCGGCAACGGACACTTCCGATTGCAGGCGCGGGGTGCCGAGGCTGAAGGAGGCCACGGCAAGTGGGGAGAGTGCCTCACGCGGTTTCAGGATCGCCACGCCGTTGTTCGTGTCCTGTGCCAGAACATCTGCCTCTGTGTCGCCATCAAGCGTGAGGCGTCCGCAGGTTTCCACGGCTTCGGATGTGGTCAGCACCGCACCGCTTCCATCGATAAAAAAGCCTGATCGCGACAGTTTGGGCTGGCGGACCTGAAGTCCCGAGATCAGGTCAATTGCCTGTTCCGCATCGCTGCCTGCCGATGGGTCCAGAGCGCCGGGCAGGCGGGTAAAGCTCTTGGCCATCTCGGCCACGACACGGCGGCGGCGGTCTTCGTCACCTGCAGGCCAGATAAGTGTGAAACCTTTGACCTGGCCATCCTGCAGGGATACTTGCGTCTGGCTCACGATCCGCGCGTTTTCGCCAACCAGTTCAAAAGACGTGTTATTGCGCTGGCGCGGACCATCAACCGGCACGATTTCAAGCGTTTGCATGATTTCGTAGAGGCCAAACATTGTGTTCTGATCTCCCTGCTGAGAGATCAGGATCACCCGTGCACCAATGTCGCCGGTGCTGTCGTAATGTGCGAAGGGCGCCTCGTAACGGGAGAATCCGACCTCGGCGGTGGGCATGATCATTTCGATCCCGGCCTGCGCATCGCGGACAACCTGCAGCCCCAAACCGTCCAGCACAGCGTTGTACTGTTTGAGCAAGGCAGCGCGCTGCAAGGTGGTCAGCACACCTGTAGTCTCGAAGTTATTGGCCTCCTGCCACGCTGCCATTGAGTTGCGCGTTCCACGTCCATAAGAGCCATCAATCGCGGCGTCATAATACCCCGCCCATTGCAAGGCGATCTGCAGATCCTTACGCTCTTGCGCGGTCAGAATGCGTTCACTGCGCCGGGCCTCGGCAAGGGTTTCGTCGGTGGGTTTCAGGATTGGCTCATCTGCCACGGTTTCAGGTTCAGGCGCGCTTGGTGCCGTTGCAGTCTCGACCGACGAGGGTGCCTCAAGCACGCCGCGGTTCAGGACGTTCGCGCCTACAGGCCAGAATTGCTGGCGAAAGGCCTCGGACAGCTGAATAAAGCTGTCGCGCGGCACGATCCGGTCGCGCACGTAGGATCGCAGTACCTGCTCTGCATCGGCCCTCCGGTATGGACCAACCGCGATACCATACCACCCCCCACCAAGGGAAAAGCCATTCACGTCTTCAAGCTGGCCGGCATAAACCCGCGCCCGCGCGGTCGCTTCGGCCAGACTTGGCTGCGCCTCGATCTGGACCCAGACCACGTCATCGGCCGATTGTGCCTGTGCTGTCCCTGCGATTTGGGAAAGCGCCAGAATAACGACCAGAAAAACCTGCAAGATTCGCGTCATGGTGGAAGTTTCTCAAATGATTCAATGCTGGCTGCAGATAAGCAGGAAATCACCCGCAATACCATGGTCGCCGGATCGAATTTGTCGCTGTGTCGCAATTGACGCCCCGTGGTGTGACCCGTAGGTAGAGGCCGCATCACAAAGAGGCGTGGCACATGTCCAAGACCCCCGAAAAACCCCGGTCTTTTCAGTCTATCATTTTGGCTTTGCAGAACTATTGGGCGGCACAGGGCTGCGCTGTGTTGCAGCCCTATGACATGGAAGTGGGCGCGGGGACGTTTCATCCGGCCACGACCCTGCGGTCGCTTGGCACGCAACCCTGGGCTGCGGCCTATGTGCAGCCGTCGCGCCGTCCAACCGACGGGCGCTATGGTGAGAACCCCAACCGCTTGCAGCACTATTACCAATTCCAAGTGCTGATCAAACCCAGCCCGCCGAACCTTCAGGAACTCTACCTCGGCTCTCTTGAAGCCATCGGCATCGATATGGAGATGCATGATATCCGTTTTGTCGAGGATGACTGGGAAAGCCCGACCCTTGGCGCATGGGGGCTGGGCTGGGAAGTCTGGTGCGATGGCATGGAAGTCAGTCAATTCACGTATTTTCAGCAGGTTGGCGGGCATGACTGCCATCCGGTCAGCGGTGAATTGACCTACGGTCTGGAACGGCTGGCAATGTATGTCCTGGGTGTGGATCACGTGATGGACATGCCGTTCAATGATCCCGGCAGCCCGATCGAGCTGACTTATTCAGACGTGTTCAAGCAGACCGAAGAGGAATACGCGCGCTGGAACTTCGACACTGCAAACACGGACGTTCTGCTGCGCCAGTTCG
>Ga0316197_10004326_pt1 | contig 10081 bp, 8 predicted proteins | sample OudBiesiAoxic_MG_FD_204939 | JGI IMG/M metagenome (GOLD analysis project Ga0316197, IMG submission 204939) | Coastal sediment microbial communities from Oude Bieten Haven, Netherlands - site A oxic | ecosystem: Environmental > Aquatic > Marine > Coastal > Sediment | place: Netherlands... | reverse complement strand
GTTTTTAATCTCATTTGCTCCTATGACAGCAAACATTGACTTATAGTTGGCAGAAGTAAAAGGGATCAACAAAATATCATGATTGAAGAGATTTTGACTGCTCGTGGGACTCATTTGGATCCATTCGTTGGGTCGGTGAGACAAAATGTTGGGCAAGAAGTCACAGCGGAAAGAGTGCGCGTGCTGAACGTGGCTTGATGCCCTGTGATGAATGTGAGAGAGGAAAAAAAATCAATTGTTCATATTTTTTCCCCCAGAAAAATGACTCACCACAACAAGCAAAGGTCTATGACAGACTCGTCCAAATCTTGCCCTGGCGGCACTGATTTGACAGCACTGGTTGTCATGCACAACGCACTGTTTGATTGCACCTCAAAATCAACATCCTTCCAAGCCGATGCATTGAAATGGACCAGCTCTTCTGAAACACTTTTCACAAATTGTTCTGACACGGGAAAAGGAAATGTGAACAGAGTCCTGTCTTCAGCTTGCATGCATGGAAAGGTCTTCATGCTGTTTTGCCAGTGACACACTATTGCGTCCATAACAGCTGCTTTTTGAACCAATTGCTGAGGAGATGCGCTGTTACCTGCAACCCTTTTCCTTTTTCTCTTCTGCAAGTGAGTGACTCCTGTGCGATTCGCCGCAAAAGTTGCAAATGACTCAGCAACTTCACGTTGACGCTTGGCTTCAGACTCCTCGGCCTTTGCAACCTTGGTCAATTGGTCAAAGAGCATTGGCGCAGCTAAGTCTGAAACCAAGTGGGGCTGGGGATGAGCGGCAGTGACAATGTCGTGAATTGCTGGACGGAACACCACACTTCTGTGAACGGTGACGTGAGGCCAGCGTTCGTGGTCACAATCAAAGTGAACTTCTAGCTTTTCATGCCGTGGCAATGCATTGTACTTGGTTGGATTCGCCCGATTGAGAGGTTCCATGAAGTCTGGTTCAATATGCGTGGTAAAGGAAGCCTTTGCCTTTCTATCGAAACTAGCTAAAAACTTTCCTTTTTCTTTGTTGTAGCAAACAATGGTTCCAATCTTTCCGTTCAAGTGACTACTGTTACTGTGAGTCATCACAAATGTGCTGTGGTTCCTCTGCCGGTACAGGGAGTTGTAGATCTGCACAGAGTGGTGTACAGCAAAACTGAGCAAATGAGAGCTTCTCTCGAAGTGCTTAGTTGAATTGGATTGAAACAATGCATGGTCTCTGGACAGATCCATATGCAAATACCATGCAATGCTCATTATGGCAGCAGTTTCAATTGCAATCAATGGCAACCAATACTTTCGTCGCACTTTTTTCTTCTCTTCAATTGCAGCTTGGTTTCTCAAGAACGCTTTAGTTCGCCTGTTTTGGGCTAGTAAGATCAAAAGACGTGACAAATAGAAAACGAATTTAGAACGAATTAAAGAGCATCAACAATGCCACAAAAAGTCTTTGCCCACTCCCAGCCCCAGCCCCCAGCGACAACGTAACACCAAACGATAACGAATGAGTCGTCAAAAGTTGTTGTACGACTCCGGAACGATACTGTCCCAATCAGGAAGATACTTCTTCCCAGGATAATTCTTGTAGCAGGCCTTCTTGACATTCTCCGTCAAATCATCCCAGGAACTTGCCCCAAACTGGTTAATCATGATCTGTTTGATGTCATGGTCAACCAAAAATTTGTCAAGCTTCGTGTCGTAGTGATAATCAGGATCATGATTGAAAACTGAATCCATGTGCTTGGTCATTGCTTTGGCAGCTAACGTTTTATCGTTCTTGTCAGGCCCGCCGTGATTTGTCAACAAAACACTATGCAAATTTGGCTTGTTTTCATAGATGTGCTCAAGCAACATCTCCCCGGACGAGTTGGTTTTGCGTGCATGAAGTGTGCTGAACAATGCCTCAACGGCTCTACGCAAAAGGCTCATAACATCAGTTTTGCCTTGATCCATTTGTAACACGATCATCATGCGCTCGATGGGGTTTTTCTTTCCACCAGTCCTCCTGAACAAGCTTTCGTCTCCATACTCGTGCTTGCGGAGGCAGACAGGCATAACCTTGATTGACCCATTACTCCCCCCTCCTTTTTTTGGATCAAAAAACTGTAATTTGTCCAGAATGACTTTGAGGGTATTGTCCAAGTATTGAGATTGCATGTACCAAACGGGCCCCAGGTGACCGAGCATCGCAGCGACAACTTGTTTGGTTCCACAATCGGATGTCATTATCTGCGAAACGTGGACTGACACTGCGTTCTTAACGGACTCTTTGTTTTTCTCCCTCAGAGTGTCAAACAGCTCTTTTGTAAAATCAAACTTAGTGCTCTTTGAACTCTTCTGATTCTTCCCTTCAAGTTTGCCCTCTCCCTCACTCTCATTCTCACTGTCCGTGGCGTGGGATTGAGCTTTCGACGACGACGTACCTTTTTTCTTCTTAACAGGCTTCTCCTTGACTTCTTCAACCGATGAACTGTCACCACTGCTCGACGAGTCGCTTGAGAACCCATCAGAGTCGTTTTTGCTGCCTTCAGATGCACTTTCGGATGAATCAGATGCACTTTCGGACGAATCATCGTCGGTGTCAATCAACTCTTCCTTCACTACCACCTCAGCGCCTGAACCGACGCTGACAGATTCTGAATTGGATGACTCTTCAGAATCAGATGCAACTTCGTCGCTTCCAGACTCACCAGAGCTGTCAACCGCTTTCACATTCTTGTGAACAACCTTCGCTGACTCTTGAGACCCTTCCGAACTCGACGATTGATTACCAGAGTCATCTGACTCACTGTCACGAAACGCTTTCATCTTCTTGGGAACATCAGACTCATCCGAACCCGACGATGCATGACCAGACTCCTCTGCCTCACTGTCGTCCTCCTCAAGTGAAATAACTTTGGACCTCGGCTTAGCAGGCGACTTTGCCTTCTTAGCTTTGTCGACCTTGGTTGATTTAATGTTGGCCAACCTGGATCACGGGGAAAAAAAATTGAAGTCGAATATATTTTCCAGGAAAAAATATTGAAGTCGCATATAATTTCCATGAGACCTGCACTGAAAAATAAATGATACAACAAGTTAAATTCCACTTACTTGTTTGACAACTCAATGCTGAGATCTGCCAACTTTTTCACAAGAGCAGCCTTCGGCGCGTTCATCAGCTTGGCCGTGTCAAGTGATAGGGGAGAAATGCCTAACTCGCTAGCCACCATGAAAATGGCCGGCAGCAAAGCCTTGGGTGTCGACTCAGACGCAATGACTTCAATCATATCACGGAAAGACATTTCAGTCAATTCCGCAATTATATCTAAATCATTCTCCGCATTCATCTGCTTCAGATACCCACGGAACAAGTCCGTCGAATTCCACCACTGCAACTTCATGGTGTCGAGCGGAGGGGACTTCTTCTTGGGGGGCGCAGGAGCAGACTTCTTCTTGGGGGGCGCAGGAGCAGACTTACTCATGGAAGACTTGTTCTTACTTGAGTCCAAAGATTGAGTCTTAGAGGACGCACGAGCAGACTTCTTCTTGGGTGCATTATCCTTACTTGAATCATTCGAATGGCTCCGCTTCTTCGACTTAACCTTCTTCGACTTCTCCGGAGTGACCACTGCTTGCTTGACCTTGACACCACCGATCTTGGAGCTTGTCTTGGACTTACGAGGCGAAGACGATACAACGTCATCAGACACTCCTCGTTTGCTTGACTTAGACGACGCCGCCGTCTTGGCCTTGTTGGACGACGATGATTTGGACGATGAAGCCTTGACAGACTTTTTCTTGTTGAGAGACGATTTGGGTGCAGAGACCTTGCCGGCCTCGGAAGACTTGGACGAATAGGATGTTTTCATAGTGATAGAAGATGATAGATAGTGATAGAAGATGATAGATACATCAAGGAGGGATGATGAAAAATTATGAGTCTAACAAACGGCTTTCCTCCAGTGATTAGTTGATGTGTTAGATCTCTTCAAGTTGAGTTGTCAGTGACAAGTTCAGATTTTAGATTCAACGCGTTGGGTGGTCCAGCACATTCCACGTGTAACAAAAACAGTTCCAAGTGTAGGTAACCATCTGAGCAGTTCCGTCTGTCCGCACATTCCAAGTGTAACAAAAACAGTTCCAAGTGTAGGTAACCATCTGAGCAGTTCCGTCTGTCCGACACCCAATCATCAACCCTCACACGCACGCGGTCTGGCCGTCGCAGAGACTCAACGGCTATGGTGACTTACACTTGGAACTGTCGCCAAGAACCATTCAGCCATCAGCCATCAGCCAACCCCCTTGTCAAACAAAACAACTAACAACATAACTACCAAGCACCAACCAATAGCATCATACCGCATCATACCTGTCAATTCAACATGGAACAAGTCAATAGGGACATTACCGTGCCACAGGCAACAGACTTCATACACAGAAATATCAGCCAACAAATGATAGAAATATGCCCAGCAATGCTTCCCTTCGTTCAGCCTCTCGTCGTGGCAAAAAACTCTGATAAAAAGGACGCCTTATTCCTGACGGATCCCAACACGAACCACAACACTTTGAGTACAAAGATGGTGGCTGAAATGATTAACAATTTGTTAAATGACCCATTGAAATTGAGCAAAAATGGAAGCAGTGAAATGGGACAGGACATGAAGTTCTTAATGATCGACATGTCACCACCAGGTAACGACGACGATGTGAGTCCATTGTATTATCCTGTCATGGGAATACAGCTTTTGATCGACATTCAATCTCAGATCTATGATGCAATATTCTAACTTGCCCTCCCTCCTCACGACACTTCATATACTTCACCCAAGCCTGAACGTTTTGCAGATATTGCATTGATGAAAAACGCCATGCCGGGAATGGAGGACAGGACATCTGCCAAATACATATTTGACAGTACCACAGATACGACGGAGTTCAAGAAGTACCTTCGATGCAATCCATTCTCTCCTAAAGGAAGAGAAGAGATTGCCGAGTATCACGGCTTGGAGAAGGACTGGGCCGAAGGGGAATTCACAGCTCCTACCGGTACAACGTCGACCCCGGTATATAATTTACTCTTCCTCATCAAAGCCAACTCAACGAGGACCGAATGTGTTGACGTCACAGAAGGGCTCCATCGATGCATGTACATCACACACGTTGTAACCAAAAGTGAAGTGAATGATGGCACTGGTGAGATCGTACCAAATTCTCTCACCGGAGAGAGCATGGTTAGACTCTTCTCTGACGAGGAGTATGAAGGCCAACCCAACCGAGATCAATTGGCAAAGGATGCAGACAAGGAACTACAAAAATACATCAGACGTTGCAACAAAGATACCCAGGCCAATAATCCGTTATACAAACCTGTCAGCATCGAGTTGGGTGTGGCGACTCCGTCCAAGACGAAGAAGAAGACTCCAACCGCAGCACAATTGATCAAGAATATGAAGGTGATTAGCCAGTCAATATTTGAAGAAAAGCTTGCCTGCGCAAGGCCATCACTGACTAAAGAGTTGGGCCGATGCCTCGTTGGGATACTGAACAGCATGGATCTCGATTGTCAGCTCCAGACCTTAACCTCACATGGTTTCTACTCAACTGACAACCAAATCAAGATAGATCGACGCACACTGCAAAAATGCTCGTCCAAACTTCAAGAACAGTTCTTGTCAAAGGGATTAAACAACCTTGATATCAAGAATTACATGCAAGATCCCTTCTCGAATAAACACCATGAGGCTGCTAGAGTCGCATTTGCTGCGAAATATGACACGCTAGACGAAGATTCAAGCGACGATGATGATGATTCGAGCGACGACGACGACAATGAGGAAAACGGAAAGTGAGTGCACTGATGGAAAAAATATGAATTTTGCATATAATTTCCACCATGATCAGAACTAAATGAATTTTGCAGAAGTCCTCCAACACCAGGGCAGACCAAGGAGTCCAATAGAGCCGACTTGATTAAAAACAAGATAATCAAGCCACCGTTCCTATCACCATATGAGACGACCCGCGATATGCCACGGCTAGACAAGGCACAAGGTTTCGCAGACCGATACACTGTCAACTTTATCTTCTTCGCCATACCTGTGTTGCACATTTTGTTCGCCCACAGTAACAACACCTCCGTGCATGCCGTTAAGAACAATCAGAAGTTAATCGACACCATCCATTACTTTCTTGAACAACATGCTGTACAGTACTACAGCGTCAATCCTTATACGTTCAATGGATTTGGAACCACTGCCTTCAATCTGCCATCAACTGAGACGATAGCTGACGAAGACAACAACATAATGGGGGCTGCATATTTCATTGTAAAGCTAATCACCAGTGGCCTCTCCTTGGTTGCAGAAACAAGCGATGACCAACCTAAGAGAGTAACAGAAAGTCTTGACGTACTCAAAGGCGCGATACAGTCAGTGTTTATGCTTCACGATGGTCGTTCTCCACAAATGAACGCCGACCAAACAATCCGTGACTTAGGTAAGTGCGTCGATGGGGAATTTATATGAATATTTCAGATATTTTCCACTCACCACATCTCCACATCTGTTAGCCACCATTGGATACACTACACACCAATACATTGAGCTGCTAACAAAGGCCATCACAAAACATACCAACATACACAGCGCCGACAAAACACCCAAGGGAATTGTGACTCATCTGGTTGCAACGCAAATTTATGACCAAGTCCTGAGCGTGCTGTCCACTTGTGGCATAAACCCCATCATGCGCACTGAGCATGGCGTGAAAATCGCGCTGACCCAAAAACACACAATAGAGGATCATGAAAAGGCTACACCATTGGTGGTGGATATGTTGATCAAGAACGACTCCGAGACAACATCAAGAGCTTTTGATGCAATTTTGAGTGCCCCCGAATTCGCTGCTCTCTTCAAGAATTCCATGAGGAGAAAGAAAAAGATGGATGATAAGAAATGCTACACTAACACCCTCTGTCATTTGCTGTTACTTGTATGTGGCCAGTTCATAGACAGTGTGTTGCATGACGACGACCTTAGTGAGAGGCATTTACTCGATCAAGGCCGTCAGTACGTTGGATCAAGCACAAAAAACCAAGCCTATCCATTCCATACGATGCAACTCATCAATAAAGAAGGCGAGCAATTCGATGTTGAATCATACTCCCATTACAAATTGGAAGAGAATGAACCTCTGCTCAATCTTCTAAGTGTGTCTATGAGTGTGTTTCATGCTCTCGACACAGGGCGAGCCAATGCAAAGACCGAAGCCACCAAGAGCGATAAAATTGCAGCTAAATTGATGGCACAATGGACCGAAAAGCCCCTCTTCACGCGCAAATCCTTGCGGGATGATGACCTCAGCACGCCTACGAGCTCAAAGCGCAATAATGGAAGTGAACCATCAAGAACCAAGTCGTCCCGCGCAGCAAGAAAAACCGATATCCTGGATAGTGACGAAGAAGGCGCCACAGAGACAGCTCGTAAAGCGAATAAGAGCCCTGCTACACAGACAACTCAGATTGATAACAAACGCATCAACTTGGTGAAGGATATCTCAAGCACGTTGGGTTCCCTGAGTGCAAATAAGGTCAAGGGTCAAAAAAAATTGATAGAGAATTTGAAGAAACAGTTTCTTCAGCTGGGCAATTCCGTAACTGGCTGCGAGGCTAAAAACTGCAGTGAACTGGCAAATTGTTTGGCAGAGAAGGAAGTGTCTCCTGCAAAGGTCGCTACCCCAAGCGAAAAAACAAGAGTGGAAGATGAAGGATCCATGGATGATAACACCCCCCGACGCGGAGTCAAGAGGAGTGCAACGAACGCGACCAACAGCGACTTGTTGGAGGAAACAACACCGACGAAGAAAAGAGGTAAAAAAAAGGAGGAGAGCTCCAATGAAAAAAGTAAAAAGAACCAAACTCCGAAAAGCGGTAAGAAAAAGAAAAACTAACGATAGCAAAGTGGGTAGTGTTTGAGAGTGTATGAGACCTCGAGTTTGTGATAAATGGTCTTCATTGAGTCTCAGAAGCAAGAGAACTGTATTGAAAGTATTTGTTAGTAGCGTTGTATGTGTAATCAAAGCAAATCTAGGAAATTTGATGACTGACACCACTACTCACTACATGTAGCGAAAATTTGATAACTTATACTCCTTGAACTCACAGTGTTGGCAAGGATGATTATCTCATACTTCTTTCCTCGCGTCCTGGAGTCAACTACTGCTCACCACTAAATACAACTGCCACAACTCACTGAATTGGCAAGGACAAATATTTCATACTCCTTCCTCTCACTATATTGGCCAGATGGATAATTTCATACTCTTGCCTCACTTCAAACCTCATCGTCCCAACCTGCCTACATGAAGGCGACAATATGACAACAAAGGACAACGTTCTCAACCTGTTCAGCGCGGAGTGTCGCAGCGGCTGCTGCCAAAGCGACACAATGAAAAGGGTGCTGAACTCGAGAAAACGCATTAAGAAGAGACTAAGAAACGTAAACAACCAACGCAAACAATTCAACAAAATGTCTATCCGTGGAAAGAGTATGTTCGTAGCAGCGTCATCTGCAACGGCTGATCGTACAGGAAATAACCATCACGCCATCAAAAACACATACCTATATCCGTTCACATCTGATCCATATGCGACTACAGTGTTATGCAGTCCTTGTTTGCAACAACATTTAAATGCAGACAATGAAGCATGGACCGTGCTAACTGAAAAGTCAAATGCCGTGGCCCTGACACAGGACGTGACAAGGTTTGTTACGGCAATGACCCACATTGCACACACAAAACAAAATGATGTTCCTGCCATAGTGTTCACAAAACAGCAACTGTCCACCTTTGCGGAAGTCATGCAGTTGAAGTATCCGCAATACAATGACAACAACACGAGCAGGGACGGCGTAATATTCTACAGCCATCAAGTAGTGTTGAATGGACAGACCATCTCACTAACACACAGAACAAGCAACATCTCTCCAAAGAAAGGAAATTACGCTGTTATCGTATCAAAAACGGATCTTGACAAGTGCATAACTGAAAGCAAAAACAAAGTCAAAGTTAAATACATCTATGCGTATACTGGCAAGCCTCTGACTGTTGAGGAAGGTTCACCGCGGCATGATTTGTTTGTGCTGCTCAGCCTCTCAGTCAAATTAAAACCAAACAAATGTGACTTCAGCCCAAATGACGGTATGCACCGGCTCCTTCGGAACATGAAAAACAACATTCTTGACACAATAAATCACTACCAAAGTTTAGGTGAATACTTCGGACACGGCATGCACGCCTCGTTTGAAAGAGGACAGAGTGTAGGCCCGTATGCATCCAAGCAAACCACGCTACAGTGTCAAGAACAGTACGACAGTGCCGTGACGCGGGTCTTGTCACTTGTCAGTACAGCCTCACAAACACTGGCAAAGAGCGCAAAATGTAACGTCATGGAAGCTAGCTATGTGAATGCTTTGCTAAACAAGAATGCTGCAGAAGCACTGAATGGACTTTCACACACTGTAGGTACTTCAAATGCAGTCCAACTCTCCCCTTTGTGCCATAAAAGCAAAAGTCTCAACATCACTGCTCTGAACATATGTGTGAATGCATCAACAAAAAAGTATCACACAGAAGACGATCAGACATACACACTAATCATCAAACCACACCAGGAGGAATGCAGCAGTAAACGAGGCGCTTTTATGTACAAAGTAAACAATCAGAGGAAATTGTGGACAAGCATGAATGAACCAATCGCAACACTTTTCAATGCTCGATTTACAGTGCACAGACAAAAGCTGACACACAGAGATCAACACAGTTTGTTCTGGAACATAGGATGTTATTCCAATAGAAGGTTCGACCAACACACGTGTGCTTTACTGCGCAAAGAGTTTCACAAAGTCCTTGGCGACCTTGGCAAAATCTTTCATGACTAAACACGTAAATGTAGAACGGACCCACTTCACTGCGGAAAAAAAATTAGATAGTAAAATAATTTCCTGATCTCCACGCCAATTTATTGCGAAGCAACATCTATTAAACAAGGATAGCATAAAAAAAAAAAAACCTGCACCTGCTGCAGCCACGGTTCGCCCCTCGGGCCC
>Ga0316197_10004324_pt1 | contig 10083 bp, 6 predicted proteins | sample OudBiesiAoxic_MG_FD_204939 | JGI IMG/M metagenome (GOLD analysis project Ga0316197, IMG submission 204939) | Coastal sediment microbial communities from Oude Bieten Haven, Netherlands - site A oxic | ecosystem: Environmental > Aquatic > Marine > Coastal > Sediment | place: Netherlands... | reverse complement strand
ATTGCCGCCGATCACCGGATGTATGCGCCACTGTGGTATGAGGTTAGATACCCCAGCCCGGCACTGGACTGGGACTTCAGCGCCGCTGGTGATGCCCGTATTACCGACGCCAGGGCCGAGATGCAGGCGATGCTGGAGGGTAACCCCGAGCTCATCGCGATCCATCCTATGGATGCGATGGGACCCGATGAAGACATCATGTTACTGGAACAGTCCTTTTACAGTTTCAATACCCAGGCCTTTGCCAATATCCCCAGTTTCGACGCCTGGATCGAGGCCCAGGACCACACGCCAGGCTACGAATATTTCAAGTTGCTACTACAGTTCCTCCAGTGGCAAAAAAAGCGCAGCGGCCAGCAGGGTCAACGCTGGACCCTGAAGGCGCCGCATCACCTGCATTACATGGACCTTGTTTTCAAGGTGTTTCCCGATGCCCGCGTGGTGCAGTCTCACCGCGACCCTGTAGAGACAATACCTTCTCTGGCCAGCCTGATCGCAGGTGTCTGGGTGATCTATTCGGATGTCGCAGATCCCACTGAGGTCGGCAGACAGTGGGCCCGCAAGTTTGCCCGCGGGATGGAGCACACCATGGCTGTTCGCGAAGCGCGTGGCGAAGACGCCTTCCTCGATTTGTGGTTCAGGGATACCGTCAGTCAGCCGCTGGTCGAGATTGGCAAGGTGTATGACTTCCTGGGCATGGACCTGACCCCTGAGGCCAGCGCAGAGATGGCGCAATGGCAGGATTTTAATCGCCGTGAACTGCGGCCGCCCCATGACTATACGCTGGAGCAGTTTGGCCTGAGCGAGGCGGGATTACGTGAGCAGTTCAGCCGCTATCGGCAGCAATTCATTGAGCCGCGCGCCAGCTAGCCTCTGGCGCAGGGGTATTATTGGCCATTTTCCTCGCTGTATTCGCCAGCGCCGGCGGTTTATGATTGCGCCCCCGTGATGCCATGGCGATGACATGTCGAGTGCCCTGCCAGAAAATCTCCCAAAGGGACGTAACCCCCTGCCGCTGCCTGTCCTGAGCTGCTTGCTGGTAGCGTGCCTGCTGTGCGCTTGTACCGGTCTGGATCATCAGGAGCCCTCTCCTGCGGCCTTGGCCCTGGCGGCGGACCTGCGCACAGAGATGGCGCGTTGTGTCGATACGCAACAGGCCAGTGATCAGCGCCTTGAGCAGCAGGGTCAGCAGTTGAATGCCCAGGCCGAACAATTGGAAAAAATGACGACAGCGCTTATTGCCCTGGAGGTTGGTCAGCGTGAAACCATTGATCCGACGCCGACGGCCGTGCCCAAGTGTGAACAGAAAGCGGATATGCCGGGTAAGATGGTGGTCGGCAAGCAGGAGCTTGTCTGGCTTGAGGATTTTCAGCTGATGCTGCCCGCCCGCGTTGATACCGGTGCCGAAACAGCCTCGCTGGACGCGCGCAACATCGAGTTGTTTGAGCGCAATAGCGATGATTGGGTGCGGTTCGAGATTGTGCACCCTGAATCCGGCGAGGCAATCCCCCTGGAGCGCGAGCTGGTGCGAAAGGCGCGTATTGTGCAAGCCAGCTCTGAAGAGGCCGAGCGACGACCGGTGATTAGTCTGGGCATTGTGATAGGCGATGTTCGTCAGCAGGCCGAGTTCACCCTCAGCAACCGTAGTCATCTTGATTATCAGGTATTGATCGGCCGTAACATCCTCGCAGACGTGATGATAGTGGATGTCAGCCAGACCAATCTTGCGCCGCCAGCTGTTGTTACCGAAGATCCCCCCTCTGCAGGCGAGGTGCCGTGAGCAGGCGCCTCACATTCCGGTTGATGGTTATATCTCTGGCGTTGATCGGGGTGCTTATCGCCGGATTACGTTACATGGAAACAGGCATACCGCTGGTGCCTGGCCAGGAAGCCGAGGTCTGGCTGGTCGAAGCGCGGGTCGACTTTATTGCCGACGGAGGGGCCATTACCGCCAGCCTTAGCCTGCCTGAGAATCCGCCGGGTTTCGAGCTGGTTGATGAGCAGGCCGCCTCGGCCGGCTATGGTTTCACGCTGCTTAATCACAATGGCGACAGAAGAGCTGAGTGGACCAAGCGCAGCGCCAATGGGCCGCAGTCGCTTTATTACTCGGCCCAGTTTATCGCCGGCGATCGTGCCACAGAGGCGCCCGGAAATCGGATGGAGCCGCGAGTGATTCCGGTATTCTGGAACGATGCCCAGCTGACAGCCTCCCGCGAATTACTGGCCAGGGCGCGCAGTACCTCCAGCTCTGCTACCAGTCTTGCCCGTGAATTGATCAAGCTGCTGAACGGCACGCCCCCCGACCAAAATACCGCCCTGCTGTTATCGCAGCCCGGCAGTACTGCCGAGTTGCTCATGCAATTGCTAAATCAGGCCGGGGTGCCCGCGAGGCTGGTGATGGGCCTGCATCTGGAAGATGCGCGCAGGCGCCAGCGGCTGGCACCCCTGGTAGAAGTTCACAACGGCGACGACTGGTTGTTGTTCAACCCCAAAACGGGTGAAACCGGGGTGGCACCTACGCTGTTGCTCTGGCACCAGCAGGGCAAATCGCTGCTGGATGTCACTGGCGGGCGCCAGTCCAGCGTCAGTTTTTCAATGATCCGCCAGACTGTGCCGGCCCGCCAACTGGCCCTGACCAAAAACTCCGATACCCTGTTTTCACGCTTCGGTGTGCACCGCTTGCCTATCGAGGAGCAAAGCATGTTCAAGCTGCTGTTGTTGCTGCCGCTTGGCGCCGCGGTGGTGGTCTTTATGCGTGTTCTGGTGGGTTTGCGTACTGCCGGCACGTTTATGCCTATCCTGGTATCACTGGCTTTTATGCAGACCTCACTGCTACCGGGTCTGGCCAGTTTTATCTCGGTAGTGACCATCGGGCTGGTGATGCGCAGTTATCTGTCCCGGCTGAACCTGTTGCTGGTAGCCAGGATCGCCACGCTGATTGTGCTGGTCATATTCGTCATCTCTTTGCTCAGTGTGATCGGCTACCAGTTGGGCTACAGCACCGGCATGGTTATCACCTTCTTCCCGATGATCATCATCGCCTGGACGATCGAGAGAATGTCGATACTGTGGGAGGAAGAGGGCCCGCGTGAGGTGCTGGTGCAGGGCGGCGGCAGCCTGGCGGTGGCGGTAATCGCCTACCTTTTGATGCAGTTACCCCTGCTGCAGCACCTGTCGTTCAATTTCCCTGAACTAAACCTGGTTCTGTTGGCGGTTATCCTCGCCATGGGCCAGTACACGGGCTATAAATTGTCCGAGCTGCGTCGCTTTCACGCCATGGGAGATGATGGGTGAGGCCCGCATGGTTGTCGCCGCGCAGGCTGCGCGAGGCCGGCGTCCTGGGCATGAACTGCCGCAATATCGAGTTCATAGGCCGCTACAACCCACGCAGCAAATTTCCGCTGGTTGACGACAAGCTGAAGACCAAATTACTGGCCGCGGACTATGCCGTGCCCACGCCATCGCTGCGACTGGTGATCCGGCAGCAGCACGAGGTCGCCGATATAGAGGATATGCTGGCCGGTCTGGACAGCTTTGCGCTCAAGCCAGCCAAGGGCTCGGGAGGCAAGGGCATACTGGTTATCGACAGACGCAAGGGCTCACATTTTATTAAGAGTAGCGGTGCCCTGATCGGGATTACTGATATCCAGCGACACCTCAGCAATACGCTGGCGGGGCTTTACTCCCTCGGTGGTGTGCCCGACGTGGCCATTGTTGAAGACCTTATCGAGTTCAATACCTGCTTTGATGGGTATTCCCATGAGGGTGTCCCGGATATCCGGGTGATCGTTTTTCGGGGCTACCCGGTGATGGCCATGCTGCGATTGGCCACCCATGCCTCCGATGGCAAGGCCAACCTTCATCAGGGTGCGGTGGGGGTGGGGCTTGCGATGGATAGCGGGCGCTGCCTCAATGCCGTGCAATTTGGCGAGACGCTGACCCGCCATCCGGACACGGATCGTCTTCTGGGGGATATCGTCCTGCCGCAGTGGCGCGATATTCTTGTGCTGGCGGCTCGTTGTTATGAAATGACCGGCCTTGGCTATATGGGGACTGATATTGTCCTGGATGGTAGCCGCGGTCCGCAGATGCTCGAGCTGAATGCCCGACCGGGCCTGGCGATACAAGTGGCCAATGGCCATGGATTGCTGCCGCGCCTGCGCCATATCGAGCAGCTACGCGAACGGCGACTCACCTCTGTGGATGACCGTGTCGACTACGCCACGCAGCATTTTGCCGAGGGTGCCTCCTTTTAAGGCTGTAAGATCGAATTGCGGCCTTAAATTAACCTGATGTCCTATCATCGTCACGGTTTTCACATTAGTCTCAGGGCCCTATAATCGGGAACATAACCCAGGGGCTCTGCTTAGAAGTCCCGGGAGGCGTGGGAGTGTAGTTTGTCGGCCGAGTGGCTTGAAAAAACCAGTGTGATTCCGGGGCGGCTGCGCGCGTCACTGGAGGAATCCCTTCACGCCCTGTTTCAGCCTGCTCGCGCCGCACGTCTGCGCCGGGGGCTTATCGCTTTTTTTGCACTCTGGGCTGCCATCGCGGTGGGTCGCCTGGTCTGGGTGCTGCTGCCAGCGCAGGACAGTGTCTTGCCGCCGAAAGCGAACATTGTAAACCCGGCCAGCAGTGGTCGCGGCGCGCAGGCATCAGTCGATGTCGATATCAATACGATGCAGGCCTGGCATCTGTTCGGTGAGAGTGGGGTGGAAGCGACGGACGAGCCTGTTATGGCCGCACCGGCAGCCTCGGCGCGCGAGGGTATCGAGAAAGATGCCCGTGAAACCCGACTCGACCTGACCCTGCGCGGGGTCGTGGCTTCCACCGAGGATGGGCTGGGACACGCAATTATCGAACACAAATCCCGTCAGGAAGTCTACGCGGTAGAGGATGCGCTCCCCGTTGCTGGCAAAGTGACGCTGGCCAAGGTGATGCCCCAGCAGGTGGTGCTGGACAATGGCGGCACCTACGAATTACTTACCCTGTTTGATGAGTCAAGTCTGAGCGCGCAAGTGCCGGCCCCCGCGCCCGCACCACCGCCACCGCGTGACGCCAGCAGGCAGCTTGACCGCCGTGACGACCCGCAAACAGCGGCGCTGGCAGGTGGTTATCGGGAACAGCTCTATTCCAATCCGCAGGCCCTGGTGGATGTGGTTTCTATCAGTGCTGTCCGTAATGACGGCGAGCTGCGGGGCTACCGTATTGGGCCCGGCAAAGACAGTGCACAGTTTCAACAACTCGGGTTTCGCGATGGCGATGTGGTGACCAGCGTCAATGGTATTGCACTCGACGACCCGTCCAATACCATGCAGCTATACCAGACCATGCGCACCGCTTCCGAGGCAGTATTTGACCTTGAACGCGAAGACCAACAGCTATCGATCACGGTCAGTCTGGGTGCCAGTGTGGTAGATCAATGATACAGTCAGGGACACCGTTGTGAGGGCACTGAATTGGTGAATGTAATCGTCCGGACGTTGCGAACGTCGTTCTTCGCCATCGTGCTTGGCAGCGCTCTTGCGCCGGCTTCTGGCGTTGCCCAGGACTATACGGTAAACCTCAAAGAGACCGATATCCAGGAACTGATCAAGTTCGTGGCCGACGCTACGGGAACCACGATTGTGGTAGACCCGGCGGTGAAGGGTAAGGTCAAGGTCGTATCCTCCAAGCCGGTTTCGAAAGACGAGTTATACGACCTGTTCCTGTCCATTCTCGATGTTCATGGTTATACAGCCGTGCGTTCCGGTGGTGTGGTGCGGGTGATCCAGAGTAAGGACGCGAGGTCCGCGGCGGTATCGGTACGTGACTCGGTGGACGGTGAATCCAACGATGAATATGTTACCCAGGTGATTCGGCTGGATAATATCTCTGCGGCGAAGTTGATCCCGGTACTCAGGCCCCTGGTGCCGCAGCAGGCGCACATGGCGGCCTATGCGCCCAGTAATGCCATTATCATTTCTGACGTTGGTGCCAATATTGATCGTATCCGCGACATTATCGAGCGGATGGATCGCAGTGCCGTCCAACAGACCGACATCGTAAAGCTGCGCTATGCCGTCGCTGATGAAGTGGTTCGGATGCTTGATGAGCTTAATAAATCCGAGGCCAAGCAGAGCGGCGGGAGTGAGCCTGAAATGTTGCTGGTAGCTGATAGCCGCACCAACAGCGTACTGGTCAACGGCGATGAACTGGAGAGGGCGCGTATTCGCAAGCTGATCGCTCATCTGGATACACCGCTTGAGCAGAGCGGCAACGTCAAGGTGGTTTATCTGGAGTACGCCCAGGCCGATGAAATCGCCGATGTTCTGACCCGGGTCATGCAGAATATCAGCCGGCTCGATACCAACGAGGGCACTAAGCAGGCTCGATCTGGCGGGGGAACGTCCACGATCGAGGCAGATGAAGGCACTAACTCTCTTATTATCACTGCCAATGCCGACGAAATGGCCTCGGTGGAGGGTGTTATCCGCCGGCTTGATATCCGCCGTGCCCAGGTCCTGGTGGAAGCGATTATCGTAGAGATGGAGCTGATTGACGGCCAGGATCTCGGCCTGCAATGGCTGTTTGCCAACCAGAGCGGCTTTTACGGTAGCAATATCAATGCCGGCGATGCTCGTGCGCGCAGGATTGCCGAGGCTGTGCTGCCGCCCAACGGAGACGACGAGGTTTCGCCAGCCAACGGTGATGAATTCGATATCGGCGCGCTTGCCGGTGCCCTGGCGCAGACGCCGGGCCTGTCCCTCGGTTGGGGGTCCATCGATGACGATCTTTCCATGACGGTGATTCTCAGTGCGCTTAAGGAACAGAACAACGCCAACATCTTGTCCACACCAAGCCTGCTGACCCTGGATAATCAGGAGGCCTACATCACGGTGGGCCAGAATGTTCCCTTTGTCACCGGCTCGTTTACCAATACCGGTGCCGGCGGCGATGGTGCGCAGAACCCGTTCCAGACAATCGAGCGAGAGAACGTGGGTATCACGCTGACGGTGACGCCACATATCAACGAGGGTGACTCGGTGGTTCTGGATATTGTTCAGGAGGTGTCCAGTTTGACCGGCTTGTCAGCGATCGCCTCCGACCTGATCACCAATGAGCGTAAAATCGCTACCAAGGTATTGGCGCCCGACAACAAAATTGTCGTGCTGGGCGGCTTGATCAAGGACGATGTACAAGATGGCAGCCAGAAGGTGCCTTTCCTCGGCGATATCCCCTTTCTCGGTCGCTTGTTCCGTACTGACGCTGTGCAGGTGACCAAAACGAACCTGCTGATTTTCATCAGGCCCACGATTATTCGTGATGATGAGGATCTGGAAGGTGCCAGCGCCGAGAAGTACCGCTACATCCGTGATCAACAGGCGATCCGTCGTGAGCGCGGCCTGATGTTCCTGGACGATGACAATATTCCGGTATTGCCAGAGTGGGAAGAGCAGATCCAGCAGCTGGAGCAGATGCAGGCAGAAGACGCTTTAACCCCGGCGGCTGAGCAATAGTGGAAGAGCTGGCCTCGACGACAGCGCCACCGGAGGTATCTCCGCCGACGATAGCAGACGGCCTGCCGTTCGGTTTTGCCAAACAGCATGGCGTGTTATTGAGCCGCCAGGATGAAGGTCACCCTCTGGTTTACTTCGAGAAGCAGCCCGACCTGCTGGTGGTCGCCGAGCTGCGTCGGTTTCTGGGCGGCCTGTTCCAGCTGCAGGGGGTATCCACGCAGGAGTTTCAGCGGCGGCTGACCCAGGCGTACCAGCGTGGCAATAACGAAGCGGTGCAGATGGCTGAAGACATCGGTGCCGATGTTGACCTGAGCCGCTTGGCTGACGAGATTCCCGATACCGCCGACCTTATGGATGCCGAGGACGACGCGCCGATTATTCGGTTGATCAACGCCATTTTGTCGCAGGCGGTGCGCGACAAGGCCTCGGATATTCATATCGAGACCTTTGAAGACAGGCTCAGTGTGCGCTATCGCATCGACGGTGTGCTGTCTGAGGTGCTGTCACCGAAACGTATGCTGGCGCCATTGCTGGTGTCGCGGCTCAAGGTGATGGCGAAACTCGATATCGCTGAGAAGAGAGTACCGCAGGATGGTCGTATATCGGTGAAGATTGCGGGGCATGCCGTCGATATTCGTATGTCCACAATTCCTTCGGCTCATGGTGAACGTGTCGTACTGCGTCTGCTGGACAAGCAGGCCGGGCAACTGGAGTTAAACCAGCTGGCGATGAATGAGCAGGTTTACACCGCCTATACGCGCTCGCTCGGCCGACCCCATGGCATCATCCTCGTGACCGGACCTACCGGCTCTGGTAAAACCACAACGCTTTACGCTGGCCTGTCACATATCAATGAAACCTCGCGTAATATTCTGACCATCGAGGACCCGATCGAATACATGCTGCCTGGTGTCGGCCAGACCCAGGTCAACCCGAAGGTCGACATGACCTTCGCCCGTGGGCTGAGGGCCATCCTGCGACAGGATCCCGATATTGTTATGGTCGGCGAGATCAGGGACCTGGAAACGGCGGAAATTGCTGTTCAGGCATCGCTGACCGGCCACCTCGTGTTGTCTACATTGCACACCAATACCGCTATCGGCGCAGTTACACGCCTGCACGATATGGGTGTCGAGCCCTTCCTGTTGTCGTCGAGCCTGCTGGCGGTGATGGCGCAGCGACTGGTGCGAGTGCTGTGTCCCCACTGCAAGCAGCCTTTTGAAGCATCGGCGTCAGAGCAGCTGCTATTGGGTCTGGCTGCAAGTGCGGCGCCCGTCACCGTCTGCCGCAGTGGCAGCTGTGAAAGCTGCAATTACACTGGCTACAGTGGTCGCACCGGTATTTATGAGCTGATCGAGATTGACGACGATCTACGCCTGCTCATTCATGAAGGCGCCAGTGAGCAACAGATGCTGGAAGCTGCCCGGCAGCGCTATCCCGGGATACAGGAAGATGGCCGCCGTAAAATACTTGCCGGTGAAACCAGCATTGAAGAAGTGCTGCGAGTTACCGCGGTAAGCTGACCGGGACCTCAGGCCAATGACTGCCTATCGCTATCGTGCTCTCAACACCGAGGGCAAGCTTGTCCGGGGTGTGCTGGAGGGCGACTCCGAACGGCAGGTTCGCAGCCAGCTGCGTGGGCAGAGTCTGCGCCCCGTCGATGTGGCATTGGCCAATGTTCGTGAAAGCGTTTCTCGCGGTTGGTCCTTGTCTTTTCTCAAACCCCGCATCAGTGTCGGCGAAATGGCGCTGCTCACCCGTCAGCTGGCTACCCTTATACAATCCAACCTGCCACTTGATGAGTGCCTGCAGGCCGCTGCGGAGCAAAGCCGCAAACCCCGCACCAAGGGGCTGTTGCTGCAGGTACGCTCCCGGGTTGCGGAGGGTCATACCCTGGCCTATGCAATGGGTGAATTTCCGACAGTATTTGATGAAATGTATCGCGCCATGGTCAGTGCCGGCGAACATGCGGGCTTTCTGGGGCCAGTACTGGAGCAGCTCGCCGACTATACTGAGCAGCGGCAGTACACCGGGCAGAAGCTCAAGATGGCGATGATTTATCCGTTCATTCTTGTCGGTGTGGCAATCGCCGTGGTGGTGGCACTCATGGTGTTTGTGGTACCCGAGCTGGTGGGTATCTTTGCTCATACCAGTCGCGATCTGCCACTGCTGACCCGCGGGCTGATTGCCGCCAGTGATTTTTTCAGGGATTACGGCCTGTGGCTGCTGGTAGCCATCGTAGTATTGGTGCTGGCGGTACGGCGTCTGCTGCGCAATCCCGCGCGCCGCAAGACCTGGCACCGCTGGTTGTTGGCAATGCCCGGTATTTCGGGCGTTGTTACCGCCGTCGATACGGCTCGATTTGCCTCCACGCTCAGTATTCTCATGGCCAGCGGTGTGCCCCTGCTGGAAGCGCTGCGCATCGCCGGAAAGGTGCTGAGCAATCTGGTATTGCGGGAGGACAGCGAGGCGGTCGCCGAGCGCGTTCAGGAGGGCAGCAGCCTCAACCGTGCCCTGCGCGAGAGCGGCCGATTCCCGCCGATGATGGTCCATATGGTGGCCAGTGGCGAAACCAGCGGCGAGCTTG
>Ga0316197_10004323_pt1 | contig 10083 bp, 10 predicted proteins | sample OudBiesiAoxic_MG_FD_204939 | JGI IMG/M metagenome (GOLD analysis project Ga0316197, IMG submission 204939) | Coastal sediment microbial communities from Oude Bieten Haven, Netherlands - site A oxic | ecosystem: Environmental > Aquatic > Marine > Coastal > Sediment | place: Netherlands... | reverse complement strand
TCATAGTGATCCCGGTCGGCGAGGGGCGGCGTCACGACACGGACCGCATCAACACCCTCGGCAACGGCGGCTTGATCGGCTTCCTGCTCGCCCCTGCGGCCGGCCGCAGACTTGGAACCTGTTCCCTCCGTCAAGAGTCCGTGCATCCGGGCAACTTCGACAAGCTGGAGGGCGGTGCCGGCGACGGCCCAGGGATCATCGAGGTCGGGGACGAGGTCGAGGAATGGAACCGCGTCGTCGATTGCGAGTGCGACGTGCGGAGCGACGCGCCGTTGAACGTCGTCGCGAGAGAAGTAGTCGCCGACGATCAGGAAACAGGCGAGAGCAAACTGGCCGAGCGGCCGAGCGTTGGCGGAGGCGCCCGGCACAGCAGCGCGATAGAGATCCGAAAGCACCGAACGGGCACCCGGGAAGTGGGAGAGGTGACGCAGCTCCTGCCGTGCATCTTCGACAGACAGGAACATGGCCTCCGCAGCCGGACCCGCAACGGTGTTGAGAGCGTCGAGCACGGTCACGGCTCCGGCCACCGGCTCCGGTACGTCGTAGACCTCATCGAACCCAAGTTCGTTGGCCGTTTCGGCGTCCACCTCCGGCTCGGCCTCGACCCAGTCATACGACGTGAGTTCTGCGAGTGGGGGAGCTTCGGCGCCGTCATCTTCGAGCGATTGCTGGTGGGCCAGCCACGACTCCGGAATCGGCCGCTCTTCGTCGAAGTCCGTGGCAATCAGGTGGATCGCCTCGTGCAGTGCGGATGTGAGCGCGACCTCGGTTGGCGTCACCGGCGCACTGCGGGCGTAAGCGGCCTGGAACACGCCGGGGTCGATGACGATCTCGTCCTTTGAGGCAGACGCTTGTGATCCGAGCCGAACGCGCATCTCTTCGTTGCCCGCGATGCTCCGCGCGAAACGGGTGATGGCCGGCGCGACGCGCTGATAGCGCGCGACCACGGCCTCGATCACCCGATCTTCGGGCGGAAGCACCTCTCTGAGGAACGTTTCGTCGTGCGCGCGCATGAACCCATGATCCTACGTCCCATGTCAACCCTCTACCTGAGCCAATTCCGCGCGCACCCGCAGTACGGTTCGACCATGGACGATCTGAGGATCAGCGATACGATCTCGGTCCCTGCCGATGAGCTGCAGTGGACGTTCTCACCGGCCGGCGGTCCCGGGGGGCAGCACGCCAACCGTTCCTCGACGCGCGCGGAGCTACGTTTCGACGTCGGCGCCTCCCGCGCGTTCGATGACGAGACCAGACGCCGGCTCCTCGAGAAGGTCGGCGACGACTCAGTGATGTTGGTGACCGTCGATGAGACACGCTCACAGTGGCGGAACCGCCAGATCGCCAGACGGCGACTGGGTGAGCTACTCCGCGAGGCGCTGCGGCCCGACCCGCCGAAGCGCAAGGCCACGAAGCCGAGCCGCGCCGCACGTCGAAAGCGAGTTGACGAGAAACGCTCGAGGTCACGCACGAAGTCGCTGCGCAGGGCGCCCGGTCCGGACGAATGAGCCGAAGTCGGTTCTTTCGCTCTCCTTCGGCAACATCGGGTCCACGTCGGCGAGCCCACAGCCGGTAGGCTCCGCGGCGATGACACGATCCACCTGCTCGAACCCGACGGACGGTCGTCGATGACGGCACTGATCACACGCCTGCGCTCGTTCGGCGTCGGTGACGGCAAGGGACTCGGCACCTTCATCGGTGTCTTCACGCCGTCGATCCTCACAATCCTCGGCGTAATCATGTATCTGCGCGCCGGGTGGGTTGTCGGCAACGTGGGTCTTGTCGGTGCGCTGGCCATCGTGGTGATCGCAAACCTCATCACCCTTGCCACCGCACTCTCGGTGTCGTCCGTCGCGACGAACATGGAGGTCGGGCCGGGCGGCGCGTATTACATCATCTCGCGCAGTCTTGGAGTGGAAATCGGGGCCGCGATCGGCCTTCCGCTGTTTCTTGCTCAGGCCTTCTCCATCACGCTCTACGCCTACGGTCTCGCAGAGTCGCTGCAGTACGTCTGGCCGGACCTGCCCCAGATGCCGATCGCAGCGGTGACCGTGCTCTTCGTGGCACTGCTCGCTGCGCGTGGCGCCGGGGTGGCGTTGCGCCTTCAACTGCCGATCATGGTCGCGATCGGACTCTCCCTTGTGGTGTTGTTCGTTGGCGTCGCACGATCGATGCCGGACAGCGTCGACCTTGCCGCCCGCGTTCAGGATCCAGCCGGATTCTGGGTCGTGTTCGCCGTCTTCTTCCCTGCGGTGACCGGAATTATGGCCGGCATTTCGCTGTCGGGTGATCTCAAGAACCCGACCCGCTCGATCCCCAGAGGGACCATCGGTGCGGTTCTCGTGGGTTTCGTCGTCTATGTAGCGGTGACGATCGCACTTGCTCTTGCCGCATCTCCTCGCGAACTCGTTGATGACCCGCTGATCTGGTTCACGATCGCAGGCGGAATTGCGTTCCTCATTTTCCCGGGCCTCTGGGGTGCGATCTTCTCATCGGCGGTCGGGAGCGTGCTTGGGGCGCCGCGGACGTTCGAGGCACTCGTGAACGACCGCGTCCTTCCTTCTTCGTTCGCCGCCAGGATCGGGCGAATCCAAGGCCCCGGCGTGCCCCTGCTCATCACGACGGGGATCGCCTTCCTCGCCGTGGGGCTTGGTGGGCTCAACGCTGTTGCCCCCATCCTGACCATGTTCTTCCTCACGACGTACGGCATGGTGAATCTGGTCGCAGGACTTGAACGCCTGAGTGGCGATCCGTCGTTCCGACCCACGATGAAGGTCCACTGGGCGGTATCTCTCGGCGGTGCGGTCGCTTGCTTCTGGGCGATGTTTCTGATCAGCCCGCTTGCGTCCGTCTTCGCAGTTGTGGTTGAACTCGGGATCTACCTCCTCGTGCGTCGGCGGGCGTTGACGGCCCGGTGGGGTGATGTTCGGCGTAGCGCACTCGTGTCGTTTGTTCGATCCACGGTGCTTCAGTTGCGACGACTTCCCGAAGAGCCGCGGAACTGGCGGCCCAACGTTTTGATGTTCACGTCCGATCCGGAACGTGATCTCCAGACGGCTCGCTTCGCGAATTGGCTTGTGCAGGACCGTGGAATCCTGACCGTGAATCAGCTCATCGAAGGATCGATCGTCGACCATGTGGAGCGCGTGCCGGACGCTGTTCGCGACCTCAACTCGTCACTCGAACATGCAGGGCTGACCGGGTTCGGTGAGGTCGAGATCGTCCCCGATCTTGAACGTGGAATGGTATCCGTGGCTCAGTCGAACGGGATTGCCGGGATTGCCTCGAACACCGTGTTGTTCGGCTGGCGGGAGCGCCGGGACGAGATGGCAATCGTGCTGCGAGCGATCGAGGATCTGTCGCTTCTCCAGAAGTCCAGTGTCATCTGCCGCCCCGTGCCGCAACGGCTCGCCCCTACGGGGAGGAGAATCGATGTTTGGTGGGGTGGTCTGCAGCAGAACGGGGACCTTCTCGTTCTGTTTGCACATCTGCTGTCGCTCGATCCGGGGTGGCGGGACGCGACAATCCGAATCAAATCGATCGCAACAACCGAGATGATGGCGCAGCGCACCGAGCGGTCCCTCGACGAGATGCTGCACGCCGCTCGAATCGGCGCCGAGTTCGAGGTGATCCGGAAGCCGGAAGGTGACAGGATCCAGGACATCATCCACACACAATCGGCGGCGGCCGATGTGGTCTTCCTCGGCATGAAGGAGATCAAACCAGACGAGGCCGAGGAACAGGTCGAGCGTCTCCTCGATCTGATGGGCGGTCTCCAGACCGTGCTTCTCGTGCGCAACTCGGGGCCGTTCCGCGGGCAACTCCTCGGTGTGCAACCGACAAGTTCACCGCTCAGCTAGCTCGAGCGGGTCCAGTCGGAGCGGTTGGCACCCCCCGGCGTTCGAAACGCATCTCCCTATCATCGTTCGATATGCACTACGACCTCACGACGCTGCCGAACGGGCTGCGGATCATCTCCCAGGACATGCCCTCGCTGCGATCGCTCTCGGTCGGGGCATGGGTGGACACGGGGAGTCGCGACGAGACACCTATTGAGGCCGGGGCAAGTCACTTCCTCGAGCACCTCCTGTTCAAGGGTTCAGACGACTGGTCGGCGCGGCGTATCAGCGAGGCGTTCGATTCCATCGGCGCACGCCACAACGCGTTCACGTCGAAGGAGTACACGTGTTATTGGGCGCGGCTTCGTGACGCGGATCTGGATCTCGGCGTCGAGATTCTTGGCGAGATGGTTCAGCGGCCGGCCTTCCGACAAGCCGAGATCGACAACGAGCGTGGTGTGGTTCTCGAAGAGATCAACATGAACGAGGACGATCCGACCGACGTCGCCCACGAGCAGTTCATCACCGCGCTGTGGAAGCAGCACCCGTTGGCACCCCCGATCCTCGGAACCCGGGACTCGATCACGACGATGTCTCGTGAGACCATCCACGACTACTGGGCACGGCGCTACTCCCCGGAGTCGACGGTGATCGCAGCTGCCGGGCGGATCGATCACGAACACCTCGTCGATGTCGTCGCCGAAGCGTTCGGCACCTGGGAGGGGATGGGAACCCGGCGTCCGTTGTCTACTCCCGATCCCGAGCCTCGCGTGTCCGTCAGACATCGAGACACGGAACAGGCGCATCTCATTTTGGGCAGCCCGAGCCTGACACGCGACGACGACCGTCGCTACGCCCTGATCATTGCGGACCATGTGCTGGGTGGCGGCATGTCGAGCCGTCTGTTCCGCGAGATACGCGAGACGCGCGGGCTCGCATACGCCGTACACGCATTCCGGATGCCGTTCACCGATGCCGGCGCCAATGCGGTCTACGTCGGAACAACTCCGTCGCAGACGGCGGAGGTACTGAAGCTGGTCCGCGGCGAGATGGATAAGTTCATGGAATCGGGTGTCACCAACGGCGAACTCGAACGGGCGAAGGGTCATGTTCAGGGCTCCCTCGCCATCTCACTCGAGGATGCCGACGGTCGTATGAACCGTCTCGGCCGCAATGAGATCACCGGCCTCGAGCACAAGTCGGTTGACGAGATCGTCGCAAGGGTCGACGCCGTCACGCCAGAGGAGGTCATCGACGTGGCACGCGCCGCCTACGGGGGACCGTACATAATCGGAGCGACCGGACCATTCCAGGACGCCGACCTTGAGGAGTACGTCAGATGATCGTCGCGGTTTCGGGGGCAGGTGGCCGGATGGGCGGCCTGGTCGCGCAGACCGTCGCGGACACAACCGATCTCGAACTCGGTCCGCTGTACGACCCTCGCGATGCCGGTTCGACGGTGGCTGGTGCCACGATCGGTAGAGATCCTGCGGCCTTGGCGGGGGCCGACGTTGTTGTCGAATTCACCGAGCCGGATGTGGTGATGGGAAACCTCGCCGCCTGGCGCAGTCTCGATCTGCACGCCGTCGTCGGCACATCCGGCTTCGACGCGAGCCGTGTTACCGAGCTGCGCGAGGAGTGGGGGAGCGGACCGCCGAATTGTCTGATCGTCCCGAATTTCTCCATCGGGGCGGTCGTCATGATGCGTCTTTCAGAAATTGCCGCTCCTCATTTCGCTGCGGCCGAGGTGATTGAGATGCATCACGATCGCAAAGTGGACGCGCCTTCAGGGACGGCCATCGCGACGGCGGAGCGGATCGCCGCCATCGCATCGCAGGATCGGGCGGTCGGCTCGGCCGAGCTGATTCCGGGCGCTCGGGGCGCGGACGCCGCCGGTATCCCGGTTCATGCTGTTCGGCTCCCGGGATTGGTCGCTCATCAACAGGTGTTGTTCGGCGGAGTTGGCGAGACGTTGACCATCCGTCACGACACCAGCGATCGAACTGCTTTCATGCCCGGTGTCCTCGCAGCGATCCGCGCAGTGGCGACTCTCCCGGACGCGGTCACCGTCGGGCTCGAGTCCGTTCTGGGAATCTAGGGCGTCCGGGTCGCCTCGAACCTACGATTCGGTGATGCGGATAGCCGGAATCGTTGTCGGGTGTGCCCTCGCCCTGATGGGGGCCGTGTGGGTTCTGCAGGGGCTCAACTCTCAGTTCGCGCCGCAGAGCTTCATGACCGGAAGCCGAACGTGGCTCGTGATCGGCGTACTGACGTTCGCTGGCGGCATTGCACTCGCCCGGTGGAGTTGGAAGACGAGGTGAAAGCCCGGCTCAGGGTTTGCCGAGCGTCGCGACCGGATCCGGCGTTCTGCTAGCCCAACGGAACTTCGAAGATCCGAACCGGATCGTCGAAGCCCTTGAGAGCGATCGGTCCGCGGTCGTGGAACGTCAACGGCTTGCCGACGGACAGCTCGCGAACAGCGCTTGATACGAGGATCTGGCCGGGTTGTGCGTGCCCGCAGATTCGCGATGCGAGGTTCACCGCCGCACCGAATAGATCTTCGTCCCGGCTTACCGGTTCACCGGCGCTGATGCCGATTCGGACTCGCCCGCCCTCGGAATCGATGTCCAACGGCTCCCCGAACTCGCATTCGATCTGCACTGCGCAGTCAACCGCCCGGCTCACGTGGCTGAACGAGGCGAAGATGCCATCCCCGGTGTGTTTCACCTCTCGTCCGCCGTGTTGTGCCAGCGCCTCCCGGACGATCTCGTCGTGGTGGCGGAGGAGTTGCATCGCTGTTTCGTCACCGTCTCGGGTGCTGACCTGGGTCGATCCAACAAGATCGGTGAACATGATCGCTCGGAGACCGCTGTCGATTTCGGCATCGTCGTGGCGCGCGATGTCCGGGACGTTCTTCTCCCAGTCGCCCATGAAGCGACTGACCGTCGGCTTCTCGACCTCGACCATGTTGTGCGGCACCAGGCCGTGCGACTCCTTGTGGACGGCGATCGCCGCTTCTTTCGTTGGTGCGTCGACGAGGCAGAAGGCCTGGCCGTCCGGGCTGTTGAACCAGTAGGTGAGGAAGCTGACGCCGTGGCGATCTTGGATTTCGAGATCGCGCTGGTGGGCGCCCTTGATGTCTTCTTCGGTGACATCGCCCAGATTCTCGTGAACGTCCATGAATATCGGCATCCGTCGAGCATATCAATCCACCGCGACCAAGGGCGGGCGCCCCGCACTCGCCGATCACTCCAGGCTGCGACGATTGTCCCTAATCGATTCGAACGCGTCGCCGAGGCGGTTGTCGGGGGCGGCCGCTCAGGGCCGGATGCCGCTGGTGGCGAAGACACGGTGGGGCACGATGAGGTTCGGTGGGAAGTCGCGGGACAGCATCTCAGCGAGATCTGCATCGAATCGCCCCACCTGCTCCGTGGTGAGGGCAGAGCCGACACCGTTGCAGGTGCGGATCCGGCCGCGCCACGCTTCGTGGCTGAACGTGACGTCGACCATGTAGCTGAAGCTCTCGACATCGGTGAAGCCCCCATGATCGAGCGCTCTGACGTGCTCCGGGTGGATGCCATCCCACCCGGCCTTCGGCCATCCCGGGTTGTGCCTCAGCACCAACTCCTCCGTGCGGTTCGCGACGTTGCCGGAGAGCGGCAAGTAGCTGAACGAGCAAATGATGAGGCGGCCGCCTGGGGTGAGGACGCGACGGACTTCCCGGATGGCATCGTCCTCGTTCAACCACCACCAGCACTGACCGGCACTCACGAGATCGAAGCTCTCCGCCGCCTGCCGGGTGTCTTCCGCCCGACCCTCAACGAAGTGAGCCGAGAACCCGCGTGCGGAGGCCGTGTGCCGTGCGACGTCGAGCAGTTCGGATGCGATATCGAGGCCCGTGGCGACGAGCCCCCGAGCTGCGAATCCGAGAGCGAGGGAACCGGTGCCGGTCCCGAGATCGAGGGCGCGCTGACCCGGACCGATCCATCGACGCTCCGCGAGCCTGTCGAAGAAACTGTTGGGGAATCCCGGACGATGACGCTCGTAGTCCACGGCCGTTCGGCCGAAGTTGACGTCTCGCTGCTCGCCGTTCTCAGGCTTATCCGCGGTCACGGACCGAATCTACCGCCGATGTCCGTCATCCCGGAGAGTATGTCATCGGGACCCGCACGCGTTGCATGATTACGCGAGGTTCGGAGCGAACGCCTAGCGGGGTGGTTCGGGAGGCAGCACCTGGATGGCACCGGCGGTTGGTTCTTCGATGGTGGCTTCGGATCGTCGGCGGAGCCAGGCAATCCCCGCGAGGACAACGTGATCCGACCACCTGAGCGGCACCGACATGCCGTCGTCGCGGGTCCATCCCCACGGGTCGTCGAGACGGATGCTCATGGCGAACGTGAGCGACCTGAGCCCCACGAACAGTGCAACCACGGCGACCACGAAAGTGGCCAGGTTTCCGATGATCAGCAGCATGGCCAGGAAGACGGCGAACGACACCGTACCGAGGATTGTGTGACCGAGCACCCTGTCCCGGCGACGTAGCTCATCCTCATCGCGTCGCGCTCGACGTTCGGATCTGGTGCGCCTGATGTGAGCGGATGCGACCGGGGCGCTCCGATCCTCCCGACGCCCAGATTCGTATGTGCTCGAGTGTTGCAGCGGTCGCGATCTCTCAACAGGGCTGCGAACGTGGCGATCGATGTCCTCAATGCTGCTTGTGTCTTCGCTCCGGTGGAATCTGTCCATGACCTCTCCACGGCCAATGTATCAAACGCTGCAAGCTCGCGAACGCGTCAACAGACCTGCCGCCATGATCCTGCGTCACCCTGCGCGGCCCGATCCGGCCGCTCGCACGGGCAGCGCATCCGCCTTCACTTGCTCGAACTCAGCGTTGTTTTGGCTGCTGGTAGCTGAGGCAGGCACATTGCGGGACGGTGCACTCCGCGCGGCCAAGGTGCTCACTGAGGGGGTGACCGCACCCCATACATCGTTGCCTTCCGGAAGCCGCGGTCGGGTTGTTCTTCATTGGGGGGTGCTTCCTGTGACTGGTACTTGACATCGTGCGCTCCTTTCGAAGCGGGATACCGTCCTTGGGCTGACGCCCCGCCAAGTGTGAATCGGACGGACCGGCACGGCTGAACCGACAGAAGTCCATATGCCCCGTCGTGGCTCCGCCCGACGGATCGGGAAGGCAGAGCGAGCGCTGTACGTCTCGGCACGAGCTGTCTGATTCCAAGCGTAGCTGCTGCCCTCCTGACCGAGGCCGCTGTTTCACCCCAACGGCGCCGAAGGCACACCGGCCTCGATACGTCGGACATGGGCCCACCGATCTGTCTTGAGCCGTAGTGGCCGTCAAAACCGCCTCGAAGGGCATGGCACGGCGAGATGCGAGGGTGGATGAGAATGAAGCGGCTGTGAAATAGGATCGTCGGGTGCGTTGGCGAACGGGAGGGTTGCCATGGCAGAGAACAAGACACAGATTACGGACGTCGATCCGAGCGTTTTCTTAGCGACCGTCGAGAACCCGACGAGGCGAGCCGACGCCGAGGTGATGCTCGATCTGATGAGCAAGGTCACCGGGTGTGAACCGAAGATGTGGGACCCCTCGATCATCGGCTTCGGCCGGTACCGCTATCGCTACGACAGCGGTCGCGAGGGCGAGTTCATGTTGGCCGGCTTCTCGCCGCGCAAGGCGAATCTGGTGATCTACACCATGCCGGGCTACGGCGAGATGGATGAGAAGCTTGCTGAGCTGGGCAAACACCGGCTGGGGAAGAGCTGCCTCTACATCAACAAGCTCGCCGACGTCGACCTCGACGTCCTCGAGCAGATTGTCGTCGACGGTGTTGCCACCATGCGTGAGAAGCACGAGATCTTGGGGGACTGACCACGCTCCGGAACTTCTACTCTCGCGTGGCAGCACGCACGCGTGTCAACGACCCACCGAACCAGGACGTCACACCGCTGGCTGCTCCCGATTCCGGCGACGACGGCGGAGTGCAACGAACACCAGCAGGCCGACCGCAGCAAGCACCACCGCCGCGATCGCCACCGCCACCAGGCTGCCGGAGGTCCCGAGGCCGTTCGGCATCAGCGACACGTTCGGGAGCCCGGGTTGGGGATACGGCGCGATGGCCTCGGTGACCGCTGGGCTGTTCAGGCTGTAGGTGTCCTTGCCCGAGTCGGTGAACACGAAGGTTGAGACGCCATTCGGAGCGAGGAAGATTGTGATTCCACCGGCGCC
>Ga0316197_10004322_pt1 | contig 10084 bp, 13 predicted proteins | sample OudBiesiAoxic_MG_FD_204939 | JGI IMG/M metagenome (GOLD analysis project Ga0316197, IMG submission 204939) | Coastal sediment microbial communities from Oude Bieten Haven, Netherlands - site A oxic | ecosystem: Environmental > Aquatic > Marine > Coastal > Sediment | place: Netherlands... | reverse complement strand
CGTGACCGCCGAACGGTGCCGATGAAGAGCAGATGAACGAGCCACGTAGGACGCATCGATCGACCGGGGGGAACACATCCCCGGAGGCATGCGTCGAGATGCCCAGGGGGCGTATATGTTGGTCGACCGATTCCTGAACACCGTCGAAGACGATCGCTACATCGAGCGAACGGCGGACCGTTTGCGAGACATGCGGGCCAGCATGGGCACGCTGCAGGAAGCGGATCCGAACGTGATCCGGGCTCGCCTCATGCGCACCAATCGCGCCGCCGAGACGCACGCCTTTCTGACCGGGAGTGCCGCCTAGCCAGCGTGTTCGAAGACCGGGATAGAGGCCGCGCACTAGTCCTTCGAAGACCGGTCGACTTGTGTCTCCCGAAATCGCTCGAACCCGTTGATACTGTGCACAACAGGTAGTCCAACCCAGTCGACCGCAAGGGTTGCTGTGCATGGTTCACCGGTCGGGATTGCGAGGAGTGGGGAATGCGGGCGTTTTGGTCTCGGAAGCACGACGAAGACGACAAGCGTTATCGGCAGCGGACGGTCGGCCGGATCAGAGGGCTGGCGGCCGCCAACCCAAGCGTCGAACCAGCCGAACCCGATCAAATCCGCGCACGCCTGGATCGGATCATGCGCGAGGTCGAACGCGAACCCAACGCGGGCACGGACCCCGTCTAGGAGAAGTCTCCAACGCCGGCATGGGGGATCTGGCCGAGTCGTCCGGCCTGGAAGTCCTCATACGCTTTCACGAGTTCGGCCCGGTTGTTCATCACAAACGGCCCGGCCCAGGCGATCGGCTCTCGGATCGGGAAACCACCAAGCACGAGCACGTCCATGTTGGGGCTGCGGGCTTCCTGCTGCTCGTTCGCGCTGATCGTCAGCGTGTCTCCCGCACCGAAGACCGCCAGGTTCCCCGCTTCGGCAGGGTGGAGCGCCGCACCGAACGATCCACTTCCGTTGAGCACGTAGGCAAGCGCGTTGAAATCGGGGCGCCACGGAACCTCGAGACGAGCGCCCGGGTTGAGCGTGGCGTGGAGCAACACGATCGGAGTGTGCGTTGAGCCGGGGCCGACATGGCCGGCGAGATCGCCCGCAATCAATCGAACGAGTGCTCCGCCGTCGTGGGTGGTGACCAGAGTGACTCGCTCTGCGCTCAAGTCCTGGTAGCGGGGTGCGAGAAACTTGTCGCTCTTGGGGAGGTTCACCCACAGCTGGAATCCGTGAAAGAGACCACCGCTGACGACGAGCTCCTCGGGTGGCGCCTCGATGTGCAGAATCCCCGATCCGGCGGTCATCCACTGCGTATCGCCGTTGGTGATGACGCCACCGCCACCGTGAGAGTCCTGGTGCTCCATGGTTCCATCAATCATGTAGGTGACCGTCTCGAACCCGCGATGTGGGTGCCAGGGCGTTCCTTTTGGCTCTCCGGGCGCATACTCCACCTCACCCATCTGGTCCAGGTGGATGAACGGGTCGAGATCAGCGAGGTCGACGCCACCAAATGCGCGCCTGACGGGGAAACCTTCGCCTTCGTATCCGGTCGGTCCCGTGGTTACAGACTTGACGGGGCGGTCGATCGATCCCGGCTCGGGGCGGTTGAGACGCGGCAGAACGAGTGTGTCTTGGACGGATACGGCGGGCACAGTGATCCTTTCTCCGGGGCCTTGAAGTCAACGCCGCGGTGGTCGCGGTGATTCCTTTGCCGTGGTTCGTTGCCGGCGAGCATTCCGGACTACGCCGCTTCCGCACCGACGCCGTTGTTCGGGCTGTGGTAGACGACGTCGTAGCTCTTCGAGAAGTTCGAGGGGAGCGACACGATCAGCGCGGCGACGGGGAGCGCCATGAATGCACCCATCGGTCCGGCGATTGCGCCACCCGCCAGCGCCGCACCGAAGGCGAGAGCGCCGTTGAGCGTCATCGTCTTCGAACTGATCTTCGGGCTCAGCCAGTAGTTCTCGATCTGCTGGTAGATGAGCGCGTAGGCAAGGATGATGAGCGCGGCGACCCAGCCCTGGATCGCAAGCGTGACGAGGATGGGGATTGCGGCGCCGATGTACGTTCCAATCGCGGGGATGAACACGGATACGAAGCTGCCGAACACCGAGAGGGGTATCGCGAACGAAACCGGCATGCCGACGGCGACCATCGTGAAGAAGAACCCGAAGCCGTTGATCAGCATCAGCAGCAATCGCGAGTAGAAGTACCCGCCGGCTTGTCGGATCGCCTCGTCCCACGTCCAACCGACGCGCTTCTGCATAGCTGGCTTCATGTGGGAGAGCACCGTCCGCTGGAGTCGGGGGGCGTCGGCGGTGAAGTAGAACGTGAACATGGCGATCGTTGCCAGGTTGAAGAGGAAGGACACGCCGCTGGTGGCGATGCCGAACAGGTTGCCGATGGCGCCCTTCGCCCAATCCCCAAGGATCTCACTGGTGCCGGCCGCAGCGTCCTCACCGGTCCCGGGTGACGGGAACTCGATGCCGAAGGTATCCGAGAGCCAGGCGCTGCCGGTAGCGATCCACTGCGCTCCGCTCTAACCGATGGACGTGGCGAGTTCGGCAATTGCCGGGATCAGGATGAGGACCATGAGGATGGCGGCGATGAAGCCTCCAAGGTAGATGACGCCCACACCGGCGCCGCGCCGCCACTCGTAGCGATCGACCAGCCAATTCACGGCCGGTTGCATGGCAAGGCTGAAGAAGAACGAGAGGATGAGCATCCACAAGAGGCTGCGCATCTGATTCATCGCCCAGAGTCCCGCCAGCGTCAGGAGCACGGCCCCAATGACCTGCCAGATCGTCTGACCGTTGATCCTGATGCGAAGGATGTCGGACGAAGAGGCGCGCTTCGACGTGGTGTCGCCTCTCTCGGCGGGCTTGGTCTCGGCATTCGCCATCCTGGTCTCCTGTTTCGTGCTCGTTGGACTAGGCCTTAGGGCCGCGCCGGCAATCATTGTGACCCTCGGGACCTTGTGTTCCGGGCGTTTCGGATCCGCTCGTGAGTAGCGTCGGGGCTCAGACCACACGGAGGCATGCCATGACGGAGCGCATCGGATTCATTGGGTTGGGCATCATGGGAACGGCGATGGCCCAGAATCTCGTGGCGAAGGGTCACGATGTGGTCGTGTGGAACCGGACCGCATCGAAGATGGATCCGCTCCTCGAGGCAGGGGCCGAGGCAGGGGGTTCTCCGGCCGATGTGGCTCGACGTTGCCCAATCGTGATGATCTGTGTCGCAGACACGCCCGACGTTGATGCGGTGCTGACCGATGACGAAGGGATTCTCCAGGGCCTCTCGGACGGCTCGCTCATCATCGATCACTCCACCATCAGCCCGGCCGCCACCGTCTGGTTCGCCGATGAGGTTGCCGCTCGAGGAGCAGCGTGGATCGACGCACCGGTGAGCGGCGGTTCGGAGGGCGCGGCACAGGGCACGCTCTCGATCATGGTTGGCGGATCCACAGAGGATGTCGCCAGGGCTCGATCTGCCATGGAGGCGTTCGGAACGACGATCACGCACGTCGGACCCGTCGGTGCCGGCCAGCGCGTCAAGATCGTCAATCAGATCCTCGTGGTGGTGAACCAACTCGCGGTCTCCGAAGCGCTCTTGTTCGCCGAGGCCTCCGGTCTCGATCTCGAAACCACCCTCGACGCGGTCAAGGGCGGCGCGGCGGGCTCCTGGATGCTCGCCAACCGCGGACCCCAGATGATCGAGCGCGATTGGCGCCCCGGGTTCACCATCGACCTCCAACAGAAGGATCTCCGCCTCGCGTTGCAGGCTGCCGATGCGGTCGGTGTACCGATTCCGGGCACGGCCCTCGTGTTTCAGCTCTATCGGGCTCTCCAGCACGAGGGGCTCGGGGCAGAAGGGAATCACGCGTTGGTCAAGGCACTCGAGAAGATGTCGGGGATTGAGGTGGGGGAGTAGGAACCGACGACCTACGACGAATCGACAGGTTGGGGCGCGGCCTCTGCACCTTCGCCCGATGGCTGGGCGTGGCTGACGGATCGGTTCCCCACGGTCAGCATCGCTACGGTCGTTGCCAGGAGTGCGGGTACCACCAGGTTCGCTTGTCCGGTCAGCTCGGCAATGATGATGACACCCGTGAGCGGGGCGGCATAGCCGGCGCCAAGCATGGTCGCTCCGCCCACCAGGACATAGAGCGTCACTTCCTCGACCTGGCCCACGTCGGCAAAGATGCGACCGACGATCGCTCCGGTCGCGATGAGCGGAACAAACAGACCTCCGGCCCCACCGCCGCCGATGGCCACCGACGTGCCCAACGTACGAATGAGGAGCACCCCGATGAGGAGTGGAATGCCGTGGTTCGGTTCGAGCGCCCAATCAACGACGGGGAACCCGGCCGTGATGGCGATGTTCTCGCCGGTGAGGAGACGGCCGAGACCGAACAACCCGGCGAGGGAGATGCCCGCTACCAGCCCGCGCACGAGGGGTAGGCCCGTGGCGCTGTAGGTCTCGGCGAGTCGAATCAGCGCAATGATGCCCCGAGCGACGAGGCCCACGATCAATCCCAGCAGAAGCGATCCGGCGGCCCGGCCAAACGTCAGATTGACCGCGCCGACGTCGAGGATGTTGTCGGCTCCTTCCAGCGCCGCCAGCGTCAGGTAGCCGCTCGCAGAGCCGAACATGGCCGGCAGGATCCTGTCGCCCGCAAGTCGGTCCCGATAGGGAACCTCGACGGCGAAGACCGCCCCCGCAAGGGGCGCCTTGAAGACGGCCGCAACGCCCGCGGCCGCTGCGGCGGCCAACAGGGTCTTGGCGTCGAGTGCTTTGGCCCAGGCGAAGTACTTACGGAGGAGTGTCGCGATCACGGCGCCGCTGTAGATCGCCGGCCCCTCCATGCCGAGCGGGGCACCGCTGCCGAGCGTTGCCACCGATGCCCCAAGGCGACCCGGCGCGTCACGAAGTTCGAGCGGGGGGTCGTCGTCGTGAAACTTCTCGACATACGTCTCGGTCGTCGAGCTCGAGCGTCCACCCAGATAGCGGATCAGGAGGGCAGCGGTCACGGCGCCGACAACGAGGACACCGGCGATCACCCACGGATCTGCCTCCTGCACCTCGTGCAGGAGGTCTTCGACGAGATGTTCAATGGCGATGACAACGATCGCCGTGAGGACACCGACAAGCGTCGACGCGGCAATCGCAACGGCGTTTCTTCGCAACGTGTCGAACACGATCGGATTATGCCGAGGATCGGGCGACACCGCCAATGAGATCAGGGTGCCGCCTCAGCGAGGCGCTCGCGCCGGCTTACACTTGTCGCCATGACCGATCAGGGTGCCGCCGGCGACGTACCGGCGGAGAAGAAGTCGAGCAAGACGAAGACGATCGTCGGCGGGATCATCACGGTGATCGTGCTGGTGCTCGTCTTTGGCATCGTGTTGCCGCAGTTCGGCGACTACGACCAAGCCTGGGCTGCCATTCAGAACATGTCGGCTCTCGCTCTCGGGATTCTCGTCCTGATGACGATCTTCAACATCATCGCCTACGTGTGGCCTTATCAGGCGGCACTTCCCAAGCTCACGTACAAGCCGGCGTTCATGATCCGACAGACATCGTTCATGATCAGCAATGTCATCCCACTTGGCGGCGCGTTCGGCATCGCGGTCCAGTACGCCATGCTCGCCTTCTACAGAATCGGGGCCGGTGAGGCCACGGCCGGCATCGGGATCGTCAGCGCATGGAACACGTTTGTCACCCTCAGCCTGCCGATCTTCGGTGCGGTTGGGTTGGTTCTGATCGGCCAGGCACAAGGCGCGGCCTTCGCGGTCGCCCTGATCGGAATCGTCGTCATCGTGGCTGTTGTCGTACTGCTGGCAGCGATCCTGCGCAGTCCCGACATGGCGCGCAAGGTTGGTCAGTGGGGAGACCGCGCCGTCGGATGGGCGTACGGGTTGTTCAAGAAGAAGCCCAGTTTCAGCGTCGTCGACGAGGTGCTGGAGTTCCGGGAATCGACCGTCGACGTGGTGAGCCATGGGTGGCTCAGGATCACGGCGACAAGCTATCTCCAACAGTTCATGCAGTTCATGATCCTCTGGGCGGCGGTCTTCGCCATTCAAGGAGGGTCGAATGCCCCGGTGACGTTCGTCGAGGCGTTCGCGGCCTTCGCATTCGGCCGGCTCACGACCTTCATTCCGTTGCCGCCCGGGGGCCTGGGAACCACGGATGCGGCTATCACCGGCATCCTCGTGGGATTTGGCGCAGCCAACAACGATGCGCTCGCCGCGGTCATGGTGTGGCGTGCACTCACCTACTTCCCACAGGTGATCATCGGAATCGGGACCTTCCTGGCCTTCAAACGAAAGCAGGCGAAGTCGTTGGAGGCGTTGACCTGAACGCTGCGGTTCCGTTGCCCGGCAGCCTCAGTCCACCGAATCGTCTCCTGCGTGACGGTCCGTTGGAGACACCTCGAGATGAATCGATCGATCCTGATGCTCATGGCGCGCCGGCGGGTGCCGGTGAGCCGGATCGTCGAGGAACATTCGCGTATCCGCCATGTGAATGAGGCCGGGCCCGTAGGCGGTTCGCAGATGCTCCTCGGTGAGCACCTCCATCGGTGGGCCCGAGGCGACCACGACACCGGCCATCAGCACAACGTAGTCGGCGACCTGGGCGGCGGTGAGGTCGTGCGTCGTCAGGACGATCGTGCACCCGTGCGACTGCTCTTCATGGATGACATCGTCGATCGCCTTCGCAGACGTGATATCGAGGCCGGTGAGCGGCTCGTCGAGGAGGAGCATCTCGTGGTCCTGTGCCAGGCCTTGAGCGACGAAAACGCGCTGGCGCTGGCCACCCGACAGCTCCGTGAGGTGGCGTTCCGAAAGGCCGGCGATCTCCATGCGGTCCATCGCCTTGGCCACGGCGGCGCGATCGTCCGCACCCAGTCGTCGGTACGGTCCCGTCGACGGGTACCGGCCCATGGTGACGACCTCGCGGACCGTGATCGGGAGGGACTCGTTCACCCGCGTCGATTGCAGAACATAGGAAGCACGTCGCGGCCGGCCGTCGACCGGGTTTGTGGTGATCGCACCGGATGACGGTTCGATGAGGCCGGCGATTCCGTTGAGCGTGGTCGACTTCCCCGAGCCGTTCGGCCCGATGATTGCGGTGATGCTCCCTTCCGGAATCGAGAATGACGAGGCGGCGACCGCCGTCCTGCCTCCATACCGGAACGACACGTCGTCGGCCACGATCGCAGCCGCGTCTATCGGCACGACGAACAGAGCCCCTCGATCTCAAACCGGTGCCCGGTGACGGCGAAGCCCGAGGCTCCGGCCATCTGCTCGATGAGGTGTTCGATCACCTGCTCCTGTTCGTGGTTCGGCGTGACGTCGACGGCGACACCGCACGATACGCACACCAAATGGTGATGATGTCCGGTGAGCCACTCAGCGAGTTCGAACCGCATGACGCCCTCTGGGCCGTGCTGGGCAGAGAGCACGCCGGCCTCCGACAGGACCGAGAGCGAGCGGTAGAGAGAGGAGAGTGGGATCCCGTCCGATAGCTCGGTTTGAATGTCGGCTGCCGTGCGGGGTCCGTCGGCTGCGGTAATCGCAAACAGCGCCGCCCGCCTCCCGCGCGTGAGGCGTATCCCTTGCGCCGATAGGTGCTGGTGCACGGCGTGGTCGAGGCTTTGCACTATGTCGCGTCCGTTGATAGCGTCTCATCAAGAATAGGAATCATTCTCATTATAGGCAAGGGGTTGGGAATGCGGAACATCGCAGCGGTGATGATCGTGGGCCTGATGGCCGTGTCTGCTGCCTGCGACTCCGACCCATCGAACGACGACGTCGTCAATGTCGTTGCCACGACAACGATTCTGGGTGACGTGGTGCGCAACGTGGTCGGGGATGCGGCTGAGGTCGAGGTCCTGATGCCGGTTGGCGTGGACCCCCACGATTTCCAGCCGTCATCGCAGCAGGTCGCGGCGATCCAGCGCGCTGATCTCGTGGTTGTGAATGGCCTCGGACTCGAAGAGGGACTTCTGGATGTCCTCGATGCGGCGGCCTCCGACGGCGTTCGCGTCTGGGAGGTCGGTCTGGATATCGATCCTCTGAGCTTTGGGGTGACCGCTGAAGGCGACCAGCACGACGACCATGGAGATGGAGATCTTGATCCGCATTTTTGGCTTGATCCACGCAGAGTTGCACGTGCGGCGCTCCTGCTTGGCGATCAACTGTCGGAGGTCGCTCCCGATTCTGACTGGGTTGCCGCTGCCGATAGATACGGTGCGGAGCTGGTGGCGGTTGACGAAGGAAGCATCGCGGCGCTTTCGGTCATCGCCTCATCCGATCGGAAGCTCGTGACGAACCATCGCTCTTTCGGCTACTTCGCTGACCGCTACGGCTTCGAGGTGGTCGGCACCGTGATTCCCGGCGGCGCCTCGCTGGCCAATCCGTCGTCGGCCGAACTCGCTTCGCTCGTCGGCGCGATCGAAAGGGAGCGGGTCCCAGCGATCTTCACTGAGAACGTCGAACCGGACGTTCTCGCCACTGCCGTCGCCGCAGAGGTCGGCTACGACGTGGCGGTGGTCGAGTTGTACACCGGATCGCTCGGCGAACCCGGCAGCGACGGGGACACTCTCATCAAGATGCTGGAATCCAACGTTGCTCGGATGGCGGAAGCACTGGGAACGCTGTGATCAACCGTCGGTCTGTTCCCGGTAGCGTGGTGGCTCAATGGACTGGCTGATCGAACCCTTCGAGTTGGCGTTCCAGCAGCGGGCGCTTCTTGCCGGTTCGCTCGCCGCCCTCACCACGTCCGTCGTCGGGACCTGGGTCGTGATTCGCGGGATGACTTTCCTCGGCGACGCGCTCGTCCATGGAGTGATTCCCGGCATCGCCCTTGCCATCCTGCTCGGCTTCAACCCGCTGCTCGGTGCGATCGTCGCCGCCATGGTGATGATTTGGGGAATCAACCTCGTGCACCGGCAGACGACGTTCTCGGAGGACACCGGGATCGGGCTGCTGTTCGTCGGCATGCTCGGATTCGGCGTGATCCTCATCTCGAAATCGACGACGTATAGCGGAAGCCTCACCGCCATTCTCTTTGGCGACGTGCTCGGCGTGACGCAGACCGACCTCATCGTGCTGGCCGTCATCATGGTGACGGCGATCGGGGCATCGGTGGTGTTCTATCGAAGCTTCCTCGTGCTGTCGTTCAACGAACAGAAGGCAGCCCTCTACGGGCTGCACCCCAAGGCGACGCACATCCTTCTGCTCGTGCTGATCGTTCTGTCGATCGTCGGTTCGTTCCAAACCGTCGGCACCCTGCTGGTATTCGGTCTGCTGGTCGGGCCTCCGGCGACTGCAGCGCTCCTCGTGCGCCGCGTACCGGCGATGATGGTCGTTGCGGCGCTCATCGGCGTCTTCTCCGTAGTCGCAGGGCTGATCATCTCGTACCACGCCAATACGTCCGGTTCGGCCACGATGGCGGTGGTGCCGATCGTCCTCTTCTTCGTGGTGCTCACCGTTCGGAACGTCGCTGCCGACATCCGGGGCCGTAGAGGCGAAGAGGCCACCGGCGTCGGCGCGGTCTAGCCACCCAGCCAGATCGCTTCCGGGGTAGCGTTGTTCCCATGCACGAGGTCCATCCAACACCGGGAGTCGGCGCCGCCGTGGTCGAAGATGGCCGGTTGTTGCTGATCCGACGTGGGCGCGGCGCCTACGCCGGCCACTGGGCGATTCCCGGCGGCCGCCAGCGACGCGGCGAGACTATGCAGCAGGCGGTTGCCAGGGAGGTTCGCGAGGAGACCGGTCTGATCGTCGAAGTTGGTGACGTCGTGTGGGCCGTAGACATCATCGACGGTGAAACTCCTCCCACCTATCACTACACGGTGGTGGACTTCGTTGCATCGCTCATAGGTGGGACGCTCGAGGCGGGCGATGACGCCGCCGAGGCTCGCTGGGTTCCAATCGCTGAGATCCGCGACCTCCGGCTGACTCCGACGATGCACGAATTGCTCGAGCGACTGGGTCTCTGATAGGGGCGCACGGCTACCGTGACCGCGCATGATCGACATCGCCGCTGTGCGGGCGGATACCCCGGGAACCGCATTCGTAACGCA
>Ga0316197_10004321_pt1 | contig 10084 bp, 6 predicted proteins | sample OudBiesiAoxic_MG_FD_204939 | JGI IMG/M metagenome (GOLD analysis project Ga0316197, IMG submission 204939) | Coastal sediment microbial communities from Oude Bieten Haven, Netherlands - site A oxic | ecosystem: Environmental > Aquatic > Marine > Coastal > Sediment | place: Netherlands... | reverse complement strand
AAGATCGGCAGGCTCTTGCCGAGGAGACCCATGTCCACATATGGGTCAAAGCTTCCTCTCACTGCCGGCCACGTCTCCCCGATCATCGCCGCGAGGGTCGGTTCGTCGACCGCGACCACGCCCGGGAATGCGTCCTCCGGGATCAGGTGGTCGGGCCGGAAGGTGCGGAGATCGGTCAGCACCAGGTGCAAATTCGAGCCGTAGATCAGATCGCGATAGATCATGCTGTTCGGGAAAAGGTCGTCGGCGCCGATTTCGAGCTCGCCATCCTCGTTGAGGGCGGCATCGATCGGCACCCACTCGAAGAACGCCCGTTCGGAGTTCTGCTTACGCTCGACGTCGTACTCGTCCTCACGGCCGTTGCTGTAGGTGGCGGTTGCGCCCCAGGCGTCGTTGGAATACTCGTGGTCGTCCCAGATGACCAGCATCGGCCAGCGCTCGTGGACCTCCTGCAGGACCGGATCAGTCTTGTAGGTTCGGTAGATGTCACGGTAGTTCGACAGACTCGCCGCCGCGAAATTGGGATTCTCGTCGGTGCCGAGATTGATGGCGCCCTCCTCATCCTCGAACTCGATCTTGCGCTCACTGTCCTGGTCCTGAAACTGGGGATCGCCGGTCGTCTCGTAGATGTAGTCGCCAAGGTGGACGATGAAGTCGATGTCCTCGTCGTGGTCGAGCAGCATCTTGAGGTAGGCGTTGTAGTAGCGGCCGATATAGTCCTGGCAATAAACCACGGCAAATCGCACCGGCTGGTCGGACCCCGGACTGGGCGCAGTGCGAGTGCGTCCGATCTGTGAGCTGTTGCCGCCAAAGCTGAACTGGTAGTAGTACGTGTTGTACGGAATGAGGCCATCCACCTTGACCTTGACAACACCGTCGTACTCCGCATCGACATCGATAGAGCGGGTGACCACGATGTTGGTCATCGCCTCGTCAGTGGCAACCGAAAGATCCACCCTGGTTGGAATTTCGCCATCAGGCGTCACTGCCCGTGTCCAAAGCACAACGCTGTCCGAGGTCGGATCACCCGAGGCCACCGATTGGGGGAAGTAGTCGTTGGCAACCGCCGCACCGGCCACCGCACACACCAGGACGATCAAACCCGCCGTACGAAGAAAACCACGCATCCCGTCCTCCTTCCATATTGGACGCACCGATCCCGATCCCGGGACCCGCGCAGAATCTCGACTCTTTTGAGAGTGCACCTTTTATCACCTCGTTTGAAGTGGGAACCAATGGTACACCCGCCGGCCCAATTCGAAATTAGGAATTAGGAATTAGGAATTTCATCACATCCACTCTCAACGATTTCGAATTTGCTGTCGGCCCCCGGCCGACGCGTCGCACCGTCGCCTGCGGGTTCGGGTTTGCCACTCACCCTCCCGGGAACGACACCACATTCGCTATCGGGATCGCTATCGCTATCGATGAAAGTCGTACTGAATTTTCCGACTACGTTCCCGATAGCGATTGATTCGCAAGCATCTTCGTGATGTTGGAAGCATCTCAAAGTTTTGAGAAAAAGACTCATGTGCTACCCTGAAGTCAACAACAAATGGCAGGAGAAAGACATGGCGCACCTCATGGTCCATCACAGGGTGAAGGATTTCGAGACCTGGAAGAAGGTGTTCGACGAACATGCAGACGAGAGAGCAGCCGCAGGCTGCACCGGCGGAGAGCTGTTCCAATGTTCGGACGATCCAAATGACGTGGTCATCCGACTGAGTTGGGACTCGGCCAAGAACGCCCGGGCGTTCACCGCCTCCGAAAACACCCGCGAAGCGATGACGAAAGGTGGCGTCATCGGCGAGCCCGTTCTCGTTTTTCTCAACGAGCCGGATCCCGTGGACCGGTAAGACACTTCAGGGTTTTCTTCATGCCTTCTTTGCGCTCTTTGTGTCTTTGCGTTTCAAAAGGGTGGGAGGGTGGATCGTAAAACCGAAAACGTCGCGCCCCTTAGCCCGACATCGTAGAAGAATGGTTTTCTGACGCATGGATTACGCGACCAGAAGTTCTTCTCCAGCGCGTACCAACCGGGCATACGCCCCATCAGCGGCGAGAAGCTCGTTATGGGTTCCCTGCTCAATGATCCGCCCGTGGTCCATGACGACAATGCGGTCGGCCCGTTCCACAGTCGACAGCCGGTGGGCGATCACGATCACCGTCTTGCGTTCAAAGATCCTCGCCAGGGCATCCTGGATGAGCTGCTCGGTGATTGAGTCGATCGAGGCCGTTGCCTCGTCGAGGACAACCACTGACAGGTCGTGGGCCATCGCGCGGGCGAAGGTCAGGAGCTGGCCCTCACCCACCGAGAGGTCAGCGCCCCGCTCTCTCAAGACATGGTCCCAACCGACACGTTCAATAACCTTGTCGGCGTGGACCAGCACCGCCGCCGCTTCGCAATCTGCCTCGCTGATCCCCGGATTGCCGAGGCCGATATTGAAACGGACCGCCTCGGAGAAAAGCTGTGGGTCCTGGCGCACGCCGGCGATGTTACGGCGCACATCTTCCGATCGCAGGTCCGCGAGCTCGGAGCCGTCGAGCGTGATGCTGCCCCGGTAGCCGGTGTAGGAAGTATCGAGAAGCCTGGTCAGCGTCGTCTTGCCGGAGCCAGTTGCGCCCACCACTGCCACTACCTCGCCAGGCTTGACCTCGAGATCAATTCCGCAGAGAACGTCCTCGGCATCGGGCCGGTAGCGGAAGCAGACGTCGCGCATCACAATCTCGCCTTCTACCTCAGATTTGGCATCGCCATCAGTGGACACCGATTCGTCGACATCGAGAAGAGCAAGGATCTTTTCGAGCGCCGCCGCACCCCGCTGCAACACGGCGACCCTGGAAGAGAGCTCCCGCAAGGGACGGAAGAGGCGGTCGAGGTACTCGATGAATGCGACCAGAAGGCCGGCACTCAACGGTTCCGACAGCGGCACCGGAAAACCCATGCGCGCCGCCAGCCCGGACCCGTACCAGAGCATGACGGCGACGCAGATCGAGGCTGTCCCGTCCACCAGCGCATACATGAAGGAGTCGTAGACATTGGAACGCGTGGTCGCGCGGCGGAAGCGGTCGTTGCGGGCATCGAAGAGATGTTCGGAGTGCTTTTCGTTGCCAAAGAGCTGAACGACCTCGACACCATCAACGCGCTCGGCGAGGAAGGCGTTGACCGAGGCCAGCGCCTCACGAACTTCGAGGAACAGGACCCGCAGTCGGCGTCTGATGATTTCAAGTACCGCCAGGATCGGCGGCGCCAACAACAGCAGCACCACCGTCAGGCTCGCGTCGAGCAGAAACATCGCGATCAGGGTGCCCGCGATCATCAGGAGGTCAAGGATGATGTTGATGAGTCCGGAGGAGAAGGCTTCGCCAAGGGCATCGACATCGGAAGTGGCGCGGGTCATCAGACGACCGGCCGGCTGCCGGTCGAGGTAGCTCTGGCGAAGACCGAGGAGCTTGCGGTAAATGCCGGAGCGCAACCGGACAATGCTGCGCTGGCCGCCCCACGCCAGCGACATCACATAGCCACCCTCGAGCAGATAGCCGGCCACCACCGCTCCCAGATACAGGAACGCAAGCGCCATCAGCCCCTCGGCCACGCCGGGCACGATGTGCTCGTCGATGACCTTCTTCAAGATCCACGGTTGGACGAGGCTGAGACCGGCGGTGGCCGGGGTCAAAACAAGGGCGAGGGCAAAAGCCCAGGAGTCCGGTCTGAGGTACGGCCACAGGCGGCGCATCATCGAGGTTTCAGTCATGACGCGACCTCCTCCTCGGTTGCTGCGCGCTGGCTCTGCACGAGCCAGGTATCGCGGTAGATCCCCGGCCGTTGGATCAGCTCGGCGTGAGGACCGCTGTCGACCAATCGGCCAGCGTCGAGGACCAGCACCGTGTCGCAGTGGCGCAAGGCCGATAGGCGGTGACTCGAAATGAGGACTGTCGGCGCCTCCGGCCGTCGGGCCAGATCGGCTACCGTCTCGACGAGTTGAGCCTCGGTGTGGTGATCGACCGCGGAAAGAACGTCGTCGAGGATCAGGAGATCGCCACCCCGGTAGAGACCGCGCGCCAGCGCGACCCGCTGCCGTTGTCCACCCGAAAGCATGATGCCGCGTTCGCCGACCACCGTCTCGAGACCATCCGGGAGCGACTCGAGATCGGGCCCCAGCGCCGCCATCTCGACCGCGCTCTGAATATGCGCGTCCTCAGGCGCCGCTTCGAGGGCGACATTGGAGGCGATGGCGTCGGAGAAGAGGAAGGGTCGCTGCGGCACCACCGCCATCCGTCGCCGCCAGGCCACCAGATCCAAGGTCACCAGATCGACTCCGTCGACCAGGATCGTCTCCGTCGGCGGGTTGTAGAGGCGCGCCAGCAGGCGCAACAGAGTGCTCTTTCCGCTCCCGGTGCGCCCGAAAAGACCCACGACGCCACCGGCCGGAATCGTCGCGCTCAGCCCGGTGAGCACCTCACGGTCCGCTTCGTCCGGGTAGGCGAAGTGGAGGTCGCGCAGCTCGACCTCTGGGCCATGTCCGCTTTCCAGGACCACCCCGGCAGCGCCCTCCGGACGTTCGATTGGCGCGTCGATGAGCTCGAAAATGCGTTCGAGGGCTGCGCGCCCGCGCTGGATCACGGACATCATCCATCCCATCGAGCGCAGTGGCGGCAGAAAGACCGTCAGGAGGGCGGTGAAGGCCGCCAGTTCACCCACTGTCAATGCGTCTGCCAACACCATCGGGCCACCAACGGCAATCAGGGCAAACATCGCGACGCCGCCGGAAAGCACCAACAGCGGCAACGCGATCGAGCGGATGAGCGCGAGCCGCATTCCGGTGCGGAACCAATCGAGGTTTCGCTCCTCGAATCGTTCGACAAAAGCCTCCTCGGCCACGAACCCCTGGATCGCGGCCATCCCCTGCAGGCTGCCGAGAACGTGTTCGGAGATCTCACCGAGCTGTTCCTGGCTGCGCCGCGCGAGAAAGAAGAGACGCCGGATCCCCCACTGCACGAGCCCGGTGCCGAGCAAGATCGGGAGCAGGACCATCAGGGTCAAACGCGGCGACAGAGCGACCATCTTCCAACCGGTGAGGACAACAGCGAGGGTCACGTTGACGATCTGCAGACCTCCGAAACCGACAAGGGTTCGGACCCACGTGATGTCGTTTGAAGCACGGCTGACGATGTCACCGCGCTTACGAGTCGCGTAGAACGAGGGCTGGAGGCGCAGGAGGTGGGCAAAGAGATCCCGCCGCAGGTTGTATTCGAGATGGCGCCCTGGATTGAAGATCAGAACCCTCGACAGGCTCCGGACCACAATCACCGCCACCCCCATGACGGCGATGGCGGCAACGTAGCGGCCGAGCGGCTGTTCCGCCCGCAGGGCGTCGATGGCGTGGCCGATCTGGCCAGGGATGCTCACCGCCAGGTAGTTGGTGATCCACAGGAAGACCGCACCGGTGAGATAGCTCCACCGGTAGCGCCAGGCGTAGTCCCGGAACACCCGGAGAACCGGCCGTCCCGTCGCGCCTCGGTTTTGGTCGTTTGACTCGTTCAACACCACGCTCCTGTACCCGCCGTTTATCCTCTCATGTTTCCGGTCGCCCACCCAACCGGATGCTGGATGCTGGATGCTGGATAACCGAGGTTTGCTGCGGGCGGGTGGGCGGATCCAGAATCCAGCATCAATATGTCAGGTGGACCAGAGCTCGCGCCCGCGATAGGCTGCGATTGTCTGTTGAAGGAGGCGTGATGCCGGAAACCATGCCCGAGGTGCTGATCAGCGAGGAGGAGATCCACGACAAGGTGGAAGAACTCGCGCGTCGGATATCCGCCGACTACCGCGACGTGGAGGACCTGATCCTGATCGGGGTCCTCAAGGGCTCGTTCATCTTCCTGGCCGACCTCGCCCGCCACCTGACCATCCCGCGCAGCGTCGACTTCATGGCCCTCTCGACCTACGGCAACGCCACCGACACCGATGGTGCGGTGCGGATGATCATGGACCTTCGCCGCAATATCGCGGGGCAACATGTGCTCATCGTCGAGGACATCGTCGACACCGGCTATACCCTCGCCTACCTGGTCCGCACCCTTGCCGCCCGGCAGCCGGCATCACTCAAGACCTGTGTTCTGGTCCACAAGCCGGATCGGCGAGAGGTCTATGCCCAGATCGACTACCTCGGTTTCGAGATCCCCGATGAATGGGTCGTCGGCTGTGGTCTCGATTGGGCGGAGAAGTTCCGGACGCTGCCGTATATCGGGGTGGTGAAGCCGGAGGAGTGAACCGAAGCCCCTTTGCGCCCTCCGCCTCGGCAGGCATGGTGCCACTCTTCGCATTGTCCGCTCCGACCGCTTTTCAACTGGGAGACCACGAATTCAATCAATGCGAAGGGTGGCACCGGTGTCGTCGATGCAGCCAAGCGCCTCCCATGGCGCAGCTGTGAGATTCAGACACAGAGTAGGCTTTTGTGATCGTGCTCACGGTCAGTAACCGGCTTCGGACCTAGATTGGTATTGGACGCACCGGACAATCTCCTCCTTTTCAAGCCCGTTCGCGGGCTTGCTTTTTTTTGGTATGTCATCCCGACCGAGGACCCGAAGTCCCACCCCTTTTGTCATCCCGACCGAGGACCCGAAGTCCCACCCCTTTTGTCATCCCGACCGAGGACCTGCAGGGTCCGAGCGGAGGGATCTATGGGTTGGCTCTTCAGGAGGCCAAACCGCCCCTATCCACAGATCCCTCCACTCGCTTCGCTCGGTCGGGATGACAGGGAGACGGCCCTCTCGAGGGTTTGTTCTTTTTGGTTCCTCTAACCAAACCTCCTCGACCGCTGCCCACGATTGACGGCATTCTGAGGCTTCGGCGGCTTTGGAACCGCGAAGACGCGAAGAGCGCCAAGATACATAAGAGATTTTCTTTGCGGCTTCTTTGCGCTCTTGGCGGCTTTGCGTTTTCAACATCGTGTCGGTCAGACACCGCGAGCACGAAACGGCACACGGCTGAATATCGCCATTGGTTGGCGTTCGGACGCAGGGCGGCGTGGCTGCTACACTCTCCGCGATGATGGAATCGACACTGGGTCTCGAACAGGTGCCGCCAGGGCGGCAGATCTACTCGAACCGCACCCTCAACCTGCGGACGATCAGGGCGATCGGTTACGACATGGACTACACCCTGGTCCACTACCGTGCCGATGTCTGGGAGCAGCGGGTCTACGATCGGCTCAAGGAAATGTTCGTCACCGATGGGTGGCCGATCGAAGACCTCGAGTTCGACCCGGGCCTGGTCATCCGCGGGCTCGTCATCGACACCGATCTCGGCAACATCGTCAAGGCCAATCGCTTCGGGTACGTCATGCGCGCCGCTCACGGCACGCGGCCGATGACTTTCGAAGATCAGCGAGACGTCTACCGCCACACGCCGGTCGATCTTTCGGAGCCTCGTTTTGTCTTTCTCAACACACTTTTTTCGCTCTCCGCAAGCTGTTTCTACTCGCAGCTGGTCGACCTCTACGACCAACATGTCCTGACCGAGGTCCACGGTTACCAGGATCTTTTTCGCAAGGTCAGCGAACGGCTCGACGAGACCCACATCGAAGGTTCGCTCAAGGCCGACATCATGGCCGACCCGGAGCCCTACATCGTCCTCGACCCGCAGGCGCCACAGGCGCTGCTGGATCAGCTCCAGGCCGGCAAGCGTCTGATGTTGATCTCCAACTCAGAATGGACCTACGTCCAGACGATCATGTCCTACGCCTACGACCGCTACCTGCTCCCGGACCGCACCTGGCGCGACCTTTTCGAGCTGGTCATCGTCGGCGCCCGCAAACCGGGGTTCTTCAGTTACAACCTGCCCATCTTCTCGATCGCCGATGCAGAGAGGGGACTGCTGCAGCCAGTGGCAGGCCCGATCCCGGGACCCGGCGCCTACCTCGGCGGCGATGCGACGAAGGTGGAGGAGTATCTGGGGCTTTCCGGAGCCGCCATTCTCTACGTCGGCGACCACATTTTCGCCGACGTCAAAATGTCCAAATCGAGCCTCCGCTGGCGCACGGCCCTGATCCTGCGCGAGCTCGAGGAGGAGCTGGCCGCGGTCGAAGGGTTTCGGGACACCGAAAAGCAGCTCGTCGCGATGATGGCCGAGAAGATCGACCTCGAGACCGCCCACAGCCGCGTCCGGCTGGGATTGCAGAGGCTCAACCGGGGCCACGGTGAGCAACCAGAGGCTTCAGTCGAAGAGCTCGAGGCAGAGATCGGCCGTCTGCGATCCGAGACCCTAGAGCTCGACAAGCGCATCACACCGCTGGCACGCGAGGCCGCCGAGCTCGAAAACCCGAGCTGGGGGGCGCTGCTGCGCGCCGGCAACGACAAGAGCCACCTCGCCCGCCAGATCGAGGGCTCAGCTGACGTTTACACCTCGCGGGTCTCGAACTTCCTTTACGCCACCCCCTTCGCCTACCTCCGGAGCCGTCGCGGGACGATGCCCCACGATCCCCTGAGCTGAAGGCAGAGAGTTGTCGTCGGGGTTCACGGTTGCCGCAGTCAGCTTTCTCAATGCGAGACCTCTCATCGAGGGGCTCGACGAAGAGCCCGGGGTCCACCTCATTTCCGACGTTCCAAGCCGTCTTCTGAAGACGCTGCTCGAGGATCGGGCGGCGGTCGCGTTGTGCCCGGTGATCGACTTTCAGCTGTCGCCGGCTGAGCTTTCAATCGTTCCTGTCGGAGCCATCGGATCCGACGGTCCGACTCTCACCGTCAGGATCTTCAGCCAGGTACCGATGGCGGAGGTGACGCACGTCCACGCCGATGGCGACAGCCACACCTCGGTGGCGCTGCTGGCAGTTGTCTTCAACGAGCTATATGGGCGATTTCCGGAGGTCAAGGCTCTCGAGTCGCCTGACGTCAACGGCTCGGACGCTCCGCCCGAGACCATCCTGTTGATCGGCGACAAAGTGGTCCGAAACGAACCGGATCCGGCGCTCTATCCCCATCAGCTCGATCTCGGCGAGGCCTGGCGCCGGATGACCGGCCTACCCTTCGTTTTCGCCTGTTGGATGGCACGAGCCGATCACGATCTCGGCAATCTGCCCGACGTTCTGCGTCGGTACCGCGACCGCAACCGTAACCGGGTCGCCGCAATCGCCGCCACCCACGCCAAGGCCTCGGGCTGGCCAGAGGGGCTTGCGGCGGCGTATCTGGGCAAGATCCTGCGCTACGACATCGGATCACGCGAGCTGGAGGCCATCGAGCTTTTTTGGCTGCGTTGTCACGAGATCGGTTTGATCGAGCGTTTGCGCCCAATAAAGCTGTACAAGGGACTTTCATTCGACGTGTAGCTGGGAGCAAGCGCCTTTCGTCACAACCACAAAGGCACCAAGTCACGAAGGAGCCCACAAAGATATCTCTCCGTGTTGTGCTTTGTGTCTTTGTGCCTTTGTGTTTGCGGTTTTCTGCCGTCGAATCGAACTAGGGCTCGACTTTTTCCAGGAGACGAACTGTAGGGGCGGGGTTTATCCCGCCCGTGATGAAGCGACAGCGGTCGTTGAACGTGGGCGGCGAATGATCGCCAACTTTCGGAAGGTATTTAGGACGCAGTACACTAGCGCCGTGCCTGCCGAAACCTCCTCCGACGCCAGATCGACGAGTCAGAGAATCGGCCTCCTGTTGGGCCCCATCCTGTTCTTTGTGACCCTGTTTCTGGACCTCGATCCTTCCGGGCCCGAGGTCACCCGCATGGCGGCGGTGGCGGTGCTGATGGCGACCTGGTGGATCACCGATGCCATCCCTCTGTCGGCGACCGCGCTGTTGCCGTTGGTGCTGTATCCCCTGCTGGGCATCATGAAGACCCGGGAGTGCGCGCCGATCTACGTCAACAGCATCGACGGGGACCAGTATGACGACCTGGCCATAGGCGCACCGAACGAGGTGATCGGTGCGGTAGCTGGGGCTGGAGCCGTCTTCGTAGTCTACGGTTCTGCGGCTGGGCTCGGCGCTGGTCCCAGGGCAGCAGCTCCGCGCGGTCGGCGGCCAGCGCACCCAGAGCACGATCGGCGATGGATGCCTAGTCGGCGGCGCCGTCGGGTGAGGTCGGGTCCCA
>Ga0316197_10004320_pt1 | contig 10086 bp, 7 predicted proteins | sample OudBiesiAoxic_MG_FD_204939 | JGI IMG/M metagenome (GOLD analysis project Ga0316197, IMG submission 204939) | Coastal sediment microbial communities from Oude Bieten Haven, Netherlands - site A oxic | ecosystem: Environmental > Aquatic > Marine > Coastal > Sediment | place: Netherlands... | reverse complement strand
TAGCGTAGATCGGGCTCTCGTAGTGGTGACTTTCAGTCGCCTCAATCAGTCGGATACAGCGGATGGATTTCGAGCGCGGCGCCCAGCACCGCTTAGGATCGCCAGCTGGGCGCAGCTCTCCCAGAAGACCTCCGATCCGCAGTGGTCAGAACTCTGAAATCGTTCTTCGGCCAGTGCCATCCCAGTCTGACACTGTAGATCCCCAGCGCCACAAAGGAGAAGGAGCTTCCTGGCCTGTTGGGAATCGTGGCGACCGAAAGTCACCACTACTGTCGGATGCTGCGGGGAAGTATCCAGGGCTCTGGCATCGCCTAGCGCTTTCGCTTGTTGTCGTCGCCCCGGCTTGGCTTCGAGCTCGGACTCGGCGCGCTCCTCTCCCGACTCGGTTCGCTCCTTCGCGGTTCTGGTTCGCGCTTTGGCTGTGGCTGCGGTTGTGGTGCGGATCTCGGGGCGGGTTTCGCTGGGCTGCGGCGTGGTTCTTGCTTGGCCTTCTGCGGTTCGCGTCTCGGTTGTGGCTTTGTCTCCGGCCGTGGTGCAGGTCTCGGATTTGGCTTCGATTCCGGTTGGACCCTCCGCGCCGGTTCGCGAGGACTCGGCTTTGCCGCCTCCTTGGGCTTGTCTGGTCGTTGGGTTTCGCGTTCGCGCGGAGCTGGCTGTCTCGGTGCCGGCGTCTTGCCTCTGCCGGTGTCACTGCTGCCCCGATCTGCGACTGACGGCTGCGGCTTGGCCGTGGTCTTGCTCGACCTTGCAGGCGGTGGCTGTGACGAGGGTTCACGCTTGGCGACCCGCGGGGCTGCGGGCGGCCTGCGGGACTGCTCGAGTTCTTTGATCGACCTCGACGCGATCGGTGACTTCGTGCGCTTGACCGTGCTAGCTTTGGAGCGGGTGTCCTTAGCGCCTGCTGCTGCCAGGCGCTTGTCGGCAGGCTTGGCTTCCGTGGTGCGGCGCTGGATGCTCGCTTGCCGCACTTCATTGCGATGCTTGGCGAGTCGATCCCTGTCATCGGCAGCCAGCTTCCGCAGGCGCAGCGGGTTTCCTTTGGTATCGGCGAGTCGTGCGAGTGGCATTGCCAACTCGTTGTGGCGGCGCTCGGTTTCTGACACGCGGGTCGTCCGCCTCTTCTGCTCTGCCCAGGTGTGGGCCGGGCGGGCCTCCTGATGCTCGCGGCGGTGGGTATAGGTATCTCTCATGCGCTTGTCCCAGCCGTGGTCACCCCGATGTTGCCAGCGATGGTGGGCGTAGATCGGATCGTAGTAGCGGTGCCTCGGTGCAGGCCGATAGCAGGAATAGTATCCCGCGCGATCGTACCTCGACCCGTAGTAGTCGCCGAAGTAGTAGTGATCGTAGCGGGGGCGGAGGAACAGGTGATCGACGAAGACGTTCAAGCTGATGGCGATGCTAGGTGAGTAACGGTAGCCTCCGCTCGAGTAGACGACCGAATCGAAATAGACAGGGGCGAACAGCACGCCGCGCCGCGCGACGGGGTAGTCCCAATATCCCGGGACGAACACATAGCCGCGCGGTGTCCAGACGTAGGAATCGGGAACCCAATCCCAGTCCGCACGGCCTACCACCCAGTAGCCGGGCCGCCAGGCGTAGCGCTCCTCGTACCAGGTCCAGGCTCCCGGTGCCCACGCATGGTCTAGCGACGGTGCTGGGACGTTCGGTCCGATTTCGATCGTCGCTGGTGGCGGTGGTAGGTAGACCGTCTCCTCCACGGTGATATCTGACCAGTATCCGGAGATCCACTGGAAACCTGCTGTGGTCTCGGTCCAGTAGCCGGGGTTCCACTCGCGCCCGGGGGGCAGCTGGCGCCAGGTGCCGCTGATCCACAGGAAGCCTTCGCGCTCGTCGTCCCATGCCCAATAGCCTGGAATCCAGGCGACGTCATCTCCCTCCGGGCGCTCGTCCGGAGGCAGCTCCTCGATCAGCTCAGGCGGCGCCTTGGGGACCACGATCCCCGGCTCGGGATCGAAGTTGACGATTCCGGCGAAGGCCTCGTGCACAGGGCCACGGGTTAGTACTTCAACGCCTGGCACTTCGGTGCTTGCCTCCTGGCCGATCGCCGGGCCCGGTGCGGTCAAGTGGAGACCCAGCGACAGGCTGAGCGCGAGAGCAGCTAATTTGGGCGCGCGCGGGGGGGATGAGATTTTCATGGTAGTGGAGTCGAGTCCGATTGCAGGTTCTTGGATAACCGCCGGGTGCTGGTAGGTGACCCTTTGGGTTGGTGGGGGGGATGGGGATGAGCGTGTGCCTCCCCGCCGCCACGTTGGACGGATGGTTCCCCACTGTATTCGATCTAATCGAGTAAGCTAACAGTTCCCTCGGTGGCAGCTCAGCGGATCCGGATCACGTTGCGCGCTTCTCCGCCCTCGCCGATGATGGTGATGGCTGGGATATGGAGTTTTTCGAATTCTGGGTAAGTCGCCGCGTTTTGCACGAAGGTCGATTGCACGTCGCGCGAGAGTTTGGGCATCTTGACGAAGTCGATCCCCCCAAGCGCGAGTTGGGCGTCGGGGTCTTCTCTGGCGAAACTGTTGAAATGCGAGAGCACGACGTGCCTGGGTTGCAGCTGGGCGAGGTGGCGCTCAGGGTAGCCAGGGACATTGTCGGCCGTCGGGGCGAGGATGATGGCGACGTCGATGCGCGTCCCTGCCGGTGGCAGGCTCTCCGGGCGTTTCTCGAGATCGAATGGCGCGCCGAGGTAGAAGACATTGAACTTAGCGCCGCTGGGCGAACGCAGCTCGATGAGGAAGTTGAAGACTTCGCCCGCTTGGAAATCCGTGAGCCTGCGCGGTGGCGACTGGCGGGGTTTGCTGACCAGGCCGTTGGCCAGGGTGAAGCCGCACTTGAGATGCGCTCCGTGCTCGGTACGGAATCCGGTGACCGTCGCGCCATGACCGGGCGCGCGCGTGATGATCTCGACTGACTGGTGGTGGGCGATCGTGCCCCAGCGAGGGTCGAGCACTCCCCCATCGAATCCCGCCAGCAGGTTGGCGGCACTCTTGCCACCGTAGAGTGGCACTCCCAGTGTGCGCCAGCTGTCCTGCGCCATCGCGGCATGGGCGTCGAGGATATGGTCGTGATGGCTGTGGTTGATCAGGACGCAGTCGGGCGCTGCGATGCGGGCGAGCGTGGTGCGGATCCGCTGCGGATTCGATCTCATGTGGAACAGGTCGAGCTCGTTGGTGACGAACGGGTCGGTGAGCACGCTGACTCCACCGAGCTGGATCAGGTGGCAGGCCGTGCCGAACCAGAAGAGCTGCAGCGTGTCAGCATAGCCGGGGTCGCCCGGCCGCAGCGCCTGATCCGAGCGACGGATTTCGATCACCGCGCCGTCGAGCGCGGGCATGCGCGGTGATCTCGCACAGGTCGCGAGCAGGGCGACGAGGGCTGCGGACAACGCAGCCCCGAGCGCGACCGTCTTGCTCCGGATGATCATGGCACCTAACTCGACGCCACCTCCCGGCCCGGCACGACGCAAGGGCGTGGCTGAGGTCGCTGAGATCGAGTGACTTGAGGGGACGCTAGGGCCGGAGCGGGGACGATTCAAGCTGGCATACAAGCGGGGTCGTGACACCAGCCCGCGCCTACTCGAACGCGGCCTACTCCTCGATGCGCGCGTGGCTCTCGCCACTAATTTCGCGGGACGATGGGAGTGGCACAGCTGGGGTAGGCTCGCCATCGATCGCTTCGCCGCTGGCCTCGACCGCGGAGGCAGTCGCCTCGGGTGTCGGCGGCGTGTCTTCGACGCTGGCGGTGCGGTTGCCGAGCGAGATCAGCTGGGAGGTGGTGACGAAGCGGAAGCCCTTGTTGAGCAGACCGTCGAGCGCCTGTGGCATGGCGACGATGCTCGGCGCGTGGATGTCGTGCACCAGCACGATGCCGCCGGCTCGGGTGCGCGAGGTGATGCGGTTGGCGACGACGCTTGGCCCCGGCCGCTTCCAGTCCTCCGGATCGACCGACCAGTGGATGTTCGGGTACCCCCAGGTGTCTTTGATGTAGATTTTCTGTGCGCTCTTCAGCGCGCCGTATGGGGCGCGCATGACACGTGGGTTGACGCCGCAGGACTGGATGATCGCGTCGCGGCAGCCGTCGAGCTCTCGCTTGATCGAGGCATTCGACATCTTGGCGAGGTTGCCGTGGGTCATCGTGTGGTTGCCGATCTCGTGTCCCTCGGCGACGATGCGCTTCATGATGCCTGGGTAGCGCCGCGCGTTCGGGCCGACGACAAAGAACGTGGCCTTGATGTCGCGCGCCTTGAGCATGTCGAGGAGGCGCGGGGTGTTCGTCCCGTGCGGGCCGTCATCGAAGGTCAGGGCTATGTGGTTGCCGCCGGTGTTGACGCTGTGGTAGGTGGTCGACTTCGCTGCGTTGAGGTCGATCCTGACATTGGTCGGCTGGTTGCGCGGCGGTGGTCCGCTCGGGTTCGAGGCGACCTGGTTGCCGGGGACGGAGTTGCGCCCGCGGGTCAGGGATTCGTCGATGTCCTTCTTCCACTTCGGGTTGCCGGTGGTGTTGCCCGCTACCTTGGTCTCTTCGTCGTTCTGGCGGAAGGCCTCCTTGGCGCGTTCGGCGGCTTTCTCTTCCTTGCTTTTGAAAACGGAGCAGCCGACGAGTAGGAACGAAGAGGCGAGGAGACAGCTGATCAGGATCGCTGGAGAACGGCGGAGGGCGCGAAGCGTAGGCATAGAGCAGCCATAATAGCACTAACCCATCAGGATTGCGAGGGGGAATCTGCTCCTCCCAATCCCCGATCCAATGTCCGGAACTTACTGGGGCTGAGAGTCCTGGATGTCGGCCAGCTGGAGGAACTCGGCGACGCCATCGATCGAGACGAAGGTATCCTGGTCGGGGAGGTTCATCTCCATCTGCATCGTGCCCTTGAGTTCGGTGCGCATGTCGAAGTTCTTGTAGAGCGAGCGCATGATCTTGCCGGTGAGGGCGAGTTGGATCTGCATCTCGCTGCCGCCGCCCATCTCGATCGTGCCAGTGACGTCGATATCGACATCGACGGAGCCGCAGCGTTCTCCGCGCAGCACGGTGATCTCATCGAGGCGGCAGGTCACCTCACCGTCGGTGATCTTGAGCCGTGGGCTCACGATTAGGGCGACCGACTGCGGGTCCGCCTTCCAGGTTTCGCCAAGGTCGAGCGGCTCCTCCGGGAAGAGGCCTTCACTCCCCTCGGCCCAGAGGTTGCCGAGCATCCTCAGTTCGCCCTCCTGCAGGTGGCTTAGCTTCTTCTCTGGCGGGGAGAGCACCCAAGGCGTCGACTTGTCGCTGCGGGTGACCTCGAAAGGGACATCGATGAGGGTGGATCCTGAGCGCTCCTCTTTGCGCTGGCCGTTGATGGTGGACACGTTGTTGAGCGACATCTCCTCGATGATGAACGTGCGCTGGTTTGGCGTGACCTGGACGACGTCCCACAGATCGCGGATGATGGTCGTGATCTTGCCGTTTTGGTCGGCCTCGCCGCGGCGCATTAGCAAATTCGCGTTCGCCATCGTCAGAATCGTGCTATTGCGGAAGGTGGTGCCTGGCGGCCGATCGTGTCGTGAACGCAGATAGATCGCCTTCTGCTCGGGCGGTTTGCCGGCTTCGAGGCCGCCGCCTTGCGGCTCTGGTGTCCCGTCAGATTCCCCGCAGCCAGTGAGGGACATGGTGCCGCAGAGGCACGAGATCAGGAGTAGGGAGGAGATTCCACGGGTCATCGAGCGAGGAATCTACGCTGCTTTGTCCAGAATGCCAGAGGGGCTTACGATTCAATGCACGTAAACGCGTTGCACCCGGGCGCCGATCCGGGTAAAGATCTCCCAGGCGATCGTCCCGGCTTTCTCGGCTAGCTCTGCAGCGAGGATCGACTGGTCGCCTTGGCGGCCGATCAGGACGACCTCGTCCCCCGCGCCGACAACGTCACCGAGCCCGGTCGCATCGACCATGATCTGGTCCATCGTCACCCGGCCGAGCAGCGGGCAGCGCTGCCCGCGGATGAGGACCTCGGCGCCTGCTCCGGACAGCGAGCGCGGGTAACCATCTCCATATCCGACCCCGATCGTCGCGACTCGTGTGAAAGGGCTGCGCCGGGTGGTGAATGTCCGCCCGTAGCTGATGCTGCGGCCGGGTGGCAGGTCGCGCACCAGCGTGACCCGCGACTTCCAGGTGAGCGCCGGGCGCAGGCTGTCCTGGTGCTCTGGGATCGGTGAGCTCCCGTAGAGCATTAGACCGGCCCGCACCAGATTGGTCACCTCGCACGGGAACGCTAAGACGCCAGCGCTGTTGGCGATGTGCACCCAGCGCGGGGTGAAATCTAGCGATGCGACCAGCTCGGAAAAACTCGCTAGCTGGGCACGCGTGAACTCCTCGTCCTCGTCCGCCGACGGGTAGTGGCTAGCCACGCCCACCACCTCGAGGTTCGGCATCGAGCACACGCGTCCGATCTCGCCTGTATCAAGGAAGCCAATGCGCCCCATCCCGGTGTCGAATACCAGGTGGACCAGTGCCTTCTTGCCTGCGCGCCCCGCCAGCCCGTCGAGTGCCTCCGCCTCAGCCAAACTGGAGATCGATGCCTGCAGCTCATGATCGATCAGCCAGGGGAAAAGCTCTGGCGCAACGGCGCCCAGCACTATCACCGGCCTGCGGCAGCCCGCCGCCCGCAGGCGCACCCCCTCGTCGATGCTGGCCACGCCGAAGGCATCGACGTGCGACTCCAGTGCCGCCCCGACCGCCACCATCCCATGCCCGTAGGCATCTGCTTTGATCACCGCCATGACGCTCTCCCCACGCGCCGCAGCCACGCCCGCATTGTGGATCAGGGCACCGAGATCGACCTCTGCCCAGCAGCGCTTCGGCATTTCTGAATTCGCCATAGACGACACCATAGACCCGCGCCCGCACCCGCCACAATCGGATTTTCCCTGACGCCCGTCGCACCGCATGCTAGCGTCCGGCGCCGGCAGCGGCAGGAAATTTTTCACCAGAGATCGAACATGGAAATCAGGACCGACGATTACGAAAAGCTTGGCGCCTTCTACCTCGGCCGCGGGTATGACCAGGGAACTCGAGAGCTGCGGGATGAACTCGTGCTCTACGACTCGAAGGATCTCGTCACGCACGGCGTGGTCCTCGGCATGACCGGCTCCGGCAAGACCGGGCTCTCGTTGGCAATTATCGAGGAGGCGGCGATCGACGGGATCCCGTCGATCATCATCGACCCGAAGGGGGACATCGCCAACCTGATGTTGACCTTCCCGGAGTTCGACGGCCCCTCGTTCCGCCCGTGGATCAACGAGGACGAGGCGGAGCGCAAGGGGATGGCGCCCGACGACTACGCCCAGGCGCAGGCGGAGCTGTGGAAACGCGGGCTAGGCGAGTGGGGGCAGGATGGCGCGCGCGTGAGGAAGCTCAAGGAGAGCGTCGACATCGACATCTTCACGCCGGGCAGCGGGGCGGGTCTCCCAGTCTCGATCCTCAGTTCGCTCGACGCGCCACCGTTCGAGATCATCGACGACAGCGAGCTCTTCGGCGACCGCATCGAGTCGACCGTCTCCTCACTGCTCACCCTGTTAGGGATCGACGCTGACCCGATCCAGAGCCGTGAGCACATCCTCCTATCGAACATCTTCGCACACTTCTGGGCGCAGGAGGAGAGCGTCACGCTGGAGAAGCTCATCGTCTCGATCCAGAGCCCGCCCTTCGACAAGGTCGGGGTACTCGGCCTCGAGAGCTTCTATGCGGAGAAGGACCGCCACTCGCTGGCGATGGCGATGAACAACCTCCTCGCCGCGCCGGGGTTCAAGTCCTGGCTGCAGGGGGACCCGCTCGATATCAAGCGGATGCTCCACACCGCGGAGGGGAAGCCGCGCATCAGCATCTTCTCGATCGCCCACCTGAGCGACAGCGAGCGCATGTTCTTCGTCTCGCTGCTTCTCAACGAGATGCTCGGCTGGATGCGGTCCCAGCCCGGGACGACCTCGCTGCGCGCGATGCTCTACATGGATGAGATCTTCGGCTACCTGCCACCGTCGAAGAACCCGCCATCGAAGAAGCCGATGTTGACGATGCTCAAGCAGGGGCGCGCCTTCGGGCTCGGGATCCTCCTGGCGACTCAGAACCCGGTCGATCTCGACTACAAGGCGCTTTCGAACATGGGGACCTGGTTCCTCGGGCGGCTACAGACCGAGCGCGACAAGATGCGCGTGCTCGATGGTCTCGAGGGGGCCGCGTCATCGCAGGGGAGCCAGTTCAACCGTGCGCAGATGGAGCAGACATTGGCGGGTCTCGGCTCCCGCGTGTTCCTGATGAACAATGTCAACGAGGATGCACCGGTTCTGTTCCATGTCCGCTGGGTGATGTCCTACCTCTGTGGACCGATGACGCGGCGTCAGATCAAGACCTTGATGGATCCGAGAAAGGCCGCCCGGCGGGAGGCCAAGCTCGGGGCTCCCGGTGGGGCCGTGGGCGCTGCGGAAGCGGCAGCGCAGGCGGCCCCGGCAGAGAAGCCTGCGTCGGAGGTGGAAGACCACTCCAATCCACCGACGCTCAGTGCCAGGATCCCCCAGGTCTTTCTCCCGGTGGTCGAAGCCGGTGATGGCGATGGGGAGCTGGTCTACCTCCCAGCCATCATCCGCAGTGCCGAGGTCTACGTTTCTAGCAGCAAGATGGACATCGACGGGAAGGTCGCGGTCACCCAGATCACCAGATTCACTGCGCGCGATCGGGAGATCGATTGGGATAGCGCGTTCCCCTTCGAGGGGAAGGTGCGCACGCTCCCGAAATCCCCGCAGCGACCCTGCCAGTTCACAGAGCTGCCCGGCTTCGCTGTCGAGGGCAAGAACTACAAGTCTTGGGGGGACGACTATATCGATCATCTCTACCGGAGCGGTGGTGGGATCAGGGTCTTCCATATGGATAGCCTGGACGCCTACAGTAAGCCCGGCGAGGACGAGTCCGATTTCAGGGTCCGGCTCCAGGGCGCCGCACGAGAGAAACGTGACGAGCTGGTCGAGGCGCTGCGTGAGAAATTCGGCAAACGCATCGCCCGCCTCGAATCGAAGCTCACCACCGCCCACAACAAACTCGCCGAACAGAAGGCGCAGGCCAGCAGCGCGAAGATGAGCACCGCCGTCAACATCGGTACCTCGATCCTCGGCGCACTGATGGGTCGCAAACGCATGACCACCTCGGTGCGCAGCGGCAGCAGCAGCGCCAACCGCGCGCTGAAGGAAGCACGCGATGTCGCCGCCGCCGAGGAGGCGGTCGAATCGATCGAGTCCGACCTGGCCAAACTCGAGGTGGAGCTGCGCGAGGAGATCGAGCGGGCGCGGGAGAGCATCGACCCGATGAGCGAGCAGCTCGAGACGGCGAAGGTCAAAGTCCTGAAACGCGACATCGACCTCAAACTCTGCGGCCTCGCCTGGCTGCCGTACTATCGCGCAGGCGAGTTCGAGCTCGAGGCAGCCTGGCGCTGAGCTGAATGCCCAAGCTCCACAACTCGGGTCGCAGATCCAAGCACCCAGTTGGGGAGTATTCCGCCCAGCTTTGGATCGCAGGTCGGGATGACGGCAGTTGTCCGTGATCGCTCCCTGCCCATCCACCGCGCCCAATTCAAAGCGATACACACCCTAGTAAAATAGTCGGTCGGGTTGAGATGGGGAAGTCCGGCGTGATGGAGCGGCAACCACGGATTGCACATCCGTTCTACCCCGCGCAGCGCCGCCAATGAACGTAGCACGGAATTGCATTCCGTAGCTTGCACCGCCGTCCCCTGCGTTCTCTCGCGGCCGCTTCTCATTCGCTTGAGTCAGCGCGTCCGCCGCAGCATCAGCAACATGAAACCGCCGACGCCCAGCATCCATGCGGATGGCTCGGGGATCGCGGAGCCGTATTGCAGGTGGTCGAGCTGGTCGACCCCTTCGATGCGCAGGCTGGCGATGCCGGTATCGGAGTAGCCCCCGATGAACCGGTGGGACCGTGTGTCGATCGAGCCCTGAAAGGGCCAAGCCGATGGATCGAATCGCTCCTCCTCGAGCACATCATTTCCATCCGAGAATAGGGGTCAGAATAGGGGTCAAGAATAGGGGTCAGGAC
>Ga0316197_10004318_pt1 | contig 10088 bp, 11 predicted proteins | sample OudBiesiAoxic_MG_FD_204939 | JGI IMG/M metagenome (GOLD analysis project Ga0316197, IMG submission 204939) | Coastal sediment microbial communities from Oude Bieten Haven, Netherlands - site A oxic | ecosystem: Environmental > Aquatic > Marine > Coastal > Sediment | place: Netherlands... | reverse complement strand
CGCCGCGCGCTGTTGGGGCATGTCAGCCGAGTGGGAGTTCATCACCATCATTACAAGTAAGCCCGCACTGCAGGCAAGTCGATACAGTTGTGTTAGTGCATGTGCCACCTCTACAGTCTAGACTCTGGCCAGATAATGGCAACGCTGACAGGCGAAATTGAGGTAGAGGAATGCGCAAGTTACTGAAGATACTGGTATACCTCACAATATTGCTGTTGCTGGTTGCAGCGCTGGCCTGGTGGTGGTACCTGCGCGCTGATGCGGTGGAACCACCCGCGCTGCCGGGGCAGGTCCAGACTGGATCGCTGGAGCACGACGGCAAGTCTCGCCACTGGCTGGCCTATATCCCTGCAGATATTGAACCATCGCCAGCGGTAGTGCTGGTCATGCATGGCTCCATGGGTACTGGTGAGCAGATGCGGGTTGCCGCCCATTACGGGTTTGATGTCCAGGCTGAGCGGCATGGCTTTATCGTCGTATACCCTGATGGTTATGAAAAACACTGGAATGACTGCCGCGGCAGCGCTGATTATGCGGCTAACCTCGAGGATATCGACGATGTGGGCTTCCTGCGGTCCGTCGTGCAGCGCATGGTTGACGAGTTCGGGGCTGACTCCGGGCGAGTATTTGCCACCGGTCTATCCAATGGCGGCCAGATGGCATACCGGTTGGGTCTGGAGGCACCCGACCTGGTGACGGGTATCGCCGCGATCGCCGCCAGTTTGCCGGTGGACTCAAGCCTGGGTTGTGAGAAGTCAGGGCAGGCTGTAGCAACCCTGGTTATGAACGGTACCCTGGACCCGGTGAACCCCTACGAGGGGGGGCTGGTGGAGATTTTTGGCAATGCCAGCCGGGGCACGGTCCTGTCTTCCCTGGCCACTGCGCAGTATTGGGCGGGGCTGGCGGGGCACGAGGGCGTGGGACAACAACACGCCTGGCCCAGGCAGAACCCGGGGGATGATACGTCAGTAAAGAGTGTGGAATGGTCTGCGGCTGGAAAGCCCCCCGTCAGCCTCGTCACTATCGTGGGGGGAGGTCATACCGTACCCAACGCGGTATTCAATATGCCGCGGATACTGGGCCCGACCAGCCATCAGCTGGATGGGCCCGAGGTGATATGGGCCTTCTTTGACAGCGTGGCACCAGGGCCACGCTGAGCTTCGGTCACCTCGGCTTTTACTTCGGGTTGTACCAGATAGGTGAAGTGTAGGCCCGGTCCTGGGTAGATACTGGCGCACCCTCGGGGATGGGCAGGCCGAACCGGAACGCATCATAGGTGGACCAGCGAGGGGTGGGGATCTGTATCACCCTGGCGTAGTAAAAGGCGCGCTGTTGCGGATCGAAATCCGGGTCCGACCACACGGCGCCCAGCTCGGAGGAGCCGATAGTATTGGTCCAGGATGCGGTCTTGGCGTCCACAGTGGAGCCCACCGCGGGAACCTTGCCGTCTGCACCGGGTTTGCGATCGCCTGACCAGGCGACATCGTAGACCTTTTCATGCAGCTTTTTGCCGTCGTGCCAGCCCTTGATGATCTGGATGCGATCCAGGTTGCCGCCGATCGGGTCACGCAGGGCATATACCATGAAGCTGGGCGCCTTGTCGGCCCTGCCAGCGGGGAGGTCACCGCCCATGGGTACGCCCTTCTCGTAGCCGGCAAAAGCGGGTTCGCGGTTGCTCATGTCTTTTTCCGTGAAGTCCCAGCCACCGAAGAAGCGCACGCTTATGCGTGGACCGGTGGTGGCGTAGACCTCCTTGCGCTCCATGGCGTCAAATAGCGCTTCGCGGGTATTCTCCTTCGCCCACACCGCGGCCAGCCCGGAAGCCACCTGTTGCCAGCCCATGATCGTGCCGTTCGCGTTGCTCATAAAGGCGTGGGTCAACCGCCCTGGCGCAGGCTCCGCGCCGGAGTGCTTGCCAAAGAAGTTATCCTCCTGGACTGCTGCCAGCGAGGTATGGCTGTCAGTGGAGCCGATCATGCCGAACTTGTAAGGGTTGGTGCCGAATGTTGCGTCCAGCTCCAGCCCCATTTTGAGCGCCTCCCTGGCGTATTCCCCCGAGAGCATGGCATCGGTTTTCGCCGCCGACAGGTCCAGGTTGCCGAAAGCCCAGGTCTCGTAATCGGCAAATTCATCATTCGGAGACAGCAGGGGGTGGGTTTCGCCGTCGCCCTTGATCTGGGTCGCCTCATACAGGGGCTCCCAGTTGGCGCGCTGGGTTATGTAATCCATGTCCAGCTTTTTGCCGTCGTATTGCTCGGTGATGGGGAACATGATGCCATTTGACAGGTTGCCGTTGTGGGCGATGGCAAGGACATTGCCGCCCGTGGCTTTTTCATATTTGGCCAGCCACTTCCACAAGTCGCGGGGGTTGGTGCTGCCCTGGGGTGCCACCGTGGTGTAGGGCACCATCTGGCCGGCCTTGTCGCCATCGTCCCGGTAGATGACTACCCGGTGCATATTGTTACCCTTGATCAGGGAGGTCCACTCATAGCCTACAAAGGCGGTAAACACGCCCGGCTGGTTGTGACGCTCGGCCGCCGCCACTGTTTCGGCCCAGGCGGCCTTGTAGGGTGCTGAATCCGGCTTATACTCGAGCGCCTCCGGGAACTTGCCTTGTGAAAACAGCCCGATCAATTCGATCGCCACATCCACGCCGTTGCCAGCCTTGATCATGTCGTACCATTTCTTGCCGGTGGGATCTTCGAGGATGAAGGATTTTCCTGCGAAGAGGTCGGGGAAGAAGCCCATATTGTCCGAGTGGTCGGCTACCACCAGGAAGTCCAGCGGTCGCGACAGACGCACCGGGCCACCCCTGGTCGATTCAACTTGCTCGCCCCGGGCAAATTTGTAAGCCGGGTCCAGGCCCAGGCGATTGCCAAAGGCACCTGCATCCATGGAAAGGTTGGTGTGCAGGTGCGTATCGCCAAAGTATACGCCCGTGGCAAAGTCGCGCTCGGCATAGGGCGAGTAGGTCTTGCCGGTGTATTCCCGGGAGAGAACTTCGGCATCCTTTTCGGTAGGGTTCACTTGTGCGTTCGCGCCCAGACTGGCTGCGGTGACCAGTGCCGCCAAAAGGGTAGCCATGTTGGTTTTTTTCATGCGGTATAACTCCGTGTAATCCAGCTCTTGTTGGCTGCAGTTTAGATCACTTTGGCGGGTTCCAATAGGTGCATCGACAGCATCCGGTTCACAGGTCTGGGTTCAGTTGTCCTGAATCAATGAAAGTCCCGCGAGGTCACCTGCAATGCCTGTAGTTCATGGGTGTAGTCGTACAGGGCTCCTGCGATGATGTGGATGACATTATTTTTGATTTCCAGGGTGCCGTTCACCAGCAGCAGCTGCGCGGTCATCAGCGGCCGGCGAAATTGTTGCTGGGTACGCTGCCATACCACGATATTGCTGTTGCCGGTCTCGTCCTCCAGGGTGAGAAACAGTACACCGGAGGCGCTTCCCGGGCGCTGGCGGCAGGTGACCAGCCCGGCGATGCGCACAAACCGGTTATTGCCCAGCATCGCCAGATCACTGTGGCGCTTGCAGCGATTGAAGGGGGTGCGGTTTCGAAGCAGGCTCATGGGGTGGGCTCGCAGGGTGAGCCCGGTGGCCCGGTAATCAGCCAGCACTTCTTCGGCCACGCCCGGTGCCGGTAGTTGTACCCCATCATCGAAATAGCTGGCGGCCTCGCGCTGTTCATCCTGCAATAGAGGGCGGGCCTGTTCCAGCGCCATGATCTGCCACTGTGACTGGTGCCGGTGGCCGCTCAGTGACGCCAGCGCATCGGCGTCTGCCAGTGCTTCCATATCGCGTTTGCCCAGCCGGGTTCGCTGGCGCAGGTTGCTGACCTGGCGGAAGGGTCCATGGCGCCTGGCTTCCACCACCCGCTGCGCACCTTCCCGGCTGAGGCCCTTTACCAGCCGCAGTCCCAGGCGTAGGGGCGGTTGCGCGTGCCCGGCTGAGCGGCTGTCCAGCAGCTGGTGGTCCCAGCTGCTGCGGTTGACATCGATGGGCAGTACGGTGACATCGTGGCGACGGGCGTCCTGGATAAGCTGGGATGGGCTGTAAAACCCCATGGGCTGGCTGTTGAGCAGGCCGGCAAAGAAGGCGGCCGGGTGATGGCGCTTGAGCCAGGAAGATATATAGGCCAGCAGGGCAAAGCTGGCGGAATGGGACTCGGGAAAGCCGTAGCCGCCAAAGCCCTTGATCTGCTCGAACAGGCGGCGGGCGAATTCCTCATCGTAACCGCGCTCGATCATGCCCCGTGTGAGTTTTTGCTCGAACGTCAGCAGCTTGCTGTTTCTGCCCCAGTTGGTAATGGCCCGACGCAGCTGGTCCGCCTCGCCGCCGCTGAAGCCCGCCGCCACCATGGCCAGGCGAATAACCTGTTCCTGGAAAATGGGTACGCCCAGGGTGCGTTCCAGTACCGACTTGATAGCCTCGCTGGGATAGGTGACGGCTTCCAGGCCCTGCTTGCGGCGCAGGTAGGGGTGCACCATGTCGCCCTGGATAGGACCGGGGCGTACGATAGCAATCTCTATCACCAGGTCGTAAAAGCACTCCGGTTTGAGCCGGGGCAACATGGACATCTGGGCCCTGGACTCAATCTGGAAGACGCCCACGGTATCAGCGGCCTGCAGCATACGATAGGTGGCCCTATCCTCTTTCGGTATATCACTCACGGTTTTGATGGTCGGGCAGTAGCGGTGCACCATTTGCAGGCTTTTCCTGATGGCGGAGAGCATACCCAGCGCCAGGATATCTACCTTGAGCAGGCCCAGTGCCTCGATGTCTTCCTTGTCCCACTGGATCACCGTGCGATCCGCCATGCTGGCATTTTCAACCGGCACCAGGGTGGAGATGGGGCTGCGTGTAATGACAAATCCTCCCACATGTTGGGACAGGTGGCGCGGAAAGCCGAGGATCTGCTGCACGAGATTGTAGAACAGCTCCGCCTGCCGATTATGCTGCGCTACTCCCTGTTCCTCGAAGCGTTTGGCCAGATCCGAGCTGCGATCCCACCAGGCCAGTGACTTGGCCAGGTCATCGACGAATACCGAGTCCAGCCCCAGTGCCTTGCCCACATCCCGCACCGCGCTGCGGGAGCGATAGGTAATCAGGGTGGCGGCCAGCGCGGCGCGCTTGCGGCTGTACTTGTTATAAATGTACTGGATCACCTCTTCGCGCCGCTCATGTTCGAAGTCCACGTCGATATCCGGTGGTTCATCCCGCTCACGGGAGATAAAGCGCTCGAACAGCAGGGAGATCTGCTCGGGTGACACCTCGGTAATAAACAGGCAGTAGCAGACTACCGAATTGGCGGCGGAGCCACGGCCCTGGCACAGGATGTCGCGCTCACGGGCAAAGCGGACGATGTCGTAGACGGTGAGAAAGTAGTACTCGTAGTCCAGTTCCTCAATCAGATTCAGCTCCTGGTCGATGCGTTGCTGGATGTTGGCAGGGACTCCCCCGGGCCAGCGCACCGAGCTGCCCTGTACCACGAGCTCGCGCAGGTAGCGCTTGGATGTATAGCCCGCCGGTACCACTTCCTCGGGGTATTCGTAGCGCAGTTCGTCCAGGCTGAAATCGCAAAGCGAGGCTATATGCAGGGTTTCTTCCAGTAGGGCGGGCGGATAAAGCCTCTGCAGTTTGACCAGGCTGCGCAGGTGTTGCTGGCTGTTGGCCATACGCAGTCGTCCCAGCTGGGCGATGCTGGTGTTGTGACGCAGGGCTGTGAAGACATCATGCAATGGTTTGCGGCCTGCGCAGTGCATTTGCACATTGCCACAGGCCACCATCGGGATGCGCAGGTCACCCGCCAGACGGTGCAGGACCTGGTAGCGTTGAACCTCAGCGTTGCCTAGCAGATGGGTGACGCCTAGCCAGACGCGATCGCGACACAGTCTGCTCAACTGCAAACCCCAGCCCCGGCTGGCTTCATCGTCATCTTCGGGCAGCCAGATCAGCAGGCAGCGTTTGAGATGGAAGATCACGTCCCGCAGCCCTGCCCGGTACTCGCCCTTGGGGCTGCGCCGCCGCGCCATACTGATCAGTCCGGACAGCTCGCCGTAGGCGGCCCGGGAGGGCGCCAGCGCCACCAGCTTGATACCTTCGACCAGGCTGAATTCGCTGCCCACGATCAGTTTGATGCCGTATTCCTTCGCGGCCACATGCGCCTTCACTATTCCCGATAGCGAACACTCATCGGTGACGGCCAGGGCGTTATAGCCCAGCGCGGCCGCGCGCGCCACCAGCTCAGAGGGGTGAGAGGCGCTGCGCAGGAAGCTGTAACAGCTGAGGCAGTGGAGTTCGACGTAGTTTGACATTGTACTGTATAAATATACAGTATTAAGGTATCTGTCAAATAAGTACAGCGTCAGCTGACATCAATCGTCCGCCGGGCTGATAATACCGTGAGCGCCGCGGTTCAGCTGATGCTGATCCTGGCTTGATCGCGCCGGGCAAACATGAAAGGTTAAAATGGGAACCAGCCAGCTATGGACCAGTTGATTCAGCCGATAGTATTCAACACTGAAGTGGAAACGCTACTGAAATCATATGATTTGCCCACCAGTGACCTGCCAGTCTCGTCCGGTGTGCTGCTGTTTGGTCACGCTTCGGGCGGTGCTTTGATCGGGGTTATCGGCCTTGAGGTGTATGGAGAATACGCCCTGTTGAGGTCACTTGCTGTCGCGGACTCGGCGCATGGCATGGGTCTGGGCGCTGCGCTGGTTGCATACGCGGAGCGTTACGCTGCAGAGCACGGTGGCAAGACGGTCTATTTGCTTACTACTACTGCAGAAGCATATTTTGAACGTCGCGGATACTCGCGTATCAGGCGCAGTGAGGCTCCGGAAAAAATTGCCTCCACTGATCAGTTCTCGGTACTGTGTCCTTCATCGTCGACTTTTATGAGCAAGTCTTGTGCATGTGAAAGCGACGTTCCGGATGGGCGCGCACCCGGCGGTCGTTCCTGTCAGGGGAATTAGATTGAATGGCGCATAACATGGAAACGCTGAATACCTACCGCCAGTAGGTATTGGCGTCCCTGCAACCTGGTGCCGTCTGGAGGTTTGATGCACTACTTTGCCTATGGCTCGAATATGTCTGTTGCCCGGCTGAGGATGAGGGCTCCCAGTGCCAGGAAAGTTGGCCTGTTCAGGCTCGCCTCCCATGATCTGCGGTTTCACAAGCGCGGCGCGGACGGATCCGGCAAGTGCGATGCCTTTGAAACCGGCGAACTGCGAGACTGCGTTCTGGGTTCACTATTTTTGATCGATCCTTCGGACAGGTTACACCTGGATCTGGCAGAGGGGCTTGGGTATGGGTATGACGAGAAGTGGGTTACAGTCAGTGATCATGCCGGGGCCAGCGTGAGAGCGCTAACCTACTGCGCGACATCGATAGATGATTCACTCAATCCTTACTCATGGTACCTCAATCACGTCATTGTCGGCGCAAGGGAGACGGGTCTGCCTGATCATTACCTGACGCGAATTGAGGAAACTGCGAGTGTCGAGGATCCGGACGTCCAAAGGGATGCAATGGAGCGTGCCGTGCATGGTTAGCGATATCATATGGGGTAACTGGCGAGGAGCTATTGGTCGTGAACCAAATCAACCCAAGGAAGCTGCTTAACAGCAAGTGGACAGCGGTAAATCCGGACAATCGGGAAAAGCACTTCATGGTTACCGACGTGGAGTATGACGAGGAGGGTGCGGTGTTGTCTTGTGCACTGGAGGCGGTCATATCGAGACGTGTCCAGGCCATAGAATGGGCGCAACTAAAGAATACCAGCCGCTGGCAATACGGCTGGAAATAAATCGTGCCACGATGTGTTGCACTATTTTATCAGTGCAGTGGTGCCATTGCAGCGGTGCCAGGTAGCACGTTTACTAGCCGCTTTGGTTCGTTTCGGCTTCCAGTGCCTCGATCTCCTTCAACAGGCCTTCAGCCTCAGCGGTAATAAACGAGTAGCTTTTGATGTCTCCATTCCTCTGGGCCAGCATCGCCTGCTCAAGTTTGGCGTGGTAGCTTTTACGCAGTTTTTTAACAGGGTCGGATCGAAAAAGTGAAAACATGCCAGTTACCGGTAGATACAGGGTTCATCGTTACTTACGAGGGTAGCTATTGGCTGGATCAGCCAATATCCCGGGTGCGGCAGACGGCATTTCTATGATCCATCGCCAGAAGTTGCTAATCTCGCTCAATCGCTGAAAGGAGCATGCAGGGATGAAAAAACTGAAAAATGAAAAAGAGCTGGTCAAAAAGGCCATTGCTGCTGGCATGAAATACGGCGAAGAACGAGGCGTTGTCGAATTTGAGCCCACCGATTCTGCGACCGAGAAAATCGAATACATCTATCGGCTCCTCGTGCACGACAAGGTCATTCAGCCCTTGCCGCAGGACCAGGTTTCCCAGCTATCCATGAAACACAGGCTGGCCATGTGGGCATCAAAGCTTGACTGAATACTGACCGATGAAGAAGACCGACAGGAAAACCGAAAACTCGATCGTAAAGGCCTTGAATATTGTTTGCGAGATCGCACTGGAGGAAATTGCCGGGTTCAAGTGGATAACCCATCTCGTCAGGTATAGCGATTTTCCGGAGTCTCTTTCCATTATTTGCGTTTTTGATACCGGAATTAACCTGGCTGAAGCGAAGGGTCAACAAAAAGATGACTATTTGCGTGGACTGATTAAAAGCCAATTGTACGATGCGGGCGTCCATGTCAGGGATATTGGGCGCAGGGTAAGTTTCGACACAGAAGAGGCCTGCAGCCGCGAAAATGAAGGCAACTGGCACGAGCGGCTCGGGTAAAGTCTGCAGCGAAAAGACCTGACACATAAAGTCCTCGCAGGTGAATTTCAGGTAGTAGACTCAAACAAGATTTGATTTCGTTGGATGGCCCGGAAGAGCCGGGTGTGGATCGTAAACCAGGAGGTTTCAATGTCGGGAAACTACCCGGACAAGATAAGAAGTTTGCCATCTTACGATGGCCGTTTTGACGCGTATAAACTGGATGCGAAGAATTGCGACGTCTTATTCGCGTCGTATCCACCCGGCACGGAAATACCTCCACACACGCATGACACGGACAACCACGGTGTCATTACCCGGGGAGAATTGATACTGACGGTAGACGGGGTTACCCGCAAAATCGGTGTCGGGCAGTGGTATCACGTTCCTGCCAATATGGAGCACGCGGCGCGTTTTGATGTGGAAACGGATGAAATTGAATTCTGGTTCCACGATTAACCTGAACAAGCAGACCGAAAGATCTCTTTCATCACCGCGGCTGAATCGGTTTACCCGGTAAATATCTAGAGTACGAACTGCTATACAAGTGTTTTACGCTATTATCAAATCAGGAAAGGAAAGACCAAATGAACATTCTCATAGTCCTTACATCGCATGACCAGCTCGGTAACACCGGGCAAAAGACCGGTTTCTGGCTGGAAGAATTTGCTGCCCCCTATTATGTGCTGTTGGATGCGGGCGCAACACTCACACTGGCCTCCCCGAAAGGTGGACAGCCGCCGCTTGACCCCAAGAGCGATGAGCCCGATGCCCAGACGCCGGCTACCGAGCGCTTCAAGGCGGACCCGGGCGCCCAGGCCGCGCTGGCAAGTACGGTGACATTGTCTACTATTTCGGCTGACGATTATGATGCGGTATTTTATCCCGGAGGGCATGGCCCCCTGTGGGACCTGGCGGAGGATCCCGCTTCTATCGCGTTGATCGAAACGATGTATGGAGCGGGCAAGCCGGTTGCCGCCGTATGTCACGCCCCCGCAGTACTTCGGCATGCAAAAGCCCTTGATGGTTCTGCCCTGGTAAAAGGCAAATCCGTCACCGGGTTTAGCAACACGGAAGAAGCGGCGGTTCAGCTGACGGACGTGGTTCCCTTCCTGCTCGAAGACGACTTGACAGCAAAGGGCGCAATCTATTCCAAGTCCGAGGACTGGCACCCATATGCCGTTACCGACGGTATGCTTATGACCGGCCAGAACCCGGCTTCCTCAGAGCTGGTCGCCAGGGCTTTGCTGGAAGCACTGCAGTAGTAGCGTAGCGGGGTACTGAGCAGCTGGGCTGT
>Ga0316197_10004317_pt1 | contig 10090 bp, 3 predicted proteins | sample OudBiesiAoxic_MG_FD_204939 | JGI IMG/M metagenome (GOLD analysis project Ga0316197, IMG submission 204939) | Coastal sediment microbial communities from Oude Bieten Haven, Netherlands - site A oxic | ecosystem: Environmental > Aquatic > Marine > Coastal > Sediment | place: Netherlands... | reverse complement strand
AGCTGCTGTTTGCCTCTGCGACGTTGATCGCAACCAGCAAACGACAGCCGTCGAAGACATTTGATCCGATCGACTCCACGCTGGAAGGGATGGAAATCCCCGGGAGACTGGCGCACCCCGAGAACGCGAAGCTCCCGATCTGAGTGACACCCTCCGGGATCGTAGCCTCCGTCAGGAGTCGGCAGTTTTCAAACGCGCCGCTCCCGAAGAAGCCCCACCATCTGAATTTCCCGAGAATATCCGTTACCCCAGCCGGGATGTCGAAGTCCCCGCCTTTGCCCTCGGGACAGCGGATGAGAGTGCCCATCTCCTTGTCGAAGAGGACGCCGCCGTGGCTGAGATAGCTCTGATTCTCCGGATCGACCTCAATCTCCGCCAGACTGATGCAGCCGTCGAAAATCTCACTTCCGATCTCTACGGTGCTGGCCGGGATGCTGATTGCCTGCAGCGAGGTGCAGCCGGCAAACCCGCTCCACCCGAGCGTCTTGAGCCCCTCGGCGAGAGACACCGACTCTAGGTCGGTGCAAGCTTCGAACGCGCCCCCTCCCACCTCGATCACGCTTCCAGGAATCGCGATGTCAGTCAGGGATGTGCAGTTCATGAAGGCCGCGTAGCCGATGCGCTTGACACGCTGGGGAATAATGATCGAGGTCAGGCTGGTGGCATTTTGAAAGGCGCCATCGCCGATACTCATGACGCCGCTCGGGATCACCATGGTGAGGAGACTGGTGCAATTGCCAAAGGTATTCTCGCGGATCTCGATCAGTCCATCCGGGAGGGTGGCGTTCGTCAAGCTCGTGCATCCTTGGAACAATCCTGCCCCGATTTCGACCACCCGGGACGGGATCGCGATGCCGGTGAGGCTGGTGCAGTTCTGAAACGCTCCATAACTGATGCTGCCGCTGGTAGCGCCATCTTCAATGGTGACACTGGCCAATTCCGTGCAGCCCTCGAAACAAGCTCCGCCAATCTCTGCGACGCTCTCCGGGATCGAGATCCCGATCAGGGCGCTGCACCCCTGGAAAGCGCTGGCGCCTAGCCTGGCCACGCCATCTGGGATGGTGATGCTCCCGAGTCCGGTGCATCCAAAAAAGGCAGAATCACCGATGGAGGCGAGGCCGGCGGGTAGGGTCACGCCCGTGAGATCGGAACAATCAAGAAAGGCGGCGGCCGCGATCTCAGTGACAGTGGCCGGCAGTTCATACTCTCCCGCCCGGCCGACCGGGTAGCGGATGAGGGTGCTCCGATCCGCATTGAAAAGGACCCCATCGATTGTGGAATAGTGGCCATTGCCCTCCGCCACCATGACCGTGGTCTGTCCGAGATGTTCGCCGAAAGCATTGCTCCCGAGTTCGGTCACCGTTGCCGGGACGATGATCACCGCCAATTCTGGGTTGTCCGAAAATGCGTCGCTCCCGATGCTCGTGAGGCCTTCGTTGAGGGTGACCCTCATCAGGCCGCAGTTCCGAAAAGCGTTGGATCCAATACTCGTGATGCTGGAGGAGATACTGATCTCATCCAGCGCGGTGCAACCAGTGAAAGCCGAACTCCCGATGCTGGTCACGCTGTCGGGAATGACAACTTGGGAGAGGCTGTGGCAGGATTCAAAAGTCCCTCTGGCGATGCTGGTAATCCCATCGGGGATGGTAAGGCTGGCGAGGCCGGAGCATCCGGAAAAGGCATACTCACCGATGCTGGTCAAACTGTCGGGGAGAGACAGGGGCGTCAGGCTGGAGCACTGGCTGAACGCCCCAGCCCCGATGCTCTGCACGCCGTCGCCGATGCTCACGAGTTCCAAACTTCTGCAAGATGAAAACGTGGATCTTCTTATCTGGGTCACACTTCCGGGAATGCTGGCGCTCACCAACTGGCTGCACCCGTAAAACGCATACTCACCAAGACTCGTTACACCCGGCGGGATCGTCGCGTACCGCAGGCTGGTGCAGTAATAAAATGCGCGATCGCCAATGCTCGTGAGCCCCTCGTTCAGGGAAGCTGAAATCAATCCAGTGCATCCTCAAAAGACCTCACGCCCAATGAATGTCAGCGCGGCAGGGGTGACGACTGCGCGGAGGCTGGTGCAGCCAGAGAAGGCGCGGTCAGAAATGCGCTCCGCCCCCTCGCCGAAGGCAACGCTCGCCAGGCTCGAACAATCACGAAATGCGGAGTTTCGAATATCACGAATCCCATCAGGAATTGCGATCGCGGCCAGGCTCGTGCAGTAGGAGAAGGCATCGTTGCCGATCGAGAGGAGGCCGTCAGGCAAGGTGACCGCCGTCAGGCCGCGGCAACCCGAGAACGCCCCGTTGGAGATTGTGGTGACAGTGGGGGGCACGAGGTAGTCGCCGGTGTGGGATTCTGGGCAGCGGATCAGCGTCGTCCTATCCGCATTGAACAGGACCCCGTCGCTCGTGGAGAATGTCTGGTTTCCCTCCGCCACCTCGAACGGCGCTTGCCCAAAAGCGTCGAGGCTGAACGAATTCACACTCGCCGGGATGGTGACCATCCCCAATCCCGGGTTGCCAGCAAAAGCGTTGCTCTCGATTCTAGTCAGTCCCTCGTTGAGGATCACCCGCGTGAGACCCGCCCCATAGAACGCCTGTTTTCCGATGCTCGTCACGCTCGCGGGCACCGTGATGCTGCGCAAACTGGTGCAGCCAGAGAAGGCCCAGGCTCCGATCTGGTATACGCCATCGCCGAGGCTCACATCCGTCAGACCCGTGCAGCCCTCGAAGGCTCCACTTCCGAGGTTCGCCACGCTCGGGGGCACCGTGATGTGACGCAAACCCGTGCAGAAAACGAAGGCGTAAGCCCCGATCTGTCTGACGCCATCGCCGAGGCTCATATCCTCCAAACTCGTGCAACCAGAGAAGGCCCTCTCACCGATCGAATCGACGCTACCAGGGATCGTCACCTGCTCCAGGCCAGTGCAACCAGAGAAGGCGTAAGCGGGAATCTGTGTCAGCCCATCTCCGAGCGTGAGCTGGGTCAGGCCGGTGCATCCAGAGAAAGCCCGGCTGCCGAGCGTGCGCAGCTTGGAAGGCAGGGAGGCTTCAGTCAGACCGGTGCAATTATAAAATGCCCCGTGCTCGATTGTCTCCAGGGTTCTTGGCAGGACGACGCTGGCGAGGTTCGTGCAGCCGGAAAAGGCTTCCTGCCCGATCCTGGTCACGCCTTCAGGAATGACCACGCTGGTCAGGCCGAGGTTCCCCGCAAAGACCGAGTGATCGATTTCGGTCACCCCATCGGGCACCGTGAGTGACGCGTCCCCCGCCTTGGGATAGAACAGGAGGATCCCTCGGCTCTTGTCGACGAGACTATTGTTGGTGCTGGAAAAGACGGGGTTGTCCTCCGCCACCGTGATCGTGGCCAATAGATCCGCCCCGCGGAACACGCCACCACCGATCCGGGTGAGGCCGGCACCAATCCTGATCTCAGGCAGACTGGAACAGCCGGCAAAGGCCGCTTCACCAATCGACGTGACCGTATCCGGAATCACGAGGCTCGTCAGGCTGCGGCACCCAGAGAACGCCCGGTCTCCGATCTCCGCCACAGCATCACCGATGGTCACCTTCGACAGATTGCTGCAGCCGGAGAAGGCGTCGTGGCCGATCGTCGTGACGCTGTCCGGAATGGTAAGGCCCTCGAGGCTGTAGCAGCCGGAGAACGTCTCGACACCGATCGTCGTCAGGCCTTCAGGGAGGGTGATCGTTGTGAGACTGCCACAATTCCTGAACACGCGATACAACTCGGTCACTGCGGGGGGGATCGTCACCTCGACCAGGCCAGTCTGCTCGAAGGCGGAGCTACCAATCTCTGTAAGCGTGGATGGGAACTCGATATCGGTCAGGCTACTGCAACCAACGAATGCTCCATTATAGATCGCCGTTACGCCCTCTTGCATGACGACGCTCTCGAGAAGGTGTAGATTCGCAAATATCCCATTTGGGATCTCAGGAATGCTGCCGGGGATCGTCAGCTTTGATACGAGGCTCTCCTGGAAGGCGCTGCGGAACTGGGTCACGGTGTCGGGGATCACGAACTCGCCGCGCAGAGCGGTGGGGTAGAGGAACAAGGTCTCCATGCTGGCATCATAGAAAACTCCATCCACGCTACGGAATTCGGGATTGCCCGGAGCGACGTCGATTGCTTCAAGCGATCGACCGAATACACAGATGGCTGCTGGGTTGATGATCTGGGTCGTGGTCGATGGAATCGAGATCCTCTTCAGGCTGCTGCAGCCATAGGCAATTTCCGTCCCGAGTGTGGTGACCCCCTCCGGGATCGTGAGCTCGCGGAGTGACCGGCAATCCCGGAAGGCTAGATCGCGGATCGTTGTCAGCGAACCCGGCAGCTCCAATTCGGTGATCCCGCTGCAGGATCGGAACGCGCGGGTTTCGATGATGGTGACGCCCTCCGGGATCGAGACCGAGGAGATGCCGTAACAGCGGTCGAAGGCGAACTGGCCAATCCGCGTGACAGGTAGCCCATCGATCTCCGCTGGGATGACCACCGGTCCTCGGGCATCTCGAGGGTAGTCGGTGATCGTCACCGAATCCGGACCAGCGGAATAGGAGAACAGGCCAAACTGCTCAGCGGTGGCGCTGGACAGGGATAGGAAAAAGACAAAGATGGGAATGACTAGTTTCATGATGGATGGGAAATCTGCCCATCCTCACGAGCGTCAACCACCGGCGGAAACCGTCACCTCCCCGAAGAATAAGTTGTGAAATCGCCCGGTTCGCCTCACCGCGATTCCGAGATCTCGCGCTGCAGCCAGGCGCGGGCGGCGCGCCACTGGCGCTCGATCGTGCTCTGCGAGGTATCGAGTGAGGTCGCCGTCTCCTCGACGCTCATCCCGGCGAAGTAGCGCATCAGCACGACCTTCGCGAGCTCGGGATGGCTCTGCTCGAGTACTTCGAGAGCCTCGTGCACCGCGAGGATGTCGTCGGCTGGCACCTCGGTTTCGAACTGTGCCTCATCCCACTCGGTACGCACCAGGTCGCCGCCACGTTTGATCGTCTGCTTGCGGCGGATGCTCTCGATGAGGATCCGCCGCATCGCCTCCGCTGCGGCGACGAAGAAGTGCCCGCGGTTGTTCCATTGCGGCTGGGAGCCGTCGGGGTTGAGCAGTCGCAGGTAGGCCTCGTGGACGAGGGCGGTCGGCTGGAGGGTGTGCCCGGCGCGTTCCGCCTTCATCTTGTTGGCAGCAATCCGTCGCAGCTCGTCGTAGGCGAGAGAAAGTAGACCCTCCGCCGCCTGGGTATCGCCGGACTCGACCGCCTCGAGGATTCTGGTGATTTCTTCCATGCTATCTGTGAGTGTGTGGGCATCCTAGCAGGCTCCCACCCGTCGGAGTCAATTCTCAATGCGGCGGCAAATGGGGCTCGGACTCAAGTCGAGTCCGCCCCGACGGTTTCCTCTAGGGCTTGGAGCAACTCTGCCCGTTGTACTGGTTTGGTGAGGTAATCGTCCATCCCGCTGGAGAGACATTTCTCGCGATCTTCCGACATGGCATTGGCGGTCATGGCGATGATCGGAATGTGGGCTCCGGTTTTTGCCTCGTCTGCGCGGATCTGGGCGGTCGCCTGGTAGCCGTCCATCTCCGGCATCTGCACGTCCATCAGCACGGCGTCAAACTCCTCGCGCCCCAGGGCCTCGATCACCTCGTTGCCATTGGTCGCGACCACGACTTGGTGCCCGCCGTCTTCGAGGATCCGCGTCGCGACAACCTGGTTGACGCGACCGTCTTCAGCAAGCAAGATCCTCAGCGCGCGCCCATTGTCTGGGGGGCGGCTGGCGGTCGCCCCCGGTGCTTTCTTCGCTGCCGGCGCGGTGCCGCCAGGAGCGGAGGGAGCCGTCGATTGTGTGATCGCCTCGAGAAGCTGCGATGCCTTCACCGGCTTTGCGAGGACGCCCCGGACTCCGAGCGCGGCGAGTTCCCGCTCATCCAGCAGGCGGTCGGCAGGGGAGAGTAGGAAAATTTCCGGTGCCGTCTCGCCAAACTTTGCCTTGATGTGCCGGGCCGCTTCCTCCCCACCGAGTCCGGGCATCGAGCGGTCGAGGAAGGCCACCCGGATCGTGCGCTGGGGATTTTCCGCCGCTCTCCCGATCGCCTCGATCGCCTCTTGACCGCCATCTGTCACGATGGCTTCCATGCCCCAGCCAGTGAGGATGTCACGGAGGATCTGGCAGCTGGTCGCATTGTCATCGGCGACGAGCACGCGCAGGCCGGCGAGCTGCTCCGGCACGGGCGCGTTGGTGTCCGACCGATCGCCGGCGAGCTCAAAGCGGACGGTGAAGTGGAACTGGGAGCCCTCGCCCGGTTCACTCTCGAGCCAGATCTTGCCCTGCATGAGTTTGACGAGCTGGGCTGAGATCGTCAAACCGAGCCCCGTCCCACCGAAGTTTCTAGTGGTCGCGCTGTCCGCTTGGGTAAAGGCCTCGAAGATCGCCTGTTTCTTTTGGGCGGGGATCCCGAGGCCAGTGTCGCTTACGGTAATCTGTAGCGACGCGTCCTTGTCGCGCAGTTGATCGAGGGAGATGGCGACCAAGATCTCCCCTTCCTCGGTGAATTTCAGCGCATTGCCGACGAGGTTGGTGAGTATCTGTCGGAAGCGGCCGAGGTCCCCGACGAGCCGGTCGGGGACGTCCGGATCGATCCGGCAGACCAGCTCGAGCTGGCGTTCGCCGATGTGGAACCCCAGCGCGTGCAGCGCATCGACCACCGAGTCCCGTAGTAGAAATTCGTAGCAGTCGAGCGCGAGCTTGCCGGCTTCGATCTTGGAGAAATCGAGGACATCGTTGAGCACTGAGAGGAGGGACTCTGCCGAATGTTTCACCAGCTCTTGGTAGCCCCGCTGCTGTTGGGTCAAGTCCGAGCTGAGCAGCACGTCGGTCATCCCAAGGATGCCATTCATCGGTGTGCGGATCTCGTGGCTCATATTGGCAAGGAACTCGCTCTTGGCATTCGTTGCCGCCTCCGCCGCCTCCTTTGCCCGGCGCAGCGCCACCTCGGATCGGCGGCGCTCGGCGAGATTGGCGCGCAGCACTGTGATCATCGAGAGGGCAGCCAGCAGGGTGGTCACCAGCGCAGCCAGAAACCCGATCATCGCCATCCTGGCGCGGCTGATGGATGCGAGCCATTCCTGCGCACGGAAATCGACGCCGAGCACCGCTTCGACCTTGTCGTTCTGATCCCTCATCGGGACATAGGCGCTCACCCAGGTTCCCCAGCGGTCGGTGTAGGGGAGATCGTCGAAGGCCTCGGTGCCTGAGAAGGCCATCTCCAGGCGCTCGTTCTTCTCTGGCCAGACCTCTCCGATCTCGGTGCGATTTTCGTCTTCGTCGAGATAGTCGTTGTCACCGTTGTAATCGGTCTCGGAATCGACGATCAGGGCATTTCCGCTCGGGGCTTTGCGGAAGGTGTAGATGTCAGCCACCTCGGGATTCAGTTTGAGCCAGCGCTTCTGCTTTTCGATCATGCGCAGGTAGAGCGGGTCGTCGGGCCGGGTTTCCAGACCGAGCGAGGCGTGCCCCAAGGAGGCGAGTTCGTCCGCGTAGGTCGGCGCCATCCCCTTGATGCGCTTCTGCAGCCGTTCGCGCTCCCGGTCACCGGCTGAGTCGACAAGAAACCAACCGATGGCGAGGATGATGGGAATGAGGATCCACGCCAAGATCAGCGTGCGATGTGTCTTCCCAGAGCGCCTCAGGAGGAGGCTGATGACAGCCACCGCGATGAGGCAGAGCAGAGCGAATAGGAGGAAGTCGAGCTGCGGCACGACGCCCCCCAGCACTTCAGTCCACACCACTCCAAGCCAACCATGGGAGCTGATTGCTATCACAGTGCGAGAGTACTTAGATCGGTGTCCCTCAGTCAATCACGAATCGCCGGGGCTGTCCGGGAAACACTGGTGCAGGAGGCTACTCCCCGCGTGCCCCTGCCTGGCGCCCGTAGGCACGCAATTGTAGGGTCGTTTTAAAATCGAATGCGCGCGGGTTCGCCCCCGCATAGACTGCCACGCGTCACATTCTACAAAATGTTGCAAGGCAGTGATCCTTTGGCCAACGGCCAAGCTGCCATCTTTCCGTGCACGACATCGTAGAGCGAGCACCCCGCTTGCCGCTGAGCCGGATGCAGGATGAGTCGTCCCACGACGCCCGAAAATGGAGAGGCACGCACCTCCTCCATGTTGGTGTGGCATTGCCCTCGTGCATCTCTTCAGCCGTGCTCCTACGGAGGCTCTGGCCCGAAGAGCACGGAACTAAGCGCGATCTTCGGAGTAAAGAAGATGAAAAGCATGGAGGATCGGCATCGGTGAGGTGTGAAAACAAGAACACCACTCGTGCCGGGATCCTCGACACGACTCTATGGGCGCGCGAAGCGCAGTCAACTGGCGGCGCGCTTCCCAGGCTTGGTCTTCAGCGAGGCCCAAACCGTATCCGAGATTTTTCTGCTGCCATCCAGTAGTACGCCCACCTTGCGGATCGCGAAGCTTGGCGGTAGCGGGAGTTTCACTCCTTGCATCCAGCGTCCGGCGCGAATGCTGCGATACCAGTCGTTAGTCGATATCACCTTCGGCTTGGATGGTTCCTTTGACTTTGACCTGACAAACTTCGAGACCTTGGCTGCGGGTCTTATGGGAGGGCAGTGTGGTGGAGTTCCCGCTGCGCGACGCCGACCTAGCCGGTTCGCGCTTCTTTGTCCGGGCGACTATACCCTGATCGGACGATCGGCATCCGAGATTTCGCCTAGCGCAGAGTCACTCCGATCCAAATCAATTTTGAACCAAGCACCCTCAATCTAAGGTGAGTGAAGATACTAGAAATTCCGTATGCCTAGAGATGTTTTTCGCCACTTCCGCGTTGACGTAACAGGGTGCCATTTGTCAGCGTTAACTCCTCTCGAATTGATACGACGTTTACTTATAATCCCTGCTCCACAATGAAAAACTTCCTCTCTCTGCTGCTCGCCGCAGTCACATTCAGCGCATCAATGGTGGTCTCGCGAGTGTCCGCCCAAGAGGTTGATCTCGGTTGGTCAACAGCTGGTTTGCCAGACGGAGACTTGGATACCTGGCCGCCGTCCACCAATACGACGACCAACAACGGCATCCAATTCAACCGCAATACCGGAGGCGTCGTGCAATCCGGAGTGTCGAACTTCTCTTCGGTCAGCAGTTGGGTCAACAGTCCTGGCTACAACCTGTTCGCGAATCCGAACGACTCTTGGCAGGATGGCCTCGGAAACCCGGCCACGCAGGAGAACGTGTCCTGGGAGTTGGTGTTCCGGCCCGGCGATTTCACTGGCACCCACACGCTGTTCAACACCGGCGGAAACGGCGATGGCTTGGCCTTCACGATCGCTGGCAGCGTCTTGGACTTCCGGTTCCAGGATGCAAACAACGCAGACCAGCGACTCATCGTTTCGACCGATCTCGCCACAATCGGGACTGCCGAGGATTTTTACCACGTGGTCGGTGTGGCGGACGTCGACACGGCCGGCACTGGGATCGCGACTCTCTACGTCAACGGCGCCTTGGTAGCCGGCCCCACCACGAGCGTCGGGATCATCAATGACTGGGATGGAGGTGATCTGGCGGAATTGGGCAAGGGCAACAACATCCCCGGCGGCAACCCGTTCAATCCTGACCCCTTCACTGGCGATATCGCGCTCTTCAATTACTACGGTGGTGAGCTCCTCGATGCGGCCACGGTCGCCGCGATATTTGCGGAGATCGCCGGAGCCGAGATCGATGATATCTTGCTCGAGCCAGTGCTCACCTTCCCGACCGAGGCAGATGTCGTGGTGCTCTCTAGCGCTAGTATTGGCAGCGTCGTCGGGGGGCTGACCGCCATCTCCGAGTCTGGATCCCCGATCAGTGATGTCACCTTCTCGCTCGTCCCGGGGGACGGCGATACCGACAACGGCCTCTATGGCGCCGACGAGGCAGAGCTGTTCGTCGACAGTGATCTTAGCGCCCTCAGCGGCGCCGTCCACTCGGTGCGTGTCAGGGGGGCCGGCAGCAAGAACAACTTTGAAAAGGTGGTGAGCTTCACCGTCAGAGCTGACTTGGACACCGATGGGCTG
>Ga0316197_10004316_pt1 | contig 10091 bp, 7 predicted proteins | sample OudBiesiAoxic_MG_FD_204939 | JGI IMG/M metagenome (GOLD analysis project Ga0316197, IMG submission 204939) | Coastal sediment microbial communities from Oude Bieten Haven, Netherlands - site A oxic | ecosystem: Environmental > Aquatic > Marine > Coastal > Sediment | place: Netherlands... | reverse complement strand
CATTCACTGGTTCCCTTTAGTTAAAATCTAGCAGGTAACCCAGCCATATTTGTAAGTGGTTTGAGTAATGCGAGTATAACCTAACTAGCAACTCGACTATGTTACTGGAAATTAGACGTTCTTAATTTCTTTAGGTATTAGGCTGAAAGCCTAATGTGATGGCTACGTAGCTCAGTTGGTTAGAGCACATCACTCATAATGATGGGGTCACAGGTTCGAATCCCGTCGTAGCCACCATTTATTCAAGCTTATTTGCTTTTACCAATTAGCCGATAGGTCTGTAGACAGTTTGAGATGCGGAAGTGGCGGAATTGGTAGACGCACCAGATTTAGGTTCTGGCGCCGTAAGGTGTGAGAGTTCAAGTCTCTCCTTCCGCACCATCTCAAATTTATCTACAACAATGTTTTGCGGAAGTGGCGGAATTGGTAGACGCACCAGATTTAGGTTCTGGCGCCGTAAGGTGTGAGAGTTCAAGTCTCTCCTTCCGCACCATTATAAAAAAAGCACTCATTGAGTGCTTTTTTTATATCTAAAGTCCCAACGCGTACTTAAGTACCCTTTCTTTTATTGGCCCTAAATTATTCGCCACTTTCAGTACTGTATTTCGAGCGAACTTTAGCGGTACCGCATCGTTGCTGAACACTTTATAGAAAAAATCCATGCCTGATTGCATCAACAAGTTATCTGGTCGTCGTCTTAGTTCATATTGTTTTAACGTGTCTTTTGAATACCAATCTTGCTTATTTAGGATATCCAGCAGCACGGACACATCTTTAAAACCAAGATTAACGCCCTGCCCGGCTAGAGGGTTGATTGTATGAGCAGAATCCCCCACAAGAACACAACGGTTTTTAAAGTAACTTTGCGCATGTCGACGAACTAATGGAAATGCTCCCGCCTGCAACACCTTAATATTACCAAGCTCAGTCGGAAAGTGAGTTTCAATTTCCTTACGCAGAGCGTCATGTTTCATTGAGATGAGTTGCTTAATTTTTTTCGGCGAATCGTACCAAACTAAAGAGGCTTGATTGCCTTTGAGAGGTAAAAATGAGCGGGGCCCACTAGGAGTAAACCATTGCCAAGTAATATCTTGTTGGTGCTTCTCCGTCTCGACATTAACAAGCATACAATCCTGACGATAATCCCATGCAGTAATACCGATACCAGCAAGACTTCGAACCTTCGAATTTGCGCCATCCGCACCGATCACCAAACTCGCTTTTAATTGTTTACCGGAAGAAAGAGTGACGACATTGCTATCCTCACCAAATTCAATGGAGTGTAAGCTATCTGGACAAAAAGATTCCAAGTTGGAATATTGCTTAGCTTGTGTCCATAAAGCCAGTTGAACTAATCTATTTTCAACAATATAACCTAATACGTCTAACCCTAACGAATCAGCATTAAACTTAGTCCGACACTCAGGATGTTCCCATGTTTCCAAACGACGATAGGGGCAAACTCGCATTGCTGTTACTTGATCCCAAGTATCGAGTGATTCAAGCAACGCCACTGATGCTTTGGAAATCGCCGACACACGAATATCCATAGCTTGAGACGTTTCAAATGGTTGCGGTTCAACGCCTTCAACGAGCGCGATTTTTTTACCTTGCTTCACCGCACCTAAGGCAACGGCAGCGCCTACCATTCCACCGCCAATAATGACTAAATCGTATCGTTCCATTTCAGCTACTTCTTCTCTTCTATACATTCTCAACTCAGTGACTTTTCTATCTTATCCACTGAAACCAGTAAACGACAACGCAGCCAAGTAACCATAGCATTGACAAGGTCTTTCAATCGATTTTAAAATCATTTATTCAACCTCTGGTCAGGCGGTTTTTAAAGCAGTACAATACTCGGCTTGCCACCTTTTGGCACGAAAAATATGAGCACTATGCTCACTAAATTGAACACTGAAAACGAGCGAATGTAAAATGAGTAAGAAACTGCTAATTAAAACTTGGGGTTGCCAGATGAACGAATATGATTCGTCTAAAATGGCCGATCTGCTTAATGCCGCCAACGGTTATGAGCTAACCGACATTCCAGAAGAGGCAGATGTCTTACTTCTCAATACCTGCTCTATTCGCGAAAAAGCACAAGAGAAAGTATTTCATCAGCTTGGCCGTTGGAAAACTCTCAAAGATAAAAAAGAGGGTGTTGTGATAGGCGTTGGGGGATGCGTTGCCACTCAAGAAGGCAAGCATATTCGCGAACGTGCGCCGTTTGTAGACGTGATTTTTGGTCCTCAAACTCTGCATCGTCTTCCTGCGATGATCAAAGCATCACAAAGTGACCATGTTCCAGTCATGGATATCTCATTCCCTGAAATCGAGAAATTCGATAACCTGCCAGAACCTCGCGCTGATGGTGCAACGGCATTTGTCTCTATTATGGAAGGCTGCTCTAAGTACTGCACATATTGTGTTGTGCCTTATACGCGTGGAGAGGAAGTAAGCCGTCCAATGGACGACGTTCTCTATGAAGTTGCACAACTAGCAGAACAAGGTGTAAGAGAAGTCAACTTACTCGGGCAAAACGTCAATGCGTTCCGAGGTCCAACTCATGACGGTGATATCTGTTCTTTTGCAGATTTACTGCGCCTTGTTGCTTCAATCGACGGTATCGACCGTCTGCGTTTTACTACCAGCCACCCGCTAGAGTTTACCGACGATATCATTGCCGTTTACGAAGACACCCCTGAATTGGTCAGTTTTTTACATCTCCCCGTTCAAAGCGGCTCCGATCGTATTCTTACCATGATGAAACGGCCTCACACAGCTATTGAATATAAATCCATCATTCGAAAACTACGTAAAGCACGTCCGGACATCCAAATCAGCTCCGATTTTATCGTTGGTTTTCCGGGAGAAAGCGATATCGATTTTCAGGACACAATGAAACTTATCAAAGATGTTGATTTTGATATGAGCTTCAGCTTTGTATTCTCCCCTCGTCCGGGCACACCTGCGGCTGATTACCCTTGTGATTTACCAGAACAAGAGAAAAAAGACCGTCTGTTCGAATTGCAACAACAGATAAATAGCCAAGCGATGCGTTATTCTCGCCAAATGCTGAACACGGAACAACGTGTTCTCGTTGAAGGGCCGTCGAAGAAAAACTTGATGGAATTACGTGCACGTACTGAAAATAATCGCGTGGTCAACTTTGAAGGCTCCGCTGATCTTATCGGCCAGTTTGTTGATGTAAATATTACCGATGTATTCTCTAACTCACTTCGTGGTGATCTAGTACGTACAGAACAAGATATGAATTTACGTATAGCAACCACGCCGACCGATATGATGTTAAAATCACGTAAAGAAGACGAGTTAGGTGTTGCAACATTTACACCTTAAGCTATCTTAAAAGTAAGCCAGAGCCTGATCGACATCGGGCTCATAGCTAGCTCTCCTGCTGGCGAAGTAAAAGGCAACAATGAGAGGCAAAATTGAGCAATAAAATATTGACGCTAGAGATAGATCTAGAACCTTCCGACAATCACCGTCTGTCCAGCCTTTGTGGCCCATTCGATGACAATATCAAACACCTAGAACGTAGACTTGGCGTCGAAATAAACCATCGCGGTAACGCTTTCTCAATTGTTGGTAAATCACATATCGCCGCAGCAACACTCGACATTATTAGAACAGTTTATGTTAATACAGCGCCAATAAGAGGCAACATACCAGATATAGAACCAGAGCAGATCCATCTAGCAATTAAAGAGTCTGGTGTCCTTGAACAAACGGCTGAAGCCACTATTGAACATGGCAAAGAAGTCTTTATTAAAACAAAAAAAGGCGTCATTAAGCCCCGAACACCCAACCAAGCTCAATACCTAGTTAATATCGTCACGCACGATATAACCTACGGCATTGGCCCTGCTGGTACCGGCAAAACCTACTTAGCCGTTGCAGCAGCAGTTGATGCACTGGAAAGACAAGAAGTCCGTCGCATTCTATTAACTCGCCCAGCGGTAGAAGCGGGTGAAAAACTGGGGTTTCTACCTGGCGATTTAAGCCAAAAAGTCGACCCATACCTGCGCCCTCTTTATGATGCACTATTTGAAATGCTTGGCTTTGAACGAGTTGAAAAACTTATCGAGCGAAACGTGATAGAGGTTGCTCCACTAGCATATATGCGTGGAAGAACCCTGAACGATGCATTTATCATTCTTGATGAAAGCCAGAATACCACCGTAGAACAGATGAAGATGTTCTTGACTCGTATTGGTTTTAACTCCCGTGCAGTGATTACCGGAGACGTGACACAGATTGACTTGCCCCGTGGAGCAAAATCAGGTCTACGTCATGCTGTAGAAGTTCTCTCCGAGGTCGATGAAATAAGCTTCAATTTCTTCATTGCTGATGATGTCGTTAGACATCCAGTAGTCGCTCGGATAGTTAACGCATATGAAAAATGGGAAGCCAAAGATCAAAAAGAACGAAATGAGATTGAAAAGCGCAGAAATGAAGAGCGTGATGCACGTCTTTTAGAAGCACAAAAGACAAACTAACGAGCCAAGGGCACACAATGACAATTGAATTGGATCTACAGATCGCGGTAACTAACAATATTGATCTGCCAAGTGAGAATGACTTTCATACATGGCTATCCGAAACCATTCGTCTTTTTCAGCCACAAGCAGAAGTCACTATCCGCCTAGTTGACGAAAAAGAAAGTCAGCAGTTGAATAGTGAGTACAGAGGAATGGATAAACCCACCAATGTACTCTCATTTCCTTTCGAGGCACCGCCAGAAATTGAAATTGACCTACTAGGTGATCTCATTATCTGTAAACAGGTCGTAGAAAAAGAAGCACAAGAACAGAATAAACCGCTTTCTGCACATTGGGCGCATATGGTTGTACATGGTGCACTTCATCTGCTAGGTTATGATCATGTCGATGATGAAGAAGCGGAAGAGATGGAATCTCTCGAAACGGAAATCATGCAAAATATGGGATTCGATGACCCTTATATCGATGAGAAGTGAGCTATCACACATCTGATAGCGTTAACATATGAGAAACCATGAACGACGAAAACTCTCCCAATTCCGAAGGGAATAATGGGAAATCAGAAGGTCCGAGTAGAAAGTCCTTCTTTGAACGCCTAGGACAGATATTTCAGGGTGAACCAAAAGATCGCCAGGAACTTGTAGATGTAATACGAGACTCAGAAATTAATGACCTTATCGACCATGACACCCGAGATATGTTAGAGGGTGTGATGGAAATTGCAGAGATGCGTGTACGAGATATTATGATACCGCGCTCTCAAATGGTCACTGCTGAAAAAGAACATAATCTTGATGAGCTAGTCACCCTAATTACAGAAGCAACGCATTCTCGTTATCCTGTAATCAGCGAAGACAAAGACCATGTCGAAGGCATTCTATTAGCGAAGGACTTACTTAAATATTTAGGCTCTGGAAGTGAAGAGTTTGACATCAATAAAGTGATACGTCAGGCCGTCGTTGTGCCGGAAAGTAAGCGCGTTGATCGATTATTAAAAGAGTTCCGTGAGGAACGTTATCACATGGCAATAGTCGTAGATGAATTTGGCGGAGTATCAGGGTTAGTCACAATCGAAGATATTTTGGAAGAGATCGTAGGTGAAATAGAAGACGAGTTTGACGACGAAGAAGAAGAAGATATCCGTCAACTCAGTAAACATACGTTTTCGGTTAAAGCATTGACTACAATTGACGATTTTAATGACCGATTCGGTACCAAGTTCAGTGATGATGAAATAGATACCATCGGCGGTATGGTAATGACGAGTTTCGGGCACTTACCATCCCGTGGTGAAACGGTAGAGATTGGTCATTATAACTTTAAGGTTGCCGCTGCGGATAATCGAAGGGTAATACAATTACAAGTCACCATTCCGGAAGAGGATGCCTCTTCCAATACTGAAGAGTAAAATTACTCACTTATAAGATTAGATGATGACAAAAAAATATCATCGCCTATTGCGGCCTATCTTGGCCGCTTTTGTTGGCGCTTCCACCACCCTTGCATTTGCCCCCTATCAAATATGGCCGATGGCATTTATCAGCCCTATTATTTTTATTTTACTCATTCAGAACAAGACGTGGAAAGCGGCTGCATTTTCTGGCTTTATGTTTGGTATGGGCCAGTTTTCGGTCGGTATTAGCTGGGTACATATTAGTATTGATACCTTTGGTGGCATGCCTAAACTCGCCAGTCTTTTTTTAATGATTCTATTGGTTTCGTACCTATCAATTTATCCGGCATTATTCGCGGGGCTTACAAATCGATTCTTCCCTGAAAACAATAAAACACGTTACCTACTGGCAATCCCATCTTTGTGGCTATTAACTGATTTGGCCCGAGGTTGGGTAATGACTGGATTCCCATGGCTATTACTGGGCTACAGTCAGCTCGAATCGCCTCTTTCCGGCTTAGCGCCAATCGGTGGTGTTCAACTCATAACATTAGCGATAATGTTGAGCTCTAGCGGTATAGTTTGGGTGCTAGTAAAGCGTAAGCCGATCGGTCTCGTCCTTCCTTTAATTATATTTTTAAGCGCCTACGGCCTTAAACTAGTTGATTGGGTCGTTCCAGATGAATCTACTCGTACTTCATTTGCTCTAATTCAAGGTAATGTTTCTCAAGAAAAAAAATGGTTACCGAGTGAACGTTGGCCAACCTTAATGAAATTTTTGGACCTAAGCCGAGTCAATTGGGACGCTGATATTGTCATTTGGCCTGAAGCGGCCATACCCGCTTTGGAAAAGGAACTACCCAGTTTTCTACTTAATGTTGATAAAGCGGCTCGTATGAATGAAACCGCCCTCATTACCGGTGTCGTAACACAAAATTCGCCCGGAAATTATCATAACAGCGTAATAACTTTAGGTGACACACCGTCAGGTGAATACAATTACGAGACTCAACCTAGATACAATAAACACCACTTACTTCCATTTGGAGAGTTTGTACCATTCGCTGACATACTCCGACCTATAGCGCCATTATTCAATCTGCCCATGTCTTCATTTAACCGTGGCGATTTAGTGCAAAACAACATCGTGGGCAAAGGCCGATATTTTGCCACTGCACTCTGTTACGAGATCATTTTTGGAGAACAGGTTAGAAAAAACATCAATCAAAACACAAACTTCATTTTAACTTTGTCTAACGATGCGTGGTTTGGGGATTCAATCGGGCCTCTACAACACATGGAGATCGCTCAGATGAGGGCATTAGAAACCGGTAAACCTGTTATTCGTGCAACCAACAATGGCGTAACGGCCATTACCGATTACAAGGGAAAAATCATCGCACAGATCCCACAATTTGAAACGGCGGTGTTAAGAGCGGAAGTCACCTCAAGTAAAGGAAGCACCCCCTTCCTTACCTTGGGTTCATGGCCTATGGTCATGTTTTTAATCATGTCCTTAGTAATCTCGTTATCTAAATTCGCATTGACCCGAAAATAAAATCAATAATGAGACTTCTTTCAAAGCCGATATTGATTTCAAAGAAGAAAGCCTCACCATTGAGGCTTTCTTCTTTACGTTTTATTTTTACACAATGATACTTAATAGAATCAGCACTACGGTTTCAAAGAAACTCGAGTAAACGCCTGTCCACCGCATTTACTGCATGAATGGACGGTTGTAGGGTGAATATATCGCGTTTTTTGGCCACACTTCTCACAAATCAGATGACCCAAGCCAATCACATCACCAACTTGGTAGACGCCTTGATGCTCCAAATCTTCAAATAACTCCACCCACTCTACTTTAGTACGATCGGTAATATCGAGTAGAGCCTGCCATATTGAATCGGCAATCATGATGGAGAATGGGCTTTCTTTGCTTTCTTGATAATTATCTGCAAACTCTTTCAAATCTGATTTAACATAGGCCGAAACAAGAGCGATTTCGTCCTTAGTCATATCACTGGCTGCGTGAGCTACCTCTCCAGAGGTTTCTAGTGCCTTTTTAAGTTCCTCTGGGCTCTGCTTCAGTGCTTCAACTACCTCTTCGAACTTATCTTCATAACCTAGTTTGCGCTTTGGCATAGAGTACCTCCGTTATATTCCGTCGAGTTCGTACAATCTTATCTTTATTGTAGCTTGTTGTACGTGCTTGCTTTAGGTATTCTATGCCGATCAATACAAATCTGATCGAACCGATCTCACATATTCCAAGATAACCGGATTTCATAGATGCAAGAGCAATATAACCCGCAAGAGATTGAACAAAAAGTTCAAAAGCACTGGGATGACAATAAAACATTCGTCGTAACCGAAGACCCAAGTAAAGAAAAATTTTACTGTCTCTCCATGTTCCCTTATCCAAGTGGCCGACTCCACATGGGTCACGTGCGTAACTACACTATCGGTGATGTAGTCTCTCGTTTCCAGCGTCTACAAGGTAAAAACGTTATGCAGCCTATTGGCTGGGATGCGTTTGGTTTGCCTGCAGAAAATGCCGCAGTAAAAAATAAAACGGCACCCGCTCCTTGGACATATGAAAACATCGAATACATGAAAAACCAGCTTAAATTGCTCGGTTTTGGCTACGACTGGAAGCGCGAGTTCGCTACCTGCACGCCTGAGTACTACCGCTGGGAACAAGAATTCTTCACTCAGCTATACAACAAAGACTTAGTTTATAAAAAAACATCTTCCGTTAACTGGTGCCCCAACGACCAAACCGTTCTTGCTAATGAGCAGGTTGAAGACGGATGTTGTTGGCGCTGTGATACCCCAGTAGAACAAAAAGAGATCCCGCAGTGGTTTATTAAAATCACGTCATACGCTCAGGAGCTTCTTGACGAATTAGACAACTTAGACGGTTGGCCTGAAAAAGTTAAGACCATGCAGCGTAACTGGATTGGTCGTTCTGAAGGGGTAGAACTCACATTTGAAGTTAGCAATCAGGACGACTTAGAGGTCTATACAACTCGCCCAGACACCTTAATGGGTGTGACTTATGTCGCCGTCGCCGCTGGTCACCCTCTGGCAACACTCGCCGGTCAAAACAATGCTCCACTTGCCCAGTTCATCGATGAATGTAAAAACAACAAAGTCGCCGAAGCTGAACTCGCAACGATGGAGAAAAAAGGAATGGACACTGGCCTTAGGGCTGTCCATCCCCTTAATGGCCGAGAAGTACCCATCTATGTCGCCAACTTTGTACTGATGGATTATGGTACTGGTGCAGTAATGGCCGTACCAGCACACGACCAACGTGACTACGAATTTGCAACCAAATATGGCCTAGACATTGCGCCAGTGATCAAACCAGAAGATGGTAGTGAGCTCGATGTTTCTGAAATGGCCTACACCGAAAAAGGCGTGCTATTCAATTCTGGTGAATTCGATGGTCTCGCATTTAAAGACGCTTTTGATACGATTGCAGCAAAGCTAGAATCTGAGAATAAAGGTAAGAAAACCGTCAATTTCCGCCTTCGTGATTGGGGTGTCTCCCGTCAACGCTATTGGGGTGCACCCATCCCAATGGTCACGACACAAGACGGTGTAGTTCATCCTGTACCAGCGGATCAACTACCAGTTATCCTTCCAGAAGATGTGGTGATGGATGGCGTAACTAGCCCAATTAAAGCAGACAAAGCGTGGGCAGAGACGACCTTTAATGGTGAACCAGCTCTACGCGAAACGGACACATTCGACACCTTTATGGAGTCATCATGGTATTACGCGCGCTACTGTTCGCCACACGCGGATGAAATGCTTGATTCCGATGCGGCTAATTACTGGTTACCTGTTGACCAATATGTCGGCGGCATTGAACACGCATGTATGCACCTGCTCTATTCTCGCTTCTTCCATAAACTGCTTCGTGATGCAGGAATGGTTAAGAGCGACGAACCGTTTAAGAAGCTACTTTGCCAAGGTATGGTGCTTGCAGATGCTTATCACTACACCACGGATAAAGGAACAAAAGTCTGGGTTTCTCCAACAGACGTTACTATTGAGCGTGATGAGAAAGGTCGTATTGTTCAGGCAGTAGATATGGATGGCAACGAGGTTGTTCATACTGGCATGACGAAAATGTCTAAATCCAAGAACAACGGTATCGA